>VFQS010004129.1_pt1 | contig 10681 bp, 10 predicted proteins | sample 3512361 | NCBI WGS metagenome assembly VFQS01 (sample SAMN10412375, study PRJNA504923) | tailings metagenome | isolation source: Relicate 1 Philex TSF3 active mining | place: Philippines | reverse complement strand
CGGCGTCGCAGTGCCCGTCCGCCGCTCCCGAGTGGCAGGACCCCGCCGGTGTGCCGATCTCGGCCATCCTGTTCGGCGGTCGCCGTCGCACCACGGTGCCCCTGGTGACGCAGGCCTTCGACTGGGAGCACGGCGTGTTCCTCGGTTCGATCATGGCCTCGGAGACCACCGCCGCCCAGCAGGGTGCCGTCGGAAAGTTGCGATTCGATCCGATGGCCATGCTCCCCTTCTGCGGCTACAACATGGCCGATTACTTCGCTCATTGGCTCGCCCTCGGTGCGAAGTCCGACGCGACGAAGCTGCCCAAGATCTTCTTCGTCAACTGGTTCCGTCGCGATGACAACGGCCGCTTCCTGTGGCCGGGATTCGGCGAGAACAGCCGAGTGCTGAAGTGGGTGTTCGAGCGAGTTGATGGTTCGACCGACGCCGTCTCGACGCCGATCGGCCTACTGCCGAAGGACGGAACCCTCGACACCAAGGGTCTCGAGATCGATGCCGCCGACCTGAAGGTTCTCCTCGACGTGGACGCGAACGGCTGGAAAGAGGCGATCCCGCAGATCCGGGATCATTTCGCCCAGTTCGGACCCAAGCTGCCGTCGAAGCTGACCGTCCAGCTCGACTCCCTCGCCGCTGCCCTCTGAACCCTCCAATTTCTTTCGCCCACTCCGTTGCGGACGCGGGGGGCTGTGCGGGAATTTGGGGGTGAGCGCTACCGAGAGGGTGGAATTCGCTGGTTGCGCATCACTGGCCGACGAGCATGGCCCGGATGCCGAGGCCCATCACGAAGAGCCCGCCGAATCCATACAGCAGGTAGAGCCGATGCTTCATCTGATTGCGGTAGCTGTAGATGATCGCGATCGCCATGATCCCGACGAAGCCGTAGAAGGCGTGGAACTGCGGGAACTCGAGTTTGTCGCGATTCACCAATGCCACACCGAGACCCACCTGGACGAACATCGTCAACTGAGCCAGCAACGTGAACCACCACAGCGCACGAGTCCGGAGTGGGACGAATCGGTGCGCTGACAACGACCATACTCCGGCGAGGGCGTTCGAGACGATCACGAACCAGGCCCACTGTTGGTGGAGATCGAGCAACATGAGCGCAGTCATGACGTCGTGACCCTAGTCGGCCGAACCTCACTCACCACAGGACGTGCCACCCACGAGAGCGATCACGCGGCCAGAGTCGGCGTCGTCGGTCAACGTTCCCCACAACATCGGTTCGAGCTCGAACCCGGGCCCGTAGACCTCGTCGTCGTAGATCTCGATGTCGGGATACACCGCTCGCATCTCGCCGACCGTCGCACCGAGCCCGATGCCGCCATCGGTGAGAGGACCGTTCGGGCGAAGCGGAGTCTCGGTCTGCGGGCCGTATTGCCACTGGTAGAAGTGTCGGCGGTCGGTGTCGAAATCGCTCGCATCACCGAAAAGGAGAAGGAGATCTCCCCAACGCACGCCACGAACCTCGGAGCCGGGGCAATTTCCGAACTCGGAGAACGAATCGACGTAACCGGTGTCGGAGTCAGGCGCTCCGAGCAACGACGCGACGTAGTCGACGACTCCGTCGGCGTCGACCCCGAACCGGATGTTCCCCAGGCCGTCACTTCGAAGTACGAGTTCCTCACCTTCGACGATGGTCGTCGACGTGGTCGAAGTGGTCGTCGACGAGGATGTCGTGCTGGAGGTCGACGAGGTTTCCACGACGGGCGGAACCGTCGTCTCGCTCGGGACTCCGGTGGTCACCAGAGGAGCCAGGGTGTCGTCACCGCCACCGCTCCCTCCACACGCCGTCACCACTGCAAGTGACGTCACCATCAGCAATCCGCCGATTCGTCGACTCATGCCGACAGTTTGCCCGGTCAACGGATCAGAGTGTCGGCTTGACGGCCTCGTTCCACGAGTTGCACGTCACCATCGGGCCCGACATCGACGACCGTGACCGATGCGTTGTCGAGGCTGTCGATCACCAGCCGATCGTCACCGATGCATGCGCCGATCACCGCGTTGATCGCGATGAAGTGGCTGAAGATCACCACCGGACGCGTTCGCGTTCGAACGAATTCGACCACGCCCTCCCGAAAGTCGGTGTACGGCGAGCCCAGATCGGCCCATGTGCCGGCCATGGCATTCCTCAGCCATTCGACTCGCTCGGGCATCGGCACTCCGGGAGGTGACGGGATCTCTCGAACTTCCTCCACGATCGTCAACTCCGCGACGGGCCGGCTCCACTCGCCGAGCAGGAAACCGGCCGTCTCACGACAGCGGCGCAAAGGACTCGAGACGACGTCGTGACCGAGCCCGTTCGCGCCGAGCGATGCCAAACGAGTCGCGGTTGCCTGTGCCTGTTGCCGCCCGAGATCGTCGAGTCCGGGGTCGGGATCGGTGTCCCAGCCGGCCGCCGCCCGACCGTGGCGAACGAGGTGGACTCGGATCACCAGAACCACCCCGGTGTCGCGCCACCCGGTCGACCCGGCTCGATGAACCATTCCGTCCCGAAGGCCATGGCGAAGGTGTCCGGTGGCATCTGCATGAAGAAGCTCTGATCGGTGATCTGACTCGCGTGACACGCCATCGACGCCCGTTTGCGATCGACGAACGACGAGACGTCGACGGCCATGGTGATTTCGTCTTCAGTGGAACCGAAGGGATTGCCGTCGTCCGCAGGCGCATCCGGGTCGAATCCTTCACCCTCGGCGTTCTCGTTCATCATGCGTGCGATACGCGTTCGATTCATCGTCGACTCGAAGAGACGGACACGCTTCCCACCTTCGGCCACGATGTCGACCGCACGATGCCCGACTCGGTGCACTTGGATGTGATCCGGATGGCCGTACCCGCCATGCCAGTCGTAACACGTCATCACGTCGGCATCGACCTCGGTCAGGATGTCGGCCAAGACCGTCCCGGCAGCGTCGACGTCGGCACGAACGAACGCTCCCTCGGCCTGGTTCTGTTCCCACCCCGTCATTCCACTGTCGTGGTAACCGAGCCAACGAACGTCCGACACTCCGAGCACTGCCGCCGACTTCAGCGTTTCTGCACGACGGCGATCGACGAGGGTCTCCCCGGGTGCCAAATCGGCGGGCACTTCACCATGACGACCGTCGGTCGCGACCACCAAAACGACTCGATGGCCTTCACTCACCGCCCTTGCGATGGATCCCCCAGTGGCAATCGATTCGTCGTCGGGATGCGCGTGGAAACAGACGAGCGTGCTCACGCGTCGACGACTGCTCCGGCCGCGATCAACCTCTCGATATCGGACGAGTCGAATCCCCAGTCGGAGAGGATCTCACGCGAATGCTGTCCTGGATGGGCCGGTGGGGCCGACACCTGCGCGACCGTCCGCGAGAAACGTGGGGCCGGGGCGGGCTGCTTCACGCCGGCGATTTCGATGATCATGTTGCGCTCGACGTTGTGCGGATGACGAGCGGCCTCGCTCATGGTGAGTACTGGCGCGAAGCAGACGTCGGTGGCTTCCATGATCGAACACCATTCGTCACGGGTTTTCGTGCGGAAGACTTCGGCGATACGCGACTTCAAGTGCGGCCACTGGGCCTTGTCCATCTGACGGGCGAACTCCGGGTCGCCCTCGAGGCCGGTGAGTTTCAGCAACTCGGCGTAGAACTGGGTCTCGATCGATCCGATCGAGACGTACTTGCCGTCCTTGCATTCGTAGGCGTCGTAGAAATGCGCACCCGTGTCGAGCAGGTTGGTACCGCGGGCATTCTCGTCGTGAGCTCCCATCTGCGAGAACGCCCAGAACATCGTCATGAGAATCGCCGTGCCGTCGACCATCGCCGCATCGACAACTTGGCCCTTCCCGCTCTTGGTGCGTTCGAGCATGGCGCACACGACTCCGTACGCGAGGAACATTCCCCCGCCACCGAAATCTCCGACCATGTTCATCGGAGGGACGGGCGCTTCTCCAGCTCGTCCGAAGTGAGCGAGGGCACCGGCGAGAGAGATGTAGTTGATGTCGTGACCCGCGGCCTGCGCATACATGCCGCTTTGACCCCACCCGGTCATCCGACCGAAGACGAGACCCGGATTTCGCGTCAGACAGACATCGGGCCCGACGCCGAGTCGCTCCATCACACCGGGGCGGAAACCTTCGATGAGCGCATCGGCCGACTCGACCAGCGTGAGCAACGTCTCGACTCCCTCGGGATTCTTGAGATCGATCGCGATGTTCCGACGCCCGCGCTGCAGGATGTCGCTGCCCGGGGTGTCGGGGGCCGGACCGCGAACGGCCTGGCTACGTTCGACACGGATGACCTCGGCACCCATGTCGGAGAGGAGCATCGCAGCGAACGGTCCGGGACCGATGCCAGCGATTTCGATGATGCGATAACCCGAGAGAGGACCAGCCATGGTCCGATCGTATTCAGGCCGACGTGGAGGCAGACCATTCGGCCAGCCGAACGTGGCCGGCGATCGCGTCGGCCAGCAGCGGTTGCAAGGGAGCCGGCAGATCGTGTCCCATGTCGGCCACGAGAAGGAAGGTGGAACCCGGCACCAGTTCGGCGGTGCGCTCACCTCCCGAGGCGGGCAACAAGGTGTCGTCACGCCCGTGGATCACGAGTGTCGGGACGTCGAGGTTCGACAGCCCTTCGGTGCGCCGACCGCTTGCGTAGATCGCCGCCAACTGTCGGGACGATCCCTCCGGGTAGAACGACCGGTCGAACGATCGAGCCGCTTCTTGTCTCACGCGGTCGATGTCGAAGTAGCGGCGCGATTGCCAGACCGCGTAGCGGGACGATTCCGCGATGTACGCGTCGCGATCAGTGGCCGGTGCGGCGAGCAGCACTTCGGCGGCCTCGGGAGTGGGCTGTCCGTACTCCGGCTCTCCGGTGACCGACATGATCGACGTGAGCGAGATCACACGCGACCGATGTTCGATCGCCACGTGCTGGGCGATCATGCCGCCCATCGATGCGCCGATCACATGCGCTCGTTCGATTCCGAGATGATCGAGCAGTCCGACCGCGTCGCGAGCCATGTCGGACAGGTCGTACGGCACCGGTGGAGTGGGAAGGTCGGCGAAGGCGGCCGCCATGACGGCATCGGTGTCGACCACCACTCCGTCGAGTTTGGTCGACAGCCCGCAGTCACGATTGTCGAATCGAACCACGTGGAATCCGCGTTCGACCAGCATCGCGCAGAACGAGTCGGGCCACCCGATCATCTGGGCAGTGAACCCCATGACGAGCAACAGGGTGGGGTTCTCGCGACTCCCCATTTCTTCGTACTCGATCTCGACGGAACCGATGTTGGCGGGAACGATCGCTCGGGGCACGGACCGACCATAACGGAGCGATCGACCCGATTCGCACACGAGCGAGTGAGGTACGGTGAGATCATGTTCCCGGGTATCGCATTCGGTGTTCACACCGGCCTCCAACACACCTCGTACGACGTCCTGCGACCGCTCTGGCATCGCATCGAAGAGCTCGGTTTCGACTGGATCTCGATCTGGGATCACTTCTATGGCGCGACCGGCAAGCCGGACGATGCCGCCTGCTACGAGGCCGTTGCCATGCACGCGGCACTGGCGGCCGAGACGTCGCGCGTTCGCGTCGGTTCACTCGTCTACTCGGTCGGCTATCGGCATCCGGCAGTTCTCGCCAAGATGATCACGGCGATCGATCACGTCTCGGGTGGCCGAGCCGACCTCGGCCTCGGAGCAGGGTGGGCCGTCGTCGAGTACGACGCCTATGGAATCCCCTTCCCGGAGATCAAGGTTCGCATGAGCCAACTCGAAGAGGCGGTGCAGTGCGTTCGTGGTCTGCTTCACGAGGAGGTCACCTCCTTCTCCGGCGAGTGGTTCTCGATGAACCAGGCGCGTAACGAGCCCCGGCCGATCCAGAAGAAGATCCCGATCTGGATCGGCGGCGGTGGCGAGAAGCGAACTCTGTCGATCACCGCCAAGTACGCCGACGGCTGGAACGTTCCTTTCGTTTCACCCGAGACCTTCGCTCACAAGAGTCGCGTTCTCACCGAACATTGCGAGCGCGTCGGACGCGACCCATCCGAGGTCAGGCGCACCGTGAACGTCGGGATCGCCTGGACCGAAGAGAGCCTGGTCGGTCAATTCGGTCTCCTCGCCGAAGGAGTTCGACCCGGTGTCCTCACCGGCTCCGACGAACAAGTCGTCGATCGCATCGGGCAATACGTGGAGGCTGGAGCGAACCAGATCAACCTGGCGCTCCGCGCCCCCTTCGATGTCGACGCGCTCGAGAAGTTCTCGGCGGCACTCGGTCTCGCCTGAGCCCGACGCTCACCCAACGCTCCATGGTCGCCGTCCGAGCGCACGGTCGCATCAATCTGATCGGCGATCACACCGACTACACCGGCGGCTGGGTGCTTCCGATGCCGATCGATGCTCACACCACGATCTCCGGTGAGTTCGTCGACGACCGACATTGGCGCCTGGTCTCCGACGACGAGCCCGAACCGATCGACATCTCTCTCCCCGTCGTGGATCCCGCGAAGGTCGTCCCGAGGTGGGGCCGGTACGTGGCCGGAGTTCTCCACCAGATCGAAGCGGCCGGTTTGGCCCCACGTGGATTTCGTGGTCGAGTGTCCTCGACCCTTCCGATCGGATCGGGTTTGTCGTCGAGCGCCGCACTCGAGATCGCCGTCGCCAGAGTGGCTCTGACCGACGTCGCCGACCTCTCCGATACGGAGATCGCCCGTCTCTGCCAGTCCGCCGAACATCTCGCGTCGGGTGTGCCGTGCGGAATCATGGACCAGCTGTGCATCGCCGCCGGTCGGCCCAATCGTGCGACTCTCATCGATTGCGCGAGTCTCGCCATCGAACATTGTCCGATTCCCGAGTCCGCATCTTTCACCTACGAGTTCGTGATGCCACGAACCCTCTCCGGAAGCGAGTACTCCGCCCGAGTGAGCGAGGCCGCGCGAGCGACCGATCTCGTCGGACCCTTACGGGACGCGACGTTGGACGCCGTGCTCGCGATCGAAGATCCGCTGATCCGCCGGAGGGCTCGCCACATCGTGACCGAGAATCGACGTGTCCGCGACTTCGCGGCGGCGATGAAATCGGGGGACATCGAGACGATGGGAACGCTGATGGTCGCCAGCCACCGCAGCATGCAACACGATTACGAAACGTCGAACGATGTCATGGATGCAGCGGTTGAACGACTACTCGGCGAATCCGATGTCCTCGGCGCCCGCCTCACCGGAGGGGGATTCGGCGGATGTGTCGTCGTTCTCCGCCGCCGGGATCACTGACCGAGCAAACGACGCTTTTCGCCCTCGAACTCCTCGGGCGAGATACTTCCGCGATCACGCAACCCTTCGAGCTTCTCGAGTTGAGTCGCAACGTCGGCACGATCAGCCGAGGACGGGGAAACTCCGAACGAACGTCGCTGATTCTCTTCCATCTGAACATGGATCAAATTCTGGACCTGATCGGGTTTCAAGATGTCGGTGAACCGCTGCTGGCCGTCCTCGCCACCCGACTCGATCAACAGATCGCCAGCGTTGATCAGTCGTTCGAAGATCGACTGTTTGAAACTGACGTTGTTGACGCGCTCGAGCGGTATCTCGATTCCGCTCTTCGCGATGATCCCGCGACGTGCGATCACCCGATCACTCGTGATCACGAAGTGAGTCGTCCGCCACGCCAACCAGCGAACGCCTGTCCAGACGAGTCCGAACAATGCGACCACACCGACGATCCACTTGAGCCCCGACTCCCACGTCGCATCGCCGAGAGCGGCGAGCAGCCACAGGAACAGCACGCCGGACCCGACCAGGAGCGAGGCGGGCTGAGCGAAGAACCACCAGTGGGGGTGGATGTCGAGAGCGACCTCCTCCCCGTCGTTGAGCAGTCGTCGCGGATACGGCACGCCCTGACTGTAGTCGGGCTCCGCGGACGGACGCCCTAGCCTCGATCTGGTGAGGGAGGACGTACGATGACGAGCGATTCGGCAACGCCCGACCTTCTCGACGGCGTCACGTCCGGGCTCGACTCCGAACAGCGGCGGGCCGTCACGTCACCTGCCCCACTATTGGCCGTCATCGCCGGTGCCGGCTCCGGAAAGACGTCGGTTCTGACGCGACGGGTCGCCTATCGCGCCTTGTCGGGCTCCGCCGACGGGCGTCATTCGGTGGTGCTCACGTTCACTCGTCAGGCCGCCTACGAACTCAAGCGTCGAATCGCCGCTTTCGGTCTCGATGACGAGCCGGTCGCCGGCACCTTCCATGCCGTCTGCCTCGGGTTGCTTCGCCAGAAATGGGACGACGACGGACGACGCCATCCGACCGTCGTGTCGGATCGAACACGACTCGTGGCCGAAGTGCTCGGGGAGAAACAGCGTGGTCGACTGCACGATCTCGTTCAGGAAATCGACTGGGCGCGGGCCCGACGCATCACTCCCGCCCATTACGCGGCGGCCGCCAAGCGAAACGGGCGCCCCACCTCGGCCAGTGGGCGCGATGTCGCTCGTGTCATGGCCGACGTCGACACATTGAAGCGCAAACGTGGGATCGTCGATCTCGACGACCTCCTCGATCTCGTCATCGAGTCGATGAACGACTCGAACTACGCCGACGCGGTTCGCTGGAGATTCCGCCACTTCTACGTCGACGAAGCTCAGGACCTGAACCCACTGCAATTCGAGGTGTTGGCCGCTCTTCTCGGCGACCGAACCGATCTCACCTTGGTCGGCGATCCGGCACAAGCCATCTACGGCTTCAACGGGTCCGATCCCACGCTGCTGACCGACGTCGAGCGTTTCTTCCCGGGAGTCGAGATCATCCGGCTCGACACGAACTACCGCTGCACACCCGAGATCGTGACGACCGGGCTGTCAGCGCTCGCCGCGAATCATGATCCTCTCCCCGCTCTCGTGTCGGCGAGACCGAATGGCACTCCCCCGGTGTCGTACGTCTTCGACGACGACGCTCTCGAGGCGTCGGGAGTGGCACAGATCGTGTCGGACGTGAAACCTCCTTTCGCTCGCTGGCGGGACGTCGCCGTACTGACCCGAACCAATGCTCAACTCGCATCCATTCATTCGTCACTCACCGCGGTCGGGATCCCGGCGATCCTCAGCGGAGCAGCGGCGTCGGATCCGATCCAGCTGGCGGTTCGTTCGGCTGGCGAGCAGCCGAATCGGAATCGCCTCACGATGTGGAGTCACGACGCACGCCAGAGTGACCCGGAAGCCGACGAGCGAACCGTCGTCGCACGTCGCCGGGTCGCCGATGCGGTCGATGAATTCGTCGCTGATGGCGGACGTGACGGGCTCGGTTTCATGGCCTGGGTTCGCACCAATCGTCCGTTCCAAGGAGACCGAGGCGACGACGCCGTCGAGCTCCTCACCTTCCACGCCGCCAAAGGCCGAGAGTGGTACGCGGTCGTCGTCGCCGGCTGCGACGTCGGTTTGGTTCCGCATTCGTCGGCACGAACTGAGGAGTCACGCAAGGAGGAGAATCGACTCGCCTACGTCGCGATGACCCGCGCGTCGGATCGCCTCGTCTTCACCTCGGCCCGCCGGCGACGAGGACGAGAGGTGTCGCCGTCGATCTTCCTCGGTGACTTGCCCATGGCTCCGCCGCCGTCCCCCCCGAGCGACGACTTCCTCGCCGGGCAACGACGTCGTCGCGAACGGGTCGATTCGACAGGCGAGCCCCTTCTCGACGATCTCGTCGAATGGCGCAGCCGCACGGCTCGTGTGTCGGGGGTCGAACCACGTCTCATCTGTTCGGATCGAACGTTGTCGGACATCGCGCGCCTCGCACCGGCCGACATCGACGAACTGGCCGCAATCCGCGGTGTCGGACGAATCGTCGCCAGCCGGTTCGGTGATCGATTACTGGAGATCGTGCGTCGTCGAATCAGTGAGCGGAGCGAGACTGATTCTCGTGGCGCAACTGATCGAGAAGACCGAACTTCTCCGGACGCACTGAGATGAACAACCCCTTCGCTTCGGCACAGAGACGGTCTCCGGCGTGAATCGTGCCGGTCGTGAAGATCTTGCGACCCTCGATGCGTTCGAATCGGCCGACGACCTTCAGCGGGGTGTGCAGCGGTGTCGGCGACCGATAGGTGATCTCGAGCTTTCCGGTCATCCCCGGCGCCCCCGATAGCGCCTGAGCGAATCCGAGAACTTCGTCGAAGATCGCCGCGACGAAGCCTCCATGAAGGTGTCCGGGAGGACCTTCGTATGCGTCACCGAACGTCACGTCAGCCACGATCTCGGTCTCGCTCGACGACAACATGACGACCGATGCCACGGCATTGAGCGGGCCGGTCACCGGGCTGTGACTGGTGAATCCGTGCGGCACTCCACCCACCGAACCTTCGGCCGACCCGTGATACCCGCGTCCGTGCGGACCAGGCTCGAGTACCTCGACCGCCTGTTCGATCAATCCGGCGGCCCGGGCCACGACCTCGTCGGGAGCAGTCGACGTGGCCGCATGCTGCAACGCGAGTCGCAGCGAATCGGCCAGACGCACTCGACCGGACGACGCCTCGTAGAGAGTGTCGCGATTGTCGGGGATCTCGAGCAGCGCACGGCGAATCGTCTCACCCCGTTCGGTGACGAGTTCGGAATGTGTCGACGCATCGTCAGTCATCGAGATCCACCAGAACGGGAGCATGATCGCTCGGTTGCTGACCCTTGCGGGCGTTGCGGTCGACGAT
>VFQS010004128.1_pt1 | contig 10681 bp, 8 predicted proteins | sample 3512361 | NCBI WGS metagenome assembly VFQS01 (sample SAMN10412375, study PRJNA504923) | tailings metagenome | isolation source: Relicate 1 Philex TSF3 active mining | place: Philippines | reverse complement strand
TAGCCCTCAGAATTTTGAAATTGTACTTGTCATTGTCCTTGAAATTTCCTCTGATTTTAACTACATTTGAAATTCAAAATACATCAAAATGAGCAAGACAGAAGATTTTAGCAAACATATAAACGAAGGCTACGCTTGTAAAGGCGAATTCATCACATTAGGTGGCGGAATTTTAGATGGCGAAGCGATTCCAAATACCCACGTAAATATTCCTTTGAAAACCTTAAACCGTCACGGATTAATTGCAGGAGCAACTGGAACTGGAAAAACCAAAACCATTCAAGTACTTTCCGAACAATTATCACAAAATGGAGTTCCGGTTTTAATGATGGATATTAAAGGTGATTTCTCCGGAATTGCAATGCCAGGTGAAGAAAAATCGTTTATTACCGAACGTCATGCTAAAATTTCGATTCCATACGAAACAAAAGGGTTTCCAGTGGAATTAATGACCATTTCAGAACAAAACGGAGTCCGATTACGAGCTACGGTTTCTGAATTTGGCCCGGTTTTATTCTCTCGAATTTTAGATTTGAATGATACGCAAGCTGGCGTAGTTTCTATCATTTTTAAATATTGTGATGATAATAGTTTGCCATTACTGGATTTGAAAGATTTTAAAAAAGTACTGAATTACGCAACCGAAGAAGGAAAAGCAGAATTTGAAGCCGATTACGGAAGAATTTCAACGAGTACAACCGGTTCGATTTTGAGAAAAGTTATTGAATTAGAACAGCAAGGTGCGGAACTATTCTTTGGCGAAAAATCATTTGATATTCAAGATTTAATGCGAATTGACGAAAACGGAAATGGTTACGTGAACATCATGCGTTTAACCGACATTCAAGACAAACCGAAATTATTTTCGACTTTCATGTTGAGTTTATTAGCCGAAATTTACAACACCATGCCCGAACAAGGCGATGCGGGACGACCAGAATTAGTAATTTTTATAGACGAAGCGCATTTAATTTTTGACGAAGCCAGCAAAGCTTTATTAAATCAAATTGAAACGATTGTGAAATTAATTCGTTCGAAAGGAATTGGAGTGTATTTCATTACGCAAAATCCGATGGATGTTCCAACAGGAGTTTTAGCGCAATTAGGTTTAAAAATTCAACATGCATTAAGAGCTTTCACTGCAAACGACAGAAAAGCAATTAAAATGACAGCTGAAAATTATCCCGATACTGATTTTTATGAAACCGATGAAGTGTTAACTTCATTAGGAATTGGAGAAGCTTTTGTTACGGCTTTAAGCGAAAAAGGAACGCCAACACCATTAGTAGCTACAATGATGCGCGCACCAATGAGTAGAATGGATGTTTTAACAGAGAGTGAAATTGAAGAAAGTATCGCAAAATCAAAATTGGCGAAAAAATACAATGAAGAAATAGACAGAGAAAGTGCTTACGAATTATTAAACAAAAAAATTACCGAAGCACAAGAAGTAGCAGCTGAACAAGAAGCCGAAAAACCTACCCGAACAGCAAAAGAAGAACCAAGTACGGCTGAAGTAGTTGGGAAATCAATTACCAAAGTGTTTACAAGTGCAAGTTTTATTCGAGGCGCATTTGGCCTATTAATGAAAATGCTAAAAAAATAATGAAAGGATTTATCACCATAGGATTACTCATACTTTCCAATGTTTTCATGACATTGGCTTGGTATGGACACTTAAAATTTAAAGAATTAAAATGGTTTGAAAACGCAGGATTAATTACCGTTGTTTTAATCAGTTGGGGATTGGCTTTGTTTGAATATTTCTTTCAAGTTCCTGCGAATAAAATTGGTTACCAAGGCAATGGCGGTCCGTTTTCATTAATGCAATTAAAAGTGATTCAAGAAGTGATTACCTTAGTGATTTTTGTAATTTTCTCAATGGTTTTCTTTAAGAACGAAACTTTTAGATGGAATCATGCAGTAGGGTTTTGTTTTTTAGTATTGGCGGTTTATTTTATATTTAAGAAGTAACAAAATGAAAAAATATTGTATCCAAAAAGCACCATTCGTAGTTCCAACCACTGATGGTAAACTGATTGAAGAACATCACGGATTGGCAACCACCAATAATTCAGCAATTTCGATTGCTCATATGATAGCACCGCCAGGTTGGAGCGAACCTTTTCAAACTCCAGAATTTGATGAATACACGTACATTATAAAAGGCAAAAAGCAATTTATAATCGAAGATGAAGTAGTAGTTTTAGAAGCAGGTCAATCGATTAAAATTGAGAAAAACACAAGAGTTCAATATTCAAATCCTTTTGATGAACCTTGCGAATATTTAGCGATTTGTACGCCAGCTTTTGATTTTAATAAAGTTCATAGAGAAGAAAATTAATCCTTCTTCTCTACCTCTTTCAATAATCCAAAAGCAAAATAACCAATAATCAATCCTGCTACAACAATTGCCGTCCACAAAAACCATTTTGTTTGCCAGAATTGTTGCGTTATCGATGCTTTATTTGAACTTATCTTTTTAAAATCTGAAATTCTAATTACATTTAATTGCGTTAAATCATTTGGTAGAAATTTCACCAAATCATATTGAGGTTTTGACAAAGTAGAATCTACTACTATTTCATAATTCTTACTAACATCTAAATCGGCAATTAAATAAAATTGATTCTGCAATAATTTGATTTCTTTAATTTCTAAAGGTTCATTATCTAAATTATCAATTTCAATTTCAAAATCTTTTGCTTGAAAACTTTCCCATTTAAAACTATTAGCTGAGTTTGAATCTAAATTAAAAGTAGCAACCGATTTTCTATATATTTCCGATTTCTTTTTTACACTTCTAGTTTCCTTAATGAAGACGGAAGCTTTTCTAAAAAATCTTGAGTTTTTGAAATTAAATGCTATTCCATCAACTGTATATAAATTATCGGCAGAAAACTTTATAATGGTTTTTTTGTTTGTTTTATCCTCAATTATTTTATGTTTAAAAACTTCTAATACTGTCGTTGGTTCTATTTTTTCATCTCCGATAAAATAACCAACTTCTAAAAGTTTAATAGGCATTGAATTTTTATCAATAAATTCAATTTTTAAAAATTTATAGGAATTGTTCGGAAATGAAACTGTTTTCCTAACATACGTATTTTGAAAATCATTTAAATCGTATAACATTGAGTTCATTACTAATCCAAACCAATGAATTCCATCGTCACTTCCACTAATATTATATTCTTTAGTAAGACCTGTATTGGCAATTTTCAGACTTAATTCTGAACAATATTTCATATTTTGAACGACATTGATAATGTAATATGAAACTGAGTCCTTGAATTGTTTTTGATCCGAAATTCTTAATGGACTATATCGGTTTGAGAAAAAATAGTCTTTATTGAAATCAACTACATAAGGAATTTCTTTTTTTTCATCATCATAAATTCTCAAAAAATCAAAATTTTCATTTGAAGCCGAACGCACTTCAGGAGCAATTAAAATCCTATGAAATCCCTTTTCTTCTACTCTTTCAATAGCACCTTTAAGGCTTTGACCAAAACCAAAAATCGATATAAAACAAAACGAAATAAATAATTTAATTTTCATTTGTACTACTATTTTGAGATTCATCCACCACTAACTTTTTGATTTTTTGATACACAAACGAGATAATCAAAATGAGCACTCCTAATAATATAAATGCTATAATTTTTCCGGTTTCTGAAACGTTATTAATATCATACACAAGCAATTTCAAAATAGTCAATCCTAATAATGAAAGTGCAATAATTCGAATTTGTTTCCATTGTTTTTTAATTCCAAAAATCAATAATACAAATGATAAAATTCCCCATAAAATTGGATAACCTATTTTAATTACTTGAACTTTGATTACATTCAATTTATCTTGAACATTGTATTCATTCATTCGGTAGGTTTCTTTTGGCAAATCAGAACCTTTGAAATCTTCATCAATTTGTATTAAAATAGTATTCGAATCAACAGCAAAAATATTATGTACAATTAGTTCGTTACTTAAAATATAAACACCACAAAACACTAAAATCCAAATGGCCATTTTAGATTTTAAAAACGAAATATGTGCTTTATTTAAAATTTGATTGGATAAAATCATGAAATAAAAAACCAAGCAGGCTAATACAACATAATGAAAATAAAATGCTATGGATGAATTCCAGTTTTTAGCAATGTTCCAAACCACTTCTTTTGATGGAATGTTATACCACCACAACACATATAAAACAAGATTAATCATTACGATAAGTGTAGCAATTTTTTGGACTACTTCTTCTTTTGCTTTAATTCCGAAATAAACAAATAAGGTACTAAAAATAAAATGATAACCCACTGATAATGATAATTGAGAAGACGTATTTTGTATATGATGCCCTGATTGATGAATGATTTCAAAAATCCCAACAAAATAACCAAGAATTAATGCTACCCATGTGATGCCGTTACGATAAAAAACAGGATCAAAATCAATTTTAAAAATAGTTGTAGCTTCGTTTTCTTTTTTCAATAAAAAATAAGTTGCTAATAAAGAAGCTAGTGTTACAATTCCAGTAATAAAAATTGGATTCAAAACTATAGAAAGCTCATAGTTCGAAAAACGATATTGTTTATCCCAATCGATAATCAAACTAATAATGGATAAAAACTGCACCACCATAGCGCCCAACTTAAACAAACTGATTTTCGATTTTTGCGACAACCAAAACAACAAAACCGCTTCGGCAGCCCAAAACAACGTAATTTGATTGCCATCGAATTGAATAGGAATGGTTAAGGTAACAAACGTTAGGACCAAACCAATTAACAAATACACCGCATTTTTATCCAATCCAAATTTCTTGAATAAAAAAGTAGCATATATTAAATTGTAAATAGCTAATGATAACGTGAACAATCCTTTGAATTCGATTCCCCAATTGTGTAAAATTCCCATTCCTAAACCAAAATACACAAAGGTATTGGCTATGATCATGAAATAATCGATTTTTGAAAACGCTCCTTTTCTTCTCACATTATTCATTACAACTACGATGCTGAAAATAAAATAATATAAAGTAGCAAAAGCAAAAGCACCTTGATGCGGTAATTTATCGGCATATAATTCTTTATAATACCACGAAGAAAGTAATAGATAGCTAAATACAAACGATAATATGGAAACTAAATTCCATTTTTTATAGAAAGCAATTCCTAGAATTCCAATGTTTAAAATAGCGATGTAAGTAAATAAAACAATATAATTTCCTGCACCAGTACTTACCATAAATGGAACTGCAAATCCACCAATTAATGACAAAACGGCTAATTCCTGACGGTCATAATTTACTGATACAAACGTACTAAAAGCGGTAATTACAACCATAATTACAAAAGCAACCGTCTGGCTAAACAAGTGATAATCATGGAATGCAATTGCAATTGTAAAATAAAAAATACTAATCGCACCTGCAACCATTACCGAACTAAATGCTTTGTAATTTTGTCTTAATTTATGAGCTACACCCATAACTAACGAACCAGCTAAAATTCCGATTCCAACACGAGCGGTTTCGTTAATCCATTCTTTATCAATAGCGTATTTTACAAAGAAACTAATTCCTAAAACTAGAATAAGAATACCTATTTTATTAATTAGATTTTCACCTATGAATTTTTCTAAATCAGGATTATTTTCTTTAAACGTTTCAAACCATGATTTTTCTGGTTCTCTTGGATTTTCTATCTCAACAACTGGAATTTGATGTTCAACTTCTTCCTTGATTTCGACTTTTACCGTCTCAATAATCGGAATAATCTCAGGCGTTTTTTCAACAACTTCAATTGGCTTTTCAATAATTTCTTCTTTTACAATTGGTTGTGGAGTTTGCACTGACTCTTTACGTATTTCTGTGGTAACTTTTGAACTATCTTGTATAGGTTTAGTATGTAATTCATTTCTAAGTTCATTTACCTTTTCGTTTAATCGATAAATGATATCATTAAGTTGTTGAAACTTTGAATTTATAGAGGTTAGCAAAACAATTACTATAACCAATATAGCAAGTAATAAAATAGTATCCATGTAAATAAAACATTAGTCAATTTCAAAGATAAACTATTTTGTAAGAAAAAAATCCAAATCGCATTATTTTGAGATTTGGATTTTCTTTTTATTGAAGTAATTCTAAAATTTTATTTTCTATTTGTGGTGAATCCCAAATTTCTTCAATGTTTTCCGTTTTTAAAACTTCTTGCATAATTCCGTTTTGTAAATCTCCAATTGCCATAGCTTCAGAATACGGTTGTAAACTAAAAGTTACTCGGCTATACAATGGCATCCATTTTTCTGGATGCTTATCTGAGAACCATTTTTCAATTTTCTTTTGTAACAGAAATTTTTCATCAGCCGTTTTATTGCTCATTTCTTCAAAATTTCTTCTTGAAAGTTCGGCTATGGCATCAGCATTTGGTTTTCTAGAAATCTCGTAAGCTTTGAATATTTGATTCCAATCGTCACCATATTGTTGCATCATTTCATTTAATATGGTGATATCTTCAAATCCAGCATTCATACCGTGTCCATAAAATGGTACAATAGCATGTGCCGAATCGCCAATTAAAGCTACTTTGTCTTCAAATGTCCAAGGAAAACATTTCATAATGGCTAAATAACTCGTAGGATTTTTAAAGAAATCACGCACTAAATCTGGAATTACTTCTTTAGTGTCTGGAAAATAATTTGCAAAAAAATCAACTAAAGAAGTTTCATCATTTAATGACTCAAATGAGTTTTCTCCTTTAAATGGCATGAATAAAGTACACGTAAAAGTACCATCTAAATTAGCTAATGCCATTAACATGAAATTGCCTCTTGGCCAAATATGTAATGAATTTTTATCAATCTTGTGAGTACCATCTGCATTGGCGGGAATGTGTAATTCCTTGTATCCGATTTCCATGAATTCTTGCGAATAATCAAACATAGATTGTCGTTGCATTCTATGTCTAATTCTCGAAAAAGCACCATCCGCACCAAATACTTTATCATATTTTAATTCTGACCAGGCACCTTGTTCGGTTTCGCCTTCGTATAAAGTAGCAGTTGCTAAATTGATATCCCAAATTTTCCTTTCGAAGAAGAATTCCACGCCTTCTGCTTCAGCCAAATCGACCATTTTTTTATTCAATACGCCTCTTGACAATGAAAAAATAGCCTCTCCTTCTTTACCGTAAAATTGATAATTAAGTTTTCCATCTTGTAAATGAATCGCTCTCTTATCCACAGGAATACCAATTTTTCGTATTTCTTCATCTAAGCCAACATCTTTTAAAGCTTTCCATCCGCGATCTGACATTACCAAATTAATAGAACGACCCGAAAATTGAATGGTCCTAATATCTGGACTTCTGTCAAAAACGTGAACAATGTGACCTGCTCTTTTTAAATAGATTGCTAATAAAGTTCCTACTAATCCAGAACCTACAACAGCAATTTTTTGTGGCGTTTGCATGAAGATTATTGTAAAAATTTGGACTACAAAAATACGGAATAATAAAATTTAATCTCTGACTTTTATCAGTTTTTTACAAGTCGTTGAGAATTTTTGTTTAATATTTTTTATTTTTAGTTAAACAAAATGTATCTTTGAATAAAAATTGCCATGAGAAAGATTACAAAAGACGAATTATTTTATATGTCAAAAGTTCCTAGATTGAACTTGGTAAATTGTGTAACGGGATATAAATCAGCAAATCTAATTGGGACTGTATCAAAAGAAGGCACTCTAAATGTAGCGATTTTCAGTAGTGTGACCCACTTAGGAAGCGAACCACCCTTATTAGGATTCATTTTAAGACCTACAACAGTACCAAGAGACACGTATAAAAATCTAAAAGAAGTAGGTTATTTTTCAGTAAATCATATTACAGAAGAAATGATTGCTGATGCGCATCATACTTCTTCTAGTTATGATGAACATATTTCGGAATTTGACAAAACGAATTTAGAACCTGAATTTTTTGATGACTTAAAAGTCCCTTTTGTAAAAGGAAGTCCGGTTAAATTACTTTGCAAATATGTTAACGAATACAAAATTGAAGAAAACGATTGTATTCATATTATTGCATCAATTGAAACGATTTATGCAGATGAAAATCTGTTTCAAGATGACAATTGGATGCAACTTGATCGAGGAAATGTAGTTGCTATAAATGGCTTAGATGGTTATGCAGTTCCAAAATTAGCTGACAGATTTCATTATGCAAGACCAGATAAACCAACTACTTCAATGTTATAATGGCGCATAAAAAAGTAAATCTTCCCGAAAAAATCTGCAAAACTTGTCAACGCCCTTTTTCATGGCGCAAAAAATGGGAGAAAAACTGGGAAGATGTAGTGTATTGTAGTGATAAATGCAGAAAAAATAAGAATTGATATCAAGATATTTGGATGTTCTGATATTCAGATGTTCTGATATTCTGAAATTCGGATAAAAAATTCTCCGAAAATCCAAAATCTGAAAATCTATAAATCAAAAAGATATGAACGGATTAGTGTGGTTTAGAAACGATTTGCGCACGATTGATAATCATTCGTTGTACAATGCGTGTAGAGAAAATGAAAAAGTAATAGGAATATATTGTCTAGATCCAAGACATTTCGAAACTACCCAATATGGTTTCAAGAAAACAGAAAAATTCAGAACCCAATTTCTTCTAGAAACCTTAACGGAATTACAACAAAATTTAGCTGAGAAAAATATCACATTATTAGTTTATTACGGTTATCCCGAACAATTAATACCAGAAGTAGCGGCTAAATATCAAATTGATACGATTTACATCCAAAACGAATGGACGCAAGAAGAAGTAGACGTTGAAAACGAAGTCCGAAATCTAATTCCAGCGGTGAATTGGAAAACGTATTACGACCAATTCTTATTTCATCCGGATGATGTTCCGTATGAAGATTGTGAGAAAATTCCAGAAGTTTTTACGGAGTTTAGAAAGCAATTGGAAAAGAAAATTCGAGTACGACCAACCGTTTCCATCTCAGCAAAACCAATTGCTAATCTAATTGAAGAAAAAACTACTATTCCAACTTTGGAAGATTTAGGATTTGATGAGTTTAAACAACCCAATAAAACGGCTTTTCCTTTCAAAGGTGGAGAAAATCAAGCTAAAAAAAGAATTAAAGACTACTTTTGGGATACCAAAAAACTGGCGGTTTACAAAAAAACTCGTAATGGTTTGGTTGGAAAAGATTACAGTTCAAAACTTTCGGCTTGGTTGGCAAATGGAAGTATTTCTGCACGAATGATTTACTGGGAAGTGCAACAATTTGAGAAAAAAGTAGTCAAAAACGAAGATACCTATTGGTTAATTTTCGAATTGATTTGGCGCGACTATTTCAAATACATTTCGCTGAAACACGGTAATAAAATTTTCCAATTGAACGGCATTTTGCAAAAAGAATACCATTGGAACCAAAACACCAAAGCTTTTAGTCAATGGATAAACGGAACTACTCCAGAAAATTTTGTAAATGCCAATATGATTGAATTGCAAAAAACAGGTTGGATGAGCAATCGTGGTCGTCAAAATGTCGCGAGTTATTGGGCAAAAGAATGGGAACAAGATTGGCGAATTGGTGCAGCGTATTTTGAAAGTATGTTAATTGATTACGATGTGCACAGTAATTATGGCAATTGGATGTACAATGCTGGTGTTGGCAACGACCCAAGAGATAGAAAATTCAACATCAAACGTCAAGCGGAAATGTATGACAGCAACGGAAAATTTCAAAAAATGTGGTTAATTCCTGAAATATTTTAGATGAAAACACTTCGATTACTTTTGGGTGACCAACTCAATTCGGAACATTCTTGGTTTGACGAAATCAATCCGAATGTAGTTTATGTAATGGCAGAAATGCGTCAGGAAACGGATTATGTGAAACATCACATTCAAAAAGTAGTCGCATTTTTTCTTGCTATGCGAAATTTCTCGAAAGAATTGACAAAACGAGGTCATCAAGTTGTTTATTATAAAATTTCGGATGAAAATAATCCGCATAATTTAGAACAATTGATTTTGGTTTTGGTTGAAGAACATAAAATCGAGAAATTTGAATACCAATTTCCTGATGAATATCGTTTAGACGAGCAATTGAAATCTATTTGCGAAAATCTTGCTATTCCAATAAAAGCAGTGGATTCCGAACATTTTTATACGTCTAGAAATGAATTAGCGGATTTTTTCAAAGGAAAAAAGCAACTATTGATGGAAAGTTTCTATCGTATGATGCGAAAAAAACACGATGTTTTGATGGTCGGTGATCAACCGTTAGATGGAAAATGGAATTTTGACCACAATAATCGTAACCAATATAAAAACGAAGTTCCGATTCCGTTTCCTTTGGAATTTCATAAAAATGTGAGTAAAATTGTGGCCGAAATTGAAAGTCAAAACATCACCACTTTTGGAAGTATTGATGTAGAAAATTTCAATTGGCCGTCTTCAAGAAACGAAAGTTTGCAATTGATTGATTATTTCTGTGAGCATTTGTTGGAGCATTTTGGAACGTATCAAGATTCGCTATTTAGCGGACATAAATTTTTATTTCACTCGCGTTTGTCTTTTGCGATGAATTCCAAAATGATTAGTCCGAAAGAAGTGGTGGATGCAGTGGTTTCGTATTATTATCAAAATC
>VFQS010004127.1_pt1 | contig 10682 bp, 4 predicted proteins | sample 3512361 | NCBI WGS metagenome assembly VFQS01 (sample SAMN10412375, study PRJNA504923) | tailings metagenome | isolation source: Relicate 1 Philex TSF3 active mining | place: Philippines | reverse complement strand
ATTCATTATCAAACGCACACCAGGCTCAACTTCCCGCATCGACATCGGAACGGTCCAGTTGTCCCAAGGGTGAATTCCTGGTGATCTGATCAGAGCTTTTGTCGTCGCTGCTTTTGCCCCACGCTTCTCGTAGGCAAGTATTCGTCCTGGAACGCTCACTTCCTTAGCCCACTCGTCTGCGCGCTCCTTGAGCTCCTGTTGGGCTAGGCTTTTGGTGCTCGCCAGTTCGCTGACGTTCCATGCTCGGTTCACCAGGGCATCAATGGCATCGGTGATTTCGCACTGGTCTGACTTGTCTAGCTTCCCCGCACCCTCATTGGGGCTGAACACATCGTTCTCTAGGCGCATCAGGCTTAGCAAAGAGCCAGTCAGACCGCGGTCCATGGCTCGGGGCGAAAACGGTGTCACCGATTGCGCTTCAACATGCTTGTAGAAGGTGGCGTGGTAATGCTCGAAGGTCTCATAGTGGGAGAGGTCCCGGGGCCTTGCCCAAGTAAGCACGGTGCAGACAAGACCGGGGAATGAACGACCCACCCGGCTGGTCGCCTGGATGTACTCAGCCGTGCCTTTGGGTTGACCGTTGACCGCCATCAGCCCCAACCGATTGACGTCAACACCTACTGACAACATGTTGGTGGCCAAAACCACATCAATTGCCCGGGTGTCGCCCTCTTGCCACTTGGTTACGTACTTGCCTGCTGCAGTGTCGAACTCGGACTTGAACTTCACTTCAAGGTTGTCGAGGTACTTTGGGATGTCCTGGCTTGAAACGCGGGATGTCAACTCGCGAATGTTGCTAACGCTGCGCTGCGCCAAAGCGGGCCGATCAACCATGCTCATCTGCACCCGGTAGGAACGTGTTTGCACGTCGTCCTCTGCCAAGCGCTTCATGCCACCCAGCTCGCGCAGCGAGTTGAAGTAGCCGACCATAGTCATGTATGGGTCTGCAGGCTCACCGAAGCGATCGAACAGCCCTTGGGCAGCAGTCAGGAAAGCCGTGTAGACCCGTATCAGCATCGCAGGTCGCGAACTGCCCGGGGAGCAGACCCCAAGGTAACGACGTCCAGGCTTGTCCTCAATCGGTCGCTGGACGGAAAAGTAGTTGTCCTCAACGTCCAAGCCATGCGGCGGAAATACCGACACGCGGCGCATGAAGACGTTGTTCACCTGTTCACGCGCTTTGCGAACCGTGGCCGTCGATGCGATGATCTTTGGCTTAACCGTATGCTCGCCAAGATTCCAGCCGCATAGCTCATCGACGGCGGTCTCATATAGCCCGACCATGGTGCCAAGCGGCCCACTGATCAGGTGGAATTCATCCTGGATGATCAGGTCTGGCGGACGGATGGGGCTGATGTTCTTGACCTTGGTGGCACCGAGTCCCTTGCCGGCCTGGTGATTGCCATTGCAGTCCGCCCCCTGCCATAGAAGTCCATGTCGATCGCATTCCTGGCCGGCTCGGCCGAACAGTGTGCGCACCTCTCCCCGCCACGCCATCATTGCGAACTTGTCCACCGTGGCGATCATCAACGTCGGGGGATGGTGGTAGATCTCCTCGTCCACGACAAGGACCGGAATGCCAGCGTGAGGGAGCTTTCCGGACTTGCCCTTCGAAAAGTCGCAGCGGCTTTTTTTGTCGCCGCAATAGACGAAGGTGCGCCCACGCCCCTTGTCTACCTCCACGTCGCGTCCTGCGGTGACTTCCGAGCCACACCAAGGGCAACTGGTCAGCTGCGCAGGGGACGCCGCCCCGGCGTTGTATTTACCGGGGTTACGAATGTCCTGTATGGCCCGATGGCTGTCCTCGGTTGTGCCGGGTGTTACCTTATTGCCCACCCACAGTCCGATGGTGAAAGGTTCGGTGCCGAGCGTCTCTTCACCCTTTGCCAGTGCCTCGCGTCGCAGCACCTCCATCGCGCAGATTAGTGCCGTGGCTCGCTGGAACTGTTGCAGCGTCAGCAAGCGCAGGGTGTAACGCATGATCACGGCGAGACCGCGCGAACCGTCGTAGCCGCCCAGGTTGCCTTGCATGCGCCGAATGGCCATGGTGAAGGCGGCGACACCCAAGTAAGCCTCGGTCTTGCCGCCGCCCGTGGGGAACCAGAGCAGATCGGCATAGGCTTCGACCGGTTGCACACGATCCGGGTGCGTGGGGTCAGCCAGTGAAGGGATCGATAGGAGCAAGAACGCCAACTGGAACGGGCGCCAGCTGCGGTTCTTCAGCACATCGAACTGTTCGACGGTGACATCCTTGCCACGTCGAATCTCAAGAGCGTACTGGCTGCGCACGCGCTGCATCGCCATTGCTTGGTTCGCGAAACGGAAGGCCGCCAAAGCCTTCTCGTCACTCTTCAACGTATCGATACCCTGCTGCAGACGTTTTTGGATCTCCTGACATTGATCCATTGCCAGTTGCGACTGCGCGTCATAGCCAAGCACATCGACACCGACCCGAGCACGCTGCTCGCCGATCCACGCCGCATAATCCTTGGTTAGCAGGCTCAAGGCATCGACTAAAGGACCGATTTCCAAGGTTGCGAGGCGCTGCATGTCGAGCAGGCCCGTGCTCACCATCTCCTTCATCGCGGGACGGTCCGCCTGGTCGAGACCCGGTGTCTCGGTGACCTGCACCTCGTACTGAGGCATGACGACCGTACGCACCTCGGTGGCGAGTGTCACGTCATCTGCTGTTTCGGCGTGAACGGCGACGCCATGGCCGACGGCAAACTCCACCCGGTTGCGGTAGATCATCTCCAGCGATTCCCGCTCCGAGTCCATGCCATCCGCGTCCAATACCGGACGTCGACGGAAAATGGCACGCTTCTGGGCTTCAGCTTCCGAGCGAGCTATCAGTTCAGGCTGGAAGACCCAGGCGGAATCGCGGTTGGTCTGCGGCTCCTCTTGTGCATTGACCAGGAACAGTGTGACCAAGCGGTCACCATTCGCATTTTTACCACGAATTGAGCCTTGTACCCGGACTTCAGGATAGTTCTTGTCCGGCGCCTGATGGGTGATCACACCTTCGGTAAGCGGCAGCACCAACTTGCCGCCGCAGGGAATGCGTTGCCAGACCTTGGCCTTGGTCTGCTCCTCGGCACCGGTCCCTTTATTCTTGTGCGTGCGAAAGATTTCGTGCTCGTCACTGCGCTCATAGCGACCCCACCGCACTTCGATCTCAATCCGTTCGGCGTCGCCATCCACGCAAAAGGTCATGCCCAGACTGCTTGGCACCAGCGACTGATTGTTGGCGGCATCGATCTCCTCAGGGCTATCCGGCTCGCCACTACCCTTTGCTGCTGGTGAGTTAACTTTTCCAGTTTGTGCTTTGACGATCAAATCCGCTGGGGCATCGTCTGCCTCCTGGGCATCTACTGGAAATTCCTGCCCACGCTCTGAGGCTTCACGCGGGGCGAGCTTGCCGACCAAATAGCGGTCGCGCACACCCATGTCGACAATGCGCTCGTGAGGGCCGCCAGCCGGGCCGAGCAGGTCGTCCATCACGGCCAGTTGCAGTAGTTCTCGAATGTAGGCGAGTTCCTGTTGATATTTGGGCGCGCGGGCATCAGACCCGACTGTCGGAACCTCGTCGATGGTCTTGTGAAGCGTAGTGGTCAGCGCGTCGACGAAGTCGGCCCACTGAACTCGACTTACAGTTCCCGAGGTCGGCGCCGTTAGCGCGGTCACGCCAATCGAGACCCGCTCTGTGACCCACAGCATTCGGTCGAAATAGAGAGTGGTGGCGTCGAGATCGGAACGGACCCGCAGCAAACGCCCAACACGGGTGATGTCGCCAGCGGGGCTTAGGACCAGGATCCAGTCGTCTACCTCGATGGCCTGATAGAAATGCCGCGCGCCCTTGAGAACCAGGATGTAGGGCTTGAGCCTATGGTCATTGCCTATGCCATGATCTATCGCAATCCATGCATTTAGGCCCTTAGTTTTTGGCTGCTCTGACATGACGATCCTCAAACTTTGAATTCACTGGCCAAAAGCCCAGTTACCCGCTCCACGGTATTGAAACCGTTAGAAATCAATATCTCAGCCATGTCCCGCCCGGAAATAAACAAGATCGGATGGCGATCTTCCCGGACTTCCTCGTAGGCCTGCCGCGCAACAAGTGCCGTTGTAACCAGAACGCCAAATTGCCGGTGTCTAATCCGCGAAATGAGGCGAGAAACTTCTTTTACGCCAATAGTATTTGGCAAAAAGCCATTTATTGGAGGGCGGTAACACTTAGCTTCTAAAGAGAATTCTGCATATACTGGGTCATCAGTCAGGCCGAGCAAGTACCGACCGATAGCATCACGACCGCCATCAATCGTTCCGCGAGTAATTTCATCAATTATGTCTCTTGAATCTGTCATCTGATAAATACGAGCGGCAAACTTTTCAAAGGCAATAGGTGTGTCTTGAAAATGCTTCCAGACACATTCCAGAATCGAAGCCTTTAATGGCGTGTCAGGCGTTTGTTGCTCTGCCGATCGAATGACGGTCGTTGGTTCAGCAACAAGCGGCCGATAGGTGCCTGTCGCCACCCAGTCCCGCCACGCTTTTGGCGCATTGAATGTGTTTGGCTTACCAGCAGCTAGGTCTTCGATCCACGCCCTTGAAACGACGGGTGCATTCAAAATGGTGAACGTTGAGCGATAGTTTTGAAAGCGCTGTCCATTTGTGGATTTCCACACTGCCACCAAGTCGTCTGTTGCCGACATGCCCGGGAATCCAGGAACGGCCAATCCCTTGAACTGAACTGAGCGAGCTCCATTCCTTGTTTGGTGTTTTTTGAAAATCAAAAACGGCGCCACGTCCATTCGCGGGGCGGTCTGGTCATGTAGGCGACTAAATGCGTAGCGAAGCACTCTATTGCCCCCTGCTCGCGTGTCATGGAGTTCATGGCCGGGGGTCTTATTGTCACCGAAATAGATGAATTTCCCGTTATTCAAGTCAAGAGAGTCGGGCCAGTCTGGATCTTCACCTGTGGTAAAAAGGACCACCCAGTTCTTTCGGTCTCCGCGCCCAGACGCACGAAAGCCACCCATATTTCCCGAACCTGGCAAAAGCTTGGAAATGGGTTCGCCTGACAGCTGACCATCAGTGCTGCTCTCATATACTGCGTCGACGATAAGGTCGGCTATCGGGAGCCGAGAGAATGGAAAGGTCTGGCTCATTACTAGATTCCGACCATCCAATAACGTGCGCCACGCCTCTCGCCTTGGCACGCGACACTGTCGTCTGCTAACTTGAACCCGTTTCGATATATCAAGGCGAGACGGTCCCGCTCCCGATCATCGACGACCACTCCATTCGATGAGCGGCATCGAAAGACCGATTTACCCTCGTGACCTTCGCCGGCTTCATCTTGCATTGCTTGCTCGTTTCAGCTCGTCTTTTTTTGAAAAGCTCACGAGCATAAGCGGTGTCCTTGATGACATTATGGCATCCAGCAATGGGCGCTCGCTGCTCGTCACGATTAATTCATCTATTTTTGACTCTTTTAGTTCCTCAGAAATAATTATCGCCGAAGCGGGCTTGTCGTTGTAGTATGAAGGAAAGTTAAGCGTGCCAGATTCCTCTCGGCCAATCACTGAGGCGATATTTTTAATTCTTGCACGAAACGCCGTAACATCGGATCCTCTCCTCAAGATAACGTAAAGATATGTTGGCTCCATATCATTGATCTGATTCTCAATAAGTCGCTTTGTTCCTTGTGAAATCTGTGCGCCAAACTTTCCGAATGCGCATTCACCACGGTCGCGCACAATGGCGTTGTGCGCTTCGATGACGGAAGGGCTAGATCGGCGTGTCGTCGTTGGCTGAGATAGCCGGATAGCAAGGTGCTTACAGTTTCTCATTTTCGTCAGAATACCTTTTCATTTGTTTCTCGTTAATTTCGAGAAGCCGGCGAAGTACGGGTTGATGATAGGATCGATCAATTCCAAAATAGGTACTTCCGACCTTATCCTTGAAAACCCCATACGATTGCGAAGGCACCCCCAAATCGTAAGCCCGGAAGACCTCCTTGTCGATTTCACGCAGAAGGCTTCGCATCTTAATGATCTCGTCGTCATCAGGGCCTTCGTTCGCCAATGCAGAATGAAGTGAGCGAACGCCAACATCTCGCCCTTGACACCAGTTCGTGATTGTTTCTGAAAAGTGCGTTGCAGCCTCAATTCCCAGGGGCGAAAGCGCTAAAACCGGCCGAGGCATCATCTGCACAGCTTTCACTGTGAGGGTATAGCAAGCTACGCGGCCAAGCGTTCCTGAGCAAAACTCTTCAATCCAGATCCGAAATACAGAACTATGCAAAAGTGCTTCGGTGAAAGGCTCTTCTAACCCGACGACCAAAACTTTGTTTGTGAAAACACTTTTCGTGGTTGAAGGAGCTCCCTGAAGCTGCATCGCCACCGTTGGAAGCGCAAAACATCGCTCTGATTTTCTCAGACGCCCCATTTGACCAGCTCTGTGGTTCCAAAACTGCCACAAGCGTTCATAAAGCCCCTTGTAACTTTTTAGAGCTTCTTCGGTTCTAGTTGGCTTGACCACCTCCATAATAAACTCAGCTGCTATGGGCCAATGAGTTTCAAGATCTTCAAGAGAGCGATCGCCGATATCTAGGCACCAGCGCTTCGGCGACATCAAAGGGGCGCTCGTGATATCTTCTCCAGAAACGTAAGGAACGAGAAGACTATTTTTTTCCGATAATAATCGGGAAAACCATTTACTATCCTTATCTAGAAGAAATGATAAACCCTTACTATTATCAACTCCTTTGAATGAAAATATGGGGTCATCAATTAATCCTGGATCAAATCTAAACCCATCTCCTGAATCAATTTCAAGCTTCTCCGATATCTTATTGCACAAATTACCGTTTAATGTGCATCTTCCAATCCATTCGCCCTTAAAATATATCACAGATGCAATGCTAATACTTGCAGATCCTGGCCAAGGTAGGTTTTTGTTTGCAGAAATTATGGCACCACATTTAATTATGTGAGCCAATCCTGACGAAACGGCGCTGCCTTCCGATATGCTTGTCGACGCGAGCATTCCATATGCGCCACCACGGCGAAGAAGGTCGGCAGCCCGTCTGTGAAACACGACACTCAAATCTATTTTGCCAGGGGCCTTACCCAAAAGCATCCGCACGACTTCTGTCAAACTGTCACCCGACGCTCCTTTCCAAAGCCTGTTTCCTAGAAACGGCGGGTTCCCTATAATTGCGTCGAATCCAGCGTTTGCGTTCTGGAAGACCTCTGGGAACTCAAGCGGCCAATGAAAGGGATCGCGGGACTGACCATTGGAGTCATTAGTACGCAGATCTTTCAGTGCGTCGCGGTGCAGTCTGTCTATTGCCGCGTCACTTCCATTTGCAGCCGCATCAGCCAAGACCTCAAGGGCTTGCAGTCTATGCGTACTTTCAGTTGCACGCGATTCTGAGAGAATGATCCCAAGAAAGGTATCGGCTACTGCCTGAGGTAGAAGCAGCACTCTGCGAGTGTCCGAGTCGAGGGATGCCATTGCATCCACGTCACCGATGTCCCGGATCGGAATGGAGCGTAGCCGCACGCGCAGTTCAACAGCCTTCTCTATAGCTGCTTGGATACTACGCCCGAACAGCCTGAGCTGCTTTAACCCTTTTGGGGCGATGCTGAGCTCAATTAACTGCCGGATGTCGTGGATACCTATCAGGCTGTCGCCGCTCCGCAAATTGTGGTCGAGGAAGCCGAAAGGTCGTCCTTTGGACATCGTAGTTAGCCAGAGCGACAGCTTAGCCAGCTCCACGGCAAGCTGGTTCTTGTCCACTCCATAGAGGCACCGCTCTGCTACAAGCCTTCGGGCGACAATAGCGCGTTCCTCCGTGTCCTGCGACAGAGGGTCGAAGCCCTCTACGGTAGCATGTTCGACTATGCGCCCCTCACAGTCTATCTGCTTGCCGCCTGCTTCCGCCAACGACCAAGCCTCGACGAGGCGATCTGAGAGCCACCGGCAGGCCTGCACCAGAAATGCTCCGGATCCCATCGCGGGATCGCAGATCTTCAGGTCGATCAACTCCTCGGCGCTCTTCAATTTCCAGTCCTCGGGCGCCTTGCCCTCGGCCGGACCGCGATAGGCAACGGGCGTAAGTGTCTCTTCTACTATCTTCTCGGTCAGGCTCTTCGGCGTGTAGTGCGCGCCGCTCTCGCGCCGGTCGTTGCCTAGGAAGACGACGAAGGCGTCCTGGTGGTGAAGGAGCGGATAGCCCCAAGGGTCGGTCCGCAGGAGGGGCGCATAGGGGAGGATGCGGTCACGCAGACTGATGTCGCCGCGGCAAACGGTAAGGAGGCGCGCGGCAAGTCGATCGTCGGCTGTCCGCTCAAGGGCGCTGCGGATGGCTGGCTCCGAGCGCTCGCTTCGTTCCTTCAACAAATCAGCCACTCTCGCCGGGCCATCCAGTCGCGCAGATTCTATCTCTCCGAGCATTACGCGCGGACTCTTGGCCTTCGCCCCGCTGTCGAGTTCCAGCGTGACGTCTTCGACGCGCTTCACCGTGCGTTCGAGGAGACCCTCATAGACGTGCCCGATCTGCTCCACGTCGAGCGCGCGGTAGGACAACGTGCGGCCTTCGAAAGTCTGGATCGCTTCCAGCAGCAGCAGAACGGTGCGGTCGTCGATAGGTAGCGGTTCGGCCGGATCACTGCGCCAGCTCGTGCCCTTCTTGCGCCCTTCGAGAAACGGATATCGGTCTGGGTCGAACAAAGAACCGCCGAGCGCTGGCAGCCGCAGTGTCGGATGATCAATACCAGCATACACGCAACGAAACAGAGTGAGCAATCGAGACCAGGCAGATCGGCGACGCTCAAGAATCTCTTCGGAATCCCCACGTAGCTGCATCCGTAGGCTGGAGATGGCGTAGAATGAGTCATAGCGGGGATCGCCCAGCAGCAGCAGGCCACGTTCCTCAGCTGACAGCAGGAAGACGAGCCGCATCATGACAGTCAGGCCAGCCTCGTAAAGCTCGCGCGGATCAACGTCTCGTAGGAGCTCGCGATTGCGATCCTGATCGGCGCGGTCGAGAGCCTGAATAAGTACTTCGACGGCGCGTCGAACCTGTTCTCCAAGTGCCTCCGTCACATCGTCCTGATGCCTCAGGGAGCGCTCATAGAGTGCCGGCAGCTTGCCTTCATCAGGACCAAAGAGGCGGCGGATGCCTAATAGAGTGACGAAGGCGCGTAGTGTGTCAGGTTCCTGGCTCCAGAGGCGCGCATACCAGCTTGCAAATCCCGTCACGGCTCCGGCAGGCGCATGGACGACCATCCAGCGCTCGCCATTGGTGACGATGCCAAGAGGACATCCCGTCGCCCGCAGCAGTGCTACCATCCGGTCTGCCGGCGTGCTTGCGAGGCCATCGAAACGGCGCGTCGAGTCCAGATCGGTGTCAGGCTCATAGAGGTGGATGAGCAGAAGCGGTTCGTCGGAGTTAGTCGGATCCACGACAGCCAGATCGGGCGCGACCGTGGCCCCGTGTTCAGGCATTAAGACAGTCAGCTGCTCAGACAGTCTTGCGCCCCTGCGCAGCACCGTTTCATCCATTTCCAGGGCAGAAGCCAGCACCTCGTCGATCCAGGCCGCGTGAAGCGCTGGAAGATCGAGGTCGTTCATGTCGACAGCATCACGCCATTCCTCATAGGTCCGACGAAGCCGCTGAGGCCGCCCGGCAGGCAAAGCTTCGAGGCCTTGGGGGAAGACGTCCCGCAGCACGGGCACCGCCAGAAAGGGCCCTGACACTTCGATGAGGTTCAGCCATTCGTGATCGTTGCTCATCCGTGCATCTCCGTCGCGAGGGAGTCTGGAACCAGCAGCACTACGGCCACGGGGAAGGTGTGCTCGACGGCATTGGAGTGACGTTCCTCAATCGCGCGCAGCTCCTGCTCGCGCTCTGTCGGAATTCGGACCAGGCGGGCCTCAAGGGCGGCTTGATCACGCTTAAGCTGAATGCGTTCGTCCTCGGAAAAAAGAGAGAGCTGCGTGGGTTGCTGTTCTGCGGCGATTTCTGCCTTCAGCGCCTGCTCTAGATCGTCCAGCACTTGACTAATGTCCTCGGCCTCCTTGCGCCTCCGGGTTTCGATGGTGTTTAAAAGGAATCGTAGCCTGTCTTTCGAGCGCGCCTCGACTGCTGCCAGGACGGAATCGCGATGTTTTTCGAAGCGCGTCCTCAAGGCGTCAAACGTCGCATCCGACAGGGCAGCGGGTTTCGACTCCTCCAGCCATCGTCGGATCTCCGTGACCCTTTCCTCCCGTCGGAAACCTGCATCGCGCAGATAACCACCAGCCTCCGTGAGCTCCTCATGTAGACGATGATGGTTCCCGCCAGTCACGACGAGCCGCGACATCACCACCACCACCGGCCCCTCAATCTGCCCATCAGGAAGCGACCGGACGGTTACGCGGTGCAGTTTCTTCACATCGTCACGAGCCCAGATCTCCGCGCGCAGAAGCCTTAGACTCATCTGGACAAGCCGGTGGTTCAAGTGGACTAGGACGACATCATCACGGCCCTTGGCGACCTCGTGGTCGAAGGTGATCGGGCGAACTTTCTGCGTGTAGGGGTGCTCCAGACCCTCAAGGCATCGCGACCAGGAACCTGAAAGCGGCGGCATTCGGAAAACCGTGCCATCTGGTGCACCGGCCAGAGAAACGGG
>VFQS010004126.1_pt1 | contig 10682 bp, 14 predicted proteins | sample 3512361 | NCBI WGS metagenome assembly VFQS01 (sample SAMN10412375, study PRJNA504923) | tailings metagenome | isolation source: Relicate 1 Philex TSF3 active mining | place: Philippines | reverse complement strand
CCCCAAAACCCCAAAACCCCTGATATTTTGAAATTTTTGAGATTATAAATCAAATAAAATGAAGTCACAATAACCAGATAAAGAAAAAGTGACTAAGTCCCCTGGCCGCAATGTTACTACCGCAGCTTAGGGAAAGAGAGCTAACAACACCGTCTCTCCACCTTAGAAAACTCAGTCGCCTCCAAAAGCTAGCGGAAAAGCTGTTCCTAACTTTCAAAAACCTTAGACTGCTACCAATGGTAACTCGTCTCGATCGGTGGTCGCCTCTCGGAATAATCAAGATTTGAATGCTTCAACTTCGACGAACAGAAAGTCTCTCACTGGAGCACCACCAAAGCCCAGCAATCAAAGCTAGAAAATTATTCCAAAAGGCAAAGCCAATTAAAAGAAACCAGATACAGCAGGCATCCAAAAATAAGCAAGCCGCAGCACCCGAGACCTTTCAGAAATGTAACAGAGTCAAAAATCTCCTCTCAAGGGAATTCTAAAGAAGCCCAAGGATCAGTAGCTGGATGATACTTTGGGCAACCCAGGTGAGAAGAGAGCTCGCTTTGCTGCCTCAGCATAGTCAGATGATGAACAGATAAGAAGGACTAACTTTCAACACTCGTTAGAAATGGCACATAAGGAGAGGCGATAAGGGTTTTTTCCAGAGGAAGGGAAAGAAGAGGATGTAATTGTCAATACTGACTCAAAGAATCTGGGTTTTAGTCTATTGACAAATTCTGTGAACTAGAGGACTGGTGAGGTCGATTTAAATACTTACAGCTTGAAGCCACCTCCGGGCCTGGACAACCCAAAGCCCATTAACTATAAAAACCTTGACTGGTCCTTCAAAGAGTTCATGAAGGTACAGGAAGATATGATTGCCAAGGGTTAAATTGATTAGGCTATCACAAATCTAGAGAGAGAACTTAATGATCGCCTAGCTATCTACCCCGCTAAAGATGAAGGTGTGTGGAGACTAACTCAACTACTCGCAGATGTCACAATTAAGACAGCTGTGCGACACCTCAACAATAACAAACCCGATGAAAGTATTAACTATCTCAAACAGGCGATGAAATGTACCGAGCCCCTGCCTAACTCTGACTGGAACGAGAGCCCTGAGTGGATTTCTTTAAGAAAGAGTGTTTTCAAGAACCTTGCACTCTATCATCAAAAGTAAGGAATTTCTTTTTCATTATATCGCTGGTAGAAAAGAAGACTGGAATAAGGCTTTGGCGAATTTCAAGCATTCTCTAAAACTTGATCAGTCTCCGATAAATCCTGATGCGCTTGGTGCAGCAAATACTTCTTTAACCTGTGCCGTCATACTGTCTAAACTAAACAAGTATGCTGAATCCATTGACTATGCAGAGAGCTGTATGAAAGCGATCGAGGACCTGGCTTAGATTGATCGAGCGATGCCTCTCTCCGAGTATAAGCAAAAAATTCAAAAGAATGGCACTAGAGCGAATGGTGGGAAGCTGCAGGATCATGACAAGATGATGACAACTTATGCCATAAGTTTACATCTGCTGGGTAATAATCTAGCGAATCTGAAGTACGCAAAAGAAGCTAAGGTGCTCCTCTAGCGAGCACAGTATGTGGCAAATCATCTAACATCAACCCCGAGGCAAGAATTGGCTCAAGCCATCACAAACGACATATCTAACCTGATCAAGAAGGAGGGTAAGAAGCAGGCTCTGGGTAACATTAAAGGTGATCACCTTCCAACTAATGAGGAGACCGACAGTGCTCTGCAGTCCATCAAGACTAACCTTGCAAATCACGCCTATTCACTTGCCGCTGACTTCGAGGAGCAGAAGGCCTTGCTCGATGAACTTGTCCAGAAAGAGGACGACAAAGCCAATCAGAAATCACGCTACGACGACAAAGCCTTAGAGTACGTGAAGCAGTTCATAGAAGAGAAAAAGAATCAAGAAAAGGGTGCGATTGATGAGTACCGAGCCAAGATTGCGAAGGATTTCGAAACGAAGCAGAACGAATTTCTTGCCAAGCAGCAGCGCGTCAAGAAATAAAACGCTCTCAAAGAGGAGATGAAGCAAAAGAAACGTGGTGACTTCGCCGTCAAAAAGGGCAACAATATGTCATCTGCCGGAGAGAGTGAGAATGACTAGAGCATGGTAAAGAAGTCAATACCACTGAGAGGAGGACTATCTCGGTCGGCTGGGATACCTGAGACTTAAGTGAAACCTGGCGATTTTGAAACTGAAGAAAAACGAGGGAGGGTCAAGAAACCAGAGAAAAACCTTGCGGCTGAAGGCGCTAAACTGGACAACATGGGCTTGAAGTACTCGGCTGACAGAGGGAAAAAGTAGTTTTTCAATAAGCGAAGAATGAACATTGAGAAAGTTAATGAAAAACTAGGTTACTTCGGCGGAGGCATCTTGGATCAACCCAAAGAAGAAGAGGTAGTCCTAGAGGGTGGTGCCCAAGATAAAAGCTCTTTTTCTCCCAGGTCTTCCCCTCGTTTTAACCGTACCGGTCTCGACTCCACCTCAGACAACCCTTTCGAAAGAGAAAATCATCAAACTCTAGCGAATTAGCAGATCAAAAAAGGCGGTGAAGCAACCACTTCCCCTATGAAGAAAACGAGGAAACAGCGAGAGATCGAAGAGTTGGAGAAGAGTGGCGTAAAGCTTCCACCGGTGTAGGGCTACAAACTAGACACACTAAGTTTGGGTGAGCTGGGCGAAACCGTGGTCAAGAAGTCCATGGACATGGGGTACGGTTCTGATAATCCGTTCAAGGGTAAAGGATATAAGAACCCTCAGACACGGAAGCTTCTTGAAACCATTGAGAACAAGGACTATGGGGCCATTACTCGAGGAAAAAGCCAGACGAACGAAAAGGCTTCTGACTAGAAAAAGGCTGAGGAAGAGGCTCCTAAGAAGTTGACTGAGGCTGAGCGCCTTGAACGCGAACACTTAAGGACTCTTGAGAATCAGAACTCTGGGACGATTCGTGATATTCCCACTTATGTACCTCCTGAACGCAAGGAACAAGACTGGCGGTTAGACTACCGCAAGAATCAGGATAGTGACGAAGAGCTACCAGATACGAAAGTCCTCATCGCAAAGCTCAATAAGCTTCAACAAACCAAGCCTCAGTAATAATCAGTCTTTGATGAGGTTGATGAAAGGAGACATGATGATTTTATCAAGGATGACATCAACGAACTCGAAATTGAGAGAATAAAACAGAAGCTTCAGGAGCTAGAGCAGGCAAAGGAGGATAAAAAATCTTCCCTACCTTAAGTTCCTGTGAAGCCTCCGAAAGCCAAGAACCTTAACACTACGACATCCTCAGATTAGGCCACGACAAGGTTTCCAGGAATAAAAAAGAAGAACTTCCAAGAGGATAAGTCTCCCTCGACCTCTCCGGACCGCTAAGACACTCTTTCACCCGCCAAATCCAAAGCCAAGCTCTCACCCCCTCAGACGGGGAAGCAATCTCCGAAACCTAGTGACACTTCCCCAAAGCAACAATAATCTAAGACCGGCAAGGTCAACCTAAGCAACCGCAAATCCCTGCTCCCCTCCCCTTCAGCAGCTAAGAAGCCAGCCTCTACCGCCAAAGATCCCCCAGATTCAGATAAACCACAGGCCCCAGGCTATGTCCCTCCCAACAAACGGCTTACCCGCGCTTAGAAGCTCCAACTTGAGCAGAAGCAGCAGGAGGAGGAAGAGAAGAAGGGGAAGAAGAAGGTGTAGAAGACCATGGATGTCGAGGAGGGACAGCAGATGAAGAGGTAGTTCGACGAGGAAAGGATATCGTCGCTCGCAACGCCCAAAAGCCAGCAGCCGACCAATACCAAAGAGGACAAGAAGAAGGGGGCAAAGACTGGCGATGAAAAGGCAAAGGAGATGCTTGAGAAGGTCGAGAAGGGGAAAGCCGTTGATATGGCGAACTATTTAGACAGGGATGTACCTGCGATGAATAATTAGACTAAGAAGAAACTGTCGAGGAAATAATCATCTGATGAGAACAATAAAAATGATGAGTCTAAGCCGAAAGACTTTGACACTTCCCTGAGCAACCGACCGGGCCTCTTTACGACACTCGGCTAGCAAGACTCAGGAGGCACCCATAGTGGCCAGCGTTCAGGCCGCAATAGTGGGAAGATCTCGCGGTCACAGTCGAATGCAGCCGGGGGAGGTAAGGTGACAGTGACTTAAGAAAACGGAGCCGACCAGGGTCACACTGAGCAGAAGCAGAGAGCGCAGAGTGAAGGAAGGGGGCTTATTTCGGAGATGCTGAAGAGTGGTGGAGGTGGACTCACTGTGCAAGGGCTTAGAGTCATTGAGAAGAGAGCTGCCACCACGATACAAAGATTTGTCAGGGGATACTTCACTAAGAAGTGGTACTTGAACTACATGATGCGTTAAAAATTAGGCGTTCCCTTTTCGGGGATGGAATTTGCCATGAATGTATTCCTTCGTGCTTTTAACAAGCCTAACCAGAGACTCCACTAGGCTGCCATGGTCCCTCCACAGATAGTGGAAGCAGTTTAATAAACCAACGATCTAAAAAACATCTCAAAGAAGAAAATCAAGCATGGTAAGGGCGGCGCCCCAGGACTTTTGACAGATGCTGACCTAAAGAATCGTTCCCCAATGGTTGCGAAGCGACTAAGGAAAGGAGCGACCCCTTAGCAGCTGATGAACGACCTTTAGAACCAGTTTGTCGCACAGGGTCTCGACGCCTATTCCCAGTTCCGATCCTACGGTGTCGATGCACTCACCGATGATAAAGGCAATCCGACCTTTAAGTAAGATAACGATGAAGATAAACCCCTTGACCCAGACCAAGTGTCCCCTCGTACAATAAACGTGGCTTTGGACCCACTTGAGCGGATGGTGCCCAGGTGGCGTGGACGAAACGTGGAGCGATTTTTGGAGGTAAAGGAGGTGGGCGACTACCTTGATCGCGTTAGCAGGGTCAAAGAGTACGAGGAGAAGCAGCGGGAGATCATGAAGGTATAGCAGTACAGGGACTAGGCCAGATAGATGAAGAGGCATGAAGTCACAACCATGGCTAGCTTCGCTAAGGCTTAGGGAGTGTTCAATAGGAACCCTAACAAAAGAAACGCTAAAGAGGATGACGAGGACTATGATCCGCTGGAGCCTGGCAGGAAGCAGGACATACCAATGAATGGTGGAGATCCTGGCGATGATGACCCTGATGATGATGGATCTGGGGGGGAAGATGAGGATGGCAAGAAGAAGTATGACCCAGGTAAACCGATAAGAAATCTTGCTTTCAAAGAAGAAGACGGTTCAATCCCTCTCAAAATGTATTAACAGTTTTCACGTGAAATGATTGTCTTCTACAAGAGGATTAGTGGTGTACCTATCAAGTGGACGGTTCAAGCAGGAATTCCCTTTGTAAAAGACAGAAAACAGTACATCCCTGTAAGGATCTATGGAGAGCTATAGAATTCTCGTCATCTTATGGTCTCTTACATTATGAACCTAGAACTCCTCAAAATATCAGCGGACTTCTATCAATACAACACACATCAGTTTGAAACCATCTGGCCGTTCATCCTCTATCTCTTCAATAACTGGGTCAGGTACTAAGTGTAGTTGATACATTTGACAGATAATAAACCTTTGTTTGGTCCGGAAGAGTTTATGGCACCGAGAGAAATATCAGAGGATCAGCAGAACGAGCTTGGCAAACTTCACCAACAGAATAGTGGATTGCAAGGTCTGTTGCATCAAAATGACTATTCGTTTCAATTGACTAAGGGAATGAAGCAAGGTGAGATCCTTAAAGACACGTCAGATCCTCTATATAACCCAAACATTGGTGAATTGATGGACCTTAAGGAAGGAATCAAGCTAGCCAAACAAGACTATGACGAGGCGCTTAACTTCTCCTCCGAGATCGAATACGATGAGAGATTCGACCAGGAAGTGTATAAAACCTTAGTGAAACCTGATGAGCTGCTTGATAGAACTGTCCCCAAGGAAAGAAGGACTAGTGCGGCACAGATCATGGCTACAAATAGGAGACAGCTGTTTCAAGCTTATAGAATGCAACTCTAGGAGGAAAAGAAGAAGGATCCGATAGCTGGCCTGCTGGAGGCTGGTAATTCTCCAAATAAAGAGTCTGAGAAGGAGAAATAGACATTGCTTTATCAGATGGAGAGTGAAGAGAATAAAAGGATACAATTTGATGAGATGGGTCGTCCCAGAAAAAAGGTCAGACTGAAGCTTGACGACATCTATGAGCCTATCAATATATCCAATATGAATCCTTTTGCTAGGTTTCTTGAGCTTCACTTCGTCTCTTTACCTTAGTAAGAAAGTGGATAGTATAAGCTGCTAAGGGCTCTTCAGATGAAAGGCTACAATGAAAGATAGAACACTAACGTACCTTATCAGTTGGCTAATATCAACTTGATGAATGAAGAACGAAGGAAGAGAAACGGTCTATTACCCCTCTCAGTCACTGATTACAATTGCATAGATCGAGCAGCATTGAAACTTAAACTGATCCTTGACTGTTTGTACCTCAAGAGGCAGATCAATGGAATGGCTTTGGTCCCAAGAGATGTGAAGTAAGCTTACATCGATCAAGAGTGGTAGAGGAGAAAATTACGAAATCTTCGCATCACCTCAAAGCTCGCTTAGTTTTCTCTTGAACTTGTCAAGGCTTTCGGCGAACACATAGTCTACGCAAAAGCTTACAATAATCGGTAGCTTGAAATTGAACAGTCAATCAAGAAAGTCGATGAATACAAGTCGAGAAAGCAGCTTCAGTCTATTATAGCACTTGCTGAAATTTAAGACAAAGCATAGAATAGGTAGTTAAATTCTGCTTTACAGGGTATCTCTAATGTACCAAAAATTAAAATCGAACAGTTAAATCCGCATCATGGAAAAATTCTTCATTAAGATCAGGATGAGCCCGAAGGTTACCAAGGGTTGAGTGAATAGGCAATTATGCTTTCTCAGTCTAAAATGAAAGAAGGTAAAAACCTTGGAGATACCAGTACAATCATTATAAATCCTGATGATCTTAAACTTGGACTGGTTTAAGACACTAGGAATGAAAGGATTAAACAAGCCCTAGCCCACATAAATGGAAATTCTACTGTGAATGTACCATAGGAGGAGTTAAGAGAGGAGCCACCAATGGAGATCCCTGGATTTAACGATGCTGGAGTAGAGCCAGACATTTAAGATTATGTCCATGATGGACAGATATTTGAGTAAGGTATCATAAGAATTAGAGGCAATCTTTACATATGCACACTTGTGTTCAAGAAAATTTTGTCAAACTTCGAAAACATGAAGTCGCTCATTGAAGACAGAATTAAAGTTCATGCTCCAAAGTCCCTGACTCATCAAATTGAGATGCAAAAGAATTATAAAGGACATCTACGATTGAAGTCAAAACTTTGTGCTTTCGTTTCCACTCATGATGATGTGGTCAATTTTGATAACGAAGTTTATAGACTGATCAAGCCAACAGAGAAAATCATGCTTGAAAGTGAGATGTCAACTAAGGAACGCACAAAATACAAAACATATCTCGAGGTCAAAATAAGTACAAAGATGAGCGACACTATCTGGGATGATTCATTCAACCTCTAATGGGAGCGTCTTTATGACTTCTTCCAAATCTTTGGGATAAAGTGGCGACTGCACGACCTGATTATAAAGAGAAGGTTCAGCTTCCGAGATCGCTTTGTGTTCTTCAACTTTTTCGGGATGTCTCTCTCGATCAGAGACACTTTCCTTGAGTACAACACGGCGGCCATCGAATTCGATTCCTTCAAGTACCACAACATCTTTCTAAAGCAAGACTCCTTGAAAGCCTTCCGGAAGAATTTTGGGCACATGCCATTCTACTTTGACGACTTCATAGACCCATCTAAGTCCTCTTTCGATGAGTGCTCGTACGATAACATCGTCCATCCCTACTACAACATAGCGAAGGCTCTTAATAAGATCGAGGAAAAACTGGATCAAAAGAGGAAGGAGGGCGTTGTTTTTGATCCGGCCGACCTGCACCCAGAGAGGATGCTTCTCTATAAGGACGATAAAGTGGAAGAAGAGGATGATGAGGCCATGATTCAGGGGGTGCATGTGGTTATAAATGAGGAACGAAAAAAACCTGGGCTGTTAATCGATGAAGCCACCAAAGAATACCTGATAAACAAAAGGGATCACACCAACATGTTTAATTTGACCCTAACCAACTTTCCATAGAGCGATGGTCTTTTCTTAGGAAGAGTTCTGCTTGGAAATGAAGAGACCTATCGGACGCCTTTGAATTTAAGAATCGATTATTACTCCGTAGGATTTGTCCCTGTCTTACAAATCAAGGCCTATAATGCAATATACCCCGAATCTTTTGAAATAAAAGTGGGTCACAAACCAACGATCAAGAGTTTCATAAGAATTTGCAATCAATCAAACTAAGCTATGATTATTAATTAGCTTCAATCAGCAATTACAATTGGCAGAAAGGTGCTAGGGAGATATATCAGATTGAATTTCAATAAGCATCACTTATACATAACAAGTGGCATTGGAACAAGGCATGGATAGGATTTCATGAATATGGCCATCTGCAATGAGAATCTCATAAGAACTATGCTTAATGACAATTATCGATAGTACACTGGCGTCATGTACTTCGATAATCTTGGAGGGAGAAATTTGGTAACTGTCACAGAATTTGAAATAGACATGTACTAGCAAGTCAAGGGAAACCAGTCAATGATACATATGAATAAGCATCTGAGTCTATAAGAGAAAAAAGATTAGGAGCAGGTCGATGCACAGAACTTACTACCCATGTAGAAGAGGTATCAGAAGGTGAAGCTTTGGAAAATCAACATTTTCAATATGTCTGATGCGAAAAACTATGACACAGTAATCTCATTTGACGATTTGCACACTTATTACGAGACAGATTTTATGTTTAAGGCTTAAGCGCATCTCAAGAAGCCAGATTTGATAAGGCTTCTCTCAGATTACTTAAGGACCCTTTACATTTACAGATCTCGTATTGGTAATCTCCTATACTGGCGACTTCCTTTGTATAAGAGGCCTCTGGATCCCAAAACTGGACTAGCCATGGAAGTCCCACCGGAGCATATGTATAAACTAAAGATGCTTGGGATTTATCATTAGCTCCAAAAGAAGATTGATGGTCAAAATAGACATGATGAGATGGCTTCAATTACACCTGTAACTATGGATCAGCTTAAGGCCAAGAGGTAAAAGAAGGAACCACCCAGTTTGAGTATCCGACCAAAATTAGTAGGTGAGAAAGAACTACCAATTTATGAAGAGTCTCAAGCTTTGAGGGTGCTTAAAGTTACATCCGCTATTGCTGAAGTCCTACTTCAAAGACCTAAAATGTATAGATTGAGCCCAACCCATAAGCCTGTGATGACTCTCGTGACAGTTATTCTGCACCCGCTAATGGAATGCTGGTACTGGCAAATTTATATCCCACAGACTCAGCGTACATTTACTTTGGTCTTTTACCCCTCAGATCTTTTCAACATGAGTCCAGAAATCTATGGCAAAAAGAGTAAAAAGCAAGGTGGTTCAGCCATTTGGATAGAAATAGTCAAAAGAAGTGAGCTTCAGAGGAACAATGCTGGAGATATTATCCTAATAGTTGAGAAATTTAAAGAGCCCATCAAAGAGATTCTTTTCTAAGACCATGTGTATAATGATAATGCGCAAGACATGTTCTTTATGGAGGTCGTGATGAAGCATCACAGCAACTTTGTGACAGAGATCTCACAGACATTTTCCCCCATGGATGCATTTTCTTAGAAGCTAAATGAATTAACTATAATAGTTAGAGCATTCAGTCTTACCCGAAATGTCTGGATCAAAGATACAATGCCTCTCTCCGACTTGATTAAGATTCTCAAAAAAGAAAATTACCTCCTGGACAATGTTAAGCAACTCTATTTTACAATGATAAGAGATGCGGCTATAATGCTTGCGAATAAGATCATATTCTCTGATGAGGCGAAGAACACTGAGATAAAGAAGAAGGCTCTAACTTATGACATCCATGATCTATAGACAAGTAGAGATGAAATGGAGCGTCTTAAGAAATAGCACGTGCGTGACCTTCGTAGAAAGCATACAAACAAGGATGGTTTGTCTGAGGCACAACAAAAAGGGTTGAAGACCGAGTGGCGCAACATGATAGACCTCAACAAGATCTTCTATCAGTCGGTCATTTCAGAGAACCCAACACAGATTTGTACCATTACTTATAGCGACGTTAAGGAGCTTTTTATCTATCGCTTGTATCGCTGCTCTGATCAGTCCAACTACGAAAAACGCATCACTGCGGTGGAGGTAGCGAAAACTTGCGCCCCTCATTATGTTAAGATGATGCAAAACAGAATGTTTAAGGAACTAGGTGAGAGAATTGCACTATACTACAAGAAAGATATGCTAGTTGCTTCTCTCATGACATACTTTAGAATGCAGCAAGAGCGTGAGTAGAAAGAGAGGGAGGAGATGGAGGCTCTCGAAGCCAAGTATAAGATGTTTGAACCTGATTTCTGAAAGTATACTCAGTTGACTTGCACACACATTACCTTGTAATTATTAATATATATGTGTTATTCAATTATTCCAATGTCTCTTAAGTCTAATTGGGGTTTTGGGGTTTTGGGG
>VFQS010004124.1_pt1 | contig 10688 bp, 3 predicted proteins | sample 3512361 | NCBI WGS metagenome assembly VFQS01 (sample SAMN10412375, study PRJNA504923) | tailings metagenome | isolation source: Relicate 1 Philex TSF3 active mining | place: Philippines | reverse complement strand
TCCAGCGCCGTCGTTATACCGCCGCGCAGCGCCAGTGGCTTCGACAACGCATTGCGGTCGCCGTTACGCAGCTCCATATGCAGCCCCCACGCACACAACGCGAAATCCGGAGCCGACTGACGAATCACCAGACGGTAAACGTTGGCAGGATCCGTCCGAGTCCCGCCGAACAGATCAGTCAGACGCAACTGATAACGGCCATCCTCAGGAGCTTCAAAGCGGCCCAGCGGATCAGCACTGCCACCATCATACGGCGGACCATCGTACGAATAGCCGTTGCTGGACGGCTTCAGCGGACTGGGAATGTCGCTGAACTCCGCCACATCCACAAACTGCTCCTGACCCGGCTCACCAGCCACCCGCTGAATCACCACCGCCGGATCAGTCGGCCGGCCCAGTCGCTCCGATGCCACTTCCACCCACCAGACCTCACCCTTCTTCGCCGTGAATTCAAACACATCCGTGTCAGCCGCTGTCGCAAACGAACCCTGAACATCACAGGGCAGGGTGATGGGCTGCACCACACCAGCACTGCTTTCCGGCTGATGCTCGGTCACAGCTGCCACCTCAGCCAAACCCGTCGGAGGCCAGGAGAATGAACGTACCGGGCGAATCGACGCCAGCACGGGAAGTGGCTGATCCGGAGCCAGTTGTCGCACGGACAGACGATAGTAATACCCGGCACCGCCCTTATACGTCAGTTCATGCACTTTGATGATATGCGACCCGCTGACTTTCGCCGTAAAGTCAATCAGCCCCCGCTGACGCTCAACAATCAGGTCCTGACCGCCGGCATTCGCCAGAACCAGCACAGGATCAAGCCGCGATTCAATACCGCGCGATTCACAGACAATCACATAACGAGTGCCCGCTGCAGCCTCAAAACGAAAATGGTCGATGCTGCGTGCCGTCATCTGCGAATTGCAGACACTGTTGACGGACAAAGGCATCGCCGACGCCACCGTCGTACTGCCCGGCTGCTGCACCAGTTCAGACAGGTCGCCCACACAAAACACACGCGATGAGGAAATTCCCAGTCGCGTCAGCAGCCGCGCTTCGTACAGGCCCGGTGGACAGTCCGCCGGAATCGTGACCCGAAATTTTCCTGAGACCGGAGCACCGTCGGGGGACGTCTGAGCAGCCACCGACAGTCGCTTGTCCGAAAATACCAGCTGCGGCTGGTCATCCAGAAATTCTCCGCCAACCGTCACGTCGACTGTCGTTCCAGCCTGTCCACCCATCGGGTGTATCGAGAGCAGCCGTGGCAGTGGCAGACAGACCGTCTGAGCAGCCAGCGGGCATGCACAGGGCAGGGCACAAAACAGCAGCAGGAGTACAGCCAGAGCTGTCGTCGCCGATCGTGGTGACATACGGCAGTCTTCCGGAAATGCAGGGCGGGGGGGAGGCAGAACAGCGGGCAGGTCAGAGGTCGATTTTCCGGGTCCCAGCATACAGCATCGGCCCGAAGCGGGGAAATCGATTCTGAAAAAAAGACGCGAATCTGCGTTTCTGCCCGTTTTCCCGCGAAATCGATCAATTCGACGCGGACTCTGAAATTGTTGGTTTTGCAGCAATCGACACTGGCGAATCGAACACTTTCCGGAAAAGATAACGCACCGGCAAACGTCCCACTGCGACGTTCCGCCCGCCTGACAGTTCCCACCGGTCCTCGGGAGACATCCACGTGACTCAGCGTTTTTCCTGCCTCCGCCAGCTGGCGTCCTCGGCCGCACTCATCGTACTTGCCATCCCCGCGCTCGCCGCGCCGCCGACCGCTGCCCCGCCACGGCCTCTCGCAGCCAGCCCCGTCGTCACCACCGAAACACCCGGCCACATCGTCCCGCTGCAGGCCGATATCCGCGGTGTCCGCAACCTCTACCTCGTCGTCTCCGATGCCGGCAATGGCTTCGGCTGTGATTGGGCAGACTGGGCTGAACCACAGCTCACCGGCCCCGCCGGCACGCTGAAACTCACCGACCTGAAATGGAAGTCAGCCCAGGCCGAATGGGGCAAACCCGGAGTCGGCGTCAATGCCGCCGGCGATCCGCTCCGCATCAACGGAAAACCCGTGGCCTTCGGCATCGGTACTCACGCCAATTCCATCATCCACTTCGAAATTCCTGAAGGCTACGAAAAATTCACCGCCCGCGTCGGCATCGACAACGGCGGTTCAGACCAGAACAATGGCAGCAGCATGCAGTTCTTCGTCTACTCGGAAGCACCCGGCCCCACAGCCGCAACCGCGGCCGTCGACCGTTCGCCCGCAGCGGCAGTTGCCGGACTCGATCGCGCCGAAGGGCTCGATATGCAGCTGTTCGCCGCCGAACCCATGCTGCTCAGCCCCTCCAATATTGACGTCGATCACCTCGGACGTATCTGGGTTTGCGAAGTTGTGAACTACCGCAGATTCGCCAACGGCAGTAATCCGGACCGGCCGGAAGGTGACCGCATTCTGGTGCTGGAAGATACCGATGCAGACGGCAAAGCCGACCGACAGACCGTCTTCCATCAGGGACGTGACATCGATTCCGCACACGGCGTCTGCGTTCTCGGTAACCGCGTCATTGTCTCCGCTGGTGACAGCGTCTTCAGCTTCTATGACGATAACGGAGACCTGCAGGCTGATCGACGGGAAGTCATGTTCACCGGAATCAAGGGAACTCAGCACGATCACGGGATCCACAGCTTTACCTTCGGACCGGACGGACGACTGTACTTCAACTTTGGCAACAGCGGAGAAGAGCTGCATACGCCGGACGGAAAAATTGTCGTCGATCTCGCCGGAAACGAAGTGCGGGCGGCCCGCAAACCGTACCAGGAAGGCATGGCCTTCCGCTGCGAACTGGATGGCAGTCGAGTCGAAACGCTGGGCTGGAATTTTCGCAACAACTGGGAACTCTGCGTCGACAGCTTCGGTTCCGTCTGGCAGTCCGACAACGATGACGACGGCAACCGCGGTGTCCGCATCAACTTTGTCATGGAATATGGCAACTACGGATACAAGGATGAATTCACAGGCGCCGGCTGGCAGGCTCCCCGCGCCAATCTGGAAACGGAAATCCCGCAGCGACACTGGCACCTGAATGATCCAGGCGTCGTACCGAATCTGCTGCAGACCGGAGCTGGTTCACCCACCGGCATCCTGATCTACGAAGGTGATGCACTGCCCGCACGCTACCTGAATCAGCTCATTCACTGCGACGCCGGTCCCAATGTGGTCCGCAGCTACGCCGTCGCTCAGGCCGGAGCCGGTTACACGGCGGAAATCAATAACATCGTGAATGGAGCTCGAGATCAGTGGTTTCGCCCCTCAGACGTCTGCGTCGCTCCGGACGGCTCACTGATCGTGGCCGACTGGTATGACCCGGGTGTCGGTGGCCATCGCCAGGGTGACGTCGAAAAAGGGCGTCTGTTTCGAGTTTCAATGCCCGGTCGGAAATACACGGTACCCAAAGCCGATCTGACCACTGTTGCCGGCGCCGTGGAAGCACTCAAAAGCCCCAACACGGCCACCCGCTATCTGGCCTTCATGAAGCTCAAAGCTGCCGGACCGGAGGCTCAGGCGGCTCTGCAGCAGCTTTACAGCGATTCCAATCCCCGCTTCCGCGCCCGCGCCATGTGGCTGCTGGGACAGATTGCAGGACTCGGCCCGCAGACCGTCGAAAACGCTGTCACTGACTCGCTGCCCGATATCCGCGTTGCCGGACTGCGGCTGGCACGACGCCTCGGCATGGATATTGTCCCCGTCGTTGACAAACTGGCCGGTGATGCCTCTCCGGCTGTTCAGCGAGAATGCCTGATCGCCCTCAGGTCGGTCCCGACTGCACAGCGGACGGCACCCCTGCTGGCGGTTATTCGCCGGATTGACCCGCATGATCGCTGGCTGCTTGAAGCTGCCGGCATCGCGGCCGAAGGTGCGTGGGATGAGCTGTTTACCGCATGGTCAGCACAGGACGCCGCGCGCGGGCAGGCCACTGCCGAAAGCGAAGCACGCTGGCGACTGGCACGACAGGAATTGAGCTGGCGCAGCCGCGGCTCAAAATCCGCCGCTGACATCACCGGTTATCTGCTCGCCAACCTGACTGCCAAACCCGTGGAACAACCGGCCGCTGACCCACAGCTCGCTCGCTGGTTCCGCGCCCTCGACTTCCAGTCCCGCGATGCCGTTGATAAAGCCGCCAGAACCCTGCTCACAGCAGCCGCAGAATCAAATCTGCCCGAGCCCGTCAGCGAATGGCTGGCCGCCGAAGCTCTGCAGCGAGTCAGCGGAAATCCCCTGCAGGATCCGGCCCTCGCTGCTCAGGTTCGACAACTGCTGGATCGCTCCGCCGGAACGCCCCGCTTCGTCCAGCTGGTCCGCAGGTTCGCTGCCACCGACCGCTATCCGGAACTGCTGACAATTGCCCAGCAAAAACCTGCCGAGCAGATCGGGGTCGAAGCCATGACGGCCCTGCTCGAACTCAAACAGTGGGACCTGCTGTCTGCGGCACTGGCTGCCGGAGATCCTGCAGCAGTGGCCACCGCTGAAGCCATGGGCAATACCGCCAATGGCGCGATTGCCGAACCGCTGCTGGCTGTGATCCGCAACCCGGAACTGACCATCGATGTGCGCAGGGCAGCCGTCCGCGCCGCCGCTCGAGTCAATAACGGTGCCCTCGAAATCGCCACGCTGGCCGAGAAAAAGTCACTCGACAGCGATCTCGAACAGGCCGCTGCAGCAGCACTCCACGCCTCGCCATCACGCCAGGCACGCGAGCGGGCACAGCAGCTGTTCCCGCTGCCTCCGTCACGCGATAACACTCCCACGCCACCCATCAGCGAACTGGCAAAGATGAAAGGCGACGCCGGCAACGGACGCATCGTCTTCTTCTCCACCGGCACCTGCCACAAATGCCACGTCGTCGATGGAATGGGCCGGGAAATCGGACCCAACCTGACCGAAATCGGCAGCAAACTCAGCCGCGAAGCCATGTTCGAATCCGTCCTCTACCCCAGTGCCGGGATCAGCCACAATTATGAAATGTGGACCGCGGTACTCAGCTCCGGAACAACGGTCAACGGACTGCTCGTCAGCAGCACGGATGCCGAAGTTTCTCTCCGCGGCGATGATGCACTCGTCCGCAAATTCCCCAGAACAGACATCGAAGAACTGGTCAAACAGAAGATCAGCCTGATGCCGGCCGATCTGCAGAAGACCATGACCAGCCAGGAACTGGCAGATGTCGTGGAATACATGCAGGGGCTGAAGAAAAAGCAGGTGCCATAATGCTCTCAGGTCCGTTCCGCAGCTTCTCACGGATGTCCTGTACCACTCGCAGTACGCTGCTGCGAGTGGTACTTTTCTGCTCCGGACTCTTACTCACCACTGCCGGCAGTCCACCGCAGGTCCTCGCCCGAACCGCTGCAGCCGCCGCTGTGCAGGATCCACCCGCAGTTGCTCCGGATCAGAAAGAAACTGAGGAACGCGAACTGCTGCGGCAGGTTCAGGAAACCGAACAGTTGCTGTCCGATAAAAAGTGGCTGGAAGCGGCTGAGCAGTTCGAAGCTGCCTGGGAGCTGGCTGCAGCCAGCAGCGATCCGGTGCTGGAAAAACGCGGAGCCGACGTGCGACAGCTGGCCCCGGGACAGACAGATGTCGTTGCCGGAGGAAGAGCTCGGCTCGAACTGCTGTTCCGCAGTGCAGCGCCCGAGTTTCGCACGGAATACTCGCGACAGTTCGAAACCGCTGCCCAGCAGAAAATGCAGCCGGCCATCGTCAGCGGAAACTCCGATCTGCTCCGCCGCATGGCACTCCGCTTTCAGTTCACTCAGGCCGGACGTAATGGCCTGAAAACTCTGGCACGCCTGTTCGCCGATCGCGGGGACTTCGTCGAAGCAGCGGTACTGCTGGAACGCACCCGACTGGCTGAAGATGACTCCGCCCGACTGCTGCTGCAGACCGCATGGTGTTATGCCATGGCCGGACTCAGACAGGACGCCGCTGATCTCAGTCAGCTCGCACGCAGCGAAAACTTCGCACCCGCAGTCATCGCCGATCCTGTCGCACGCTCCCTGCAGGCCGATATCGAACGACTGCTCACATCTCCGCTGGCCTCCGGCACCTCCGCTGAAGGCTGGAGACAGCCCAACGGCAATTACCGCCGCACCGGACTCCAGAATCTGTCTGCACCCCGACTTCGCCACGCACAGACAGCCAGCCTGTTCGAGGTCACTGATGTCCTGTACGCCGAACAACTGAATCCGCCGCTGGCAGCACTCACAGAATACTTCGGCACACAGCACCTGCAGGACCTGAAACTGAACAATACTGCTGTTCCGGCCACCGGCATCCTGGTCGCCGGTGAACTGTACTACGTCCGAACTCCCATCGGAGTCCAGGCCCGCAGTCTGCAAACCGGCGAGCTTGTCTGGGAAGTCGTGCGTCCCGATCGCCCGCTGCGCACCCTGCTCAGCCCCCCGCAGCCAGCCGATGCCGCCAGCGCCGAATTGCAGCTCTCACGACAAATCATCGCCGGACTGTACTACCAGCTGATCCGCACCACGACCTGCGGACAAATGGCTGTCAGTGGCAGTACTCTCTACACACTTGAAGAAAACACCTCTGCTGTCAATGGACTGGGAGCTGTTCGAGGCCTCAATGATTCCGCTGTGCCGCAGCTGCCGACAAATTATCTGCGAGCATATGATGCACAGACCGGAGTTTTCCTGTGGCAGGCCGGAGGACAAACGCAGGACGCCAACCCACTCAATCGCGGTCAGGCCAACCTGCTGGCCGGCTACTACTTCCTCGGAGCACCGCTGATCCTCGGAAATCGTATCTATGTCCTCGCGGAAAACAGCGAAGGCATTCACCTGATCAGGCTTGGTGAACCACAGCCGGGACGTCCGGATGCCAACCCCACAATCCTCGCCTCACAACTGCTGACGCTGCCCGAAAACCCTCTCAGCCTGCATCCGCTCAGAAAACACGCCGGACTCACTCCGTCATTCGCTCAGGGACTGCTGATCTGCCCGCTGTGCGATGATCGCGTCGTTGCAGTCGCCGCAGAAGATCTCAGCATTCGCTGGATGTTTCGTTACAGCGGTCTCGTGCAGCGAGCGGAATTCGGAGGCCCGGATCTGGTGCTCCGCGGCTCCATGGATCTGATTTCCGCATCCGCCGTCGATCGTCAGAATCGCTGGATCGATTTCCTCCCGCGGATCGCAAAGGATCGGGTCCTGATCACGCCGCGCGATGCGGACCAGATGTTCTGCCTGAATCTCACGGATGGACGGCAGCTCTGGACCCGCCCCCGTGGCACTTTCCATGCCATCGCCGGCGTATCCGATGAACGAGTCGTGCTGATCGGCAATCGCTCGGCCACCGCCGTCAGCCTGAAGACCGGGGAATCACTCTGGAACACCGAACTGCGACACGGTGTGACCAGCGGCACCTGCAGTTTCGATGGCACCGTCCTGCAGATCCCCACAAACGCGCCGGCCATCGTCACTCTCGACACTCGCAGCGGACGCGAACTTGTGGCCCTCGCATGGCCCGGTCCTGAACTGCCCGGAAATCTGCTCTCAACACCCGGTGGACTCCTGTCCGCCGGCCTGACCACCATCACCAGATTGCCAACCGGCGACGGCGAACCACTGCCGTCAGAACAGGCCGCCGAATTCCTGGTTCAGGGACGGCGGGATGATGCCCGCAAACTGCTCGAAGAACACCTCGCGCTGCAGCCGGATGACGGTCCCGCCAGAATCATGCTGATCGACCTGCTCCTTGAAGTACTCCGGTCCGATTACACCAGCAATCGCGCAATCGTTCAACAACTCCGAAATCTGCTTGCTCAGTCATCACGTGATCTTGAACTGGCACCCATGCTGCACTCGCTGCTGACAATGGGACCGGCCGACGCCGTCGTGCTCGGCGAACAGCTCAGAGCCTCCAGTCGCCGACAGCGACAGGAACTGAGCGAAATCATCGCCCGCGGAGAACCCTTCGCTGCATCACTGCCGTTCCCGGAATTCCTGAACCAGGTTCGTGAACGACTGCCACTGCTCGCCGCTGCCAGCACCGCTGCTTCTGCCGCCGGCAGTGTCGAACGCAGTGAAGCCGATGTGCTGGCCGGAGTCCTGCAGCGCGGACTCGAATCCAGGTCGCCTCGCGAACGCAGCCAGATTCAGCAGATGCTGACTTCCGCCGCAGCCGCAGTCGCCGCCGGACTGCCGAACACCCGCGACAGACTCGCGTTTGCTCAGCTGCTCATTCGAGGTGGACTGCCGCAGACGGCCGCAGAACTGCTCAACGATCCCTCACTGAAATGGGATGCCGCTGAAATCCGAGTGACTCTCAATATGGCTCTGCTGGAGTCCGCCCGACAGACCGGAGCAGCTGCCCGGCAGGCAACACAGCAACTGCTCGCCAACTGGCAGGCAGCAAACGCACACTGGCAGGCCTCGACATGGCTCCAGGATCTGCAGCTTTGGCAAAAAGACACTCCAAACGCCACCGGCTGGCAGCCCGCAGGACCGGACGAACAGCAGGCCATGCTGCAGCTGGCTGCCGCGGAATTCCCGGCACTGCTGCAGGCACCGGATTCCCCATGGCAGGGAACTGTCACCGCTGAACCATCGGACGACCGCACCATGCTGCCCGTCCGTGAATTCGCCTCCACCATCCCGCACCGCGCCATCCCGATCTTCGGTCACAGTGGCCTCTATCGCGGCTGGAGACTCATGTGGGTGCAGCCCGGTGACCGCGTCGCCGCCTATGACCCGCACGGAAAAATACGTTGGGTTTTCAAGCCACTGGGAGTGCAGGCCGCTGATTACCAGGGGTACCGACCAGACTCCTGGGCCTTCACCTCCGGCGACCTCATCGTGCTCTGTCTGCCTGGACTGCTGCTGGCAGTGGATGGAATCCACATCGGCCCGGATGGCGGACCTCAGGTGCTCTGGCAGAAACTGGCAGAACCGGAAAGTCAGACCGAAGACCCCGATAACCCGGACCCTCGCGACTTTATCCCCCCGGAAAACCGCGTCGAATCCTTCGCCTGGAATCCCGGTGGTCACTTCCCGGTCGGACCTGTGTCGGCGTTTGGAGTCCCCGTGATCAGCAATCGACGCCTGTCCATGCTGAACCCTCGAACGGGACAGCGACTCTGGGCCTGCGACAGCATTCCTCCCGATGCCCGACTGCTCACCGTCGGCAGCCGACTGCTCATCCTGTCCGAATCTGCCCGCACAATCGATGTACGCTCTCAGATCGATGGCGAACTGCTCGAAACAACCGGACTGCCGGACTGGTGGGCCGAAGCCAATGCCAATGTCGGCAGCTCGGTTGAGGATATCGAAGTGGAACCCGGCAGCGAGACGCTGTGGCGAGTCGATGTGCAGGATCACTGCTGCATCCTGTTTCGACTGACCGCCGGCTCCGCAGTTCTTGAATCCCGCGATCTGCTGCGGAATCAGCCGGTCTGGTCCCTGCCACTGCCCCAGCGCACCGTCTTCAGCAATCCTCAGGATGGAATCATTGCGGTGCTGTGCGAGGGCCAGCGACTGCTGCTGGTCCGCTGCGATACCGGCCGAATCCTCACCGATCTGCAGGTGCAGCCCATTCCACGACCACGACAGCTGCACCTGCAGCAGGCCCAGGGAAAACTCCTCGTCCTCCCGGAAGCCCGCTCCGAAGAAGATCCCTCCATGGACTTCTTCAATCCGCTGATCGATGCAGTGCATGTGCACGGTGCCATCTGGGCAATCGACCAGCAGTCCCTGCAGCTGGCATGGCAGCAACCCGTCACACATCGACAGGTCCGCGGACTCACCAGCACACAGGCCAGACCACTGCTGTCCACCAGCCCGCTGCTGGTTCTGCTGTCACGCAATCGCACACCAAAACCCGGCGGTGGTTTCTCCGTGCCCGTAGGCGCACAGGTGCTGGATGTACAAACCGGACGACTGCTTTACGAAGATGACAGCACCGGACTGACACAAAATGAACTCTGGCTCAGCCCCAACCCGGAAAATAACCGGATCTGCCTCAGCTTCGACCGACGCATCGTCATCTTCCAGTGGAAACAGGAGCCGCCGGCGGCCGGAACAAATCAGTGAGCAGTCGTCGTCCGGAAATACCCTCGAATCCATGGCAGGCTCCAGCCACCGGACAAACTCAGCGACAGCCAGTGCAAGCCGCCACACCCCTCAGCCAGACTCGCCGCTTCCTCCTCGCTGCTGCTGCACTCGCCGGACTGCTGCTCGGCGGCATCCTCGGACTGCTGGCCACACAACTGCTGGCTGATGTGGCTGACCTGCTGCTCCGGCCCGGCGGACCACACGCCGCCAGCCCGGGCATGGCTGTCGTGATTCTGCTGACACTGCCGCTGACCCTCAGCGGCAGTATCGGCGGTGCCTGGCTCTCAATCCGACTCACACGCCGGATGCTGCTCAGACAGCCAGCACCACCATCTCAGACAGACAACTGACGGTCCGCACCAGGCACCGTCATATGTGCAGGCACTCACACCCGCGGACTACCGTCCGCGACCGCCTGACCACTGTCTGTTTCCCTGCGCAGCTACGCGTCAGACCAACGGCCTGCAGGCCACCGATGCGGCCGAGCCGTTACTGAGATTGCACACCGTCACCACTCAGCCAAACAGCTGAGCAATCGGTGTCCCATGGTCCGTAATCGGAACCGGACG
>VFQS010004123.1_pt1 | contig 10690 bp, 4 predicted proteins | sample 3512361 | NCBI WGS metagenome assembly VFQS01 (sample SAMN10412375, study PRJNA504923) | tailings metagenome | isolation source: Relicate 1 Philex TSF3 active mining | place: Philippines | reverse complement strand
TGTTACTACTACCTTTAAAGAAACGATAGATAGTCTATTTAAGACTTACGGCGAAATAAGTTCTAAATGGGAATGGGGTAATGTAAAAGGAACGAATGTTGCCCATTTAGCAAAAATTTCAGGATTTGGAACAAAAACATTATATACTGGAGGTTCAAAAACGGCAGTAAATGCCATTTCTCAAACAACAGGACCATCCTGGAAAATGATCGTTTCATTGGGTGATAAAGTTGAAGCGTACGGACTATTTCCTGGCGGTGAATCAGGCAATCCAGGTAGTTTCTTTTACGATAATATGGTTGAAAATTGGGCTGGTGGTAAATTAAATTCCCTTTATTTCTATGAAAAGGGAAAGCCAGATACAAAAAGAATTAAACAAACCATTTCTCTCATTTCAAAAAAATAATCTTATGTTATTATTAATCATTATGATAAGTTGTTTCATAGCACAAAGTTTCTTACCCTGGTGGATCATTGCACCCATCTGTTTCATAGCTAGCTTTTTCCTCTCAACTTCTAAAAAACAGGCTTTTTGGAGTGGATTTGCGGGCATATTCCTTTTGTGGTTAATTAAAATACTCAGCTTAAGTATACCCAATGAAAATTTATTAGCCAATAAAGTAGGACAGGTTTTCATGTTACCCGCCTCTGAAACCAATTGGGTTATTCTTGTTTTTGTTGGTTCATTAATGGGTGGAATCGTTGGGGGACTTAGTAGTTTTACAGGAAATTCCTTCAAAAAATTGAAATAAACAGAGAAAATATCAGGTTTTGTCAATATTTACCTTTCATTTTGTCAAATTATTAAACTAAATTTTTTTATTGGCTAAAAAAGTATTTATATTTACTTTTGTTTTGTAAGTAGAAGAGGAGAAGTAATTTAAATTATAGCGTGTTCACTGAACACTTGTATATATAGAATAATTCACTCAATTTTTTAATTAACAATAGTCAACTTATGGTACAATTTTTCGAAAAAGTGACGAGAACGACGAAAAAGTACGCAATGCTTTTTTGTCTCTTGTTTATTTCTTCTGCCATGTTTGGTCAAATCACTGGAACGGTGGTTGACGCTGACAATGGAGAGCCGCTTATTGGTGCATCGGTCGTTATAGCTGGTTCATCTACAGGAACCGTTACCGATTTGGATGGATCTTTTTCCATTAACGCAAAAGCGGGAGACGTATTGGAAATTTCTTACACAGGCTACACAGCTAAAACCTTAACTGTGGGTGCTGAAACGAAACTAAGTATTACACTAAGTCAAGGGGTAACCATCGATGAAATCATCGTAACAGGTTACGCCGTTGAAAGCAAGCGCCAAACAACAGGTGCAGTATCAACGGTGCCAGCGAAACAAATGGCTGCCATCCCTTCTGGTAACGTAGAACAACAATTACAAGGTCGTGTAGCGGGTGTAACCGTACTTACCAATGGTCAACCTGGTACAACAAGTCAAATTCGTGTTCGTGGTTTTGGTGCTTTTGGCGGTAATGCACCTTTATACATCGTTGACGGGGTACCTACTGAAAACACCGATTTTATCAATCCTGATGATATTGAAACGGTAACCGTTCTAAAAGATGCCGCTTCTGCCTCTATTTATGGTGCAAGGGCAGCCAATGGCGTGGTCGTTTACACCACAAAATCAGGCACCAGAAAGGCGAGAAAGATGGAAGTTACTTACAACGGATTGACAGGATTTACTGATCCAAACGTTAAAGGTTCTCCGAAAATGCTTGATCCTCAGCAAATGGCCGACTGGACACACGTTGCTTACCGCAATAACGCAACAGCAAATGGTACAGCCGTTAGCTACACCCACCCACAATATGGAAATCAAGCGACTCCACGTATGCCAACCTACCTTCATGCTAATGGTGCCAATGGAGTCGTTGGAAATGTAGATTTAGCCGCTATTCAAGCTGCATACAAAGCTAATCCGTCGAATGTATTTTTAATTAAACCCAATCTGGAAGGTACTAACTGGTATGAAGCCATTACAAGGGTAGCTCCAATACAACGTCATAGTTTAGGATTTTCAGGAGGTACTGAAAATGGTCGTTATTATATCGGCTTGGGTTCTCAAAATCAATCAGGTATCCTACTTGAAAATGAATTTAAGCGGTATTCATTCAGAGCCAATTCAGAATGGGATTTGTTACCATGGTTATCCATAGGAGAAAATTTACAAGTTACCTATAGAGCCGTTCTGGGTCAACAGGGTGATGCCGGAGGTATTGGTGTGGCTGATGATGAATCAGAAGTATTATCGGCCTATCGTATGCCAACTATTCTGCCAGTATATGATGAATTTGGAAGTTATGCCAGTACCAAAGCGGCTGGTTTTAATAATCCTAGAAACCCCGTAAGAAGATTGGTATTAAATAACGGGGATGACGGAGGCTTTAACACTAATGCTTTTGGTAACCTTTATTTTGTTATTAAGCCTTTAAAAGGACTTTCCATCAAGTCCTCTTTAGGAGGATCGTATAATAATAACTACTTCAAAAATTATAATTATATTTATCTCGGTGACTCAGAACCAGAAGCTTCCAATACCTTTAGTGAAGGTGGTGGATATTCTTTTAACTGGGTATTCACTAATACAGCTACCTATAAAGCTCAATTTGGTGCTCATGGATTAACAGCTTTTGCTGGTATTGAGGCATTAAATACGGGAGCCGGTCGTTTCTTTAACGGAAGTGGTATTAACCCATTCTCCACGGACCTTAACTTCGTAAATCTTGCAACTGTACAAAGCCCACAAGTAAATAGTGGTCTATTCAATGGAGTAAATTTCTATTCCATGTTTGGTAAACTTGATTATAATTTCAAAGAGAAATATTATGTAACCGGGGTCCTTCGTCGTGATGGATCTTCTCGTTTTGGTGCAAATTCAAGGTTTGGTATTTTCCCTGCCGTCTCTGCTGCCTGGCGTGTAACCTCAGAAGATTTCTTAAAAGATATTTCTTGGCTAAGAGATTTAAAAATACGTGGTGGATGGGGAGAAATGGGCAACTCTAATAACGTTGACCCAAGTAACCAGTTTTTCCTATATCGTTCTGACCGTGGTTCAACTTTCTACCCAATCAGCGGACAAAGCAGTGGTGTGGATGAAGGATTTGCTTCCAGTAGAATTGGTAATCCTGATGCTAAATGGGAAACCAGTGAAACTATAAATATAGGTTTTGATGTTTCTCTTTTCGATAATAAGTTGGAAGTTATTTTTGATTGGTGGAAAAAAACGACCAGGGACCTTTTATTCACTGTTCCTCTTCCTGGTGTTGCTGGAAATTATGCTGCATCTCCTGCCGTTAACGTAGGAAGTATGTTAAACAGAGGTATTGACTTCCAAATTATCAATAGAGGTAATTTAGGATCTAAATTAACCTACGAACTGACATTAAATAATGCTTTCCTTCATAACGAAATCACAAAGTTAGCAGATGGTATTCCTTTCTTTGACGGTGGTTCTTACAGAGGTATTGCACCTATCAGAAATCAACCTGGTTATGGTCTTTCAGAGTTTTTCGGATACAAAATGATTGGATATTTCAACTCCAAAGCAGAAGTTGATGCATCAAAACAACCAGGTGCAGGTATAGGTCGTTTCAAATACGAAGATATTAATGGAGATGGTCAAATCACTCCAGCTGACCGTACCTTCATCGGTAGTCCGATTCCTAAATTTACAGGAGGTGCCAACTTTAATGTTGGATATAAAAATCTACATGCTGAAATTTACTTGTATACTTCTATTGGTAATAAAATTTTCAACCAATCTAAATGGTTTACTGATTTCTTTGGATCTTTTGAAGGATCAGCAAAAGGCATTCGTGCATTAGATTCGTGGACACCTGCTCTGGGTAACGACGCTAAAGCTCCAATTTGGGAAAGTGCATCTAATATCAGTACCAATGGTGCAGCTAATTCCTGGTACGTAGAAGATGGTTCTTTCCTACGAATTCAAAGATTAGCTATGTATTACGATTTTGATTCTTCCCTTTTAAAGAGATTAAAGTTATCAAGATTAAGTGTTGGTGTTTCTGCTAATAATATTTGGACACTTACAAAATACACTGGGTTAGATCCAATGGTAGGTGGTGGAGCAGATACAAACTTCGGTATCGATGTAGGTAACTACCCTGTTACTCCTGCATACATGTTGAATTTCTCCATTGGCTTCTAAGCATATTTAATTTTAATTTGTTTCTTTAATATAAAAAACAAGAAAATGAATAATATTTTTAAAAGGATGTCTATGATCATGGCAATGATTATGCTATTGGTTGTATCCTGTAAAGATTCCTTTTTGGAGGTTGCCCCAACTGGGTCCCTCGCAGACGCTCAGCTAGCTACAAAAGCTGGTGTAGAGGGCGTATTAATTGGTGCTTATGCTGCACTAAATGGTGTTTTTGGAAATCGTTTGGAAGGTCCAAATCACTGGGTTACAGGTAGTATTTGTGGTGGTGAGGCGAATAAGGGAACTGACCCGGGTGACTATTCTTCCATTAACCCAATGCAACGTTATGAAACGGATCCAACCCAAGGCGATCTTTCCTCTTTATGGAGAGGCCGTTACGAAGGAGTTAGTCGTTGTAACACCGTACTACGCCTTCTTGCTCAAGCTAAAGATGTGAGTCCAGCTGATGCCGCCAGAATTGCTGGGGAAGCTAGATTGTTAAGAGGTCATTTCTATTTTGACCTTAAAAAACACTTCAACAGTATCCCATACTTTGACGAAAAAACACCTGCTTCTGAAATTCCGAAAGTAGCAAATTCGCCAGCGGTTTGGGACAAAATCGAAGCTGATTTCCAGTTCGCTTTCACTAACCTACCTGAAACTCAAGGTCAGGCTGGTCGTGTAAATAAGTGGGCTGCTGCTGCTTATATGGGTAAAGCTAAACTTTATCAAAAGAAATATGCAGAGGCTAAAACCTGGTTTGACAATGTAATTGCTAATGGTAAAACCACAAATGGCAGAAAATATCAATTACTTGACGATTATACTCAAATTTTTAACGCCGAGTTTGATAATCATGCTGAAGCAGTAATGGATGTAGAATCTTCAATGAATACAGGTAGCACAGCCAACGCAAACTACTATGATGACCTTAACTACCCATATAACACAGGATTAGATGGACCTGGTAACTGCTGTGGATTCTTCCAACCTTCTTTTGATATGGCAAATAGCTTCCGTACAAAAGACGGTCTTCCGCTTCTAGATGGTTCCTATAATAGTGACGCTAATGCCTTAAAGCATGACTACGGTGTTGAATCAAGTGCTCCATTTACACCTGATGCAGGACCAGTAGATCCTCGTTTAGATCATTCCATCGGTCGTCGTGGCATTCCTTATCTTGACTGGATCGCACACCCTGGAAAAGCATGGATTCGCGCTCAACCTTATGCTGGTCCTTATTCTCCAAAGAAATATGTTTATTATAAGTCTCAGGAAAATAAATTAACTGACGGTAGCTCATGGACACGTGGTTATGCCACTATGAATTACACTATCATTCGTTTTGCAGATGTTCTTTTAATGGCTGCTGAAGCTGAAATTGAAGCTGGTTCTTTATCTAAAGCAAGAGAATTAGTTAATCAGGTTCGTGCTCGTGCCGCTAATAAAGCTCACTGGGTTAAAAAAGCTGACGGAACACCTGCAGCAAATTATGAGATTGCCCTTTATCCTGAATCTGCCTTTTCTTCAAAAGCAGCAGCGAATGATATTGTTAGAATGGAAAGAAAACTTGAGCTTTCTGGTGAAGGTCACAGATTCTTCGACCTGGTTCGTTGGGGTATCGCTGAACCAGTGCTAAATGCTTACCTTAGAAATGAAGCTAAAATTTTAGTAACTAAATTTGGTGGTGCTAAATTTACCGCTGGAAACGATGAGTATTATCCAATTCCTCAACGTGAAATTGATTTACAAGGTACCGTACTAAAACAAAATCCTGGTTATTAATTAACTCCTTTTGTTTTATAAAAAAGGGTGCCTCAATGAGTATAATTGAGGCGCCCTTTTTAATTTTACATTCACTCAAAATATCTGTTTATGCGTATTTTAATTAGTTTGTTTTGTTTCTCCCTTATCCTTTCTTGTGATAAAAAAGAGTTCCTATTTACAAAAATAGATGCCTCAGATACAGGTGTCACTTTTGAAAATAAAATAACGGTTAATGATACCCTAAATGCCCTGGTAAGTGAGTTCGTTTATAATGGGGGCGGTGTTGCCATCGCCGATTTGAATGGAGATCAATTGAATGATTTATTCTTTACCGCGAGCCAATCTGATAATGCTCTTTACATAAATAATGGGAATTTTAAGTTTACTGAAACCTCTAAAATTTCTGGAACTCAGAAACCCTCTAACCAATTTTGGTCATCTGGCGTAACTATCCTCGATATTAATTTAGATGGTAAACAAGACATCTATGTGTGTAATACGTTAAATGGAAAGGCCGATTACCGAAAAAATTTCTTATACATTAATAATGGTAATAAGTCAGACGGCACGCCCACATTTACTGAAATGGCAGCTGAATATGGTTTAGCAGATACTTCCCATGCTTCCCACGCTCAGTTTTTTGACTATGATATGGACGGTGATCTCGATGTTTTTATCGGCGTTAATTGGGTTGAGGAAAAATATCCTCACGAATTTATTGAAAAACGTATCGGTAAAGATGCCCTTAACCGGGACAGATTATTCAGAAATGACTGGAATAATAAATTAGGACATCCCGTTTTTACCGATGTAGCGGAAGAAGCTGGTATTCAACTGGATGGTTATAGCCATAGTACCCTCATCGTCGATTTTAACGAAGATCATTATCCAGATATTTATGTGGCTAACGATTTTGAAAGTGATGACCTTATTTTCATAAATAATAAAAATGGTACTTTTACCAATCATGCATCCGCAATTTTCAAGCACATCAGTCTTACGGCTATGGGAAGTGACGTTGGTGATGTTAATAATGACGGCCTACAAGACATTTTGACCACTGAAATGCAGCCTTTCTATAATAAGAGGAAAAAATTATTTCAAGGTGAAAGCAGTTATCAAAGGGAAATTTTCACCAAAAGATTTGGTTATAATCATCAATTCATGAGAAATACCTTACAGGTAAACCAGGGAGTTAATCCTAAAACCGGGTTGCCTGTATTTTCAGAACAGGGTATGTTTTCAGGAATTCATGAAACTGACTGGTCATGGACCGCACTATTTGCAGATTTTGATAATGATGGACTTCAAGATGTTTTTATTTCAAATGGTTATCCTAAAGATGTTACCGATCATGATTTCTCTATTTTCCGATCCTACGCCAGTCGTTTAGTTAGCACGGAGGAATTATTAGCCGCCGTTCCCGAGGTGAAATCTCCTAATTTCCTTTTCAAAAATAAGGGTGATCTCACGTTTGAAAATGTAACTGCTGCCGCTGGAATGCAAATTCCCAGCTTTTCAAATGGTGCGGCTTATGGCGATTTAGATAATGATGGCGATTTAGATTTAGTGGTGAATAACATTAATGACAAAGCCTTTATTTTTAAAAACAATGTACTCCCTGAAAAACAAAATTATATTCGCTTAAAATTAATCGGTTCCGATAAAAATCCAGAGGCTATCGGTGCATCAGCCATCATTTACAACAAAAACCAAAAACAAAAGCAATCTATGCTTTCAGGAAGAGGATATTTATCCCAATCGGAATTAATATTTCAGTTTGGCCTCAACCAGGAAAAAAAGGCGGACTCTATTCAAATTATTTGGCCAGGTGGTTATTTACAAACCATATATAATGTCAATGCAAATCAAACGAAAGTAGTAAGCTTTGACAAAAATAAAATCTCAGCAGAACAGATATTTCCAAAAAGTAATCCAACCATTTTTACTGAAAATGCAGCCAAATTAAATCTTAATTATCTCCACATAGAAAAAGATTTTATTGATTTTAATTTTCAGAGAACTCTCCCCCATAAACTTTCCCAATATGGTCCTGCCATAGCTGTTGGTGACCTAAATGGCGATGCACTGAACGATTTTGTTGTCAGTGGAACTAAGAACCAGGACCAGATTATTTTTTATCAACTTGAAAATGGCCAATTTGAATCGAAAAACTACCATTTTAAAAACACCGACGCGGGTGATGAAGAAGATGCCGGAATTTTAATCTTTGATGCCGACGGAGATGGCTTAAATGACCTTTATATTGCCCGGGGATGTGCTCAATTTGAACCTAATAATCCATTATATAAAGACCAGTTATTCCTAAATAAAGGAAATAAGTTATTTGAATATCAGATGAATGCCATACCAAGTATTACTTCTAACGGTTCGTGTGTAAAAGCAGCAGACTTTGATAATGATGGAGATTTAGATTTATTTATTGGTAGTCGCTCTCTTCCTTTTAGTTATCCCCTACCCGACAGGTCTTTTATATTTATAAATGAAAGTAAAAAGGGAATACCTTCTTTTCGTGACGCCACCGCTGAAATCAATAAAGATTTACTTTATCCGGGCTTAATTACCGATGCTATATGGACAGATTTTAATAATGACCAAGCCATCGATTTAATTCTCACAGGAGAATGGATGCCTATTCGATTTTTTGCCAATAAGAAAGGAAAATTAATTGAAATATCCACAGGTTTAGAAAAACAAACAGGTTGGTGGAACAGTATTACGGGTTTTGATAAAGATAATGATGGAGACATAGACTACGTTGTAGGAAATTTTGGTACTAATCTTAATATGGTGGCCTCGGAAAAGGAACCTTTATCAATGTATGCAAAAGACCTGGATAAAAATGGAAGTATAGATCCTCTTATAACAAGGTATTGGCCTGATAGCCTGGGCGTTAGAAAAGAATATTTATACCACCCACTTCAGGACGTTATCGGTCAATTTTCTGGTATTAGAAAACAATATAACTCATTTGGAGAATACGGAGCGGCGACTGCTTCCGACATTTTCAGCAGATTAAATATGGAAAACGTGATTAAAAAGCAGGTCGTTCTTATGAAATCAAGTTGGATAGAAAATTTGGGATCCGGCCAATTCAAGTTACATCACCTACCTTTTGAAGCTCAAATGGCTCCTATTTATGCCGCTGTAACCACAGATTTAAACAACGATGGACTTTTAGATATAAATCTGGTTGGCAATGATTTCGGTATAGAAGTGCAACAAGGTAAAGCAGATGCTTTAAATGGACTAACCCTGATAAATCAAAATGGCTCTTCTTTCACATCTGTTTCATTCACAAAATCAGGATTTTATGTACCTGGCGACGGTAAAAGCTTAACCTCGATACCTGTTAAAAATGCGCTCTATTATCTGGCAGGTCAGAATAATGATAAGTTACTGGCTTTTCGTTTGAACAACCACGGAAGTAAAATGATTCCATTTTTTAAAAATGAAAGATATGCCATAGTCTATTTAAAAAATGGAACTAAACGTAAAACAGAATCCTATTTTGGACATTCATTTAATTCTCAGTCAGGAAACTTTATACACGTAAATACTTCTGTGTTAAAAATTGAATTTTATGGCAAGGGTGGAATTAAAATGCGAACGTGGTTGAATCAATAATCACTGATTATGAACATTTTATTAAGGAAATGCTTAATTATATCTATTTTACTGTTCAGTAAAGTGTATGGATATTCGCAGGACTTTTTAAATGTTTACCTTGATTCCATTTATTATGCTGAAACAAAAATAAAGAGGCTCCCCAATGGCGATGTTATCCTCGCCACTTCAAGTTTAGAATCTTTGCGGAATGGAGGCAAAGAAGCGAGGCTTTTTTGCCAAAAAATAAATTATTGTGGACAGGTTATGTGGTCTTATGCTTATAAAGTACCTGACGACCATATTATTATGAATGACTTTGCTATATTAAATACCAATGAGATAGTACTTTATGGGAGCATTTATAAAGGCCTTAAGGAATCTATCTTTTTGATGAAAATTAATGTTGTGAACGGATTAAATGAAGAAATGAAAGTATTCAACCCGGGAACGGTAGATCATTTCACCTATTCTATTGATATAAAAGATAATATAATTATTATTTATGGCTTACTTTTAGATTTCAATACTAAAAAAAATGGATTTATTGCCCAATTTAACACAAAACTCAACTTTATGTGGGCTAAAAAATTCTTTCCCTTTGAATCTTCTGGAAAGTTAGCCATTCAATTTGATTACTCATATATTGCTTTTTCCGGAAACTATCTGTTTAATCTTAACAGAGAAGGTTCTCCATTTTGGTCTTATGAGATGAAGGGAGATAAAACAGTAAAAATAATTGGTGGACCAATTATAACTGCCGATGGTACTGTTTTTGAAGGCGTAGCAGACAGTGCTCACTTTCTATTTAAAATAAATAATAAAGGGGAAAAAATATGGGAAACGCAACGATACAAAGGACTGGGAAAAGCTTCAGCTATCAGTATTTTACCCGATAAATCTATTTATGTGACCTTAATAACTCAATCCGCCAATAAAAAAAACTTAACACATATTTTGTTTTTAAATGATGGATTAGTCTCCTCGATATCAAATATATTATTACCTCAAAATGTAAGTTCCACCCTACTTAATCAACAAGTTGATCACAGAAATATAAATACGCTCATAGGATCAATTGACCCATTTATAGGTAAAAAGGGGGATATA
>VFQS010004118.1_pt1 | contig 10698 bp, 9 predicted proteins | sample 3512361 | NCBI WGS metagenome assembly VFQS01 (sample SAMN10412375, study PRJNA504923) | tailings metagenome | isolation source: Relicate 1 Philex TSF3 active mining | place: Philippines | reverse complement strand
CTCGTTCGGTCAGTGATCGACTGTCAGAAATTTAGGAGATCGGTGCGCTTAGATTCCCTTTTCGAGTGCGAGTCCGAATGCCTGATACACCGCGAGCCAGTGGTGGGCATCTGGTCGTGAGAGTCCCGCGAGATCGAGAGCACTCAACCCGATGGGCAACGCCATCAGCATGAATGCGATCAGTTCCGCGTCGAACTCCGCCGCGATCTGGCCGTCACGCTGCGCTTCGAGTACCACAGCCTGATACTGCAGGAGCAGTGATTGAAGTCGCGGGAGAATCGTTGCACGAGATTCCTCGTTTTGCCACGCCGCATACGTGGCTTCAATGAGCAGTCGTTGTGCTGCGCTCGGTGACTGATCGCTGGTGCCGCGCGGAACCATGACCGCGATCTTCCACAGCCAGTGTCCGTCATCGCGATTCGGCAGACTCGCGAGAGCACTTTCGTTTTGCGACCGCTGTTCTTCGACCGCTAAGTCGAGTGCGGCGGTGAAGAGGTCGGCTTTGTCGCGGTACCAGGTGTAGATCGACCCCACGGTTACATCGGCGCGTTTCGCGATGTCGACGAGTCGCGCTCTGTCAAAGCCGCGTTCGGCGATTTCTTCGACCGCAGCTTTCAAGATCAGCTCGCGAGTCTTGAGGGCCCACGGCCGCCGATCTCTCCCGTCGATTCGTACGATTCGACGGTCGCTGGCCATCAGCGATCACCAGCGAGCATCTCGCGTGCGGTGCGCTCCACGCCGGCTGCGTCGAGGCCGAGCTTGGCGAGGATCGCATCGGGCTTGGCGTGCGGAATGAACCGTGTCGGGAGCCCCAGCACTCGAATCACCGGTGGTGCGGCAGGAACCACCGCGGTGATTGCGTCGGCGAGCAAGAAGCCGATGCCGCCGTCACGAATGCCGTCTTCGAGCGTGAGCACGCGGCGGTGCGCGGCGGCGTCGCGAATCATCTCTTCGTCGGCGGGCACGCACGAGCGAACGTCCCACAACGTGGCGGCGATGTTGTCGCGCGCGAGCGCCGCCACTGCCTGCTCGGCTGCGGCGACCATCTTGCCGACGGCGAGGATGCAGAGCGCCTTGCCCGGGTCGATCGCCATGCGTCGCGCGTGCAGGCCGGTGCCGACGTCGTGCTCCGACACTTGCCGCGCATTGCCCTTCGGATAGCGGATCACGACCGGGCCAGTGTCGGCGAGCGACAGCGCATCGTGCAGCATTTGTTGCAGGTCTTGGGCGCTCGACGGTGCGAGCACGCGCATGCCGGGCACCTTCGAGAGCAGCGCCATGTCATAGATGCCGTGGTGGCTCGGGCCGTCATCACCGGTCACGCCTGCGCGGTCGAGGCAGAACACCACCGGCAGGCGGTGCAGTGCGACGTCGTACACCAGTTGATCCCATGCGCGATTGAGGAAGGTGGAGTAGATGGCCACCACGGGTCGCATGCCGCCCATCGCGAGGCCGGCGGCGAACGTGACGGCATGCTGCTCGGCAATGCCGACGTCGTAATAACGGTCGGGGAAGTGCGACTGGAACGCGATGAGCCCGGTCGGGCCGGGCATCGCGGCGGTGATGGCGACGATGCGCTTGTCGCTCTGGGCTTCTTTGATGAGCGCGTCGGCGAACGCCTGCGTGTATCCGGTCGGCACGGCCTTCGGCGGGCCGTTCACCGGGTCGAATACTGGTGCGTCGTGCAAGTGCTTTTCATCGTCGTCTTCTGCCGGCGGATACCCGCGACCCTTTTGCGTGATTACGTGTACCACGATTGGGCCTTCTTCTGAGCGTGCGGCGGCAGCGCTGAGCGCATGCTCGAGTTCGGCGAAGTCGTGTCCGTCGACCGGGCCGACGTATCGCACGCCGAGTGCTTCAAAAAATGCCGTCGGCTGCAGATACTCGCGGATGCCGGCCTTGATCGCCTCGAGTCCTCGTTCGGCTTGGGCTCCGACCACGGGCAGGTCGTGCAGCCACTTCTCGAGCCGTCGCTGACGACGCACGTACACCGGATTCAGTCGCACATTGGTGAGCGCGCGCGATAAGCGCGAAGTGAACCGGTCGCGCGGTCGCGGCATCTCGCCCGTCTCGTCGAGCGGGTGAGGTTGGTGCGTGAGGTTCGACACCGTCGGTGCGTACGACCGACCGTTGTCGTTGAGCACGATGATCACACGCGTCTTGGAATGTCCGAGGTTGTTCAGCGCCTCATACGCCATGCCGCCGGTCAGCGAGCCGTCGCCGATCACTGCGACCACGTGTCGGCGCTCGGGCAACTGGCCCGCGTCGCGCGCCACTGCCATGCCGTGCGCGTAGGAAAGCACGGTGGATGCGTGGCTGTTCTCGATGAAGTCGTGGATGCTCTCTTCGCGGCTCGGGTATCCGGAGATGCCGCCGGCTTGGCGCAGTTGCGAGAATCCGCCGCGCCGCCCGGTGACGAGTTTGTGAACGTAGGCCTGGTGGCCGGTGTCCCAGAGAATCGCGTCGCGCGGCGACTCGAACGTGCGGTGCAAGGCGAGGGTGAGTTCGACCGCGCCGAGGTTCGACCCGAGGTGCCCGCCGGTTTCCGACACGGCAGCCACGATGAAGTCGCGGATTTCTCCGGCGAGTTCGCCGAGTTGCGAGTGGCTGAGGCCGCGCAAGTCGCTCGGCTGGCGGATGTCGGCGAGCGCCATAGCGGGTAGAACGCTAGCCCTGAAGGGCCTCCAGACGCCTTTCGTTCCAGCGGTGAATGCGGGCACCGAGCCAGTAGCCGCCGACGAACACGACGATGCCGCCCGCGCCGTCGATCCAGAAGTGGTTGCCGGTGATCACGATGCACGCGAGCGTGAAGAGCGGGTAGGCGAGCAGAGCGATGCGCAGCACGCGACGGCGTGCCAGCGGATACATCGCGAATACGCTCCACGTCGCCCAGCCGATGTGCAGCGACGGCATCGCGGCGTATTGGTTGGAGAGCGTCGCGCCAGGGCCGCGGTCGAACGCCCACGGCCCGCCGAACTCTTTGATCGTGTCGGAGTAGCCGAAGTTCTCCGCGTCGTTGTAGTTGCGCAGCTCGTGCTCGATGCAGACCGCGCCGTAGCCGTCGGGCGGGCACGGCGCGTCGAGCAGTCGCGGGGGCATCAATGGGAAGAATGCGAAACCGACGATTGCCAGCGCCGTCATCGCCGCGAGACAGTTGCGCCACAAGCCGAACACGTCGGGTCGCTTCACGAACAACGCGACGAACACCGCGAGCGTCACGAAGAAGTGCGCGGTGCCGTAATACACGTTGAAGAACTTCACGAGCCCGACGTGCGGCAAGAACCAATCTTGAATCGTCTCCTCGTGATACAGGCCAATCGCACGCTCGACGCGAATCACGCGCATCGCGTTGAGAAACGCCTCGACCGGAATCTGGCTGCCCGACACCAACGCCGAACCAAAGAGATTCCGAACCAGCGTGTAGATGCCGTAGAACACGGTGACGATCAGCACTTCTTTCCACCACAGCGTGCGATGCGTGCGGGTCGCATTGTTCGCGCGGTTTTCTCGCGGCACGGTCGTTTCCGTCACGCGACGAGGCTACGTCTGCGCCGATACCGCGTTTCTCAGAGGCTGCGCCTGTGCTGCCGCGCGATGCATCAGTAGGCTCTCGCCATGTCAAAACCAGAATCGCTCCTCGTCGCGCCCGATGTGTTGTCACGCGTGCTCGTAAAAGGCCGCTCGACGGGCGCTGAATTCTCCGAAATCTTCGTCGAAGACAAACGATCGACGTCGGCGGGTCTCGACGACGGAAAAGTCGAGCAAGTTTCGAGCGGTCGCGACCGCGGCGCGGGCATTCGAGTCGTGAAGGGCGACACCACCGGTTTTGCCCACACGAGCGACCTCAGCGAAAAGGGCCTGCTCGCGGCGGCAGAGGCGGCGGCCACTGCTGCGTCGCGTGGTGGCGGTGGAGTCAACACCGTGGCGCTCGGCCCTGTGGTGCGACATCCGGTGAACACCATCGAGAAGTGGCCCGACGAAATCGCCAAGCGCGACAAGGTGGCGATATTGCAGCGCGTCGACGCCGCCGCGCGGGCCGTGCACAAGGCGATCGTGCAGGTGTCGGCCGGCTACGGCGACTCGCGCAAGCGCATCCTCATCGCCAACAGTGACGGCGTGCTGGCTGCCGACGAGCAGGTGCGCACGCTGCTGCGTGTCAGTGTCGTCGCCAGTGGCGACGGCGGCATGCAGACCGGCTTTCAATCGCTCGGGCATACCATCGGCTTCGAGGTGTTCGACGAGAACGACGTCGAAGAACTCGCCCGCACCGCCGCGCAACAGGCGGTCACCAAACTCAGCGCGCGTCCTGCTCCGTCGGGTTCGCTGCCCGTCGTCATCAAGCACGGCTCGGGCGGCGTGCTCTTCCACGAGGCGTGCGGCCACGGCCTCGAAGCTGACATCATCAGCAAAGGTGCCAGCGTCTACAAAGACAAGCGCGGCGAACTCGTCGCTTCGCCGCTCGTCACGCTGATCGACGACGGCACGATGACCGCCGAGTGGGGCGCCATCGGTGTCGACGACGAAGGGCATCCGTCGCAGCGCAACGTGCTGATCGAGAACGGCGTGCTCACCGACTATATGTGGGACTACCTGCGTGCGCGCAAAGAGGGCCGTCGCCAATCGGGCAACGGCCGCCGGCAGAGCTACCAGCACTTGCCGATGGTGCGCATGACCAATACGTTTGTTTTGAACGGGCCGCACGACCCGAATCAGATCGTGCGCGACACCAAGCACGGCGTCTACGTCGCAAAACTCGGTGGCGGACAAGTCGACACTGCGAGCGGTGACTTCGTGTTCGGCATGACTGAGGCGTACCTCATCGAAAACGGACAGATCACCGAACCGCTGCGCGACGGCAACCTCATCGGCAACGGCCCGCAAGTGCTGCGCGACATCGACCTGCTCGGCAACGACTTTGCGATGGGCAACCCCGGCACCTGCGGCAAAGACGGCCAGGGCGTGCCCGTCGGCGACGGCCAGCCCACGCTGCGTGTGAAGAGCATGACCATCGGCGGTACGGCGGCATGAAAGTAGAAGTTCCCGACCTGCAGGCGATCGCCGACCGCATCGTCGCGCAGGCCAAGAACGGCGAGCAGATCGAGGCATACGTCGGACGCGGGGGAGAAACCAGCGTGCGCGTGTATGAGGGTGCGCTCGAGCACTTCGTGTCGGCACAGAGCGAGGGCGTCGGAATCCGCGTGATCAAAGATGGCCGCACCGGCACCGCATACGCCGGAACGCTGGACGACAAAGCCATCGCCGAGGTGCTTGCCGACGCGCGCGACAACGTGCAGTTCGGCACGCAAGACGAATTCGCCGGTCTCGCCGTGCCCGACGGCGTCGAGCCCGTGCCGCAGAAGTTTTGGGACGACGCGCTCGCGCAGTACCCGACCGACAAGAAAGTCGACCTCACCAAAGATCTCGAGCGTCGCGCACTCGCCGCCGACTCGCGCGTGCGCAGCGAATCGGCCAACTACGACGACGGATGGGGCGAGTCGGCATTCGCCACGACCACCGGCATCCGCACGAGTGGTCGCTCGAACTCGTGCTACGTCTCCGTGGTCACGCTCGCCGACGACGGCGACGAGACGCAGACAGGCTTCGGCTTTTCCGTCGGCGACTCACCGAACGACTTCGACCTCGACAAAGCCGCGCGCGAAGCCGCCGACCGTGCGACGCGGCTGCTCGGCGCCACCAAACCTGCCACCAAGCGCACCACCGTCGTGCTCGACCCCTACGTCACGTCGCAGTTCGTCAGCATTCTCTCCAGTGCGTTCAACGGCGAAAACGTGTCGAAAGGCCGCAGCATTTTCGCCAACCGCCTCGGCGAGCAGGTTGCCGTACCGTTCTTCACCTTGGTCGACGACCCGACCAACAAGCTTGCCTACACCGCCACTGACATCGACGGCGAAGGCCTCGCCGCGAGACGCAACGTGCTGATCAAAGACGGCGTGCTGCAGATGTTCGTGCACTCGTCGTACAGCGCGCGTCGCATGCAGCAAAAGAGCACCGGCAACGCCACGCGCGGCGGGTTCGCGGGTTCGCCCGGAGTCGGCTGCCTCGCCATGCAGGTCACACCAGGTGCCAAGTCGCAAGCCGAACTGATCGCCGACATCGACGACGGCGTGCTCATCCAAGAAGTGTCAGGGCTGCACAGCGGCGTGAACCCGATCTCGGGCGACTTCTCGACCGGCGCTTCGGGCATGACCATCGTGAACGGCAAGGTCGGCGCGCCAATCCGCGAATTCACCATCGGCTCGACGCTGCAGCGCATGCTGCAAGACATCGTCGCGATCGGCAACGACGTCGACTGGTTGCCGATGCGCGCAGCCGGGCTCTCGCTCGTCATCAACGACGTCACGATCAGCGGCTCGTAGCCCGCCGTTGCACATGTCGTGGTGGCAGGCCCTCGTGCTCGGGGTCGTGCAGGGGCTCACTGAGTTTTTCCCTATCTCGTCGAGCGGCCATCTCGAACTCGTGCCGTGGCTGTTCGACTGGAAGGACTTCGAGTCGGAGTCGGTCGCCACTGCGTTTGACGCCTCGCTGCACCTCGGCACGCTCGTCGCCGTGGTCGTCGCCGTGCGCGGGGAGTTATCGCGGCTCATCGTCGCGGGGCTGCGCCATCCATTCGCCTCGGCACCGGAGCGTGCCGCGTCGCCGCACGGTCGCCTCGCATGGTTGTATCTGCTCACCGCGGTGCCCGCGGCGGTGGTGGGTGCGCTGTTCGACGACGTGATTGCCGAGCGCCTCGGCGGGCCCGTCACGGTCGCGATTTCGCTGATTGGTTTCGCGGCGGTGCTGTGGTGGGCCGACCGGCGCAGCGGCGCGCGAACGGCCGAAGAACTCACTGCGCGCGACGCATGGTTGATCGGTGCGGCGCAAGTGCTCGCGCTCAACCCGGGCACGTCGCGGTCTGGCATCACCATCTCGGCGATGCGTGCGCTCGGCTACGGGCGCGCTGCCGCCGTGCGCATGTCGTTCGTGATCGGCGTGCCGATCATCGCCGGAGCCGGAGTGTTCAAGGTCGGCTCGCTCGTGGTCGACGGAGTTCCCGACGGAATGCTGTCGTCGATGCTCATCGGAGTTTCGGCGGCCGCCATCACCGGCTGGCTCGCCATAAGCACGCTCACGCGACTTGCCGCGCGCAGCAACTTCGATGTCTTCGTGTGGTACCGCGTGGTGCTCGGCCTCGTGATCTTGAATCTTGCGCTCACCGGTCTGCGCTGACTGGGGCTTCGCCACGTAGTCTCTGGGCGTGTCGAACATTCGCCGATTGAACCATGCGGTGCTCTACGTTCGCGACGCGCAGCGCAGTGCGGCGTTTTACCGCGACGTACTCGGTTTCGAGACGGTGCAAGAATCTGCCGGCGGCCGCGCCGTGTTCTTGCGAGCGGGCGGCTCGGACAATCATCACGATCTCGGGCTGTTTGGCGTCGGTGACGTGCCGCACAGCCGAGGCACGGGTCTGTACCACCTCGCGTGGCAGGTGGACACCATCGACGAGCTCGCCGAAATCCGCAGCCGATTGGTGAGCGCCAAAGCGCTGATGGGCGAGAGTGATCACGGCGTGTCGAAGAGTCTGTATGCGCAAGACCTTGACGGCATCGAGTTCGAGGTGATGTGGATGGTGCCCGAGAGCAGTTGGGGTAGCTACGCCACGGATGCCGTCGTTGCGCCGCTTGACTTGCCTGCCGAACAGTCGCGTTGGTCTGGGGTCGCGACACGCGTCTAGTCGCGCGAGCGGCTCGTTGGGCTGCGGTTACTTGGCAGGAGTGCTCGCCGCAGCGCCACTGCTTGAGCCCGACTGTGTAGTTGAAGGTGCAGATGACGGCGCAGCAGACGATGATGCGGCAGGCGATGTTGCAGCAGGTGCCGAGCCGCTCGTTGGCGCGGTCGACTGGGCGTCCGACGGTGCACTCGACTGGGTGTCAGAAGCTGCGCTTGACGACCTCTTTGCGCCACCGGAATCGGTCTTGTAGAACCCGGACCCCTTGAAGGTGATGCCGACTGGGGTGAATACCTTCTTCACCGGTCGCATCGTGCCGTCGCTCGGGTGCGGCGCCTGCGTGAGCGGTTCGTCTTCGAACGATTGGCGCACCTCGATGGTCTCGCCCGTGTCGATGAAGCGGTACACGTAGGTCGGCATTGGAGAGGAAAGTCTACGATGAGTCGGTGCCCGTGCGTCACGCCGTGATCCCCGCTGCGGGTCTCGGCACGCGGTTCTTGCCCGCCACGCGCGCGGTGCCCAAAGAGTTGTTGCCCGTCTTTGATACACCGTCGCTGCAGCACACCATTGACGAGGCGACGGGGGCGGGCATCGACCACATCGTGCTCATTTCGAACCGAGCCAAACCGGCGATCGAAGCTTTCGCCGATCGCGCCACGAGCAGCGCGCGCATCTCTGTGGTGCACCAAGAATCACCCCGTGGTCTCGGGCACGCCGTCATGTGTGCGCGCGAAGTGGTCGGCGACGCGCCGTTTGCCGTGTTGTTGCCCGACGAACTGCTCGGCGCCAGTTCGCATCTGCGCGACTTGATACGCGAGCACGAGTCGAGCGGCAATGCTGCGATCGGATTGAAACGTGTACCACGAAGCGAAGTGTCGGCCTACGGCTGCGTGACACCCCAAGGCGTGCCCGACGAGCGCGGCCGGGTCGGCGTGCGCGACGTGGTCGAGAAGCCCAACTCTGTCGACGCGCCGAGCGATCTCGTCATCATCGGTCGTTACGTATTCGGCCGCGACATCTTCGGTCATCTCGCCTCGCTGAAACCCGCCGCCGGCGGCGAATTGCAGTTGAGCGACGCAATCGGCGCGCTGGCACGCAAAGGTGGAGTGAACGGTGTGATCGTCGACTGCTCGCGCCACGACACGGGTACTCCGCTCGGCATGCTGACGGCGTCGATCGAAGCAGCGTTGCGCCGTCGCGATGTTGGCCCACAGTTACGCGACTGGCTGGCGAAGCGCCTCGCGCAACCGTCAGACTCGAACGATTGAACTACGACAAACTACGAGGAGCATCCATGACCGCCATCACACAAACCGTCTCGCCGAGCGACGTCGGAATCGACGCGTCACGCTTGCGGCGCCTCGATGCGTACTTCGAGCAATACGTGAACGACGGGCGTCTGCCCGGTTTCCAAGTCGTCGTCTCGCGCGACGGCAAAGTGGCGCACCACACTTGCTACGGCAAGCGCGACATCGAGGCGGCGCTGCCGGTGGAAGCCGACACGATCTGGCGCATCTATTCGATGACCAAGCCGATCACCTCCGTCGCGCTCATGATGCTCGTCGAAGAAGGCAAGCTGCTGCTCACCGACCCGGTCAGCCAGTTCATTCCGAGTTTCGGTGCAAGCCGCGTGTGGCGCTCGGGCTCGGTGGTGCGGCCATTCACTGAGCCGGTCACCGAGCCGATGCTGGTGTGGCACCTGCTCACGCACACGTCAGGACTTACCTACGGCTTCATGTACCAGTCGCCCGTCGACGATTTGTATCGCCGCGCCGGATACGAGTGGGGAGCCCCGCGCGACACGACGGTTGCGCAAGCGTGCGACACGTGGGCGTCGCTGCCGCTCCTCTTCCAACCTGGCACCGAGTGGAACTACAGCGTCGCCACCGACGTGGTCGGGCGCATCGTTGAGATCGTCTCGGGCCAGTCGCTCGACGAGTTTTTTGCGCAGCGCATCTTCGCGCCACTGGGCATGAACGACACGGGTTTCTTTGCGCCCGAAGAAAAACATCCGCGCCTCGCGGCGCTGTACCAGCCCGACCCTGCGACGCGGCTCGCCAAGCGTCTCGACGGAATGGGACGCAACGCGACGCGCGCGCCGAAATTCCTGAGCGGTGGCGGCGGTCTCGTGTCGACTGCGCACGATTACGACCGGTTCATGCAGATGATCGCCAACCACGGCGCGCTCGACGGCGTGCGAATTCTCTCGCCTCGCACGGTGCGGCTCATGACGATGAACCACCTGCCCGGCGGCGCCGACATCAGCGCCTTCGGCCGGCCGCTCGACTTGGAGAACACGTACGACGGCATCGGATTCGGACTCGGATTCTCCGTGATGGTCAACCAAGCCGACTCGAAACTGCACGGTTCGGCCGGCGATTTCGGATGGGGCGGCGCGGCGAGCACCACGTTCTGGATCGACCCAGTCGAGCGACTCAGCGTCGCGTTCTACACCCAGTTGCTGCCGTCGAGCACGTGGCCGCTGCGCACCTACCTCAAGACGTTGGTGCACCAGGCGCTCGTCGACTGAACCCGCCGGGCTCGTCGAGCACGAGACCGAAGTCGTCGAGCGTCGCCTCCACTTCGCGTTCTTGGTAGGCGCTCGTGTACCGCCATCGTCGCGCCGAGAGCCGCGCGAACGTGCGCTGCCTCGGTACTACTTGCAGCGTCTCCACATCGACCGAGGCGACGGTGAGTGCTGCGGCGTGCGAGTCGAGCAGCGGCAGACGCTTCATCGTCGCCGACGACGCGAACGGATTCATCTTCAGTTCGAGGTCGGTGCAGCCGTCGAGATCAGGCCGGTGCGCGCCGTTCACCTCGCCCCATCGCCCCGACCGATCGCGTCCGAGCCACAAGTCGGGTTCGTCCATGTCGCGGAACAACATGAACTGCTGCACGACGAGCGTCGCCGACAGTCGGATGACGAATTGCGCGCGATCGCTGCCCAGCGTGCCCTGCGCAGTCCAGCCTTC
>VFQS010004114.1_pt1 | contig 10703 bp, 9 predicted proteins | sample 3512361 | NCBI WGS metagenome assembly VFQS01 (sample SAMN10412375, study PRJNA504923) | tailings metagenome | isolation source: Relicate 1 Philex TSF3 active mining | place: Philippines | reverse complement strand
GCGTGGTCAGCGTGCTGTGATCAATCCACAACTGTCATTGCCATTTATTCAGCCTGCGTATTTTGTAGTGCCGAAAGTGTCGTTCCATGCCACTAGCTACCAGATCGATAATCCTATGGCGGGGCAGCCGGATCGATTACAGAGAACTGTGCCGAGTTTTTCGGTCGACAGTGGCTTGATCTTTGAGCGAAGTGCCAAGTTACTGGGAAATAAAATGACGCAAACGCTAGAACCGCGTTTGTTTTATGTGAACACCCCGTTCCGCGATCAAAAAAATTATCCTCTCTTTGATACTGCCTTGGCAGATTTTAATTTCGCACAGATTTTTAGTGAAAATCGCTTCACAGGACACGACCGTATTGGCGATTCGAATCAAGTGACGGCAGCAGTGGTTTCTCGCTTTATTGAAGACAATGGTGTCGAGCGATTTAAGTTTGCGCTTGGTCAGCGTTTTTATTTCAACACGCAAAAAGTTAGTTTGGATGGTATTTCAAGCCCTAGCCGCTCGGACTTGCTATTGGCTGGAACTGGGCAGGTTTCTGATACTTTAAACGTTGAAGCTGCTTTGCAAGTGAGTCAAAGTGATCGACAATCCGTTCGATCGAATTATGCAGTGCGTTGGCAGCCTGCACCGAAGAAAATATTGAACTTGCAATACCAATTCCAGCGCGAAGTGTTGAAACAGTTAGAGTTATCAGGACAATGGCCAGTCGCACAGCGCTGGTATGTCGTCGGTAAGAGCAACTATTCTTTGCAAAATAGTAAAATGGTGGAAGGTTTAGCAGGATTTGAGTATCGCGCGGATTGCTGGGCTTTACGCTTTGTGGCGCATCGTTTTGCGACCACCAATTTATCGAACAACTCGGGTTTTTCGATTCAGCTAGAGTTAAACGGCCTAGCCCGCATAGGATTTGGCTCGAATCCAGTCGAAACTTTGAAAAAGAATATTTCCGGTTATCAGGCTACGAATTAGCGTGTATATTGCAGCTTTCGCCAGAAAATGGCGATAAAAGTCGAGGTAGATTAGCTAGCACCTCATTTTTATTATGAATTTGGATCACTATGCGACACAATTTGCACATGAATCAATTGAAACGCCCTGCAGCAATCTGTTTATCTGTATGCCTGACCGCTTTATTTGGACTCTCTATTTCCGCGAATGCGTGGTCACAAGCCGCACCAGCAAGTAAAGCACAATCGGCTTCCCCAGTCGCCCCAATTGAAGACCCGTTAGCTAGTGCGACTAAAGCGCCAGTCAAAAAGGTTTCTAAGGCGCAAATTATTAACGGTATCGCCGTGGTGGTAAATGATGAAGTGATTACCAACATGGAAGTGCAAGAGCGTATCAATTCCATCGAGCGTAGTTTGAAAGCACAGGGAACGCCACTGCCAGCGCGTGCTGATCTCGAAAAACAAATTTTGGAACGCATGATCATTGATCGTTTGCAAGTTCAACTGGCTAAAGAACAAGGTATGCGTGTTGATGACATTATGCTCGACCGTGCCTTACAAAGAATGGCAGAGCAAAATAAAACCACGTTGCAAGAACTGCGCAATCAAATTGAACGTGACGGTACTTCTTTCTCTGCATTCCGCGAAGAGATTCGTGACGACATCATGATGCAGCGTGTGCGTGAACGTGAAGTTGAAAGCAAATTGCAAGTGTCTGAATTAGAAGTTGATAACTTCATCGCGGCACAAGAAGCGGCGCCAAGTAAAAATCAAGAAATCAATCTAGGTCACATCATGGTGCGTATTCCAGAGAACGCAACACCAGAAGTGATCGCTCAACGTAGCGCACGTGCGCAAGAGGCGTACAAAAAATTGCGTATCGGTGATGATTTCGCGAAATTGGCGGCGACCTACTCTGATTCTAGTGAAGCACTCAAAGGTGGCGAAGTCGGTTGGCGTGATCAAGACAAAATCCCAACGATTTTTGTCGAAGCGGTCAATAAAATTAGTTTTGTCGGTGGTTTTTCTGAAATCGTGCGTAGTCCAAATGGCTTCCACATTTTCAAGTTGTTAGGCAAACGTGATGTGGCACCGGTGGCGGCAAGCAACACCGTGCAAGAGACAAACGTGCGCCATATTTTGATGCGTCCTACGCAGTTATTAACTGCGGCGCAAGTGAAGAGCACTTTGGCAGAACTCAAACAAAAAATCGTTAATAAAACAGCGACATTTGAAGAATTAGCTAAAGCGAATTCGGTTGATACTTCAGCCTCCAAAGGTGGTGATCTGGGCTGGGTCAATCCTGGCGATACTTTCCCAGAGTTTGAAGCTGCTATGAATAAATTGGCGATCAATGAAGTCAGTGATCCTATCGAAACGCAAATGGGCTTCCACATTTTGCAAGTGGTAGAACGTAAAGTTAGTGATGACTCTAAAGAGCGTAAGCGTGTCGCTGCGCGTCAATCAGTACGCGCGCGCAAATCTGAAGAAGCCTTGCAAGACTGGCTGCGCCAATTGCGCGACCGAGCTTATGTTGAATTCCGTAACGAACAGAAATAATCACTAAGCACCACACATAATGGGATCGCCTTTACCTGTCATTGCAATTACTGTTGGTGAGCCAGCCGGCATTGGTCCAGAGATATCTTTGCTGGCGGCTTGGGAATTGCGAACACAAGTGCGTCCTGTGTTGCTTGGTGACGCCGCTTATTTAGCCATGCTCGCCCATGATTTGGATAGAAACATTCGACTCATGGGAATCTCGCAGCAAGCGCTAAGAAATAATGGCTTGCCCGGTTGTGGTAAAGATCAAATCACCGTGATCGATTGTCCGCTTGCTGCGCATGTGGTGGCAGGGCAACTTGATCCACGTAATGGTCGCGCGGTATTAGCTACCCTAGATTTAGCGATAGAGTGCATACAACAAGGCTGGTGTGATGCGATGGTCACTGCACCACTGCAAAAAAGTACGATCAATGATGCAGGTGTCGCCTTTACCGGACATACCGAATATTTAGCGCAACAAACGAAGACGCCACAAGTGGTGATGATGCTGGCATGTGAAGCATCGGCGCATTTGCCGCAAGCATTGCGGGTCGCCCTAGCAACGACACACTTGCCTCTACGTGCGGTTCCAGACGCAATTCAATTTGATCATTTGCTGACTAGCTTGCAGATTATCCATGATGATTTGCAAGTCAAATTTGGTATCGCCAAACCAAAGATTTATGTGGCGGGCTTAAATCCGCATGCAGGGGAAAATGGCTACCTTGGGCAGGAAGAAATTGATGTCATCAATCCCGTAATTTTGCATGCGCGTAGTTTGGGGATGGATGTACATGGTGCTTTTCCAGCTGACACTTTGTTCCAACAAAAATATTTGAAAGACGCCGATTGTGTGCTGGCGATGTATCACGATCAAGGTTTGTCGGTATTAAAGCATGCGAGTTTTGGTTGGGGCGTGAACATCACTCTAGGCTTGCCGCTAATTCGAACTTCAGTCGATCACGGTACTGCTTTGGATTTGGCAAAATTAGGTCCGGGCTTAGCAGATGCGGGAAGTATGAAAGTGGCGATTCGGATTGCCGCAGAAATGGTAGCACGCCAACATGCTGCCACGAACTCGGCAACTCGCCATCATTAAGTTATCACCGCGTACGAAATGATTCGCTACGCTATAACGTAAAAATACAAATAATATGAAACACATAGCGCGAAAACGTTTTGGCCAAAATTTCCTCACAGACCAACAAGTCTTGAGTGACATCATTCAGGTGATTAATCCTAAGCTGGGCGAGAGCATGGTTGAGATCGGACCTGGATTAGCAGCGATGACACGTTTGCTGCTAGAAGGCTTGGATCAATTACATGTGGTTGAGCTTGATCGTGATTTGGTCGCGCGTTTGAAGAAAAGTTTTGATCAAAGTAAATTGATTATCCACGAAGGTGATGCGCTGCAATTTGATTTCGCAACGATCCCAGTGAATCAAGGTAAGAAACTGCGCATCGTTGGCAATCTTCCTTACAATATTTCTAGTCCCTTACTATTTCATCTTGCCGAATACGCAGAGCAAGTTGAAGACCAACATTTCATGCTGCAAAAAGAAGTGGTTGAGCGCATGGTGGCTGAGCCTGGCGGCAAAGAATATGGGCGTTTGTCAGTGATGCTGCAATGGCGTTATCACATGGAATTGCTATTTATTGTTCCACCTACTGCGTTCGATCCACCACCGCGCGTCGATTCTGCGATTGTGCGCATGATTCCGAAAAAAGAAAAATTGCCTTGTAAATTGCCGCTGTTGGAACAAGTGGTCACCAAGGCGTTTTCACAACGTCGTAAAACCATCCGTAATTGTGTAGCGGGATTGTTCACCGAGCAGCAATTAATTGATGTCGGTATCGATCCGCAATTACGAGCCGAAGCAATTCCCCTAGAACACTATGTGGCGTTGGCGAATTTGTTAGACCAGCATCCATAGCATTTAAATTGATCTGAAGTTGATCCTGAAGTCCATTAATACAAAATACGAGCTAAAGCTATGAATCTCATCAACACTCCAGAATGGCAAGCTTTGTTGGGACATAAAGCGCGTTTGCAAACTCAGCATTTACGCGATTTGTTTGCGGATGATCCGCAGCGTTTTCAACATTTCTCTTTGGAGTTAGATGGCTTACTGGTCGATTATTCGAAACAAAGAATTGATGCAGCCGCACTCAACGATTTGATTCAATTAGCGCGACATTCTGAAGTTGAAAGCTGGCGTGATCGCATGTTCGCTGGTGAGAAAATCAATTTCAGTGAAAACCGCGCGGTCTTACATACGGCTTTACGTCATACCGACTTTACGCCTTTCCCCAGCGCAGAACATGATGTAATGCCGGAAGTGCACGCAGTACGCAAGCAAATGCGCGATATTGTCGAGCGTGTGCGTAGTGGTCTATGGCGCGGATTTAAAGGTGGTGCAATCCAGAATATCGTCAACATCGGGATCGGTGGCTCGGATCTTGGTCCTAAGCTTGCCACACGAGCTTTATCTGCTTTACAGCATCCTGGATTGAACTTCTATTACGTATCCAATTTAGATAGCGCGCATTTAGCACCACTTTTAGAAAAGCTCGATCCACACACAACCTTGTTCATCGTCGCATCCAAAACTTTTACGACGCAAGAAACCAGCATCAACGCGCACACCGCACGTACATGGTTGATGGCTGCGGCGATGGAAGAATGGGCGATTGCCAAGCACTTTATTGCGGTCACCTCGAACCCAAGTAAGGCGCAAGAATTTGGCATTCCCGAGGCGAATATTTTGCAGATTTGGGATTGGGTCGGCGGGCGCTATTCCTTGTGGTCGGCGGTAGGACTGTCGGTTGCGTTGGCTATTGGTATGCGTGGCTTTGAGCGTTTACTCGAAGGCGCTGAAACCATGGATACCCATTTTCGTAGTGCGCCATTAGATAAGAATCTCCCTGTGCTATTGGCATTGATGTCGATTTGGAATACCAATTTTTTGGGTGCGGAAACAACGGCTGTCCTGCCTTATAACGAATCCATGCGTCACTTACCGGGCTTTTTGCAGCAATTGGAGATGGAGTCGAATGGTAAGACGGTAGGTCGTGATGGCGCACCATTGAGTTGTCGCGCTAATCCTATTGTGTGGGGCGAAATTGGCGTCAATGGACAACACGCTTTCTTCCAATTATTGCATCAAGGCGGTTGGTTGATCCCTTGCGATTTTGTAGTAGCAGCGAGTAGCGACTATCCTTTGCCCGGTCATCAAGCACCTTTGTTGGCGAATTGTTTGGCACAAAGTTCGGCATTGGCATTTGGTAAAACCGAACAACAAGCACGCATAGAGTTAGCCGCAGCTGGTTTGCAAGAAGCCGAGATCGCCAAATTATTGCCGCATAAGGTATTCGCTGGAAATCAACCATCTACTACGATATTGATGACGAGTTTAGATCCATTCCAACTCGGTATGCTACTGGCGCTGTATGAACATAAAGTGTTCGTACAAGGTGTAGTGTGGGGGCTGAATTCCTTCGACCAGTGGGGCGTAGAATTGGGCAAGCAATTAGCGAATAGCTTATTACCTGCCTTAAATGGTGATAAAGCCTACGATGCGCAGCTAGATGATTCTACGCGCGGTTTGATTTCTTATTTCCGGCGCTATGGGAATAATTAGTTAATATAGAACGTCGTTAACTTAGTTATTTGCTTTTGGCGGTTTGGTTGTTGGGGATAAATCTTTTATCCGCATAAAACCGCATTGATCGATGCAATACTTCATTCATCGCATGTTGCCCCGTTGTTGCTACGCCGACTTTACAATGACTGTGACTTAGTACACTAGAGGCGTTAGAGAACAAAGGATCTTTGATGGATTTAATCCGTTTGTTTGACGCCTTTGTTCATTCGATCAATGGAAACTCACATGCACAAACCATTTAATTCGATCACAGAACCGCAGAGTGCGGAATATCAAAGGCTTAAAAAAATTTTTTTACGTCAGTCGATATTGCGCTTGTTGGCACTTACCGGTTTTTTATGGATGTTCTGTTTTGCAATCCTTGTTAACCGCTATTCCAAACACTTTGCTTGGAATAGTGTGCTGGTGTATTGTTCTTTCGTTGCCATAAGTTGCACAATTATTATTGTGGGTGGAAAATTAAATGCAACGCGCCAGTTAAAGGTCTTTCTGGATAATCGTTGGGAATTGACAGAAGAATTGATTTCTCCTGTCGTGAAGCGTATTTTCGATTCGCCGCTTGATCCAATTACTAGCTTTGATTTATGTGCGAATGCGATGTCAAGTATTCGGCTTGCGCAATTGCTTGGCGCCGATAAAAATCTGCATTTTTCTCATGATCCATTCAAAGGGACGATAAAGTTAGCACACTATCGACCAGCGTTTCTCGGACTGGCCTTGATGGTCGAAGTGAAGCAACAAAAAAAGGACTTACTAACTTTCATTGAGGTTCGGAGTGTTCCTGGCTTTTTCCGGGCTACCATCCAAAATGGTGATGCTTTTCAATGGGTCACCAAGCTTAGTGATGAATTGCAACGAGTCTTGCGAGAAAAGCGCGACGCATTGGATATGAAAAAGCGCGTGGAAAATTTAGAACGTGCGGCACTTGAATCAAAGTTAGCTACCATGCAAGCGCAAGTAGAACCTCATTTTTTGTTTAACACCTTAGCCAATTTAAAATACTTGATTCGTACTGATACCGACAATGCGGTAGAACTTTTGAATCATATGATCGCGTATCTGCGTGCGGCATTACCTGATATGCGTTCGATTTCTTCGACGGTCGGTAAAGAGGTGAAATTCGCTGAGCATTTTTTGCGCATCATGCAAATTCGTATGGGGCAGCGTTTGCAATTTTATATAGTTGGAGCTGATGAGTATTCCGACGTATCGATGCCGCCGGCGATGTTGATTTCAATGGTAGAAAATGCGATTAAGCATGGCTTAGAAAAGGCAACTCGTGCAGGAACAATTTGGATACGGGTTTCTCGTGAGAAGCAGCAGATCGCCTTATCCGTTGTGGATGATGGTGTTGGTTTGAGCGAGCTTAGTGGGCAAGGTGTGGGACTTGCCAATATTCATCAGCGTTTAGCGTTATTGTATGGAGAGGCGGCGAGTTTGGTTGTGATGCCTAATGTACCGCGAGGCGTTGATGCTAGGATTTATTTGCCGCTTAATCCTATTCCTGAAAAATTGAATAGCACTCACCATGAAGCTAGCGTATGAAAAATACCGCAATTATTGTTGAAGATGAACCGCATTTGCGTGCTGAGTTGCGCGATCAGTTGCGAGCTCAATGGCCTGAGCTTGAGATCCTTGCTGAGGCAGAAAATGGCATCGAAGCAATCCGCCTAATCGAGCAACATCAACCGCAGATTGTATTTTTAGATATTCAAATTCCTGGTATTAACGGGATGGATTTGGCGCAGCATATTCCAGCACAGAGTCAGATCGTATTTGTTACTGCTTTTAATGAACATGCTCTAAGCGCCTTTGAAAAAGGTGCAATTGATTATCTGGTTAAACCGATTGATGCGAGCCGCTTGGCAACCACCATCCGTCGTCTTAAAACACGTGGAAGCCTGATACGTCCGCTTATTTTGTCGCAAATTGATAGTGAGAATATGCAGTTGCCAAAAATCGAACCTCCAGTGCCTTACCTAAAGTGGATTAAAGTATCGGTTGCCGATAGCGTACGCTTGATTATGGTGAATGAAGTCTTGTATTTTCAGTCTACCGATAAATACACGAACGTCGTCACTAAGCAAGGTGAGGCTATCATTCGGCTGACATTGAAAAATTTAGTCGAACAACTACATCCAGATCACTTCGCGCAGATTCATCGGAGCACTATCGTCAATTTACAAGCTATTGAAAAGATCGTGCGAGTCGATGGTGCCATGCAAGTTCACTTGCGAGATCGACGAGAAAAGTTAGCCGTTAGCGAATCTTATATGAAACAATTTAGACATATGTAGTATGGCTAACGGCTGATTCAGTAATCGTCTTGGAGCGAAAACGTTTCGTCCTTAATAGCTTGTGGCACATCACATATATAAAATCCGACGATCTTGCTTGATCGTCGATACATATTCTTTTTTTACAAGGTCACTGGCGTATCGAATTCACGTTCTATCAATTCCACTTTGTAGCCATCAGGATCTTGTACAAACGCGATCACGGTTTTACCACCTTTGACCGGTCCTGCTTCACGCGTTACGTTACCACCTCGCGCTTTGACAGCGGCACAAGCAGCTGCCGCATCAGGAACAGAGATAGCGATATGACCATAGGCTGTTCCCATTTCATAAGACTCAACGCCATAGTTGTAGGTCAGTTCTAATTCGGCGTGGTCAGGATTGCTGCCAAAACCTAAGAAGGCGAGAGTGTATTGGTATTCTGGATTGTTAGAAGTGCGGAGTAATTTCATACCTAATACTTCGGTGTAGAAATCAATCGAGCGCTGCAAATTGCCAACGCGCAGCATAGTGTGAAGTAATCGCATAATCAGTTTGTCGTTTTATTGAAAACCATATTGTAACGCTGAGTTTGGCAATGCGCTTTTGTGCGTTCATTTGGGGTGCATTTGTGGATTCATTTGTGCGGTAATTTGATTGAAGACCAATTTCCTTGACGAATATTTTGAACGCGATGATTCAAAGTTTTCCTGATCCAATGTAAGAACAGGAAACGTTTGATACCGGATAAATTGCTTCCATGTTTCAGATAGAAATCATCCGGCGCATCAAAAACACCAAAGTCATGATTGATCCCTTCTTTTTGTATGTAGGTATCGCTACCGCGCCATTCGATATCAGGTTGCACTAGTGATTTAGTCGCGATGCCATAGCCGCAAAAAGCGCCCTTAATTTCTGTGAACTGTTTCTGCACACTACTTAAATAAGGTTTATCTAAAATAAAACCTTCTAAATTGATCCAGCGATTCTGATGCCAGACTTCAACCCAACTATGAATAATGCTACGTGGTGCAAGTGTATAAGCTAGGCCGCTGATTGCGCCTCTTTGTAATGTTTTATCGATAGTGAATCCATGAAAGCGACATGGAATTTCACAACTGCGTAGGAGTGCCATCAGTAAAGTCGTTTTGGTATTGCATTGCCCAATGCCGTCAGCCAGGACCCGCGATGCGGGTAAGTCATCTGCTTCGTTGTAGCCAAATGTGATTTGGTTTTGAACGAAATCGTAAATGCTTGCGATACGTTCAGTGTGTGGCAAGCTTCGCCAAGCCTTGCTGGCAATCAGTTGCTTGATCTTGTCGTGATTGAAATCTAGCAAATTTGTTGGACGTAGAAATTGTTCCATTTAGTTTCACCTTTTGTTTGAATGATCGATGCCTTAGTATGGCAATCTCGAAACGTGGTGTCTTGAACGAAACTGCTGAATTTAAGTTCGACGCTGTAGATGTGGTAATAAACTTTGTGGTGAGACACCAAGCATCGCTAGAAAGCTGCGAGAGAAATGTGCTTGATCAGAAAAACCTGCTGCATGCGCCGCATTGATTGCGCTACTACCATTCAATATCATTTCAAGTGCGACGATAAGGCGTAACCACTTACGATAGCTTCGTAAGGGCATACCTGTTTGCTCTCTAAACCAGTGCGAGAAGCGCGAATCTGACAAGGCAATTTGCTGTGCAAGTTCCTTACGTTTGCTATAGCTTGTGCCCACTTCTTGTCGAATCGTTTGCAAAATAAGTGGAAGTCGTGGATCGCGTTTCTTGATCACGCGATGATGCTTAAAAAATCCTAAGCAATCTTGATACAAGTTTTGAATGGAACTTTCTGAGTGAAGCAACGTTTGAAAAAAGTCGGCAATTCTTGGTGGTAGGGCTTGTATGGATTGTGCATCTTTTAGATGTTCGCATAAAGCATTTGCTAGCGTACTGGTAGGATCAAAAAATAGAGAGAGGTGACGAGTTGCGATTAAACGATGTTCGATACCTGCTGGTACAAAGATCGCATTTGCTTGGAGCTGTGTTTCACCGCTGATGATCGTAAAAGGCTGATCTAGCCGCACGATGCATTGATGCGCCCAATGCGCATGTGATCGGTTCTCTCCAGATTGCCCAATAAAAAAAGCGAAGCCTATCTCAATACCTACTTCTCCCGCCCAAATTTGTGAGTTCAAACCTCGTGAGTTCAAATTAGAAATGGAACGAGTCTGTTTGCGCATGCAAGTGATATTTAAAAAGTGGGCAATTCA
>VFQS010004113.1_pt1 | contig 10703 bp, 7 predicted proteins | sample 3512361 | NCBI WGS metagenome assembly VFQS01 (sample SAMN10412375, study PRJNA504923) | tailings metagenome | isolation source: Relicate 1 Philex TSF3 active mining | place: Philippines | reverse complement strand
GTTCTGGTTGCTGTTTCTGGTCTGACGTCTGGATTTATAAGACTTTATTCGCCTGGGGATTTGTTCTCCGGCTACGGACTGCTTCTAATTGGCAAAGCAACTTTGCTATTTGTGCTTGGTGTCATTGGGGTTCGCTATCGAACGGGGCTTGCTAAAAAAGTTGCGAGTGAGCCGCGGAGATTTTGGTCCTTGGTCGGATTTGAACTTTTTGTAATGGGTGGGGCAATTGGTCTTGGCACAGCTTTGGCTGCCACTCCAACCCCACCAAACCCAAATGAATTTGTTCCGCCAACTGCCGCTGAGATTCTCACCGGTGATCCTCTACCGCCTGAACTAACTGAGGTTGCCTGGCTGACTGTTTGGGATATAGACATCCTTTGGTTGCTGGTTGCTCTGCTGGCAATTGTCAGTTATCTCTATGGCGTTACTCGACTGCGCTCCAGGGGAGATAGTTGGCCGGTTGCGCGAACCGTGTCATGGGTAATGGGCATGCTGGTTCTTATCTATGTCACCAATGGAGCGCCAAATGCTTATCAGGAGTATTTGTTCAGTGCTCACATGGTTGGACACATGATGCTCTCCATGCTGATTCCAGTTTTACTGGTTCCAGGAGCACCTGTGACTTTAATATCACGAGTGCAGGCAGCAAGGAAGGATGGATCTTGGGGGCTTAGAGAGTGGGTGCTCTGGGCTGTTCACACCCCATATGCTTGGCTAATTTCCCATCCGCTCTTTGCTGGTTTGAATTTTGCGATGTCGCTGGTTTTGTTCTACTACACCCCCCTTTTCCGCTGGTCCACTGAGCAGCATCTGGGCCATCAGTGGATGATTGTTCATTTTTTGATTACTGGATATCTCTTTGTTCAGTCATTGATCGGCGTTGATCCGCAGCCTCACAAGCCCTCGTTCCCACTCAAGCTCATGCTCTTGATTGGAACCATGGCCTTTCACGCCTTCTTCGGTCTAGGGCTGATGAATGAAAAGAGCCTGCTACTAGCTGATTGGTTTGGCTCCATGGGCAGGACCTGGGGGGATGACCCGCTAACAGATCAGGCTGCTGGCGGGGCTTTTGCCTGGGGCGTGGGGGAGATACCAACCATTGTCATCACTTTGATTGTCGTCTGGCAGTGGTCAAGATCAGATGATCGTGAGCGAAAGCGTCTGGACAGAGCAAGTGACAGAAGCGGCAATCAAGATCTCAATCAATACAACGAAATGCTCGCAAGAATCAATCAGACCCAGGAGCGCAGATGATTCTCGAGCTCTCATCTGAACAGCAAGCTCTTTTCGATTACATCGAGCAAACCGACAATCACGTATTTGTGACGGGTCGAGCAGGGACTGGAAAGTCGACTCTGCTTAGTTATTTGACGGAGAATACAGAAAAGTCATTTGCGGTTTGCGCTCCAACGGGAGTTGCTGCACTCAATGTCTCAGGTGTGACAATTCATTCCCTTTTCACCTTTCCTTTTGGTCTGCTTGGTGAGGTTGATGTTGGCAGACATTTATCAAGACGAACCAGAGAGGTTCTTCGAGCAATCGACATGCTCGTGATTGACGAAATTTCAATGGTGTCGGCTGATCTGATGGATGCAATTGATCGAGCGATGCGGATTGCTCGAAGTAAGCGCAAGATTCCATTTGGTGGAGCTCAGATAGTTATGTTTGGAGATCCCTATCAATTAGCACCGGTGGCTCCGCAAGATCCCAGTGAAAAAAGGTATTTAGAGGACAACTATCAATCAATCTGGTTTTTTGACGCCCATGTTTGGCGCGAAGCGGGAATTGAAAGATTTGAACTGAGCCAGATTTTTCGTCAGTCAGATGAGAGATTCAAGGAGATTCTTAACGCAATTCGAGATGGCTCTGTGACAGCAGAGATGCTGGAGGAACTAAATGAAGCAGGGAACCGGAAACCAGAGAATCCTGATGTGATTCGTCTAGCAACCATTAATGAAAAAGTAAATCAGGTAAATCGTGATCGCATGTCGCTGATCAAAACCGAATCAAAGTTTTACTCTGCCGTGTATTCAGAAGGTGCTGAGAAAATTTTTGGGAAGGCTCTACCGGCAGACCTAAAGCTAGAGCTCAAAATCGGAGCCCAGGTGATGTTCATCAAGAATGATGACAACAGCATGTTCAAGGACACAAACGGGCAAAGAGTTAGGCGCTGGGTGAATGGCACCATCGGACACGTGGTCGATTTACCCAACTCCGGAATTGTCATTGTCGAAGTCGATGGCGAAGAGATTGAAGTTGGACCTTCTACCTGGGAAAAGATTCGATATGAGGTTGAGGAAGATTTTGATGAGGATACTGGCAAGGTGAGAGAGGTGCTGGTGCCCATCACCTTGGCTGAGTTCAAGCAGATACCGCTGAGACTGGCCTGGGCTGTCACCATCCACAAGTCTCAGGGCCAGACCTATGACGAGGTGCAGATAGATATGGGAAGCGGAGCTTTTTCACCAGGTCAGACCTATGTTGCACTCTCGAGAGTGAGATCTCTCGGAGGTTTATATCTCAACCGACCTATCAACATTAGAGACGTGATGGTGGATCAGGATGTTGTGAGATTTATGTCTAATCAACCCAGATCGGTTCGTATCGACCAGGAGCCTTTAGCCACCAGTTCAGAGCATCTGCCACCCTTCTAGACCAGTAACCCTCGTGGTGGCCGGTGTATGGGTAGATCGCCGCAACCAGTGAATCTGGCTCCGAATATCCCTTCTTTATCAATTCCTCTTTGGCAAGTGCATGAAGTGGTGGGTAGTACTGGTCTAGTTCTTTGGTTCCACAATCAGTCCAGACCCTGTGTCCCCCACCCGAGGGCAGCATTGCGATTAGCTCTCTAACCATTACCTCTTTACCGAAGGGCCAGTGGGTCGATAGGCAAACTGCAGTTCCAAAAAGATTTGGTCGGTTAGCCATCGTGTAGAGAGAAATTAGACCACCCATGGATGCGCCAAGCACCGCAGTTCTTTCTTTCGAGTGCTCGATTGAATACTTCTCTAGGACAAAAGGTAAGACGGCATCAGAGATTAGTGACACATAGGAATCACCAAAGCTCTCTGTCCCAGTGGTCTTGTATTCATCGGGAACCGTATCCCAGAAGTACGGGTGCCTTTCCACAATTGCCTGCGGTGACAACTCGCGCAATCTCGTATCATCGCTTAGTCCCCAGATTGCAACTACCAGTGGCAGCTCTCCTCGGACTTCTTCTTTCAGTGCAGTAAGCACTTCCCAGGTTTTCCCAGTGAAGCTATCCGCTTCATCAAAAATGTTTCTGCCGTCGTGCATCAAAACCACTGGAGTTTTGTCATTCAGTGTTGGTGGAACCCAAACATCCACTTTGTGATTGTCGAAATCAAATCTCTCAATCACACCACCGGCAAGTTTGTCTTTAAGAATCTTTCTTTCGCGAAAGAACATGAATAGTGGAAAGGTGAATGCCATGGCAGTAATCCCAGAGAGCAGGAAGTAGAGCCAGACCCTTTTCATCTTGAGCCTTCTGGCCTCGACCAGCATGAAGGTGATTACAGCACCGCCAACAATCAGCAGATCTAGGGACAGGACCCAGTCGACATAGCTGCCAAACCAAGCTGCCAAATAGTCAGCTTGCTCAAAGACCGCGAGGGCATTGAAAACCCAGGCAGTTATCAGGCCCAGAGCCGATAATGTTAGGTAAATCCAGCTTCTTACTGTGTGTTTTCTGATCATTCAGGAATCTTTTCGGTTGGTCTGGTTTTGTATTCAGGGTATCTCTCAATAAGGAACACATGCGGCGGCTTGGCCAATTCATCGTTAATCATTCGAAATTTGTCCTCTTTAGCTTTGTAGGACTAGTAGCTATTTCCTCAGTTTGGGGATTTCAAGCCTTCGGCAACCTGCAGGGTGGGGGGTATGACAATCCGAATTCTGATTCGGCACTGGTCCAGGAGCTTCTGGAGAGTGAGTTCGGAGTTGATCCAGCGGAGCTGATAGTTCTTATTGATCTTCCTGGCGATGCCGACTCCATGACGAATCAGGGTCCCGAATATTTCCCACTCGTTCAAGACCTAACAGATGCGATTGCAGAAATTGAGGGTGTTAGCTCAGCTGTCAATTACTACATGCTCGGATCTCCCCCACAGCTCAAGAGTGAAGATGGTCGCCTAATTTACCTTCTGGTCGATCTGGATAACTCGATTGAGCAAGCTCCAGTTGTGAAGCAGATTGTTAATGATTACACCGGTGATTTTCAAGGAGCCCAGGTTCACGTTTCCGGATTTGGAGCAGTTACTAAAGCAATTAACGAGCAGATCGAATCTGACATCATCCGAGCCGAGATAGTGGCTGTTCCAATTGTGATTCTGCTGCTCTTGTTCGTATTCGGATCCCTTGTTGCAGCTGGTTTGCCGCTGTTCGTTGGCGGTTTAGCAATTGTTGGGTCATTCTTCGTGATCTGGGCAGCCAGCCAGTTCACCGATGTCTCCATCTTCTCTTTGAATTTGATTACCGGTCTTGGACTTGGTCTAGGAATCGACTACAGCCTGCTGATAGTTAATCGATTCCGTGAAGAGAGAGCGGCAGGCAATGATGTTGCAACCGCTGTGACTAACACCGTGGCATCGGCAGGGAAAACAGTTGTCTTCTCGGGTCTGACTGTCGCTCTTGTGCTGGTGTCGATGGCTTTCTTCCCACAGTATTTCTTGCAGTCCTTTGCGCTCGCTGGTGTATCGGTAGTGACATTGGCGGTAATTGGCGCTGCGATTGCGGTCCCTGCCCAGCTGAATCTATTGGGAGACAGGGTAAACAAACTAAGACTCATCAAGCGTGATCTTGCACCTAAGGACACTGGTCTTTGGGAAAAGATTGCCCGCTTCACTATGCGCAGGCCTCTACCGATTCTTTTTGTGAGCGTAGTTTTTCTCTCATCTCTTTTCTCTCTCAGCTCCCAGGTTTCGTTTGGTCAGGTTGATGATCGGGTGCTACCAAAGGACAACCCCGCTCATGTTGCCAGCGATTTGCTACGAGAGAGGTTCGAAGGCAGGGAGTCCTCGCCAGTTGAAATATTGGTGAAAGGCTCAGACTCCGAGATCAATGCATACATTGCCGATCTCAACAGTCAGGATGGCATTGTTCGAGTGGCCCTAGTGCCAACGCAAGAGGAAACGGACTGGGTTCGCATCAACGCAATCACTGAGGTTGAGACCCGAAGTCCAGAGGGTCAGGAACTGATTGTTTCTCTGCGGTCCATGGAAACTGAACTTGATGAAGTTCTAATCGGTGGCGGTGCAGCGTTCTACACCGATAGCCAGCAGGGTATTGAGGGAGCTCTTCCAATTGCTGCGCTGTGGGTGTTTGTCACGACTTTTATCATCCTGTTCCTTTTTACAGGCAGCGTATTGATTCCCATAAAGGCGATACTTCTCAATGTGCTTTCTTTGGGTGCGACTCTGGGATTGGTCGGTTGGATCTTCCAAAACGGAGAACTCCAATGGTTACTTGGTGAGTATTCAGTAACGGGAACCATTGATACCTCATCGGTTGTGATGATTGCTTTGGTCGCTTTCGGGCTCTCCATGGACTACGAGCTATTCCTACTCAGCCGAATTAAGGAGCAGCATGATGCTGGCTATAACACCGTTAACTCAGTGGCTCTTGGTTTGCAACGTTCTGGTCGAATCATCACTGCGGCTGCACTGATCCTGGCTGTCACCTTTGGAGCGTTTGCCTCTAGCGGAGTCTCCATTATGAAGATGCTCGGATTAGGAATCGCCTTTGCAATCCTGCTGGATGCGACTGTGGTGAGGGGACTTCTGGTCCCGGCAATCATGAGACTGCTGGGAAGCGCTAACTGGTGGGCACCAAAGTGGCTGAAGAAGCTTCATCAGAAAATCGGCCTCAGCCACTGATAACCTTGCCAACATGTTGCTCTCAGACGGGGATATCAGGAAACAGCTGGAATCTGGGCGAATTGGCCTAGAGCCGCTGGACATGAAGCTGCTGCAACCAAGCAGCATGGATGTCAGATTAGATCGATTCTTTCGACTGTTCGACAATCACAAATATCCCTTTATTGACCCAAGAGAAGAGCAAGACGAACTGACCAGGTTTGTTGAAGTTGCCTCTGATGAACCCTTCATCCTGCATCCAGGAGAATTCGTTCTCGGCTCTACTTTTGAATATGTCAAACTTCCAAATGACATAGCTGCCCGTCTGGAAGGAAAGAGTTCACTGGGACGACTGGGCCTGCTGACTCATTCAACAGCTGGATTTGTTGATCCTGGTTTTCAAGGCCATGTCACCCTTGAGCTATCGAATGTTGCGACCTTGCCAATAAAGCTCTGGCCAGGAATGAAGATAGGCCAGCTTTGCTTCTTCCAGCTCTCATCGCCTAGCGAAAACCCATATGGTTCAGAGAAATATGGCTCTCGTTACCAAGGACAGCGTGGGCCCACTGCGTCTAGAAGTCATCTCAACTTCCACATAACCGATGTTGGGAATCAACCCCTGAACGACTAGCGGGAAACGATTTTCTCCAGAAGCGCAGCTTCTAAATCAGTTGGTTATGACTTGCGGCGTCGCACTTACTCTCGCCAGCAGAAGGATGCCAGCAACCAAAACCACCATTAATCCAAGAATTCCCCAGACTGTGGCCTGAGCATTGTTCACTCCCAGTGCTAGGGCAATCGAAATAGATGTTGTCCAGAGCAGTGGGCTTAGGAAGCTGACGGCTCTTCCTGTTGTCATGTAGAGACCCATTACCTCCCCCTCACGTCCAGGTGGAGTGAATCGAGCAACGAAGGCCCGGGAGGATGCTTGGGCTGGGCCAACAAAGAGAGTCAGAGCCAGACCACCAATCCAGTAGGTGATTGGGCCTAGATAAGCAAAAGCAAACACACCGAAACCTGCAACGGTTAGACCAATCAGCGAAATCATGATTGTTCGCTTTCCGCCAATTCGATCATCGGCAATGCCACCTATGGCAGCACCAATTCCAGCCATCACATTGGCTGCAATTCCAAAGAGGATTACCTCGGCTAATTCAAAGCCGAAAGCTAGAGCACCAAGAGCACCACCAAAGGCAAAGACACCAGACAGTCCGTCTCGATAGATAGCGCTTGCAATCAAGAACTTCAGTGTCTCTGGAGCTTGCTTATACAAAGACTTCAGCTGATCCCAGAGCTTGAAGTAACTTTCAATGATGTTTTCTTTTTCTCGGTTCGGTTTAGCCTCAACCTCTGGGACCGTGAGGAAAAGTGGGATAGAGAAGACAAGGAACCAAATTGCCGAGAATAGGAATACCGAACGAACATTCAAAGCATCTTCAGTTGGTATTCCAAACCAAGGAGTGTCGGTTTGAATAAAGCCAACCAGGGAAATTAGTAGTAGAACTATTCCACCTATATATCCCAGCCCCCAAGCAAAACCAGAAATCTTTCCTATGTTTGAAGGTTTAGAAACCTGCCTGAGCATCGCGTAGTAGTTGATAAAGGCGATTTCCTGCACAAATCCTCCAAAGGAGAAAATGATCAAACCCAGCCAGAGCATTTGTGGATTCGGCTCAATGAAATAGAGGCTCGCCATTACCCCAGCTAGCAGCAGGGTATTCACCAGCAGCCAGAATTTTCTTCTTCCCGCCTCATCGGATCTTCTTCCAAAGACAGGCGCCACTAACGCCACACCAATGCCTGCGATTGTGGCTGCTAGCCCAAGAGCCCGAGAGGTGTCCTCTTCCGGACCAAATGCAGCCGAAGTGATATAGATGGGGAATATAAAGGTAGAGAAGATGGTGGGGAATGGCTGTTCTGCCCAATCCCAGAGGGCCCAAGCGAAGGTGCCACGAGGTTTCTTAGTTTCAACGGCGCTGTTGGTCATAGCCCAAAGAGTAGCCCTATTTCAGGGGTTTTCAGAGAAAGTCTGGGCAACAGCTGGGTAAATTCAAATTCTTGAGCTGACTTGACTCAACTTTGGGAATTTTCTCTTGACAAACAAGTTGACATAAATAAACTTGAGTGCAGGTGACTCAACTTAGGTCACAAAGGCTTCAAATAAGGAGAAATAGATGGGTAGAGCAGTAGGAATTGACCTCGGAACCACCAATAGCGCGGTAACCGTGCTGGAGGCGGGTGAGCCCAAGGTCATCGCAAACGCAGAGGGCTTCAGAACCACCCCTTCGGTGGTGGCCTTCACTAAGGACGGAAACATCCTGGTGGGCGAGACAGCTAAGCGCCAGGCGGTGACCAACGTTGACCGAACTGTTTCCTCAGTCAAGCGCCACATGGGAACTTCTTGGAAGTTCAAGGTTGATGACAAGGACTACACCCCGCAGGAGATCTCTGCGCGCATTCTTATGAAACTAAAGCGTGATGCCGAAACTTATCTGGGCGAGAGTGTTACCGATGCGGTAATCACAGTTCCTGCCTACTTCAATGACGCTGAGCGTCAGGCCACTAAAGAGGCTGGTGAAATTGCCGGTCTCAATGTTCTGAGAATTATCAACGAACCAACTGCCGCGGCACTTGCCTACGGTTTGGATAAGGGCAAGGAAGATGAGCTGATTCTGGTGTTTGACCTTGGTGGTGGAACATTTGATGTTTCTCTCCTTGAGGTCGGAAAGGACGATGAGTTTTCAACCATTCAGGTTCGCGCAACCGCAGGTGACAATCGTCTCGGTGGTGATGACTGGGATCAGCGCGTAGTTGATCACCTGGTTAAGAAGTTCAAGGAAACCTCAGGTGTAGATGTCTCTAAAGACAAGATTGCACTTCAGCGTCTGAAGGAAGCAGCCGAGCAGGCAAAGAAGGAATTGAGCCAGGCAACAACTGCGCAGGTTCAGCTTCCATATCTTTCTCTAACTGAAAATGGTCCAGCAAATCTTGATGAGACCATCACTCGAGCACAGTTTGAATCAATGACTTCAGATCTGCTGGAGAGAACTCGCAAACCATTCGAGGATGTTATTCGCGAGGCCGGAATTAAGGTTTCCGATATCCATCACGTTGTTCTGGTTGGTGGCTCTACGCGTATGCCAGCTGTCACCGAGCTGGTGAAGAAGTTAACTGGTGGCAAGGAGCCGAACAAGGGTGTCAACCCTGACGAAGTTGTTTCCGTTGGTGCTGCTCTGCAGGCTGGTGTAATCAAGGGAGAGCGCAAAGATGTTCTTCTGATTGACGTGACTCCACTGTCTCTAGGTATTGAGACTAAGGGTGGAATTATGACCAAGCTGATTGAGCGCAACACTGCAATTCCAACCAAGCGCAGCGAAACCTTCACCACAGCTGATGACAACCAGCCTTCGGTTTCCATTCAGGTATTCCAGGGAGAGCGTGAATTCACTCGTGACAACAAGAGCCTTGGAAACTTTGAGCTGACAGGCATTGCCCCAGCCCCACGCGGCATCCCACAAATCGAGGTCACCTTCGACATCGATGCCAATGGAATTGTTCACGTCTCCGCTAAGGACAAGGGAACCGGCAAGGAGCAGTCCATGACCATTACCGGCGGCTCATCGCTGTCTGAGGAAGAGATTGAGCGGATGGTCAAGGATGCCGAGGCTCATGCGGCAGAAGACAAGAAGCGTCGCGAAGAGGCTGAGGTTAAGAATGCTGCTGAACAGCTTGCCTACTCAACCGAAAAGCTGGTCAAGGACAACGAGGACAAGCTTCCAGAGGAAGTAAAGAAGGAAGTTCAGGAGGACATTGACGCACTAAAGAGTGCACTGAATGGTGATGACCTAGATAAGGTCAAAGCCGCTCAGGAGAAGCTGATGACCTCCTCCCAGAAACTTGGTGAAGCAATTTACTCAGCTAAGCCTCAGGAGGAAGCTGCTGCCGAGAGTGCATCCTCAGAAGATGTGGTTGATGCTGAAGTGGTTGACGAAGACGACGAGGACAAGAAGTAATGCAGGAAGATCCAAAGTCACCTGAGGCCGAAGAGCCAATTGAACAAAACAATGACTCTTCTGAAACAGCTGATGCAAGTCTTGAAGAAAAAGATGCGATTGATCGTGAACTAGAAATCTTCCAGGACATGCAGCGGCTTCAGGCTGACTTTGTTAACTACAAGGCAAGAGTGGAAAGAGATCGGGGTCTGGAAAGACAGCTCGCAGTTGCAGAAACACTGAGAGCATTTCTTCCAGCCCTGGATGATCTCGATAGAGCTCAGGCCCACGGAGATTTACAAGACGGAACTCCAATGGCTGCGATTGCTCAGAAACTCAGAGCAGCTGGCGAGAAACTCGGACTGGTTGCATTCGGTGAAAAGGGAGACAAGTTTGATCCAGAGCTGCATGAAGCACTGGTGAAGAACGTCTCTAGTGAAGTCACTGAACCAACTGTGGCCGATGTGATAGAGCAGGGCTACAAACTTGGCGAGCGACTAATTCGTCCTGCCAAAGTCGCAGTCTTTGTTTCTGAATAAGGAGGTGTAGATGGCATCACAGGATTGGCTGGAAAAGGACTTCTATAAGATCCTCGGGGTCAGCAAGGATGTCTCTGCTGCCGAACTTAAGAAGGTCTATCGCAAGCTTGCGAAGGACAATCATCCCGATCTGCATCCGGGGGATACCAAAGCAGAAGCCAGATTCAAGGATATATCTGAGGCCTATGACGTCCTATCCGATGTCGAACAGCGCAAAGAGTATGACGCTATTCGAGCGATGGGTGGCGGCGCTCGCTTTACCGCGGGTGGTCAAGGTGGCTTTGAGGATGTCTTCTCCA
>VFQS010004112.1_pt1 | contig 10711 bp, 13 predicted proteins | sample 3512361 | NCBI WGS metagenome assembly VFQS01 (sample SAMN10412375, study PRJNA504923) | tailings metagenome | isolation source: Relicate 1 Philex TSF3 active mining | place: Philippines | reverse complement strand
TTTTTTGCGTATTATCTGGAACAATTCAAGAAAATATATATGACAGAAAATTAAATTTAATTAATACAAATATTATTAAAGGTCCATATGTTAGATTTATTGATAACTCTATTGGGTTTCATTCATTAAAATGTATTGATAAAGCAATAAGCTTACATATTCATTCACCATCTGGATATAAACCATTTTTAATGTTTGTTTAGAAATTATTAAAATCCGTCAATTTTACATTGATAAATCCAGCTGCATATGTTTTGAAAACTTCCTATTCCACAATAAGGAGTTTGTTTTAATGACGATCCACACATTATTAATTTACCTCCTTCTGGTGATTTTAACCAGAATCCAGAATATGAATCTGGTATTGATCCGGATTTTATTACACATCCATTTTTAGCCCATAACTGTTGTAAACATTTAACAGACACTTCTGTTGCTAATGTATCAGGAGTATACCCATTACAATAATTTACTTCAGTATTACCATTATTTTGAACGGCAATTAAAATAGCTAATCCTATAATTACAGCGAATATAGAAGCAAACATTTTAGTTTTGTGTTGTTGATAAAATATTTCAACTCTTATTTTATTTTCAAGACTTAAATTACAGTTTATTAATTCATCACAAAGAGTATCTTGGTTATCAATTGATCGAATATTGTTAATATTAATTACCGTTTCTTTTACCATTAAAATATTAAATTAGGTTTTAGATAGAAAAATAAATTCAAATTTTATTTAATTATTTTATTAAATTATTAAATAATTTGTAAGCTTTATTAGTAAAATGTATATTGTTTGTGTAAAATGTTTAGAAAAAATTAATATGACTAATACAGACAATTTTGTTTATAAAAATGAAAAAAGAGAATATTTTCATTCCAAATGTTATTATTTGTTAGAAGAATTAAAACAAATTAAACGTCCATATCCAATTAAAACAAATTTTTCAAACACTATAAAATTACCTCCATTGGTATCTTTTTCTAAATTTGATTATTTGTATGATAATTTATTTGACGAAACTATTGAATTAAGTGATATGAAAAATTATTTAGCCAAGTCTTCAGACCACCATGTGATTGATATTGATTTTAATATTGACAATAATAAAAATAACTAATTTATTTCCAGATTTTTAATTTACTACCATATTCATTACATAAATCTAAAAATACACCACCATAACCATTAGAACTTGATTCAATTACATCTAACAAAACAACTTCAATATCTTTAAAGGTCATGCCATTTAAAAATCTGTCAGTTAATCTTTTCTTAAAAATACTCCAATCAATAATATTTTCATTTGCTAATATATTATAGTAATTAATTATTATATCCGAGTACAATCTTATAATATCAAAAACTTTGATAATATAATTTTTAAATAAATCGTAATATTCACTATTCCATCCTCCAAGAAAATCTATCATTTCATTTGATATTCTAATTATTGGATTATTTACAATTGTTGAATGAATGGGATTTTCTAATATATAACCATAATCAATATGAACAATGTGACCGGATTTTGAAACCATAATATTAGAAGCATGTCTATCACCCAAACCTAGCACATATGATAAACACGAACTGATTGCTAAACTTTTTGCAAAACGTTCTTTAATTGTTTTAATTTTTGAATCTTTATTATTATCCAAAATGTAGTTTTGTAATGTATAATTTTTTGAATTTATATTTTTTAAAGTTAAACAGTCATCGAGAAATTCAATTACACCAATGGTATTAGTTATCATAATTATTTTATATGTAGGAATTGGTTCAAAATGATCTATTCGTCCTCTATTCATTTGTTGAATTAATTTATTTTGTAAAATTATAATTAAACTTGACACAATATTTTCTTTTCTTAAACCGGCATCTGTTTTTAGTATGAATTTCTTTTCGAATTTGTTTGATTCTAATTTATTGTCTTGAATTAAAACCGTAATTAGTAAAGGACATGACGAACTTTGTAATTCTTGTACATCAATAATATCAGTAATTAAATATTTTGTATTAAATGGATATATAATTGGAAATATATTTTTGTCTGTAGATCCAATTAAACTTTTTTTATCTGTAGCTAATTTGGTAAATGTATTAATTGTTTTTGATATTAAGCTTTTAAGTTCTGGAGACAATTTAGATTTTAAAAACATATTTATTACATGTGTTATTTGATCATCAGAGTTATCTAATATTTTTTTGTTTTTTAAGTAATTATATTCAAATGAAAGTAAAATTAACATGTTTTCATCGAATTTTTTATATAAAACATCTGTTGTAAAATCACAAAGTATTTTATTAAAAAATTCGTTAGATTTAGAGTTAATTAAAGAATAATCTGTTGTTTTTTCAATTAATTGTTTAAATGATGATACTAAATAAGTTACAATTAAAAAATTATTTTTATCATAATTTTCTTTATTTACTTTGTTTGATAGTTCATACAAAATATTAATTAATTGTTCATTTTGATTATCCCATAATTTAATATTAAAATTTGGAATTAAACTAATATATTGAATTATATCTATAAAATCAATTTGATCAATTAACATGTTGCATTTTCGCGAACACATTAAATTCCAACATTGTATTTTTTTATTTTTTGTGTACTCTTTTACAATTATAATTAGTTCATCTAAATTATTTTTTTGATATATTATATTATTAACTAATGCTGTTTTAATCAAAATATTAAACCAACTATTATGACCAATTAAATGTTCTTTAATTGTCCAAACCATATTACATTCCCATTTGCTATAAATATAATTAGGTGCTTTGTATTGAATATTTCTAAATTTAGATAAACAATGTATTGATGCATTGTACCATTGTTTATTAATTAACATAACATTATATAAATCAGGAACAGATAGAAAATCACAAATATGAATTATATGTTGAATATTATTTAAATTTGAAATTTTATTATTACAATCATTACATACCAAACTTACTGTGTTATCTTGTTTTCCAGCTATTTTAGTTATTGTGTTTTTTAAATAAATTGTTAACATCTCTGTTTCTTTTGGAATATCAAATAGTTTGTTTGGTATTTTGGTATATTTGTTACAACAATAATAACAAAAAACTCCTCCACAAGCTCTACAATGATGTTTTCTAACAAATAAAGAAAATTTAGTAGGACATGACTGGCATTTAGTTACTTTGTCAGAATCAACCCATTCACTGGTATTTTTTGGATATATTTTATATATTTGATTTTGAAGAAAGTCTTCATTTGGTGGAGTGCTTTTTACTTGAGAATCTAGATATACAGAAAAATTTAAATCCATGGGCTTTGACTTTTGATTTTCTTTTTTTATTATACTAATTGGTTTAGTTAAACCAAAATGAAAATCGTCATCTTCTTCGCTATCACATCTATCATCATCTTCATTTTCACTAAGATAAAAATCATTATTAATATTTGATATTGACATTAAATCTATAAGGTTTTATATTTTAATATATTAAATAAATAATTCTATAAATTAAGTTTAGTTTAAAAATGACACTAGTTTAAACTTATTAATTCAACTAATTTTAGAAAAGCCAATTGAGAATAATTTGGGCTAAAGATACCGAAACCACTGTTACTAACATGTTGTTTGACAAATCTTGTAACATTGTTTGATTTTCTCTTTGATACTTATAAAGTTCGATTTTAGTTTCGTCAACTGATTTTTTGAGTTCATTAATTTCATTATACAGTTGTAAATGTTTATCTTCAATAGCCAAGTCTTTAAATTTTGCTTCTTTTACACTAACTCCCTTATTGGTCCAGAAAATAGCTAAAACATCATCTACAAACTCGTCTGAAAGAACAGTTTTTCTAATTGATTCTTTTGAAGAAAATCCAAGTAATTCCCATAATTGGGTAAATTTAACTTCGATAACATCCTTTTTATTTCCATAATTAATTGCTAATTTTCCTTTTTGAACAGGTAAACCATTGGAAACATTATTTGCAGTTAAAACTACTTTACCATCTAAACTATAAAATTTACCAGCTCCATCAAAGTTACCATCTGCAAATTCACCTTGATACTTTACTTTTTGTCCAGGTTTATCATAGTATAGGGTACCAGATCCATTAGCAACAATAATTTGTGTTTTGGATTTAGTTTTGTCATCATTTGAATTTTCATTTTCTTTATACAAGACCTCGCCCACATACATTAAACGTCCTGATTTAGGATAATATTCGGTATCGAATTTTGAATTTAAAGATACTTCAAAATTTGTTTTAAAATCAGTGTATGCACTAGATGAAGATGAATCAAAAACAATTTTATATGATTTAAATAGATTATTAATTGAACAGTTTAATCCATCGTCATCAAAAACAATTTTACCCATATTTTTAGAAACATAAAGATTTAACAAATTGACATTTTTAGGATCAGTTGAATCTTTACATGTTCTGATTAAAATTGTAGGACATCCTTTATCAGAAATTAATTCTAAAAACCCATCATGGGTTGTAGATTCTGGATAACGGGTATCTTTAATAAATTTAACAATATATTGATTTGACATTAAATTAATGATAGTTTATTTGAATAAATTAAGTGTTCAATTTTTTTGGTAAAACCAATTTTTAATTTAATATTTAATTTTAATTTCAGCTTCATTTAAAACACTGAGAATATATTCAAGACCACACATACACCCTTCTACTTCGTTAAATACAGTTTTGATTGTAAAATATCCAGAAGTTGTAGTTTCAATATGAGTATCTTCTTTAATTGAAATCAAAAAGTTTCTAATTTGTTTATGACCCACGTCTCTTTGTAAATTGCATTCGCGCAATTTAACCGCTTCACTTTGTTGTAAGTCTTTAAATAAGTCTGCTTTATTTCCAACTACTGCAACAGGCACGCCAGGACAAACTCTTTTAATTTGTTCGAGCCATTTGGTAATATTTTCAATGGTTTTCTTTTCAGTTACGTCGTACATAAGTAAAATACCATCAGCACCTTTAAGATAAGCATCTCTAAGTTGCCCACCTCTATTTTCTTGACCAGCAGTATCCCAAAGATCAACTGTTTTAGAGCCTTGATTAGTTTCAATTTTAAGTCTATTAAAATCAAAGTTATCAGTTGCTTTATATTTTTTTTGGAATTGATATTCTGGATCAGTTAAATTAGATAATTTATTGAAAAATGTAGATTTACCGATGCATCCATCGCCTAATAGAACAATTTTAACGGGTTCGGAATTGGTTTCTTTATTCATTTCATTATAACTACGTTTCATTATAAAGGAGTACTAGTTAGTTAAAAAAAAATTTAATCAATTTTTTAATTGATTATATTTTGACATTATTTGACAGTTTAGTTTAGTTAAGTTTTAAGGTTATATTGATAATTTAAATCTTTTTGGCAAATAACCCCAAGATACTTTTTTTTTGTTTTTGGATTTTTTTGGTGAGCACTTTTTTAAAGAGCTTTTTAGTGGTTTAGGTGATGGTTTTTTTGATTTTATTTTGGTATATTTAATATTATTGGTTTCAATAATATTACATAATCCTTCACATACCTGTTTAATTGCATTTATGTCTTTATTTAGAACCTGAATTTGTTCATTAAGTTCATTTATTTGCATTTGATTATTGTTAATTTCTTTTTGTTGTTTAATAAATATATCTGAAATTCTTACTGCACGCTGACCTGTTGCTATAATATTATTTGATTTATTTATATATACTGGTTCAAATTTATTTTCAATATCAGGTGGTTTATGTTTATTTGAAAAACATGAAAAGTACCTTGATAATTCAAATACAAATGATGTATTGGTATTATTATTTGTTACTTTTGAATTAGAATTCATTAAATTAACTTAGGATTTCTCTATTCAGTTTAAAAATCAATTTTTTATAAAAAATTGATAATCACAACAAATTAATGTACATACTTTAATATATAATGGATTCTAATCAAATTAATTCTGTACAAGTGCAAATTGAAATTCCTTATGGACATAATGTTAAATATGAAATTGATCACAAAACTAACCAATTAATTTGTGATAGATTTTTACATGGTCCTTTTGCTTATCCTTTTAATTATGGATATATAGTGCATACTCTTGGTGGCGATGGAGATCCTCTTGATGCAGTTGTAATTTGTAAACGTACATTACTACCTACTTGTTTAATTAATTGTAAAATTATTGGAGCATTAATAACTGAGGATGAAAATGGTAGAGATGAAAAAATACTTCTTGTTCCTGATGATAAAGTTGATCCATATAATAAAAATATTAGATCATATAAAGATTTAGATACACATACACTTGATGAAATTAGGTATTTTTTTGAACACTATAAAGATTTGGAAAAAGGAAAATTTATTAAAGTTGATCAATTTGTTGATTATCTTGATGCTTGTGATATTTATTCAAAATCTAAACTTGAGCATATTTAATTTAGTAGTTTGGCTTTGAGTTAGGCTTAAACAAATATTTTCTTTTAATTGTATAGACAATGATATATAGTGTGATTGTTCCATTTGCATTACATATGATCACATATTGGACATCTTCATTTATTTTTTTTATAATGGATATTTTATATTTAGATTTTGATCATGTGAATTGGAAAAAATATCCCGACGCTATTAAAACAAGTTTATTCAATCAATTTTTAATTAGTCTACCAACAGTACTTGTTTTATCAAATCAATTTAGTCTGTCATTGGCTTTAGCTATTAATGATAGCTGGACAATAACAGGATTTAAAATATTTCTAATTACGAATTTATCAAATTTATTATTTTATTCATTTCATAGATTACTACATACTCCTTGGTTTTTTAATAATATTCATTATCAACATCATGAATTTATCGAACCAGTAGCAGTAGCAACTTTATATGCGCATCCAGTTGAGCACTTATTTGCAAATGTTTTATCATTTTTAATACCTGTTGTTTTAATTGGTACCACATATAAAATTACTATGGGATTACTAGTATTAAGTACATTAATTAGTACATTTGCTCATGTAAAATATAAAGTTCTTCCAATTGAAAACGAACATTGGATTCATCATAGATTATTTAAATATAATTTTGGATTTGGGGGTTATTTGGATAGATTATTTGGTACAATTCAAACTAATAAATAAAATAGTTTAAAAATTGATTTATTTATTTTATACAATTATTTTATCCATATATTAAGAATGAAAGTTACAAGTTATTTAATGTTTTTTGGGTTATTACTCAATTTAATTTCTGGTTTAGCCAAACCTACTACTGTTTCTGAACTTGATGTTACTAAATATGATGGACGTTGGTATCAAGTTTATGGAGCTCCTACAAATGTTATTTTTCAAGGTTATGGAAAATGTATTACAGCAGACTATGGTATTTTACCAAATGGAAATGTTAGTGTAGTTAATTCACAACTTAACAAGCAAAATGAATTAGAACAAATTTCAGGTTATGCTTATTATGAAAATACTAATGAACCAGGTCAATTAACTGTACATTTATCAGGAGTACCAGTTGATTCTCCCTATTGGGTTGTTAAATTAGGTGAAGTTGTAAATGATGAATATCAATATTCTATAATTACAGTTCCATCTAAAATTTCTAATTGGATTTTGGCAAGAAATTTGACTGAATTTGCCGAAAAATATAATAAAGAAGTTGTCGAATACTTGGATCAAAATAATTATGATTATGTTAAAATTTCTCAAGAGAATTGTGATTATAATTATGGGTTATAGGGTGTTATAAATGATCATAATTAAAATATTTATTTATAAAAACAGTCTAAACAAAAATTGAATTTAATTATTGTTATTAATATCATAATTAAATTATAATGCAAAGTTTAATTAACAAACATGGAAATATTATTGTTTGGCATGCTAATCCCAGTTATTATGATTATATTCATGCTATTCAAATGAATTTTACTTATGACGACGCAGGTTCATTTGAATTAACTGATGGTGGATCTCAAACAATTACTGGTAAATATAAAGGAAGCTTTTTAATTATATCGACTACTAATACTAACACCCTATGGTTATCTTTTAAGGAAAAGGTGAATTTATATCTCGAAACTATTGATCAAATGTATTTAACAAAACAAGTTGGATTCAAATTAAAAGAAAAACAGTATGAACATTTTGATGGTTATAATAAATATTCATCTGAATATGTATTAGAATTAGACAGCTCGCCATTTGATTTCACTTCATTAAAATCCGATAGAAAATTAACAAATTATAACAATTTATCATTGGATGAGTTTCCTCTTGTATTTTACTCTGGTTTGAGAGTATTAGCAAATGAATAAAATACGATACGATAATAATAAAATATATAAAAAAATTGATCATAATATTAATTGGATTTTCACACCCATTTATATTATTAATGGTCTGGCAATCCTATGCATATTTTTACAATAATCAGGATGATATTAGCAAAATGATGGAACATATGAACAAGTATCAAAATATTGTTCACAAAAACACAGAATCAGATGAACCTGTAGGTGGAGAATTAACAAAGATTTGTTTTTGTAAACTCGTTGAACCAATAAATAATAAAAAATATGTATTAGTTTTTGGTCTTGAAGGCGGATATGTAAATTGTTATAACTTTTTTTCGAGGCGCGAAGTAAAGTTAGAAGAATTAAATACTAACATTTTAAAATTAACAGAACCACAAGAAAATTGGTTATGTGTATTTAAGGATTTTAATAATTTTGACGATCAATTCATAAATCAATTATCTAACAATAATTTCTTTTAATAAATAATTTTTTTATTTAATTAAAATTTATCATCAAATAAGCATTAATAGATGTGAAAACAAAATCTTGGCTAGTCATTTGATCAAATGTAAATAATTTACTTGATCCTGGTTTTTGAAAACGAGTACTAGTAATGTTTAATTCATTTGATTTAAATAGATCAGCGACTTTTGACTTAAAATTTTCAATCTTTGCATCATTTAGCTCAATAAAAGCTACTGATTTATTATTTCCCCCATTTGGTATGTTATAAATAATAATAGATCCCGAAAACATTATAATAATTTAAATAGATAGAATTTGAAAAAAATTCAATTTTATTATATAATTAATATATAATGAACTGGATTTCGAATAATGTTTTAAAAATTAATAGCAAAAATAAAAATCAAATACCTTACCTTTATATTGTTGATGAAATTGGCACTTTTGTTCAACCTGATAATTTACCAGAAAAAAATAAAGACTATGTAAGAATCATATTAATTAGCGATACTCATGATAAACATAAGTTATTAAATGTACCTGCTGGTGATTTACTTATACATTGTGGAGATATTGTACTAAGTGGAAGAAAGAATACAGATGACGTTAATTTAAATAAATATATTGACTTTAATAATTGGATTGGAACAATTGATTGTCCATATAAAATTGTTATTGGAGGGAATCATGATTATTATTTAGAAAAAATTGGTTATGAAAATTGTAAAAAGTTATTTACTAATTGCAATTATTTTGTTAATGAATTAATTGAGTTTGAAGGTTATAGCTTTTTTATTTCACCGTTCAGTTATGGAGATTCAAATAATAAGGCATTTCAATCAGAAGAATATGAAAAAAAATTTTATGAAAAATTAAATAATATTGCATCAAAGTCTAAAACAAAAACTAAGTCATTAGATTTTTTAGTTACACATGGGCCCATGGATCGTGATATTTTTAACCATTTAAAAATAAACTGGGAAATATGGGGACATTTACATGGATTTTATGGATATGAACCACACAATAAAAAACCTAATAGAATATGTACATGTTCTATGGATTTACATTATAAAATTGGAAATGGTCCTATCGTATTAGATTTAAAAAAGAAACCAGCTAATAAATAAATTAAACTAAACTAAATGTCAATCTCTTTATTTATTTTTTTTACTTTACCATTTGAATAAGAATAATATCCATATAGTTCTCCTTTTTCTCCAAGTTTTGTTTTAACATATACTTTATTGTTATCTAAAATATATGTTTTATTTTTAATATTAATTTCATTAATTATACAATCTTCTGTTTCTTCGTTGGAGTTTTCATCGCTATCATCTGATTCACTATTTAAATTTATTATAGAGAATTTACTATTTTGTTTTGTTTTTTCATATCGTCTTTTTAGCTCTTTTTGTTTTTGTTTAATTAATTCATCTTCAGAATCCTCAGTTAAACTATCTTCTGATAAATCATCAAATCCTAATCTTTCATTTTTCATTTCTAATTTATCAAATAATGTTTTTTCTGGTAGTTTTTTCCATGTATCTTTTATAATATCTTTGTTATTATAACTTATATAGTTAAGATCTGTATAATATCTTTTAATATATTTTTTGTTTTGAAATAATAGTTCTCTCAGTTTGCTAATTGTGTTTGAATATTCTATTTTTTCTGAACTTTTAAAATTGGAATCTTTAGCAATAGCATCTAATTTATCTAAATATGTTACTAACATTTCATCAAATAATGTTTCTTTATGAGTTTTTGTAACTTTATTTGTTTCTGGATTAATTATTGTCGCATGTTTATCATTTATTGCCGTCACACAATATGAATGATTTTCAGGGATAGATTTATTGAAATTAAGTTTTTCAGCAATATGAGTTATACAATTTAGTTTCTTATTAAAGATTTCTTTTATTTCT
>VFQS010004111.1_pt1 | contig 10714 bp, 16 predicted proteins | sample 3512361 | NCBI WGS metagenome assembly VFQS01 (sample SAMN10412375, study PRJNA504923) | tailings metagenome | isolation source: Relicate 1 Philex TSF3 active mining | place: Philippines | reverse complement strand
ATCTCGGCAAATACCGCAAATCCGCCAAGGCCGACAGCAACCCGTTCACCCCGGCCATCAATCTCTACTTCGCCCTCGAGGCGGCCCTGGAGATGATGCAAGCCGAAGGCCTAGAGGCGATTTTCGCCCGTCACAGCCGCCACCGCGCCGCCGCCCAGGCCGGCATGAAGGCGATCGGCCTGCCCCTCTATGCCGCCGAAGGCCACGGCAGCCCGGCGATCACCGCCGTGGCACCGGAGGGCATTGACGCTGAGGCCCTGCGCAAGGCCGTGAAGGAGAAGTTCGACATCCTGCTGGCCGGCGGCCAGGACCACCTCAAGGGCCACGTGTTCCGCATCGGCCACCTGGGCTTCGTCTGCGACCGCGACGTGCTCACCGCCGTGGCCGCGATCGAGGCCACCCTGGCGGACCTGGGCCTGCATAAGGGCACCCCTGGCGCCGGCGTCGCCGCCTGCGCCGCCGCCCTGGCCGGCTAATGTGAGCCCCATCAGAGAACTGGCCCTCCAGTTCTCTACACCCTGCGGGTGTAATTCAGTGGTAGAATGTCAGCTTCCCAAGCTGAACGTCGCCGGTTCGAGCCCGGTCACCCGCTTTCAGTCCAGGCCTTGAAAATCCCCCGAGAACCCAGTCAGGCACTGGCTTTAGGGATTCCAGCGGCTGACCGCTCCTGACAGGCCGTGCCAGGCTGTAGGGCCAAACATCTCACCAAACGTCTCACATGGCGCCGACCCGTGACTGGCAGGGGACGATCCGAACCGTGGTGTCTCACGCCCTGTCTCAGCGGGGCTGCCGAAGAAGTTGGACCGTTCTGAATCATCGAGGGAACGTCCGGTTGAACATCGCCGCAGGTGCGGCCGGAGAGAAAAGGCGCTAAGTATTGCTCCCCATTCCATGGCAATGCGATCAAGTCGATGAAATTCGGGATGCAGTCGTCTATGTGTTTGATGAATTTCAGAAGGGCGTTGATCCAGATCTCTGCGTCGCTCGCATCCTCCGGCCGCACCATGCTGCATCCGGTGCGGGATCGGCTGCAGAGGCTCCAGGCTTGCCCACCAGCACGAGTGGCGGCTCACAGCTCAGCGCTACTGCCGCACCCCTCACGATCGAGGACTGGTCCGAACTGATCGAAGCCTTTCGTGACTACAAGCTGTTCAGCGGCGAGATCAAGGGCTCGACCTGGGAGCGGGTCTATCGGCACCACATGAAGCACGTGCTGGGAGCCATGGCGATGCCTGCTCCACCACAGAACGCCAAGCAGTTGCTCGAGGGCCTGGCAAAGATCTGGGCAGACAAACCGGGAGGCCGCACCCGCCAGATCCAGATGCAATGCACCACTGCCCTGCTGCGCTGGGCACGTGAGGAGCAGCGGCTGGGCGAGGACTGGGAGCCGCCGCAGAATCTTGCGACCTATGTGGGGCGCTCCAGGAGCCCACAAGCCATCACCACACCTCTGGAGGTGGAGGACATCCTGGCCCTGGTGGATGCACTCCCCGATCCTCGTTGGCGTTTCGGCTTCCAGCTGATGGCGGCCTACGGATTGCGCCCTGAGGAACTGCACCACCTTCAGCTCCGTGACGGCCGTCTCTGGTGCACCTATGAAAAGGTGGCCTCACGCGGCAAGACCAAGCCCCGCACCCTGAGGCTGCTGCCCTGTGATGACTGGGCCTCTCAGTGGCAGCTTGCCGAGCAGTACTCACCCGACCGGCTCCCACCCATGCGCGTGGGTTACGCAGGCAACGACATCAGGCAGTACCTGCACCGACGGCCCCTCTGGAACAAGCTCCGGCAGGACTACGAAGCCAAGGGCGAGAAGCTCGTGCCCTACTCCTGCCGGCACGGCTACGCCCACCGGGCCCACGTGATCTGCGACCTGCCGCCCAAGGTGGTGGCCGCGGCGATGGGCCACAGCGTGCAGACCCACCTGGCGGCCTACAGCCGCTGGTGTGGAGATGACGTGGTCGATGATGCCTTCGCCAAAGCGGAGCAGCGTTTTCTGGCGGCATAAGGAACACCTCCTCGGCCTTAACGATCGCCCGGGCCAAGTCCGGCCCAGCCCTGAGGATTGCTCAGGTTCCTTTGTCGCCATTCAGACTGGACCGAAAAGCTGGGCTGGGTTGTTCATGGCGCATCGCGTGTTGACCGAGATCGCCGTGAGCATCTCAGAGCACACGAAGAACCCCATGGCCACCGTGGCGGCGGGCAAGGGTATGGCCGTCGCAGTGCTCAACCACAACGAGCCAGCCTTCTATTGCGTACCAGCCAATGCCTACGAGGAGCTGATGGATCTGGTGGATGACCTGGAGCTGGATCGCCTCACGGACTCCCGCCTGGCGGACGGACAGGAGCCGTTGCGGGTCAGCCTTGCTGCCCTCTGAGTTCGGCTTTCCTCTGGAGGCCTCGCCTCGGATTGTTGGCTTACTCCAGTGCTGGTCTCATCCCGAGGGCGGCCGCGGCTTGCTGCATCCGGCCATCGAAGCTGGCCAGCTGGGTGCAACGGCTGTGCAGCGCCACCGCCAGATGCAAGGCATCACCCGCCCGCAAGCCGAGGGCCGAATCCTGGAGCAGCTCGGCCGCCTGGCGAAAGCGTTCACGATCGAGGGAACGCAATTCCACCCCGCCCTGCAGCAGGCGCTCGAACTGCTGCCCAGCCGCCTGGCGCGCTTCTGAACTGAGGCCGTGATGGCGCTGCTTGATTCCCAGGGCGCTGTGGGTTTCGGTGATCAGCCAGTCGCTGCTGATCAGGGGTTCTCGGGATTGCGCAAACCAGTCAAGCGCTTGGGCACTGCGTTCTTCCGGGGTGAGCAGAGCCACCACCACGCTGGTGTCGAGATAGATCATCGATGGGTGAGCGTCACCAGCGTTCACCGCCGCGGCATTCCTCAATCACCGAAGGGGTGAGAGGCATGGTGGCCTGCAGCTGGCGCAGATCAGCGGCCAGGGCAGAGCGATCCAGCTTGCGCAGAGGCTCCAGGCTGAGGCGGCCATCAGGTCCAACGACGATGTCGATCTGATCGCCTTCCTGCAGTCCCGCCTGACGCAGGCAATCGGCCGGGAGCCTGACCGCCAGGCTGTTCCCCCAGCGGCGAATCGCCTGCGGGAAGTGCTGGCTGGCGTCAGCTGAGCGATCTTGAGGCCTGGACTGTGTCAAGGAACGCCTTCGGCCGTTTACGGCCACCCGTAGAGACATGACTCTACGTCCGGTTTGTGGCTTTCAGTGCTGCAGATGCCGCCGGCTCCAGCCCGTGATCGTGGCCTCCACGTTCTCCAGGTGCCATTGCAGTGGCCCACGGCCCTGGGTGCAGCCCCAGCGCCGGTAGTGCTTGCCCGGGGTGAGCACCCCCCGCAGCCGCAGCTGGCGGAGGGTTTCGCGGCTCATCCCCAGAGCAGCGCACGCTTCTGCCGTCGTGACCCAGACCCGCTGGCGGGATGACGTTGTCGGCGTGTCCATCAGCCTCCTGCCAGCTGGGCGCGGAAGCGCTTGAGGGTTTCGATCAACCAGGAGCGGCGGTAGCTCTTGACCTGGCGCGGGGCGCCATCGACGTACTGCTGGCGCAGCGGTGGCTCCTGCCCGAAGTCCTCGCGGTAAGCCTCGGCCACCAGCATCCCAGCGGAGCGGTACTTGGTCCGCGGCAGCGCCTCCTGGAACACCTCCAGCCAGGCGTCGCTCAAGGTCAGCTCGTCATCGGTGGGGGTGCCGGGCAGCAGTCCCGAGCTCGCGGACAGCACGTTGCTGCGCACGATGTCCTTGAACAGGAGCTCGTCGCGTTGATCCAGGCCGCCGAGTCGCTCGAACAAGCCGATGCTGCGTTCCACCAGGGCGATTACCTCGACTTCCCGGAGCCGAGGAGGGGGTGTTTCCACCGGAGCCGGTTGAGCCTGCTGGACGCTCTCCAGGAACCAGCCGTCCATCCACACCGCGAACGGCGCACTGATCCAGCGGGCCAGATCGACCGCGACCTGGGGATGAACCCAGGTACCACCGCCACCGGTACCGCCTGAGCGGGACTCAACAAGGGCGTGGACGGAAATTCCGGCCACGCTTTCCAGGGCGTCCAGATAGAGCTGGCACCGGTCGGACTCGCGGTAGTCCTTCCACCGCTTGCCATTGGCTTTGCACATGGCCGTGGCATTGACGTAGCCATCGGTGGTGCGCCGAGAAATCGGCGTGCCGTTCCAGGAGCGGGAGACCAGAGCAGGGTGATTCATCGAGGCGACAGGTGCAGCGGAATGGGACGACGTCGTCGCGTTATTCATCGGTCTGAAAGCGGAGTGACGGGTGGGAGCTCAGCGGCATCACTGCCGGCATCGGAGCGGAAGAAGGTGTTGGGGCTGGTGACTGGCCGCGGCGGCACGGGCCCGGCGAGTACGAGCAGCAGGGTGCTGATCTGACATGCCAGCCCCAGAAGCACCAGGCCGCGAAGGCCGGCAAGGCTGGTGGCCGTGACCATGACGGTGGGCCGGCGGGTGCGGCAGAACGCAGGCAGCTGGGGACCGGGCCGGTGAGGGGGCCTGCCGCTCCAGGCCCCGGCGTTGATGCCCTGACGATCAAGCGGCATCAGAACAACTCCTCGCCGTCGTCGGAAGCGCTCCAATCACCGGCACCACCCCCGGAGGTGGTGTAGCCCTCGACCTCCTTAAAGCCATCGGTGGGATCGACCTGCTCGTAGGGCACGAAGTCGACGACCTGGACGGCGCGGGGCTGGAAGGTCATGCCGCAGCCGTTCTCCCCGTCCCAGTCGTAGATGTCGAAGGCCACCACAACCTTGGAGCCGTTGCCGATGGCGGCCCCATCCCAGGGCTGCTTTTTGGCATCAACGATGCGGGGCCCCTCGGAGAGGGAACCATCGCGCCGCTGAAACTGCGGCACCTTGAAGCGCACCACCGTGATCTCGCTGGGCTTCTCCTTGTCGGGCTTCCAGGGGAAGCCCTTCTCGGCACGGCGCTTGCGGCTGCCGTGGAGGGCGATGAACTGGTCCTCCATCGCCAGCAGGAAGGACTGGGCCTTCTCGTCGCTGTTGGGGAGCAGCAGATCGGCCGTCCAGGCCTTGGGTTTGCTCTTGTCGAGCTGGTGCCGGGGAGTGATCAGGTGGGCCCAGCGCACTTCGGCGAGGGGCGTTCGAAAGATGTCTTTAGCCATGGGATGAATCGGTGGACGTTTGTTGTTGATCGAAGGGGGGAAGGGGCGGCAGGCCAAAGCGCTCGCGCAGCAGGTGATGCACTGCTCCGCTGGCGGAGATGTTGTGCCTCTCCATCACCTCGCGGATCCGCAGGAACACATCGGTGCGCACCTGGGTCTGGATGAAATGGCGACCAGCCAGAGAACGGGGCTGCTCGCCGTACCGGCGTGGCGGCCGGGGGTGATGCCTGTCGCTCATGGGCCTGGCTCCGCAGCAGGCTCGGGCTGCACCTGACCCTGCGCTTCTTCGAGGAAGAGCGCGATGAAGTCGCTGTGCTGGCGCTGGGTGATGCGATCACCGATGGAGCGGGCATTGCGCGGCACCTGGAAGTGCTCGCGGAAGGCCTTGGTCAGCTCCTGACGAGCGGACTGGGGCAGTTCGAGCACACGGCGATGGACATCGCTGACCTCCTCAGGGGTGAGGAGAGCCAGTGCCGGATCACCGTCTGCAGAAGCGCCGCCATCGCTGGAGTCAGCCAGGGGGGCTGGCTCCACAGGGGCCGGATCGTCGGTTTTCTGATCGAGGCAAGCCTGCTGCGGAGGATCCACATCAGGCTTTTCAGCCATCTGCTTCTCTGGCTTTGCATAGGGCTGTACAGTCCGAGCCTGCGCGGACACAGGAATGCCCAGCAGCATGGCCAACATCAGGCCGGTGGTTTCGGCCAGATCGTTGACCTCATCAGCCCAGGACTCGCTGCAGAGCTCTGCTCCGGCGACGTGCATCACCGTGACCTGCAGCCGGGAGCGCCCTTGCTGCTCGCGCAGGTGAGCGGACCAGCCGATCCCGCGGCGGAAGGCGGGGCGGGCTGAGTGCACCACCTCCGCCAGATCGGCGGCGGCGATGGGGGGCACCTCGGCCTGAAAGCTGGCCAGGGCATGGGTGAGCTGTTGCTCGGGGGTGGCGTCTGCCGGGACGGCCGGCGGCGCCTCAATACCGGCCTCTGGAGGCCTGGGGGGTGGAGCCATGACGGATCGGATCGGGCGGTTGCCCGCTGATCCGGATCTTAGGACTCTTTACTGGAAGCCGCACTCACAGCGGCTGTTAATTCCTAGCCATCAGGCTGTGACTGGCTTCTTGCCTTTGCGGCCGCTGGGCTTGGTGCCCTTTCTGTTGGCCGCCTCCCACTGGTCCAGCCAGCGCTTGGGCAGGTAGAGGTCGTCCTCGACCCACAGCGGCGCCAGCTCCTCCGGCTTGTAGTCGCCGAAGCCCGTGAGCACGGCAAAGAAGCGCTTGCGGTGTTCTTCGCTGGCTTCGACCGCCAGGGAGTTGAGGGCGTCGCTGGGCTCCAGCCCGCACTCGTCGACAACCCGGCGCATCTGGTTGCGCCACTTGCTGGAGAGCTCCGTGGCCTTGCGCTGACCAACGGTCGGCGCGGGCGTAGTGCGGAACGCTTCCGGCACCTCCCGCAGACCGCAGTAGCAGGCCCACAGTTCCAGTGGCGTCCAGGCCGGGCATTCCTCGTCGCCCAGCGGGATGGCGCCTTCCAGCTTCTCTTTGATCGCCTGGGTCTTGACCGGGCCCCAGTCCTTCTCGGCGATGCGGCGGTTCAGCTCGCCCAGCTGCCAGAAGGCCTTCTGGCGCAGCTCGCCGGCCTTGCCCTGCTCGATCACCGAGAGGTTGCCGTAGGAGATCGCATCAAAGCCGGCCTCTTCCGCCCAACTGCAGGCGGTGTACTGGGTCCAGCCGTTGGTTCTTCGCCAATTCAGCAGCATCCGACCGAACGCTGCGCGGTTCTCCTCCTGGCGCTCAAGCAGCTCCGCGTAGGTGATGGCCACGTTCAGGATCCTGAATGGGATTTCCCGAACCATACGGCAAACTTGGCACTCCTAGTCACGTCCTGACACGTCCTGGCATATCAGGTCTGATCCTGTCAGAGCTTCTGCAGGATCTGCTTGGCAAGCTGCCCAGTGATCACCTTCCCTGTCTCCGCCTGCAATCTCAGAGCAATGGTGTACGGGTGCTCGCCTGGGTGGGCCTTGGCGAGACGCCTCAGCCGCTGCTGCAGTTCTGCCGGATCCATCAGTGTCCCAGCAGCACTTGCCTCGGGGTGCCAAGCAGCTGCTCGGCCTCCTCCACAGAGCGGCAGACCGCCGCCACGCCACCGAGCTGCTGCACGAGGCGCAGAAAAGCCTGCTGCTCCGGTCTGAGCACGCCCTGGGCTGTCTTGATCTCCAGGGCGACGAACTGGGCGAGCCGCAGGCCGACCAGCTCAGGCGTGATCTCCAGCGAGCGCAGGCCGATCAGGTCGCTGCTGCCTTTGCACAACCCGAAGCGCACGAAGCGCCCCTGCTGGTCGACCAAGGCGCCGGTGTTGTTGCGCCAGAGCCGTACCGGTCCGCGGCCGCAGGCCAGGCGGATGCGCTGCTGGATCTCGTGTTCGCTGGGGGAGGAGGCCATGCCTCCTGTTGCCGGGCCGGCCTATCGCTGCTGCCTGGCCGCCCACACATGCCTGGCCCAGCCGGGCTTGTAGCCGCGCTCCTGCTCGCGCTGCAGCAGCTCCTCGAAGGTGCGGCAGCCTGCGGCCGGGTGCGTGCGCTGCGGCCGTTGCGGTTGCTGCTTGGGCTTGGGCCGGTGCCGGGCTGCCCCCGTGACTTCCACCAGTTCACCCTCAACGTGCTGGAGCCCGCGGCGCTGCTCATCGCGCTCGTCAGCCAGGAACAGATTCCCGCAGTCCGGGCAGACCTGGGCGGCACTGGGGCAGCTGCAGAAGCAGACCGGGCAGTCCTTGACCGGGATCGAGGCACCCTCACGCCGGCGGCGGCCGGCCAGGTTCCACTCGCGCTCATCAGTGGGCAGGCCATGGCGATGGGCGTTGCCCACGTGATCGAGGATCACGGCTTCCTGTTTCCCAGGTGCGGGACGGAGGGCACGGCCGACCATCTGCAGATACAGGCTCAAGGAGGCGGTGGGGCGCATCAGGATCGCGCCGCCCACTGAGGGGATGTCGGTGCCCTCGGAAATGATCATGCAGCTGGTGAGCACCTCCACCTCCCCGGTGCCGAGCCCGGCGATCAAGCGTTTGCGCTCCTCTGCTGACGTGCCGCCGCTCACTGACGCGGCCCTGATCCCCGCAGCGCGGAAGGCGCCAGCCATCTGTTCGGCGTGCTCGATCGTGCAGCAAAAGCAGATGGCCGTGCCGGGGTGCAGCCGGCGCAGGTAGTGCGACACCGCATCACCGATCGCGGCCCGGTCCCCGAAGGCGCGCGCCGCCTGCTCCAGGTCGTACTCGCCCATCCGCTGGTGGAGGTCGGGACCCTGCCCCTTGCTGTTCCTGGCACCTGGCCAGGAGAAGACCTTGGGCCGGGCCAGCCAGCCCTGCTCCACCAGCCAGGCCGCTGAGGGACCAAGCACCAGGGCCTCGAAAAAGCCGCCGGCCTCTACGCCCAACCCTTTGCCATCGAGGCGTTCGGGCGTGGCGGTCTTGCCGATCAGATGCGCCTCTGGCCAGGTGTTGATGATCCGGCCCCAGACATTGCCGGCCACCAGGTGGTGGGCCTCGTCCTGAATGATCAGATCCGGCACAGGCAGCTGCCCCAGCCGCCGGGCCACGGTCTGCACCGAGCCCACGGAAACCTGCCGGCCCTGCAGCCTCTGGCCAGGGGCGATCACATCGGGCTCCAGCCCCCAGGCCCGAACGGTGCCCGTGAGCTGCTCGATCAGCTCGGCCCGGTGGGCCAGCACCAGCACCCGCCGGCCCTTGCCGGCTGCCCCCTGAACGATGGCGCCGATGGTCTGCCCCTTGCCCGCACCGGTGGGCATGACCGCACAGACCCGGCGGTGGGCCTTGAGCGCGACGCGGAGATCGGCCAGCAGCTGCTGCTGGTAATCGCGCAGGACGATCGGGGCCATGGGCAAGGCGGCAGGCTTTGTGCTGAGCCAGGCATCTCAGCAATGTTCAATTTATCAAGCCCTGTCGGGTGTGCTTAGGCTGTGCTCAGAACTCCAGACATCCATGGCCTCCTTCGCACCACCGCTGAGTGTCTCCATCACCGAGGCGCAGCTGGCTTGGCTTGACCAGCGCCGCTTGCACGGAACACTCAGTCGCTCGGCGGTGCTGCGCCAGGTGATCGACGCGGCGATCGCGGCAGAACAGGCCGGCCTGGCCGTGCCGGGGCCTGCGCTGGCGGCAGCCGCTGAGCGTCGTTGATCCGCGGCGACACCCATGGCAACCGACGTGATGACCGCGGCCACCGGCCGCTGGCGCGAAATCCTCGAGGCGCTGGCAGGACTGCCTGCCGAGCAGCTCAGTAATCGCCACCAGCCCTGCCCCGCCTGTGGGGGGCGGGATCGCTACCGCTTTGACGACCGCGATGGCAACGGTTCCTGGTTCTGCAACCAGTGCGGCGGCAAGGATCACCTGGGTGGCGGCGGAACCGGGATGGACCTGCTGATGCGGGTGCGCCGCTGGAGCTTCCGCCAGGCCTGTGAGGAGGTGGAGCGCTATCTCGGTCTGGAGCCGCAGGGGAATGGCCGGCATCGGCCACAGCCGGTGTCCAGCGGCAACGGCAGCGGAGGCAAGGCCCCTGCGGCCACAGGACTCCCCGCCCACGGCAGCCGGCCCTGGCGCCAACCCGAGGTGCCGCCTGCTGACGCCGCGCCGCCAGAGCTGGAGCGGGGTGCGATCGCCCAGTGGTGTTATCGCGACGCCAGCGGCGCCCAGTTGTTCTGGATTCAGCGGCTCTGCCCTGGCCGCAGTGGCCGCAAGGGCTTTCTGCATCGGGTCTGGCTCGATGGCGGCTGGCACCGCCCCAGCCGCCGCGATCCCTTCTCCTGCGACTGGCAGGCACCACGGCCCCTCTACGGACTGCTGGGCCTGGGCCAACGCTCAGAAGCACCGGTGCTGGTGGTGGAGGGGGAGGGCACGGCTGATGCCGCCGCCAAGTTGTTCCCCGAACACGCGGTGATCAGCTGGGCCAACGGCACCAACTCCATCGCCAAGGCCGACTGGCAGCCGTTGGCGGGACGGTCGGTGACGCTCTGGCCCGATGCCGACGCGCCGGGCCGCAAGGCGATGGCGCGGCTGGCTGCTCTGTTGAGCGAGCAGGGCTGCCGCGTGCAGCTGGTGGAGCCGCCAGCTGAGCTGCCGCAGGGCTGGGATCTGGCCGACGCCCACTGGAGCCCGGCAGAAGCAGCCGAGCACCTGCAGCAGTGGGTGCAGCTCCTACCTGCAGCGGAAGCAGCCGCGGTGGAGGCATCAAACGCTGACGAGCAGGAGCCTGCTCCCGGTGACTCCCCTGCTGTTGGCGGTGGGAGGGAGCCATTCCAGTGCCTCGGCTACGACGGCGAGGCCAGCTACTACCGCTCGGGGCGCACCGGGCAGGTGCTGCGCCTGAGCCGCTCGGCCCACACCGCCACCCACCTGATTGCCCTGGCGCCCCTGGCCCACTGGGAAACCCTCTACCCGAGCCGCACCGGCGTGAACTGGTCGGCGGTGGCCAGCGACCTCTACGAGCGCTCGATCGCCGCCGGGCTGTTCACCCCCGATCGCATCCGCGGCCGCGGGGCCTGGTGGGATGACGGCCGGCCGCTGCTGCACC
>VFQS010004110.1_pt1 | contig 10715 bp, 12 predicted proteins | sample 3512361 | NCBI WGS metagenome assembly VFQS01 (sample SAMN10412375, study PRJNA504923) | tailings metagenome | isolation source: Relicate 1 Philex TSF3 active mining | place: Philippines | reverse complement strand
TCGACACCTGGCCCCAGGTGCCAGCGCCGGCAGCTCCGACCACAACTGAAAACCACCGATCTGAAAACGATCAACCGACCGCACAGCTGCGCCCGACCCCCTTGGGACGGCACCACGGCTGAGCAGACAAATGCCTGGGGCCAACGCTCCGGGCTTTGTTGTGGGGCGAGGCTTTCGTGCGCCAGCCGGATCAGGCCAGCAACTGCGCAACGCCGGCCGACGCCGCACCCGCCAGGGCGGCGGCGCCAATGACCTGCAGCACGCTCCAGCGGAAGCGCAGCTGGACAACCAATGCAGCTGCCACCACCAGTAAGGACCAGGGGCTGAAGCTGCCCGCCGGCCAGAGCACCGGCCCCGCGAAGAACACCGCCAGGCTGGCGATCACCCCCACCACCGCCGCGGTGATGGCCGTGAGCGGTGCCCCCAGCCGCAGGTCATCGCGGCTGGCTTCCACCAGGGGCGCCCCGGCCAGGATGAACCCAAAGGAGGGCAGAAAGGTGAACCACACCGTCACCAGGGTGGCCGCCACGGCGATGGGCCAGCTGCCGGCGACCAGGCCAGCACCGAGGCCCTGGTTCCAGCCGCCCATGAAGCCCACGAAGGCGACCACCATGATCAAAGGGCCCGGTGTGGTTTCGCCCAGGGCCAGGCCATCGAGCATCTGGGTGGCCGACAGCCAGTCGAACTGCTCCACGGCGCCCTGGGCCACGTAGGGCAACACGGCGTAGGCCCCGCCGAAGCTGAGCAGCGCCACCCGCGTGAAGAAGCGAGCCATCAGGGCCAGGGTGCCGTTCCAGCCGCCGAGTGCACTCAGCAGGGCCAGAGGCAGCAGCACCCCAAGCCCCCAGGCCAGCAGCGTCAGCGCCAGGCGACGACGCGAGAAGCGGCAGTGGGCCGGTGTGGGCGTGTCGTCGCCATGGATGGGGCCTGCCGTGCTGGCACGCTCCGGTGGTGCTGCGGCTGCCGTCTCCTGTTGGGCGCCTGAGGCGTGGGCCCGCCCTGGAGCTAACAGCAGCCCCGGCCGCCAGCGACCCACCAGCCATCCCGAGACGGCGGCTCCTGCCACCACCAGCGGATAGGGCAGCCGCAAAACGGCCAGGGCCAGCAAGGCCGCAGCCGCGATCCCGATCAGCAGGGGTGTGCGCAGGGCCCGGCAGCCCACGCGCCAGGCGGCCACCAGCACGATCGCCAGCACGGCCGGTTTGAGCACGGCGAACACCGCCGCCAACAGCGGCAGCTGGCCCCAGAGGGCATAGCCGGTGGCCAGGGCCATGAGCACCAGCACCGAGGGCGCCAGAAACAAGCCGCCGGCGATCAGGCCGCCGCGGGTGCCATGCATCAGCCAGCCCAGGTAGGTGGCGAGCTGGGTGGCCTCCGGCCCGGGCAGGAGCATGCAGTAGTTGAGGGCATGCAGGTAGCGCCGCTCCGAGAGCCAGCGCCTCCGTTCCACCAGCTCCCGATGCAGCAGGGCGATCTGGCCCGCCGGCCCGCCGAAGCTCACCAGGCCGAGTTGCAGCCAGAAGCGGGAGGCTTCCGCGAGGCTCACCGGGCTGACAGATCCAGTGGTCACGGGCGCAGGCAAGGCGGGCACGGTCAAGATCAACGCGCAGAGGTCTGGGCCGTGGCGGCAGGTGGCGCGCTCACCGAGATGGGGACTGGCCTGACCCCATGACGGCTGCGCTGGATCACCTCACCGGCGCTGAAGAGCAGTGATTCGCCGGCCTGGAACGGTTGCCAGTGCTCGTCAGTGGTGAGCGGTTCGGTGCTGAGGATCGTCACTACGTCATCGGATGTGGTGAGGGCGGAGAAATCCACCTGGATCGGCGGATCCGCCAGCGTGGCTGTGCAAAAGGGCGCCCGGCGCGTGAGCCAGTGCAGCCGGCTGGTGGCGGTGGCAAACAGCCACTGGCCGTTGCTGATCAGGGCATTGAACGTGCCCCGCTCAGCCAGGGCCGCAGCGCAGCGGTGCAGCTGCTCAAACAGGGCCCTGGCATCCGCCGGATCCACACCAGCTTGATCGAGCTCCTCCAGGAGCCAACAGAAGGCGGCTTCGCTGTCGGTGCTGCCGAAGGGCCGGTATTGATCGCCCAGGGGAATGGCGCCCTGGAGGTCGCCGTTGTGGGCAAACACCCAGGTCTGCCCGCCCCAACTTCGGGTGAAGGGATGGCAGTTTTCCTGGGCCACCACACCCCGGGTGGCCTTGCGGATGTGGGCGATGCTCACCAGCGCCTTGGGAGAGCGCTCCGCCAGCTGATCGGCCAGGGCGGAGAAGGCGGCCGGAGCTTCCTCCCGCAGCAGGGTGAGGCCATGGCCATCAGGCGTGAAGCTGGCCAGCCCCCAGCCATCGGCGTGCTCGCCACTGGCGCCACCGCGCCGGCTGAGCCCCCGGAAGGAGAAACCCATGTCGGTGGGGGTGTTGGCGTTGAGGGCGAGCAGTTCACACATGGAGGAGCCAGCGAGCGAGGGGTTCAGCGGGTGTTGGCGAAGAGGCGATCCCAGATGCCGCCATCGCCGAAGAACTGCTGGTTCACCTGGCTCCAGCCGCCGAAGTCCTTCACGGTGAAGAAGGTCTTCACCGGCGCGAAGCGATCCTTGACCCGCGCCCACACCGAGGGGCTGGTGGGGCGGAATCCCTCCTCGGCAAAGATCTCCTGCGCCTCATCGGAGAACAGGTAGGCGGCCAGGGCTTCGGCAGCCTGGCGGGTGCCCTTGCGGTCGACGTTCTTGTCGACCACCGCCACGGGCCCTTCGATGCGGATGTTCAGCTCAGGCACCACAAAGGGATCCTTGAGATCGCCGGTCTTGGTGGCCAGGATCGCCTCGTTTTCATAGTTGAGCAGCACGTCGCCCTGATCGCGCTTGAGGAACACGTCGGAGGCCTCCCGCGCATCCTTGGGCAGGTTGTCGACGTTCTTGTAGACGCTGGTGACGTAGGCCTCAGCCTCCTGGGGGGTGCCGCCGGCCTGGGTGATCGAACCCCAGAGACCCAGGAAGTTCCAGCGGGCGCCACCGGAGGTTTTGGGGTTGGCGGTCACCACGGTGACGCCGGGCTTCACCAGATCCTTCCAGCTGCTGATCTGCTTGGGGTTGCCCGGGCGCGTCAGAAACGCCACGGCGGAGTTGGTGATGATGCTGCTGTTGGGCAGCTCCTGCTCCCAGCCGGGCTGGATCAGGCCTGACTCCTCCAGCTTGAGCACGTCGGCGGACAGGGCCAGGGTCACCACATCGGCGTCGAGCCCATCGATCACCGCCCGGGTCTGGGTACCTGAGCCGCCATAGATGGTTTTGATCTCCAGCTCCTGGCCGGTCTTCTGCTTCCACTGCTCCACGAACCTGGGAAGGATGCGGTCGTAGGCGCCTTTGGTGACGGCGTAGCTCACCAGGAGCAGCCGCTGGCGCTCGCCCGAGCCTCCGGCCTGGGGCGTTGCCGACGGACCGCCGCAGCCGGCGAGGAGCACGAGAGAACCGGCAGCGAAGAGGGACGCCAGGCGACGGGATCGGAAAGGCACGTTATCCGGTGGGGAATATGCAGATAAGGTACCACGCATTGCCCATCGGGAATGGCGCCAGCAAAAAGCCCCGGCCGGCAGGCGCGGGGCTGGAGCGGATGGTCGTGTGTGGAACCTGGGGCAGGGCTCAGCGGGAAGCGCGGAAGATCTGATCCCAGATGGCCCCATCCCGGAAGAACTTGCTGGTCACAGCAGGCCAGCCCCCGAAAGCTTCAATCGTGTAGGTCTTCACCGCTGGGAACTTGCCCCGGGCGTAGGCCTTGCCTTCGGCGGTGGCCGGCCGGAAGCCGTTGTCCACGAACACCTTCTGGGCTGCCGGTGTGTAGAGGAAACGGGTGAACGCCTCCGCCACCTTGCGGGTGCCGTTGCGGTCCACGTTCTTGTCCACCACCGCCACCGGCTGGGAGGTGAGGATGTTGGGGCTGAAGGTCTTGTAGCCGGCGGTCCACTCGCCTTTGCGCTTGGCCAGGATCGCTTCGGTTTCCCAGTTCAGCAGCACATCACCCTGCTTGCGCTTGATGAAGAAGTCGGAGGCCTCGCGGGCATCCTTGGGGAGGACATCCACGTTCTTGTAAACGTCGCGGATGAATTGCCGCGCCTGGGCCTCCGGCCGACCGGCCTGGGTGACGGCACCCCAGAGGGCCACGAAGTTCCAGCGGGCACCGCCGGAGGTCTTGGGATTGGCGGTGACCACGTCCACATTGGGCTTGGCCAGGTCTTGCCAGCTGTTGATCTTCTTGGGATTGCCAGGCCGCACGAAGGCCACCACGGTGGAGTGAATCGGGGTGGCCTTGTTGGGCAGGCGGCTCTCCCAGCCCTTCCTGATCAAGCCAGCTTGCTCGATCCGGGACACGTCGGCCGCCATGGCCAGGTTGACGATGTCGGCATTGAGGCCATCAATGACGGCGCGGGTCTGGGAACCAGAACCGCCATAGCTGCCTTTGAAGGTGACGGTTTGGCCAGTCTTCTTCTTCCAGTCGTCGGCAAACAGCCGGAAGAGCTGGTCGTAGGCGTTCTTGGTCACCGCGTAGGAGACCAGCGTGAGGGTCTGGGCCTTGGGCGGCTGCTGCGCCTGCACGAGAGGTGAATGGAGCGTGGCGGCGGCAGCCACGGTCAGGGGCAGGGCGGCGAGGCCCGCGAGCAACACCTGCCTGCGGCGAAGCGGCACAGGAAACGGACTGCTATCCACGGTTTGTCGATCGGGAACCGCCAGAAGGTATGGCGACCGCAGGCCGCCTCGGGGTGCCTCAAGACACAGGCCCCTGTGGCGCAATTCCCGACCTGCAAACCGTTGTTTGACTGGCAGACTGGTTGGCAGCTTCCTTGGCGGCGATGGTGTTTTCTGCCAAAACTGAATACGGGCTGGTGGCGCTGATTGAGCTGGCCGCTGCCTACCCCACGGGGGAGCGGGTGCAAACCGGCGAAATCTGCCGCAGGCATGGCGTGCCGGAGCGCTACCTGGAGCAGATGCTCACGGCCTTGCGCAAGGGCGGCTACCTGGTGAGCGTGCGCGGCCCCAAAGGCGGCTACCAGCTGACCCGCTCGCCTGAATTGATCACCGTTGCCGAGGTTGAGGACTGCCTGGAAGGAGACCTCCACGCTGAGCGGCAAGGCGACCGCGGCCACGCTGAGTTTCGTGTCCTCGATGGCTTGGCTGAGCGGGCGCGGCAAGCGCGGGCGGCCGTCCTGAAGGGCACCACGCTGGCCCATCTGCTGCTGGAGCGGGACAGCCTGCGGCAGCCCACACCGATGTTCTACATCTGACATCTCAGCGCGAGACGCGTGCGAGCCACTGCGTGTGCCTCAAAACACCGGTATGCCCATCGGGAATGCGACATACTTCGACGCAGTTGCTCCCCGGCCATGGCCTGCTGTCTGCGAATGCCTTGCTCCCTTGCCTCCTTTTCCGTTGATCGCCCCAGTCATCACCCGCCCCATCGCTCGCCGACGCCGTGACCTCCTCCTTGTTCAAGCGCCCCTTGCAGCTCACGCTCCACCCCCAGGACGTGCTCCCGGAAGCCATGAGCTGGCGGCTGCATGAGGGCTACGTGCGCTCAGCCACCTGGGATCTGGAGGGGGAGAGCATCACATTGGGCCTCTGGGGCCCGGGGGATGTGATCACCTCAGAAGACCCCGTGCTCAATCCGCTGGAACTGCAATGCCTCACCACCGTGGTGGTGGAGCACGTGGAGCTTGATGCCAGCGAGCAGCTGCAGCACCTGCAGCGCGAGCGCCGGATGCTGGCGGAGCTGTTCGCCATCCAGCGGATTCGCTCCGGCGATCGGCGTCTGTTGACGCTGCTCCAGTGGATCGGTCAGAGCCACGGGCAGGTGAACAGCCACGGCTGCCGCCTGTCGCTCAGTGAGCTCAACCTCACCCATCGCGCCCTGGCCGATCTCTGCGGTCTGACCCGGGTGACGGTGACCAAGCTGCTGAGCCGGTTTCGCGCCGAAGGGCGGCTGGTGGCGATTGGCGACAGCGATCTCCTGATCCCCAGCCAGCCATGAGCCACCCCCTCTCGCCATGGTGCCTCCACTGGGGTCGCGACGGTGAACTGGCCCAGAGTGATCGCCAGGACCTGCTCCAGTCGCTTGTCCTGGAAGACAACACATTGGCCCGCCTGATGCTCACCCAGGCAAAGCCGTGGCCTGAGCAGGTTGGCCCATCGGCCATGCCGCGACATTCCTTCACCCAACCCTGACGATCTGCCCTCCCGGCATGCGCCTGGAGGGCTTCTTGTTGTTCAACCCTGATGCCATGAGCTCAATCCACGCCGACAACAGCCTCAGCATTGGTCGCACGCCCCTGGTGCAGCTCAACCGCGTGACGGAGGGATGCGGTGCCCGCGTGCTGGCCAAGATTGAGGGCCGCAATCCCGCCTATTCGGTGAAATGCCGGATCGGAGCGGCGATGGTGGCGCAGGCGGAACAGGACGGTCTACTGGGCGAGGGCAAAGAGCTGATCGAGCCCACCAGTGGCAACACCGGCATCGCCTTGGCGTTTGTCGCCGCCGCTAAGGGCATTCCGCTCACGCTCACCATGCCGGAAACGATGAGCCTGGAGCGCCGCAAGTTGCTCACGGCCTATGGCGCCCGCCTGGTGCTCACCGATGGCAAGCTCGGCATGGCCGGAGCGATCGCCACCGCACAGGCCATGGCCAGCAGCGACCCTGATCGCTATGTGTTGCTGCAGCAGTTTTCCAACCCTGCCAATCCCCAGATCCACCACGACACCACCGGACCTGAAATCTGGGATGACACCGATGGCCAGGTGGATGTGCTGGTGGCGGGCGTGGGCACCGGCGGCACAATCAGCGGCGTGAGCCGCTACATCAAACAGACCCTCGCTCAGCCCTTGGTGGCGGTGGCAGTGGAACCGGACTCCAGCCCCGTCATCACGCAGACCCTGGCTGGTGAGGAGCCCCAACCGGGCCCCCATCGCATTCAGGGCATCGGAGCTGGCTTTGTACCGGGCAACCTCGACATGAACCTGATTGATCAGGTCGAGCGGGTCAGCGACAGCGACGCCATCGCGATGGCGCAGCGGTTGATGCGTGAGGAGGGGATCCTGGCCGGTATCTCCTGTGGAGCGGCAGCCACCGTCGCTGTGCGCCTGGCCCAGCAGGATCGCTTTGAAGGGCAGACCATCGTGGTGGTGCTGCCGGATTCAGGCGAGCGCTACCTCAGCACGGCCCTGTTCGAGAACGTGTTCGATGCCCAGGGCCTGCCGGTTGGGGCCAGGCCCTGAGGGCATCAGCCCCTTGGGGCAGCCTTCAGATCACAAAATCCGGCACGAAGGTGCGGGATTCGCGGCTGGTGATGTGCAGGGCATCGCCAGCCTGGAGCTCGCGGTAGTCGATGCGCTCGCGGGGCAGCTGGGCCACCACCACCTCACCGCTGTTCAAGGTGAGCTCGGCCTGGATGTCACGGCCCAGGTGGGTGAGGCGACGCAGCACGGCCGGCACGCTGCCCTCCTGGGGTTCGCGATGCAGTTCCAGGTCGTGGGGGCGGATGAAGACCTCCCCCTGCTGGGGGCGGTTGGCAGCCAGCGCCACATGGGAGGGCAGCACATTCACCGCCCCCACAAAGCTCATCACGAAGGGACTGGCCGGTTGGTCGTAGATCTCGGCGGGGGTGCCGATCTGCTCGATGCGGCCCTTGTTCATCACCACGATCTTGTCGGCCACCTCCATCGCTTCCTCCTGGTCGTGGGTCACGATCACGGTGGTGACGTGCATCTCGTCGTGGAGGTTGCGCAGCCAGGCGCGCAGCTCCTTGCGCACCTTGGCGTCGAGCGCGCTGAAGGGCTCATCGAGCAGCAGCACCCGGGGCTGGACCGCCAGGGCCCGGGCCAGGGCCACCCTCTGGCGCTGACCGCCGGAGAGCTGGGAGGGATAGCGGTTGCCGAAGCCCTGCAACTGCACCAGCTCCAGCAGCTCATCCACCCGCCGGCGAATGGCCTCATGCTTCCAGCCGCGCAGCTCCAGCCCGAAGCCCACGTTCTGGCGCACGGTCCGGTGCTTGAACAGGGCGAAGTGCTGGAACACAAAGCCCACCTGGCGCTCCTGCACCGAGCGGGTGGTGGCCTCCTCGCCGGTGATCCAGACCCGCCCGGCATCGGCGTCTTCCAGGCCGGCGATCAGCCGCAGCAGGGTGCTCTTGCCGGACCCGGAAGGTCCGAGCAGGGCCACCAGCGAGCCGGTGTCGACATCGAGGCTGACGTTGTCGACGGCCCGGAAGGAGCCGAACTCCTTGCACACACCAGCAACACGGATGCCCATGACAAGGGGGAGGAATCGGAACGATGGGCGCCAGCCTACAGCAAACTGACATTTCCCCACCGGCAAACCGTTGAATAAATCGCCAAACGGTGATACGGTCCGCCCACCTTGGGATTTGCATCGATGGCTCCTGCCCTTCCGGCGCAACGCCGGGGAGTCGCCTGGCCGAGCTGGCTGCAGCTGAGCTGGTCGTGGCGGATCACCTGGCTCTACCTGGCCCTGGTGCTGTTTCTGCCCCTCGGTGCCCTGGCTCTCAAGGCCGCTGCCGTGGGGCCCGCGCAGTTCTGGCAGCTGGCCACTTCCCCCGAGGCCCTGGCCACCTACCGGATCAGCTTCGGCCTCTCTTTGCTGGCAGCCCTCACCAATGGCGTGTTCGGTGTGGTCATCGCCTGGGCCCTGGTGCGCTGCGACTTTCCCGGCCGAAGGCTCTTGGATTCCCTGATCGATCTGCCGTTTGCTCTACCCACCGCGGTGGCGGGCCTGGCCCTGGCGGCGATCTACAGCACCAACGGTTGGCTGGGGGGGCCGCTGCAGGCCCTGTTTGGCATCAAGGTGTCGTTCACCTGGCTGGGCGTAGCGATCGCCATGGTGTTCATCTCGTTGCCGTTTGTGGTGCGCAGCGTGGAGCCGGTGCTGGAAGCCCTTGAACACGACCAGGAAGAGGCCGCCTGGTGCCTGGGGGCCAGTCCCCGCCAGACCCTGCTCAAAGTGGTGCTGCCCCAGTTGATGCCGGCGATCCTGGCGGGCGTGGCCCAGGGCTACAGCCGGGCGGTGGGTGAATACGGCTCGGTGGTGATGATCTCCTCCAACGTCCCGTTTCGGGACCTGATCACGCCCACCCTGATCATCCAGAAGCTGGAGGAATACGACTTCGCCTCCGCCACGGTGATCGGCATGGTGATGCTCCTGTTTTCACTCGTGAGCCTGCTGGTGATCAACGGCCTGCAGGTGTGGGGCCGCAACTGGGAAGCCAATCCGGCGCAGACCACCTGAGCGCCGAGCACAACGGAATCGATTGATCTTTCACCCACGACTCTCTGAGCCATGCGAGCCCTTCTCCGCTCTGTCGCCCAGGCGCTACCGCGTCCATCGCCTTCCTTCCTGATCCCGCTGATCGCCTGCCTCTATGTGGGCGTGATCATCCTGTTGCCGGCCCTGGAGGTGGTGGCTGGAGCCTTCGCCAAGGGGCTGACACCCTTCTTGGAGAACTTCCAATCGGAGGAGCTGCGCTCCGCGGTGCTGCTCACCCTGCGCTGCACCCTGATCGCCGTGCCCGCCAACACGATCTTTGGCCTGGCGGCTGCCACCGCGATCGCCCGGCGCCAGTTTCCCGGCAAGGCGCTGCTGCTCAGCGTGATCGACCTGCCCTTCTCCATCTCACCGGTGGTGGTGGGCCTGATGCTGGTGCTGCTCTACAGCCCCACCAACGGCCTGCTGGGCGGGATCGTGAGCAGCCTGGGCTGGAAGATCATCTTCTCCTGGCCCGGCATGGCCCTGGCCACGATCATCGTCACCTTCCCGTTCATGGCGCGGGAGGTGATCCCGCTGCTGGAGGAAGAGGGCTGGGATCAGGAGGAAGCCGCCCGCACCCTGGGAGCCAGCAACTGGCAGGTGTTCTGGAAGGTCACCCTGCCCTCAGTGCGCTGGGCCGTGGTCTACGGCCTGATCCTCACCACCGCCCGGGCCCTGGGGGAATTCGGCGCCGTAGCCGTGGTGAGCGGCAACATCGCCGGCCAGACCCAGACCCTGCCGCTGTTTGTGGAAGATGCCTACAAGCAGTACGACACCGAGCTGGCCTACGGCGCCGCGCTTGTGCTCGGCGGTGTGGGACTGGTGTCGCTGCTGCTCAAGCTGGTGGTGGAGCAGCTACTGGGCGGCGCCAAGGAGAGCAGGCCGATCAACTGACTGTGGCTGTGCCGCCGATATAGCTCGGCTCCGATACAGCTCTGCGGCTATCAACGAAAAAGGCTCGGAGGGGTCCACTGGGGCGGGCAGACCTGCCAGCCAGCCTTCCGCTTCTCGGCCCAGAGCCTGATCGCCTCGACGCGGGTGATCTCCTTACGGCTCTTCAGTAGCGGAGGCTCCCCGGCAGGCATCACCTCCCCAAGGGTCAGCTCCAGCGACTGGCTCCAGCGGTCGTAGCGGAGCGGCTGGAAGTGGAGCACCTGCCGGCCATCGCTGATCCAGCCCTCCTGAGGCGAGAGCGGCGGACGACCGGGCCGGTCGACGACGTTCATGGGGCGCTGCTCAGGCCACCTCCGGCGCCCAGCCGTTCTGGCGGACCATGTCGTCAGTCCAGCCCTGGCAGCGGCTGGTGAGGTGCTCGCCGTGGGCGATCAGGCCTTGGTGCAGCTGACAGGTGAGCACCGGAATGCAGTTGACGCCCGCGTGATGCCTGAACCAGTGGCAGGTCATGCAGACCTTGC
>VFQS010004109.1_pt1 | contig 10716 bp, 9 predicted proteins | sample 3512361 | NCBI WGS metagenome assembly VFQS01 (sample SAMN10412375, study PRJNA504923) | tailings metagenome | isolation source: Relicate 1 Philex TSF3 active mining | place: Philippines | reverse complement strand
ATAAAACAATCCTGAAATAATAAAATGCATATAAAAAGTATAAGTTAATAAAAACTTCATACTATTATTTTTTGAATCTCTTAGATGATATCTAAAAAATTCAGTAAAAATTACTAAAACTAAAATTAAAGAGAAAAAGCCATTAATACTATAAAAATCTGTTAGAAACGTTCCAAAAGTCCATTCATATTGTTCCTCTCTATCAAAGTCTTTATTTTCTATACCTAACAAAGAATTAATCACTGGAAACCTGAGCGATAAACCATAAAAATATTCTTTTTGAAATTCGCTTCTTTGATCAATATTTTCAGCAAAAACATAAGGTTGTGAGGCTATGTATCCCATTGTTCCTGTGGAAGAGTCTTCAAATCTATCGTCTGTAAAAGATTTTAACATATAAACTGAACCCAAGACCAAAACCAAAGAACCTAACATAATTCTCTTTCTCATTTTTTTTGAAAAAGTTTCCCAATAATTTAATATGAAAATCAAGCCAAATATCATATAAAAAAGCAAACCATCTCGAGCGGTATAGCATAAAGAATTTACAATATAAGAAAGCGATATAATAAACAATAATATTTTCTTTTTCGAATTGAAATTACTTTTTAAAGACAAAAAGAAAATTCCAAGATAGATTGATGAAAAAGTGGCAAAAGCTACGGCAATTGTGGTGAAAAAATTTTGTGGCAAAACACTAGTTTCTTCTAAAACCAAAATATATGCCCTAACCTCTTTAGCCCCTAGTTTTAATGATGCGATAGCAAATGGCAAAGTATAAATAAACGAATATAAACCTCCTATAATAACAAAATTGGTAATGATTCTTTCTTTGTGACTGAAAAAATAACTCTTTAAGTTTGGTCTATCGCTTTTTCTTTTAATAACATACAAAGGGGATAATGCATAAAAAATTAAGACTCCATAAATTACAAAATGAATGGTATTATATGCCTCTGGTCTTTTAAATCCTGAAAAAGTTGTTGGATCAAAAAAAAGAGCTAATACGCTTGATAAAAAATAGCAACCCCAAATTACAAAAACATCCTTACTAATCCCTTTTTTTAAAAATGGAATAATAAATATAATAGCAATAATAATATTTAAATATAATCCTATCAATTTAATTTGATTTTAAGTTTTGTAGTGGGATCAAAAGAAATAATTTTAAATACATAAATTAAAATTAAATAACAAATACCATATAATAATCCAGATATTCCAAAAAATAATATTAGATTTTCAATATTTGCTACAAAAAAGTCTATGATAAAAACCAAAAAAACAGAAATAAAACAACAAACTAATATTAAAATCAATTTTTTTGTAGGAATTATTGAACTTAAACTCATTCCAAAACCATCAGCTATTATTTTTAAATTAAATGGAACAGTCCAAAAAAGTATAGAAACAACACTTCCGATTGCTACACCAACGTAACCATAATATTTAAATAATACAATACTTACAAGAACATTTAACAATAACTCTATTACACTTCTTTTCATTAAGACTTTAGATTTTCCCAAAGCTATCAAAATATTACCATATTGAATAATTCGAATGGGCAATAACAATAAAAAAATTCGGAACACTTTATAACTCTCTATATAGGGTTGTCCAAAAGCCAAAACAACAAATTTTTTGGCAAAAAAGAATAAAAAAATAAAAGCTGGAAATATCAATAAAGCCGAAATAGTCGTAATTTTTTTGAATAATATGTTGGCATTATCATAATCCCCTTCTTTACATAAATTTGTAAATATTCCAAATGAAGCTCCAGCTAAAGAAGAAGTAACAATAGCAATTAATGGAATTTCAAAAGCTCCATTTATGTATATGGCATATTGAAAATTATCACAAAATGTGGACACAATTACTTTGCCCAATTGATATGAAACAACACCAACCATCATGGAAAAAGCTAAAGGAAAAGAGTATTTAATTATTTCTGCACAACCATTTTTTAGTTCATCGAAGTTAATTTTCAATCTTAGTTTAATGGCAGTTATCATTATAGCAAAAGATAAAGCATAAATAATAACCCTCATTAAAATTACATTTTCGATATTATTGTAAAAATTTACAATACACAATAACAAAATAATTTGAAGACTATTAGATGAAAAATTGGTATAAATATTTAATTTTGTTTTGTCCTCTAAAATCAAATAGGAATATAATACGGTGTTAGCTAATGAAAAGAAAGAAAAAATTCCTGTATAAAATAAAAAGTTATTTAGATCTTGATTGTTAAAATGAGTTGCAATTAGTTTTCCAAGTCCAAATAATAAAAATAATTCAAACAAAACGCTCATTAAAAGCAGAATGGATAAACAATTTATAAGCAATTTTTTTTTATTCTCATATCTTGGATAAAAATAAAAAATTGAACTTGATAAACCTAATCCTATAAGTGGTGCAAGCACTTCAAAAGGGAGAAAAACTTGAGAATAAGTTGCGTAATCTACTTTTGTGAAATACCTACTTAGTATCATTACAATTATAAATTGAGCACTAGAATTAATGAGGTTAAAAACAATTAAATTTAATGTGTTTTTTTTCATTTTTAAGAGTTTGGATAAATTTTTGCATAAATAAGTTCTTCTTTTAAGAGTCTTCCAAACTTATCCATATCTCGATTACTAATAATTCTTTGATCGCTACCAACAACAATCTCTCCTTCATTAACATCTTTTGAAATGACTGCACCCATACCTATTATTGCACCATCTTTAATGGTTACACCTGGTGTTATACAAACATTCATTCCAATCCACACCCCTTTTCCAATTATAACAGGCTTTTTAATATATTCATCTGAATATGGAATCATGTTATCTTTAAAATCATGATTACTGCTATATATTGTGATATTTCTCGACAAAATAGTACAATCACCAATAGAAATTCCACCTTTTCCAAATAAAAAACAACCATAACCAATCCTTACATGATTACCTAATGTGATATTATCTGGGTCAAGAAAACGAGTATATCCCATTACCTTAACATTATGCCCTTTATTCTTTATTTTTTTTAAATTTGCTATGCCCCAAGAATACCTTATTCTATACATGAAGAATCTTTCATACAAAAAAAGAAAATGTGGCAAAATTTTTTCAAAAAAAAATGAAATCATAAAGTATAATTATAGGGTTAAAATAAGCTTTTTTTTAATAATACACTAAACTACAATCTACCATCTACTTTTTGATTTAAAATCCCTTTTACATCATAGATAATGCTTAATTCGTTTTGCAAATCTGAAATAGTTAAATTTAAAAACTCTTTGTGAGCCACCCCTAAAACTACTGCATCATATTTTGCACTTCCATCTAATTTATTTTGGCATCCAATACCATATTCATGCATTACTTCATCAGGATTCGCCCACGGGTCATAAACAGTCACTTGAACACTATAGCTCTCCAAAGCTTTGATAACATCTACTATTTTCGTATTGCGAACATCGGGACAATTCTCTTTGAAAGTGATGCCCAACATCAAAATCTGAGCACCGTTCACCTTAATATTCTTCTTAATCATCGTTTTGATGATCTGTGACGCCACATACTCCCCCATACTATCATTCAAACGACGACCTGCCAAAATAATTTCAGGATGATACCCGTGTTCTTGCGCTTTCTGTGCCAAATAATACGGATCAACCCCTATACAATGCCCCCCTACCAATCCTGGCTTAAATGGTAAAAAATTCCACTTCGTTCCCGCAGCTTCAAGTACCGCATGGGTATCGATGTTTAATATATTAAAAATCTTAGCCAATTCATTCACAAACGCAATATTAATATCACGTTGCGAATTTTCAATTACTTTAGCCGCCTCCGCTACTTTTATCGTGGGCGCTAAATGCGTTCCAGCTGTAATAACACTTTTATACAAAGCATCTACTTGTTGCCCTATTTCTGGCGTCGAACCCGAGGTTACTTTTAAAATCTTTTCAACCGTATGTTCTTTATCTCCAGGGTTAATACGCTCTGGCGAATACCCCGCAAAAAAGTCTTCGTTAAATTTTAATCCCGAAATTTTTTCCAAAACAGGAATACATTCTTCCTCCGTAGCTCCTGGATACACTGTTGATTCATAAACAACAATATCGCCTTTTTTTAGTACTCTCCCTACGGTTTCACTAGCTTTATACAGAGGTGTTAAATCAGGGCGATTATTTTTGTCTACGGGTGTGGGAACTGTGACAATGTAGATAGTAGCTTCTTGAATGTCGCTTAAATCGGAGGTGCAGTATAATCCGGTGGCTGAGGTTCTCGATATTGCGGTAGCTGAGGTTTTAGATAATGCGGTGGCTGAGGTACTCGAAGCCACCGTATTATCGTTTACCAAAACCGCTTGTAAAATATCGTCAGCAACTTCTAAAGTGCTATCTGTTCCATTGCGAAGTTCCGCTATTCTTTTTTGATTGATATCAAATCCCACTACTGGATATTTAGTGGCGAATAATCGAGCTAAGGGCAAACCTACATAGCCTAAGCCGATGATGGCAATTTTATTCATTATCTGTCTTTTTTATATTTTTTATTAACCACTAAGCGCACAAAGATGGCACAAAGGGCACTATTATTTACTTTTTTGTTGACGCTTTTTACACCCCTAATCCCGATAGCTATCGGGACCTCAAGGGGACAATTCCTGCTATAGACTTTTTATCTTTTATGTATTTAGTTGACATTTTTTACACCCCTTAACCGAAGCTTTCGCTTCTCCTCTTACTATCAAACCTCGAGGGGACAATTGCTGTTATGACTTTTACGTTGTTTTTTGTATCACTAAGTTTCTCAAAGTTTTCACAAAGTCTCACAATGCTATTGAATCTTCAAATTGACACATTGACTTATTGACTAATACCCTTCAGCTAATAAGAAATCTTGAATTTGCAAATGCTTCACCCCTTGTACATCCTCTTTCCAAAATTCATCCATGGTTACTACATATTTTGGATATTGATCTGAAATGGCAAGCAACGGACTAAACTCTCGCTCTACCGTAGCTTGGCTCTCTAATTTGTAGGCAACTTGAACATAAATTCGTTTCCCTTGTTTTTCTGCTATAAAATCAATTTCTCTAGTATCTAATTTACCTATATACACTTGGTATTCTCTACGCTTTAGTTCTAAAAAAACAATGTTTTCTAAAATCCCTGAAATCATACGATCACGGTAGCCCATCATAGCATAAATCAAGGATACATCACTTACAAAAAATTTTTCTTGTGTTTTGAGAATTTCCTTTCCTTTAATGTCAAATCGAGATACCCGATACAGTATAAAAGCCCCTTCTAAGGCACTTAAATAATTATAAATCGTATTAACATCCGTTTTTCTGTATTGACTTTTAAAATAATCGGCTATGCTTTTTCCTGAAAAAGTGTTTCCAACATTATCAAAAACATAGCGAATAACACGTTCTAATAGCTCTATATCTCTAATTTTATACCTTTGAATGGTATCGCGTAAAAGAACAGAAGCATAGATATCGCGAATAACTTTATAGATGGCTTGTTCCTCATAATTTGCCGTGTGCACCAATGGAAATCCTCCTTTTCGCAAATAAGAGAGAAACGCTTCTTTACTACTTGACGAAAGGTTTTGATAGGTAGCCGTAAATTCCAAAAACTCATTAAAAGACAACGTATAAATTGAAATTTCTACATATCTACCTGCTAAATAAGTAGCCAGCTCTGATGATAATAAATGGGAATTGGAGCCGGTTATATAAATATCAACTGTGTAGTCGACCAATAAAGAATTGATTACTTTTTCCCACTCTTGGACTTCTTGAATTTCATCTAGCAATACATAAAACTTTTGTCCTTTACGCATTAGGTTAGCTAAATGCGCATATAATGAAGTAGCGTTTTTTAGGTGCTCTGTAGTAAAACTCTCAAAATTTAGTGTAATTATAGAATCTTCTGGGATTCCTTTTTGTATTAATGTTTCTTTTAAAAGCAACAATACAGTTGACTTACCCGACCTTCTAATGCCTGTTAAAATTTTAACCAATGGACTGTCAATCCATTGTTGTAATTGTGCTAAATAAGAAATTCTTTGAATCATTTTTATGTTTTAAAACACAAATATATTGTTTTTTATTAAACTTTTTAAAGGTATATCCTTAAAAAGTATTTTGATTTTTTTTTTGAAATCAAAATGGTATCGAGAACTATAGAAAGAATAATTCAACTAATAGTTTTTTAAAACAAAACTCGTAACCCCCCTAAATTCCGAAGGTTCGGAACTTCCGATGAGTCGGAACAAGCTCTCGAGGGGACAATTCCTGCTATAGACTCTTTATCTTTTATGTATTTAGTTGACATTTTTTACACCCCTTAACCGAAGCTTTCGCTTCTCTTCTTACTATCAAACCTCGAGGGGACAATTTTTGCTAATGTCTATTTATTTTTTATGTTTTCAGTTGACGTTCTTTACACCCCTGTAGTCCCCTCGAGGGGACAATCCTGCTATGAGCTTTATACTTTTTACTTTAAATTATGAAAGTACCATGAAACGGCTTCTTTAATACCTTGTTCTATAGAATATTTAGGATTGTATCCTAAATGCTTCTTCGCTTTTTCGATACTCGCTAAGGAATGTGGAATATCGCCAACTCTATTGGGTCCGTGAAGTACTTCTACCTCAGCAATTTTTGGATTAAATTGTATTAAGTTTTCTTTAAGTAATTGTACTAATTGCGTGAGGGTTGTTCTATCGCCATAGGCTGTATTGTAAACTGTATTAATTGCTTGAGGATTCTCAGTTAGCATGGCCAATTCATTCATTTGAATGACATTGTCAATGTAGGTAAAATCACGGGAATAGTTTCCGTCACCATTAATTACCGGACTTTCAAGATTTATGAATTGTTTTACAAATAGAGGAATTACAGCTGCATAGGCGCCATTGGGATCTTGTTTTCTTCCAAACACATTGAAATAACGGAGCCCAATTGTTTCTATTCCATAGGTTTTACTAAATATTTCTGCATACAACTCGTTGACATATTTGGTGATGGCATAGGGTGAAAGTGGCGTACCTATAACATCTTCTACCTTGGGTAATTCTTGGGAATCCCCATAAGTGGATGAACTAGCGGCATAGACAAATCGCTTTACTTTTGCATCTCTTGCAGCAACTAACATATTTAAAAAACCCGAAACATTTACTTCGTTTGTTGTTATGGGATCTTTTATCGAGCGAGGCACTGAACCTAAAGCTGCTTGATGCAATACATAGTTTACTCCTTGTACTGCCTTTTGACAATCTTCAATATTTCTAATATCACCTTTAATTAAGGTGAAATTAGAATGTTCAATTACGCTATCTAAATTATGTAAATGTCCTGTTGCAAAATTATCTAAACAGACTACTTGGTGTCCTTTATTGATAAAGTATTCACAAAGATTTGATCCGATGAAACCAGCACCTCCTGTAATTAGTATTTTGTGCATTTTTTTTATATTGTTGGTGTTGTTTTTTTTAATTTACTTTTTTTAAACCCTAAAGGCACTATTATATGTTTTCAGTTGAATTTTTTACACCCCTGTAGTCCCCTCGAGGGGACAATTTCTACTATAGGCTATTAATTAGTTATGTTTTCAGTTGACCTTTTTTACACTTCTTAACCGAAGCTGTCGCTTCTCCTCTTACTATCAAACCTAGAGGGGACAATTCTTGCTATGACTTTTTACTTTATTTTTGTATCACTATGTTTCTCAAAGTTTTCACAAAGTCTCACAATGCTATTGAATCTTCAAATTGACACATTGACTTATTGACACATTGACTTATTGACAAATTGCCTCATTGACACATTTTTCCCATGGCTTCGCCTGGTGAGTCACATTTGTTGTGTTCACAAGACTAGTATTAAAGGAAGGAATCCTTCTATTTATTTTCAAAAATCAAAAGTCCTGAACCTTTATAGGATTTTGTAATTTGGACTTTAATTTCTTTATTTATTTCATTTTTAATTTTAGGAAGTAATTGTTCGATGTAGGTTTCGTTCAAATAACTTCCTTCGATAATAACTTCTATCTCTCCTGAATCAATCCCTTGCGCATAATCTCCTACAATAAAAATTCTCGACACTTCTCCCATTCGTTCTACAACCGTTTCAACAATTTGATCAATTCCTAAATGTTTTCTCAATAGCGTTTGAAGGGTTGAAAATAAAGGGTGGTTGGTATTGGCTTGATACATAATCTTACCTTTGAAGTCAGTTCGTAAAATATAGCCTGCCTCGCTAAGATTATTGAGTTCTTTGCGAATGGCATTGGTGTTTTCTTGCATTTCAGTTGCCAACCCTCTCAAATATCCAGCATTAGCCGCATTGATGAAAAATTTCACCAACAGGCGTAAGCGAGTTTTAGAGGTTATGAGACTGTTAAGCATTTTGTTAATTTGTATAACAAAAGTACTCATTTTAATTTATTAAATGGAAATAAATTACAAATTTGAGATGTAAAAATTGAAATAAATCAATTGAGATTTGACAACATCCTTATTTTCATAAGAAATTGAAATGTATTCCACCTTTTTATTTTTAAAAGTGATTTTTAAATAATATTTCTTGTACCAATAAATATTAAAAATGGAAAGCCAACGAAAATATTTTATCTCATTATATTTCAAAGATACTTTTATAATTTTATGCCATTTTTTTTCAGGAATATAAGATGCAATTACATCAAAACTTAAACTATTTTCCATAACTACAAATTTTAAAAAACAAATTTAAAATTATTAGCCTTGAAAAATTCAAATCAACTACTTCCAAAAACAAAAAAACACAATGCTTAATATCCCATATTATTAAAAAAAGCCAAAGTACTGATTTTAAACAAGTTGCTTATACAAAAAACACACACCATTTGATTTAAGTGGGTTTAATATAATTTTAATTATTATTTTTACTGAACTAACGACAAAAAATGTCATGCCTGATGATTACTAAAACCCTTAGAATACACTATTTGAAAAATGCTTTAGCATCAAACACCATGTCTTATAACGATATTGCGAGTTATTATCGAAATTTAAATATTACAAAAAGCATTAGACAAATTCAAAGAGATTTAAAAGAATTAGAAGGATGTTTGGATGCCAACTGTAAACTAATAACAACATTTAATAACAAAGAAAAATATTTTTTCATTGAAAAAACAAGAGACATAATTATAGACAAAAAAGAATCATTATCTAATATAATAAAAACAAATTTTTATGAACCGTACTTATTAAGGGAAGACGAAGAAAAAATCAATCTGTTAAAAAAAGCAATAAATGAGGGAAAAACAATTAAGATATCGAAAATTATAAATGATGTAACTGGAGATAATACATACTTTGATTCGCACAAATCGCCAATAACTCCAATAAAATTAATTCAAAACCGTAATAGTTATTATCTAGGAGGATATCTCACTAAAAGAAAAAAGATAGCATTTTTTGACATCAAGCAATTAGTAGACATCAAGATCTTAAATAAAAAAGGAAATTCAGTACTGTTAATTGACAAAATGAATGATGAATTAAAAAAAAGATTTGGTATAACTAAAAACATAAACAATAAAATATACACCATCAAAATTGAAATTGCTCCCGTGTTAGTAACATTCATTAAAAATAATCATTGGCATATTTCACAAAAGATAAAAAAAGAAAAGAATAAAAATTATTTGTATCTAACGTGTGGCATTAATAGAGAGTTAATTGGATGGCTATTCCAATGGATGTACAATGTAAAAATCGTTGAACCAGAAATTTTAAAAGAATACTATTCAAAATCCATTAAAAAAATGTTTGAAAATCACCAAAACACAACTCCTTTGGTATATAGAAACATATTCATTGACAATTCAACTACTTAAAAATAAAATGATTACTTTTACATACACCCCAACCTAATAAATAACAAAAATGTTTTGGATATCAAAAAAAAGTACCCATTTAAAAGGGATATGGAATAATACATTTATTGACATACACAACCATCTCCTTCCCAATATAGATGATGGTTCAAAATCCATAGCACAAACTCAACAGATGATAGAAAAGATGCAGGAATTAGGTATAGTGGAAGCTATAGCTACTCCACACACCTATCCTGGATTATGGGACAACAATAAAGAAAAAATAGAAAACGCTTACGATACAGTAGGAACTACTTTCATAACGAAATGCAGTAGCGAATACTTTGCCGATGAATACTTACTGGCACTTGCAGATGCAGGGACTATCCTCCCTCTAAAAGAGGACTATTTACTAATTGAATTTGCTATGATAGGTCCGCCAAACGATACTATATTAGACGCGTTATTTCAATTAAAATTAAAAGGGTTCCAACTTATTTTAGCCCACCCTGAACGCTATCAATATTGGAGCAATAGTAAAGAAAGGTTTGATCAATTGAAAACATTTGATTTGTATTTTCAACTCAATGCACTCTCACTTATAGGTTATTATGGTAAATCGACTCAAAAACTTGCGGAATCGCTTTTAGCTAATGGAGCCTACGATTTCTTAGGAACCGATTTTCACACCTTAGAACAAATAGAATTTGCTAAAAATCATACTTTTGATGCCAAATACAATGAAAAAATGGAAGCATTGGTAGAAGCCAATACCTTTTTTAAATCTAAATAAAGAAAATTGTGACGAACTAAATTATTATTTTCTAATC
>VFQS010004108.1_pt1 | contig 10716 bp, 9 predicted proteins | sample 3512361 | NCBI WGS metagenome assembly VFQS01 (sample SAMN10412375, study PRJNA504923) | tailings metagenome | isolation source: Relicate 1 Philex TSF3 active mining | place: Philippines | reverse complement strand
CCGACCACGAATATTGCTTTCTAATTGCGGTGTCAAATTAATCTCGGGAACCAAAATCAAGACTTGTGCTTGTTGATTCTGCGCCAACACCCGTGCTGCTGTTTGCAAATAAACTTCGGTTTTACCACTGCCAGTCACGCCATGTAACAAATAAGCGGCAAATGCGGTTTTGGCAGAAATAGTATCCACCGCATTTTGCTGCTGCGCATTTAAGGCAGGCTCTTGAACCGCACTAGCATCCTGCGCTGCAGTCAGTTTTGCTAGTTTTTTTAAATTGCGTTCCAGTGAAGTTGCTTTCGGCACACGCAAATTTTTTGGCAATGCTGGAATCGCTACCTCACCCAAAGGCCGTTGATAGTAATCAGCGGCGAATCGACATAAGTCTATCCAGCGGCTATCCAACGCTGGACATTGATGACGCACTGCCAATACCGATTTAATTTTGTCGGCAGGAACGTCGGTCTGGGTTGCAACTGCCAAAATTAGACCAGCTATTTCTTGCCGACCAAACGGCACCAAGGCGATTTGCCCAACTTGTGGCAAAGGAGCATCCGCAACCGGCACCCAACGGTAATCAAATAACCTGTCAAGAGGGGTATCTAAAGCAATAGTGAGGTAAATAGGTTCCACGAACTTAATGTAAGGCTTGAGGTAATGCGCTAACTATCGGTTTCATAAGCTCTTTTTACTCTATCCACATAAACTGTGGATAACTTTGTGGACAAAGGTATCTTGACAAGCCGCCAGCCTAGTCTCTATGCGGGTTTCAACAGAATGCACAATTGCGATGCACAAAAAAATCTGTTTATAAACAATGACTTAGAAAAAACAATTTGAAGCAAAAAACAAATTTTCATATTATTTTTTCGTGTGTCTTTTTTTGTGAATAACTACTAAAAAATCTAGTCCTAAACCAGACTTATCCACCGCGAAATTACTTGTTCTATCCATGATTATGTTCGCGAAGCCGCATGAGTATTATGTTTTGCACAGCAACATGACGAAACTTCAAGCTTACACATTCAATATGGCTTTTCAGCACCAATGCTGCTTGAAGATTCTACACAAAACCCAGGCAGCACTTCCGATCCAAACACACACCATTCCCACACCACTTGAACCACGACCTTGTTAAATTCAATAATTTCGCAAGGTCGAAAACCAATCATCAGCAGATCAGGAGGCTTGGCGTTGTTGACGACTCACTTCATGCACAGTTTCAACCAAGACACTGACCGCATCCGGTGAAGTAAATTGCGAGATGCCATGTCCCAAATTGAAAACATGACCATGACCTGCACTAGGTTTGCCATAAGAATGCAAAGCTGCTGTGACCTCTTTACGAATTTGATCAGGCTCAGCGAATAGAACGGCTGGATCGAGATTGCCTTGCAGTGCCACTTTGTCACCGACACGCGCACGTGCCTGACCAAGATTCACAGTCCAATCCAAGCCCAAGGCATCAGCACCAATATTCGCGATATCTTCTAACCACAGACCACCGCCTTTGGTGAACACGATACAAGGAATGCGCTTGCCATCTTTTTCTTTTTGCAATTTGCTGACCACATCTTGCATGTACTTCAATGAAAAACGTTGATATGCTCCGTCTGCCAAAGCACCGCCCCAGCTATCAAAAATCATCACCGCTTGCGCGCCCGCATCAATCTGCGCATTCAAATAGGTCGCCACCGCCTCTGCATTCAAAGTCAAAATACGATCCATCAAATCAGGGCGTTTGTACATCAAAGTCTTCACACCATGAAACTCGCGCGAACCTTGCCCCTCGACCATATAGCAAGCCAAAGTCCAAGGGCTACCAGAGAAACCAATCAAAGGCACACGACCGTCCAAGGTACGGCGAATTTGGGTAACCGCATCAAACACATATTGCAAGCTGCCCTCTTCTGGCACTTTCAAATCCAAAATAGATTTTTCATCCTTCAAAGGACGTTCAAACTTCGGACCTTCACCTTCTTCAAAGTACAAACCCAAGCCCATCGCATCAGGCACGGTCAAAATATCTGAAAACAGAATCGCCGCATCAAGTTTAAAACGATCCAAAGGCTGAATTGTCACCTCAGTCGCAAAATCAGGATTTTTCGCCAAACTCATAAACGAACCCGCACCCTTACGCGTAGCACGATATTCCGGCAAATAACGCCCCGCCTGACGCATCAACCACAAAGGTGTGTACTCGGTTTCTTGACGCATTAAAGCGCGTAAAAAGGTATCGTTTTTAAGCGGAGCAAATTGGTTAGACATGGCAAGCTTTCGTAGTGCGAAATAGGTAATCCGCTATTATCCCCGATCTCAGCCCAAACCGCATACGTAAAATGTCAAAGAGAGTGCGGGAGAGAGCCTCTGTTCTTGAGATTGATGAACTTCATTCCGACTGAACTTCATCGCTTTCCGACCAAACTTAAGCTAATTAAATCTAGCAGAATGATTTCTTAGAATGACGCCAAAGCTTAGAAATGTTGGCATTTATGCAGCATATCGATTACTATAAATTTTTCATATATAAGCAGGCCCATCATTTTTCAAAAATTACACGTCTTACAATATAAAATATCACGATTTCATTAGATCGTAGTTCAAACACCGAATCATTTCTAAACTGTTCGATCTGATACTAAAACTCATCCCAAAAATTAGTTAAGAAAGCAATTTATGCACAACATCTGGGTTACTGGTATTACCGTCGTTTTTTTCGCAATTTTGGCTTACGCGTTGATAACAGTAATTTTTCAATGGCTTTGGAATACAACTATGCCAGATATTTTTAGCTTCAAAAAAATCACATTCTGGCAATCCCTAAGACTTCTTCTGATTGCATCAATCCTGTTTGGTAGCATCCCCAAAATCAACAAAAATTTAACGCTATCGCTTAGTCCTCATATCGGCACTATTGTCTGAGTGAAGTACGCTATCGATATAAGAGTAAGCCTAGCATTAAAGCCTATAAATCAGTCGCGCTTCAACAAACGGATTCTAATTTGCGATTGTCATTCGTAACACCTTTAGCGTTGATTCAATAGCATAAGGTTTGACCGCTATCTACAAAACTTTACCGATCAAAGGAGTAATCGATGTCCGACATTTATGACGAATTTATAGGCAAAAAACCTCGTTGCTTTAGCACATTTACGCTGATTGATGCGACAAATGCACAATCGGATTGGGCCGTTTCAAAGGAATTTCTAAGCAAACAAATCTTATGTTCTTGCGGCAATCCAATGCTGCATGTATTTGCCTCACACAATGGGAAAATGCATTTAGCCCCCATCATTCTTGCTTGCCCTGTTTGTGAAAAAAGAGAAGAAATATTCTCACCCGACAAACATGGTTGGGACGGAATGAATGGCGATAACTGCGCAAAAATAGGTTCACTCGAACCCCAGCTGATCAACGCCACAGCAAGCAAAATTGTTGTTGAATATTCGTATCAAGGTATTGAAAACTACGAGGATCTGATCGAAGACGAGATAGAAAATCCTGAAGATTACTTTGATGTTTTCAATCTATTTACGATGGATGATGCTGGCAATCTCGAAGAAATCGTTTGCTACGAGTGTGCCTAAGTGAATAAAAATTAAAAAGAAAACAGCGAACAATCGAGCCAGCTCAATACATGCCCAACACAAACCCCATCCCCGCCAACTTGCTAACCGCGAACCATCTGCAAACACACCCGGTTTGGCAGTTTTGCGGCGATGCGGAGAGCGATGCGGACTATGATGAGTCCTACATAGAGCCCTGCGAAGACACCTTGGCCTTGGGTGCATTTGGCAGTTATCTGGTAGCAGCAAATTATCAGCTAGCGAATGGTGACGTACTTCCTGGTGCTGTGCAGCTTGACTTGCTCGGCGCGAAAGTTCACTTCACGCCATCGACAATCTATGCAAAAGAAAAATCGATCGATCCCTTGGCGCACGATGCCACTGTTCGGCTCACGCGGATCACTAAAGCTTCCAATACGCAACCCGTACAGTGGACTCTTGCGGTCAGCTTTAATGGAGAACAAAACTTACGAAGTGGAAAAATCGCTAGGACAAGATGGATAACTGCCTTATCATTGCTAATACGCCTCATAAGCCTTCGCTTTAGTCGGCGACGCTGACTAAATTACTGACGGTTGCGGCTTCGCTCGCAAATCACCGCAAGCTTGTGTGCCGATGTGGTTCGACATGTTTCTTGACTCTCGATGCTAGACGACTAGAATGCTCCTTTCAGTTTAAGATTTCATGCGTCGCTCTAATGCGCAAAGAATTTCGCAGAAGCCTTCAGAAGGTTGTTAACAGATTTTTTAAATTCCCTCATTCAAAAAGCAAACACGAACAACTATTTTCATCATCAAGCCATCAAGAAAGCTCCAATGAAAAATCTGCGTATCACTGAAATCAAGGCATTCGTGCCAGCGAAAGATTTCAATATCTCGAAACAGTTCTACCAAGATATAGGTTTCACAATGGCATCCGACGGCGATGGTATCGCCTACTTCCATCTTGGTCATGTGAGTTTTCTGCTGCAAGACTTTTGCGCCGAATCGTTTGCAGACAATTTCATGATGCACATCCTCGTCGAAGATGTTGACGCATGGTGGCAGCACATACAGGCTAGCGGTGTGCTAGAAAAATACGACGTCAAGATGACAGAGATAGAAAAGCAAGCCTGGAAAATGCGCGACTTTTGTCTGATTGATCCATCCGGCGTGCTATGGCGCATCGGGCAAAACATTGATTAATACGTTTGCTTGACTAGGCGCAGTGGAAAGATAGAATGGCAAACTTTATGCATGACGCTTTTCACGATCAATATAGTACGATTTCAGATCAAAATATAGAATGCAAAACGCCAATTCACGTGGGTCTTCAAGGAATTACATAAAAAGCGCTATGCGAAAAATTAGTTTTTCGCGCGTTACCAATACGATTAAAACTAGTATGAGCGCACCCAATCCGTTCGGCGTCGACAGACCTTTTTGTCTGAAGTCGCTCCAGTTTGAAAGAACCTATCGAAGTGAAATTTAACCCACCTAAGTCGAGGAATCGTAGTCGACGCCAAATGAAAAAACTTCGGATCTGTGAGTTTAGAGAATTGGCCTTCTCGGTATCAATGGAATTGCAGTGTGCTCCCACCCACGAGATACTGGATGTGCTTTTTTCAGCGTTTTTGGAGCAATTAGTCGAAGCTCGTGGTCTTTCTCATGGTGGTGGCGTGGACTCGGGGTTTGTATATCGCGTGCGTGGATCGGCTACCGATGAAGATCGCGCAGCAGTATCTGCATGGCTTTCAGCCAGAGCGGAGATAAAGACTGTCGCGGTTGGTGCTTTGCAGGACGGTTGGCACGATGGGGCTCAATATGCGCTCTAACAACACTTTCAACTGGTGAATGACTTCGCTTCTCTTTTTGATGTCGCCTGCGACCCTGCCAAATTTTCGTTAAACGACCATGTATCGATTCCCCACAGATTTAAATTTAAACGACATTGTTGGAAGTGACCTCAATCAGATTTGTCTGGGTGGATTTGATGTCCAATTTGTTTTCGGATCGCAAACGAGGATTGCCGTCCAGAGTCGTGTCAGTGTTTTTGAAAACAATCTGCTTACGGCAGTATGGGACGACACGAAAAGCTGGAACAATTTGTCTTTCCAGCGACTTCTAAATAAAACAGTGCAAAGCTATAAAATAATCGATGACCAGACCTTGGAAATTCAGTTTTCATGTGCGTTAAAACTTCAACTGCATGATGATTCAGATCAGTATGAAAGCGTACAGATTTATCGAAGGAGTGACGTGAATGGGCCAATCGTTGTTTGAGCCGTCTAACGTGCCAACCAGGTCGAATACCACAGGTTTTGGCATTTTTTATGTATGAATCACCAGATCATTGATCGCCGCGCAAACTTTACAGTCCCGTGTAGCTAAACTCTCTTCCCCTCCATGACAAACCCAATTCAAAATTACCTATCCAAAGCTTTTCGCTGGCAACGCGGTAGGCAGGGTACCGGCTATGACAAAATGCTTTTGCTGACAGCGCCGTGGCCGATTCCGTTTGACTCGTATTTAATTCGCTATCCAGAAGGCTCGGCGATTCCGCCGCATGTCGATCAGGTGGAATCGGGAAGACATTTTCGTTTAAACATTATTCTCAAATCACCAAAATCTGGTGGAGAATTCGTTTGCAAAGATCCGCTATTCGCGACTTCACGAATCAAGTTGTTTCGGCCTGATGTAAGTGAACATAGCGTTACAAAAGTCGTTGGTGGTAGTCGCTATGTTTTTTCTTTGGGCTGGGTGCTCGGTAAAAATACCGAGACCTAAATTTTGCGCTCTGAACTACGCATCTTGTGAAAGAAGTGTTTTAAGTAGTTCTAAGGCATGACATCATCTCGCTATTACTTCGTCACCGCTTGCGGCAATGCCGGAACTCTAAGCTGTTGTATCGCGCTGCGACGGCCATCGGGTAATACTGTTAATACCTTTACCGTAACTGGCTGCGCTGGGCTAGCCGAAAATTGCAATGCTTGGGTCGTCGGTGCCGTCTTTTCGTCGGGAGTGCTACCGTCTAGGCTGACGTACATGCGACTATTGCGAACCGGGGCGCGCAGTTGAATTCTTGCTTGTTCACCTTTCCACTGTACTTGATCTAAGCCCTGTGGGCGTGGAATACGGTAGCGGATATTGTGCGAAGTTAAACGTGGGTAGTGTGCTTCTAATCGCGTTTCAAAATCGGCGAACTGGCGCTGCTCTTGTGCACTCCAAGCGACCTCGGACATCGCCAGCAATCGTGGAAAGACCATGTATTCGACTTTTTCTTGGGTCGGCAAATACTCTGTCCAGACGTTGGCTTGTACACCGCGGATTAAGCGTTGTTGCGATGGACTAAGCACACTGGGAACCGGATCATAAGAATAGACTTTTTGAATCGGAATTTCACCACCGAGTTGCCACAGTTCTTGCTCTTTCGGCCCTTGACCCGCATCAAAATAGCACCACGCTGTCGGTGTCATGATGACCTCGTGTCCTTCTTTCGCAGCGGCGATACCACCTGCTTCGCCGCGCCAAGACATGACCGTGGCATTTGGTGCTAAGCCTCCCTCTAAAATTTCATCCCAACCTATCATGCGCTTGCCTTTGCTTTGGATGAATTGACCGACTCGGCGTATGAAATAACTTTGTAATTCTTCTTCGTTTTTTAAGCCTTCACGTTGCATCACCGCTTGCGCTAGTGGGCTCGCTTTCCAACGGGTTTTCGGTGCTTCGTCACCGCCGATATGAATGTATTGGCCTGGAAATAAGTCTATTACTTCGCTGAGTACATTATTCAGAAATTCGAATGTGGTCTCACTTGGGCAGAGAATGTCATCAATGATGCCCCAAACGGTTCCGACTTCAAAGGGGCCAGGTGTACAAGCCAATTCGGGATAAGCGGCCAATGCCGCTAAAGAATGTCCTGGTAATTCAATTTCGGGCACCACGTCGATGTGCTTTGCTTGGGCATACGCAACCACATCTTTGATTTGCTCTTGGGTATAAAACCCACCATAAGGTTTACCATCACCGATATAGGGATCGAAGTTACGATCTTTGATGGTCTCTTTGCGATATCCACCGATTTGCGTCAGCTTCGGATATTTTTTGATCTCAATACGCCAGCCTTGATCTTCGGTCAGATGCCAATGAAAGGTATTCATTTTATAGATCGCCATCTGATCAAGTAAAGACTTGATAAAGTCGACGCTGTACATATGTCGGCCGACATCTAAATGTAAGCCGCGCCAAGCAAAACGCGGTTGATCTTGTATCGTCAATGCGGGTAGGCTTAAGCTTGCTGTGTGTTTTGTGTTTTTTATTCTTGCTGCTGCAATCGGTAACATTTGCAGCAGACTTTGTATGGCGTAAAACTGACCTGTGGCGCTGCCTTGGATCACGATGCGATCACGACGAATTGCTAACTGATAGGCTTCTTTTTGAGCGGTTTCGGTGGATGCTGCTTGCTCAACGGCAAAAAAGAGAATGACATTGTTCTGACGTGGGCTTGGGCTGCCTGACTTCACCTGTAATTGTCTTCCTTGCGTCTGCATGAGCGCTTGCTGCAAAATTGTTGCATTACGCAAGCTCGCCGTATCTGCCGCATAAATCGTGGTGCGTGCGTTGAAAGTGAAGCTGCCTTTTTCTGCTTGTAGCGAATGTGGCAAAGGGATAACGGAAACCTGCGGTGCTTGCGCTGCAGAGGCGGATACCGCGGATACAGCTGTTACAGCTATTACTGCAAGGCTTACCACAATCAAGATACGTTGCCACATACGATTTTCTCCAATCGGCTAGGTTCGATTAAGTATGCTCACGACTCGCTGATTTGTTGTTGATAGCCGATGTGCAGTTTTGAAATTGTTGTACAAAACTTTTTAACCAGATCGCACTGTCTTTCCAGATTCGGCGCTGGCTGACGTAATCGACATAAATTAAACCGAAGCGGCGCAAGTAACCAGAATTCCACTCAAAATTATCCAGCAGGCTCCAGTAGAAAAAGCCTTGAATATCGACTCCAGCGGCGATCGCTTTGGCGACTTCTTGAAAGTGGCGTTGCATGTAGTCAATGCGTGGACTGTCGTGGATTTGGTCGCCTTCTAATTGATCCGCAACCGCCATGCCGTTTTCTGTGATGTAGATCGGTGGTAATCCCAGATCTTTATATTCCTGGTGTATGCCGATCAAAAGACGGCTCAATCCTTCTGGATAAATTTCCCAACCCATATCTGTTAGGCCAAGTTTCGCTTCTGGCATACGAGGCGGCGTTTCGGTGCTGATGTAAGCGCGGAAGTAGTAATTGATACCTAAGAAATCAAGCGGTTGTTGAATCGCTTGCATATCTTCTGGGGCGACGATAAAGCGACTGCGATCGATTTTGGCGAGCGCGAGCTCTGGATAGTGTCCTCGAAAAATCGGGTCCATAAACCACTGTACTGAGCGTGCGTATTCCCATGCAGCTGCGGCACGATCCTCCTCACTATCGGTTGCTGGATCGGCTGTCCACTGATTCAACACGATCCCCAACTTGGCACTTTTATTTTGCTTACGCATTGCCTGTATCGCTAAACCATGCGACAACAAGAGATGATGTGATACTTGCAAAGCGGCGACAGGGTCGACGACGCCAGGAGCGAATTGGCCATTGCCATAACCCAAATTAGCGGTACACCATGGTTCGTTATGCGTAGCAATACTGGCTAATTGGTCACCAAAACGTGCTGCCATTTCTTGCGCATAACGGGCGAAATGAACGGCAGTATCACGATTGAGCCATCCACCCTGCTCTTGCAAAGCTTGTGGCAAATCCCAGTGATACAAAGTCATGTGCGCGCGAATGTTCTTTTGCGTTAATGCATCGATCAGGCGAGCATAGAAGTCCATGCCCTCTTCATTCCACGCACCGTGCCCATCGGGTTGAACGCGTGACCATGATACAGAAAAGCGATACGCACCCAGCCCCAAATTGGCGATATGCTCGACGTCTTCGGCATAGCGATGATAATGATCACAGGCGACATCGCCATTGCTCTGATCGAGAATTTTTCCGGGTGTATGGCTAAAAGTATCCCAAATCGATGGTGCTCTGCCACCTTCATTGGCTGCCCCTTCGATCTGATAAGCGCTAGTCGCTACACCCCACACAAATCCCGCCGGGAATTGGCGAGCTAAAGCATCTTGTTCTGGCATGATGAGATCCTCGCGTTCAATATTTAGTAGGCAGACTTGTCATACATACCGGCATATTTCAAGCCGAAGAATAGAATGAAGATATAGCAGGCCGCAGGTACAAAGAAGGACCATTGCAAACCAATCTGATCTGCGAAATAGCCTTGAATAAACGGCACAATCGCGCCACCCACAATCGCCATACAAAGTACGCCTGAACCTTGCCCGGTGTATCGGCCCAAATCTTTTAAGGCCATACTAAAAATCGTGGGGAACATAATCGAGTTACACAAACCCACCGCAATCAAGGCCCACATCGCCACACCGCCAGCACCAAAGATCGCCAACAGGATCAAGGCAATCGAACAGGCGGCATTAAAAGCGAGTGCCTTGCCTGGACTCACTTTGCGCATCACAACGAAGCCAATAAAGCGACCGATCATCGCACCGCCCCAATAGTAACTAACGTAATGCGCTGCATCCGCCGCACTTAGATTCGCAATCTTCGCTTCGCCTAAGAAGTTGATCAGAAAACTACCGATACTGACCTCGCCACCAACGTACAAGAAAATACCTATCGCACCCAATACCAAATGACGATGTGCAAACACAGAACCATCTTTTCCTGTGGCTGTGGTTGAGGCTGCTTGTACTTCATCTTGATGCACAATTTTTGGTAAACGTGCCAAAGCAAATAGAACTGCCAACACCAATAGAGCTGCTGCCAAAGCAAGGTAAGGCCCTTGCACTGCCGCAGCATCTTTGGCGCGATGTGCCAGTTTCTCAAATTCAGGCAAGGCATCAAACTGTGCAGCGGTAAGTACCGTACCAGATAGAATCAGTAGGCCACCCAATGCCGGTGCGATGGTGGTACCAAGTGAATTAAATGCTTGTGTCAAGGTTAGACGACTTGATGCGGTCTTCGCGTCGCCTAAAACCGTCACAAACGGATTGGCCGCGACTTGTAAGATCGTAATGCCAGATGCAAGCACAAAAAACGCCAATAAGAA
>VFQS010004106.1_pt1 | contig 10717 bp, 11 predicted proteins | sample 3512361 | NCBI WGS metagenome assembly VFQS01 (sample SAMN10412375, study PRJNA504923) | tailings metagenome | isolation source: Relicate 1 Philex TSF3 active mining | place: Philippines | reverse complement strand
GGCAAATTAGTTGCCACCGGAAAAGTGGGCAAAGAAATAACAGTCGAGCAAGCTAAAGATATTGCCAGGGTGTGTGCTCTGAATGCAGTGGCAGCCGTTAAAGGTGTTCTGGGCGATCTAGATCGGGTGAAGAAGATTGTCAAGGTAGTCGGGTTTGTTGCATCCGAACCAGGCTTTACTCAGCAGCCTGCTGTCGTCAACGGAGCTAGCGAACTTTTACAAGAGATTTTTGGAGAATGCGGCATTCACGCAAGGAGTGCAGTGGGGGTCGCGGTCCTTCCCCTGGATGCACCTGTTGAAGTCGAACTGATTGTTGAATTTGCCTAGAGGTGAATTGACATCCAGATAGAGCTTTCCTCCAAGAAGCCAACTCGGGTGTAAAGATCTCTCGAACGAGGGTTGTCCTTTTCTGTTTCTAAAAAGACAACTTTTACACCCTGCTGCTTTGCTCTTTCTAGGTTGGCTCGGAGCAGAGCCTCACCAACTCCCTGGTTCCTTCTCGAAGCAGAGATATACATTTCATCAATCAGAGCCTCTTGGCCACCAGATTCGATTCCCCAACCCCAGGTCAAAATGGAATAGCCAAATATTTCTTCATCTTCAGCAACCAGAACTACTCCGTGGGTATTTGTCTGAAGAAGGGGAGTCAGGCCGGCTAGCAGGTGCTCATCTGAAAGTGGAGTTCCAATCTCCTGGCAGTAATGACGCAGGAGCTTGTGAATCTGATTCTTGTCTGCCTGGAGAGCCTCTCGAATGACCAATTACTCGCTGGCTCCTTGGCCAATGCGGTTCTTGATGGTGTCCATCACAGTTGTGTCGGCCAGGGTCGTGACATCGCCAATTGGCCTATCTTCAGCGACATCCCTGAGCAGCCTTCTCATGATTTTTCCGGATCTAGTTTTCGGGAGCTCGCTAACCACAAAATGCGGTTCTTGATGGTGTCCATCACAGTTGTGTCGGCCAGGGTTGTGACATCGCCAATTGGTCTATCTTCGGCAACATCCCTGAGCAGCCTTCTCATGATTTTTCCGGACCTAGTTTTTGGAAGCTCGCTCACCACAAAAATGGTTCTTGGTTTGGCGATAGGACCAATTAGTTTGGCAACATGCTCGCGCAACTCTTTTGAAACATCCGCCTCGTTGCCGGTGTGATCAAGTTGGCTACGTCTAAGGATGACAAATGCCACCACCGCTTGCCCAGTGGTCTCATCCTTCGCACCCACCACGGCAGCCTCTGCAACAAACGGGTGAGCAACCAGAGCTGATTCAATTTCTGTTGTAGAGAGTCGGTGCCCGGAGACATTCATCACGTCGTCTACTCGACCAAGTAGCCAGAGATCGCCATCCTCATCCAGCTTGGCTCCATCACCTGCGAAGTATTTACCAGGGAAGCGTGACCAATAGGTTTCTCTAAATCTTTCGGGGTCACCCCAGATTCCTCTGAGCATCGATGGCCAGGGTTTGGTGATTGCCAGGAGCGTGACCAATAGGTTTCTCTAAATCCTTCAGGGTCACCCCAGATGCCTCTGAGCATTGATGGCCAGGGCTTGGTGATTGCAAGGTAACCACCGTGACCATTCCCGACCTCCTTACCATCATCATCGACAACAGCAGCGCTGATTCCAGGCAGTGCCTTCATCGCACTACCTGGTTTGGTGTGAGTGATTCCAGGTAGCGGAGAGATCATGATTGCGCCTGTTTCCGTTTGCCACCAGGTGTCCACGATTGGAGTCTTGCTGGAGCCAATCACCTCTCGGTACCACATCCACGCCTCGGGGTTGATTGGCTCCCCAACGCTTCCCAAAAGACGCAGAGAGCTTAGGTCATAGTGACTGACGACCTTACTGCCCAGCTTCATAAAGGTTCTGATTGCAGTGGGGGCCGTGTAGAAAATGTTGACGTGATATTTCTGAATTATGTCCCACCATCTTCCCCAATCAGGGGTATCTGGTGTTCCCTCGTAAATAACCTGTGTGGCACCATTCGCTAGCGGGCCGTACGCAACATAGGAGTGACCAGTTATCCAGCCGATGTCCGCTGTGCACCAGTAAACATCTTGCGCCTCGTGTAAATCAAAAACATTTTTGTGAGTGAACGCTGCTTGGGTTAGGTAGCCACCGGTGGTGTGCAAAATACCTTTTGGTTTGCCGGTCGTACCAGATGTGTAAAGGATGAACAGCGGGTGCTCAGCGTTGAATCCCTGGGCCACATGTTCTTTGTCCACCAGTGCGATTTCCTCATGCCACCAAAGGTCTCGATTGGCATCCCATTCGACTTCGTTGCCGCATCTCTTTACAACTAAAACTTTTTCAACCGATGGACACTTCTCATCAGCCAGGGCTTCATCAACAGCTGGCTTTAGTGCGGTAGGTTTTCCTTTTCTATATCCGCCATCCGCTGTAATCACGAGCTTTGCACCAGCATCTTGAATTCTTGCGGCTAGCGAGTCTGCGGAAAAACCACCGAAGACAACTGAATGAACGGCACCGATTCTGACTACCGCCTGCATGGCGATAATCGCCTCTGGTATTAGTGGCATATAAATAGCCACTCGATCGCCTGGCTTGATGCCAAGCTTGATCAAGAGATTGGCGGCTCTCTTCACCTCGGTCAGAAGATCCAGGTAGGTGTAAGTCTTACTGTCTCCAGGCTCACCCTCAAACAGCAGGGCAATTCGCTTGCCCCAGCCTGCTTCAACATGTCTATCCAGGCAGTTGTAGCTAACGTTCAACTCACCATCTTCAAACCAGCGAGCAAATGGGGCATCCGAGAAGTCCAGAATCTTGCTAAAGGGCTTATGCCATTGGAGTTTTCTAGCCTGCTCAGCCCAGAACTGCTCTGAATCCTGGCCTTTGTCATAGAGCTCAGGCTTGGCAATTGCTGTTTGGACAAAGTCAGGGGATGGCTCAAAGCGTCTGTTTTCGCTGAGCAGGTTTTCAATCTCTGGTCTATTTGACATCTTTGTCCTCTTCCTTGGTCAATCCTGCCAGACTTCGAAGGGGTGGAATTTGCTGCAAATATGTGCAGATTATTTCAACCTTTGAGCACTTTTCCAGGCCTCGGGCCTAGGCTATTGCCACTGACTTCGGTCAGTTTCTGTCGGGGGACATCCCCCATTTTCCCCGTCAGACGGCGGCAGCTTTCCCCCAAAGCTGCCGCCCCTTCTTTTTCCACAGATATTTCTGGAAGCGCTTCCTGATTTGCCTGACTTGGGCATGCTTCAGAAATGCTTCCAAATTGGCTCCTCAGACTCACGCAGATTGATGGTGTTCGCGATGTCCTGCTCTATGGGGCGAGTTGTCTGATTGATCGCGGGTATGGGCTGGAGAAAGTTCGTTCCCCATTTAGTAGTTCAGAGAAACTTTCCTTCGCACTAGTCGAGTTGGCATTTGAAAACGGCGCTCGCTTAGACATTGCATCGCCAATGCTCGATCTCAGCCTTGGAAAATTGAGATTGCATCTTCTACTCCCGCACGGAGTCTCGAGTGAGCCAAGTCTGTCAGTGAGAGTTCACCGAGATGAGTACTTGCTTCTAGAGAATTTAATTGCAGCAAATTTTCTCAACCGCGAGCAGGCGGAGCTGCTGAGTAGTTCAGTTAGAGAAAAAAAGACAATTGCAATTTCTGGACCAACCAGTAGTGGCAAAACTACTTTGCTTCGCGCCTTGCTCTCGGAGACCACTGAACGCATTATCACTATCGAGCAGGTGGCTGAACTTTATTTGCCACAACCTGCCATCTCACTAACGGCTCGCTCAAGTAATCAGGAGGGAGTTGGCAAAATTGGATTGAGTGAATTGGTAACTCAGGCACTTCGGATGCGACCAGATCGGATTGTGATTGGTGAGGTAAGAAAAGATGAGTTCTTTGCATTTCTGCAGGCCGTATCAAATGGACATCCCGGATCTCTCACCACACTGCACTCAACCAGTGCCAGACAGATCCCCCAGCGACTGATCGTCCTTGGTCTGCTCTCAGGTATCTCAGCACAGCTGACAATGCAGCTAGTAGCAAGTTGCATTGATCTTTTTGTCCAGCTTGAACGAGATGAACAAGGCAGAAGGCTATCTGTGATCGCACGACCAGAGGTTGAAGGCGATCAACTGAGGCTGGTGAATATCTAAATGCAATTTTCCAAACTGTCAGCTCTCCTAGCCTCCGGGGTAAATCTGAAAACCTCATTAGCCGAGGTTGGCTTTAGCTCTATTCCCCATGAGCTAAGGCAGGCAATTGCTTTAGGGGCGCCGCTTGCAAATCTTCTGAATTCTCTAGGTCGACAGCAGGAGAATAAGCGCCTCGCGCAGGCCGAGTTGGCCCAGGCTTTGGCAGTTCCTCGGGCAACCAGACAGCTACTTCTCTGGCTTCCTGTGCTAACTCTTTTTCTGACCGTGCTGGTTGGAATTATCAGTTTCTATGCCCTTTTCAATCCAGTGGTTTTGCTGTCCCTGGCTATGGGAAGTGGCGTCCTGCTGATGGGCAATCGAATCACAAGCAGAATGATCGCATCTGTCAGTCGGGAGTTTGATGTTGCAGACCTGCAAGATTTTGCAGTTGCGCTAGCAGCAGGATTGAATCTGCCTCAAATAGAAAAACGATTTCCACAACTTAAAGCAAATCCAAAAATCAGTGAGCTGACAGAACTAAGTAAGAAAACTGGGGCACGACTCCTTTCTTTAGTAAATGCAGAGATTGAAATATCTCTTTCCACCCAGCTGTCAGAGAAGATTACTCAGCTGAGAAAGCTATCGGTCAGACTGCTGATTCCCCTTGGGCTGACAACACTGCCAGCATTCATGCTTTTCATCATCCCGCCAACCGCGGTCGGGATAATCAAATAAAGAAAGGAAACAAACAATGCAACTAATTAGACAAGACAGAGGTGCCATCACGGCCGAGTATGCGATAGCCACTTTGGCAGGCGTGGCTTTTGCTGGACTGATGCTGCTAATCATGCGAAGCGAAGAAGTTCGTCAGCTCCTATTTGGTCTGGTGGCGAGAGCGCTTGGTCTTCAGTAGCGATAGGGGAGCGGTCACCGCTGAGTTCATGCTGATTACCCCGGCACTGATCTTGGCGGTGGTCTCCCTGCTCGGTCTTTTTCCACTCGCACTGGGAGCAATCAAGCTCGAGGTGTTGTCGATGCAGTTGGCCAGAGCTCACGGCTATGGCTGGGAAGCGATTGCGCCTTCGGGTTATGAGCTCGAAATCACCGAAGAAGGAAGGTATGAGTGTCTGCGACTTAGCACCCAGGGACTAAAGATGGAGAGCGAGTATTGCGTAATACCTGTTGGTTAGACAAAGGTTCAGCCGCGACAATCACCATTATGACTTTGGCAAGCATCTCGGTTTTGGTCCTCGGGGTTGGTTTTGCTCTATCGCTAGCCAGGGAGCAGACCCGATTGCAGCAGCTGGCGGACCTGACTGCGCTGGCTGGTTCAGATTCCCGCATTGGCATAATTGCGGGCTTTCCATGCCCTAATGCGGGGGAAATTGCCTTGGTTAATGGCGCAAACCTACTCAGTTGTCGTATTGTCGGTGAGGTTGTCAGCATTGAGGTTGGCAAAACCATCCTGGGGCTGAGCCTTTTTGCCAAGGCAGAGGCGGCCCCTGACGTATAAGGGGTTAGCGATTGGCTAAGAAACTGGTGATTGTCGAGTCGCCCGCGAAGGCGAAGACCATCTCCAAATACCTGGGCCCAGACTTTTCGGTCTTGGCCTCGGTTGGCCATATCCGGGATCTGGCCGATGCCAAGGACATCCCAGCTGAGCAGAAAAAGGCTCATCCATCCCTGGCTAAGTTCTCGATTGATGTTGACAACGACTTCACACCTTTTTATGCCATTTCCGCTGGCAAGAACAAGACCGTCACCGAACTGAAGCAGGCCTTGAAGGATTGCGAAGAGCTCTACCTGGCAACAGATGAGGACCGAGAGGGAGAGGCTATTGCCTGGCACCTCCTGCAGGTTCTCAAGCCCAAGGTGCCGGTCAAGCGAATGGTCTTCAACGAGATCACCGCTTCCGCAATTGCCGAGGCTAAGGAAAACACTCGCGATTTAGACGAGAACCTGATTGAAGCCCAGGAGACCAGGCGAGTGGTCGACCGCTTGGTTGGATATGAAATTTCTCCGGTTTTGTGGCGAAAGATTAACCGAGGTCTCTCTGCTGGCAGGGTCCAGTCACCAGCAATGCGCATGATTGTTGAGCGCGAGCGCGAGCGAATGGCTTTTGTTGCAGCTAGCTATTCGTCTGTCGTCGCCACCTGTGATTATGAAGGCATTAGTTTTGAGGCAAAGCTTCTCTCTATTGACGGAAAGCGCCTGGCTGTTTCCAAAAGCTTTAATGACAAAGGTGAAAAGATTCAGGATGCAATTGTTCTGGATGCTGATGCTGCGCAGAAGATTGCCGATGAGGTTAGTGGCAAAGAACTAACAGTTGCCTCAGTTGAATCAAAGCCCAACACTCGCAAGCCCTATGCGCCGTTCACCACTTCCACTTTGCAGCAGGAAGCTTCGCGCAAATTGGGCCTGAGCGCAAAGATGACCATGGATATCGCCCAGCAGCTTTACCAGGGTGGATACATCACATATATGCGCACCGACTCACCAAATCTCTCATCTCAGGCAATCGAAGCTTCTCGCAAACAAGCAGCTGAGCTGTTTGGAAAAGAATTACTTTCTGATTCACCGAGAATCTATGCGGCGAAATCAAAAAATGCGCAGGAGGCTCACGAAGCTATTCGTCCAGCCGGCGATAGCTTTCAAACCCCAACTGAGTTGGCATCGGTATTGCTTGGAAAATCCCACGCCCTCTACGATCTAATCTGGCGTAGGACACTGGCATCCCAGATGGCTGATGCCAAGCTCTCCACCACCACCGCCAAGTTGGAGGTCAAGACCTCCTCCGGATTGCTCGAATTCACAGCCAGCGGAACTGTTGTTAATTACAAGGGATTTCTGGCCGTCTATGACGAGAGCAAAGAAGATGAAGACGAGGACGATGGCAAACTGCCAGGGCTAAAGCAGGGCGATAGTCTGCAGATCAGCGAGGCCGTTGCCAAGAGCCACCAGACCCAGCCACCTGCCAGATACACCGAGGCATCTTTGGTGAAGGCGCTTGAGGAAAAGGGAATCGGTAGACCCTCCACCTACGCGTCCATCATTTCCACCATCCTTGGTAAGGGTTACGTGGTCAAGCAGGGTAGCGCCCTAGTGCCAGAGTGGATTGCATTTACAGTCACCAGGTTCCTCGAAGAAAACTTTGACCATCTAGTCGATTACGAATTCACCGCCAAGATGGAAGAGGATCTAGATCGCATTGCCCTGGGAGAGCTCAACCGAACTGGTTGGCTGAAGGACTTCTATTTTGGATCAGATGGTCTGAAGGCAACCGTTGAGTCACTTGCTGACTCTGATCCCAGAAGTATTAACAGCTTTGATTTGGGCGAGGGAATCACACTTCGAACGGGTAAGTACGGACCATATCTGGAAATTGGTTCTGGCGAAGACAGACGCATTGTAAATATTCCAATTGGTCTCACTCCTGATCAGTTGACCACCGAAAAGGCAGTCGAACTGGCCAATGCACCTGAGGTGGAGAACCGAGTACTTGGTCCAGATCCGGTAACTGGCAAAGACATCATCGTCAAAGATGGTCGCTACGGTCCCTATGTGACACTGGTGGATGAGGAGAATCCAAAGCCAAAGACGGCAAGCTTGTTCAAGTCCATGTCGCCTGCGACTGTGACATATGAAGAAGCAGTCAAGCTGCTATCTCTTCCAAGAGAAGTCGGTATTGATCCAGAAACTCAAACCATGATCACCGCACAGAACGGTAAGTTTGGTCCTTACCTAAAGCGGGGAACTGACTCGAGATCACTTGAAACAGAAGAGCAAATTCTAGAAATCACTCTCGAGCAAGCAATCGAGATCTATAAGCAGCCCAAGTATCGAGGCAGAAGAACCGCGGCAACACCGCTGAAGGAATTTGGGGAAGACCCAGCATCAAACCTAAAGGTGGTGGCTAAGACTGGTCAGTTCGGTCCCTATGTCACCGATGGTGTCATCAATGCCACGATTCCCAAAGAAGAAACCATCGAGGAGCTATCTCCAGATCGAGCCTTTGAGCTGCTAGCCATTAGACGTGAGAAGCTGGGAGTAGAACCTGGTGAAGCACCAAAGACTGCCAAGAAGAAAAAGCGCTGATGTTTATCACCTTTGAAGGAATTGACGGGGTCGGTAAGTCGACCCAGCTTGATCTATTGGAGAAATATCTAATCTCACTTGGCCACGAGGTGGTTCGAACACTAGAGCCTGGCGGAACTGAGTTAGGACAGGAGATTAGACATATGCTTCTGCATCGCAAGGGCGATGTTTCCCCTCGGGCCGAGGCACTTCTATATGCAGCGGATCGTGCCCACCATGTGGCGACCAAAATTCGCCCAGCTCTAGCCAGCGGCAAGGTTGTTCTTTCAGATCGTTACTTTGATTCCTCGGTCGCCTATCAGGGAGCAGCTCGGGAACTCAATGTTGATGATGTTAGAGACATTTCCCTTTGGGCAATTGACAATCTTCTACCTCACCTCACCGTCCTACTGGACCTGCCAGCTGACCAGGCAGTTGCGAGAAGAGGTAGCAAGGGAACCGAGCCAGATCGACTAGAGAGCGAGCAGCTTGAGTTTTTTGAAAGAGCTCGAGAGCAGTACTTACTCATGTCTAAGGAACCAAGATTCTTGGTTGTCGATGCCACTTTGTCAATCGATGAAATCCATCAGCAGGTGATAGGCAGAGTCAATTCTCTGCTGGGCAAGTGAAGGTTTGGGATGAGCTTCTGGGTCAACCAGAAGCAATCGACCAACTCAAGCGCATAGTTGAAGATAAGGCCGCTGGCTTTCAACACTCTTGGTTATTTACTGGTCCTGCAGGTTCTGGTCGCTCAACTCTTGCCAGAGCTTTTGCTTCAGCCTTGCAGTGTTCGGCAAATGGCTGCGGGGAGTGCTCGAGCTGCAAGTTGATTGCCGCCGATGCTCACCCCGATGTCAGGTTACTGGTCACGGACAAAGTCATAATCTCAATTGAAGAAGTTCGTCAGCTTGTCCAGTTTGCTTCGCTGGGGTCAACTGTGGGTGATTACCGAATAGTCATAATCGAAGATGCTGATCGCATGACAGAGCGCACCTCGAACGTCTTACTGAAAGCACTCGAGGAGCCACAGGAGAAAACAATTTGGATTCTCTGCGCACCATCCGCAGCCGATATGCTGCCAACCATCCGCTCTCGGACACGAAATATTGTCCTGCGTCTGCCTTCTACAGAAGAGGTCGCACAGCTGTTGGTCCAGCGAGATGGCGTTTCACTAGAGCTGGCAAGAGAGTGTTCACGGCAGGCCCAGCAGCACGTTGGGATGGCGCGAAGGCTGGCTCTGAGTAGCGATGCTAGGAATCGAAGAATGCAAACCTTGAGAGAGCTGGTTGCCATCAGCAATCTCAGTGGTGCCATGGCAACCGCCGAGCGATTACTTGCCCTAGCCAAGAAGGATGCTGAGGCTAGCGCGGAGGAGAAGAACCAGCAGGAAAAGTCTCGACTTCTCTCAGCCTATGGAATTGAAGATGACAAGATTCCAACCAACCTCAGAAGTGAGTTTAGGCAGCTGGAAGAAAATCAAAAGCGACGTAATACCAGGGCACTGCGAGATGGTATTGATCGAATTTTGACTGATACAGAATCCCTCTTTAGGGACATCCTCAGTGTTCAATTGGCCACCAGGGCGGAATTAATCAACAGCGAGCTGAGCGAGGAAATTGAAAGAAGAGCTGAACTAACCAGCTCAGAATCTTCAATTGCTGCACTAGAGGCAATCGCTACCGCTCGCTTACGCTTAGAGTCAAACGTTAGAGATCTTTTGGTGCTGGAAGCGATGTGCACAAAACTTATTGTCAGGAGTGATGTTGCGGCTTAGAGTGATTCTTCTGGTGTTGACTCTTGCGCTCACTGGCTGCACTGCTATCGAGGAAGCTCCCGTTCCAACTCCCACTACGGAAATATCTGAGCAAAGCATTGCCTGGGAAGACTGCGGCGGCGGATTTGAGTGTGCAGAGATTTTTGCACCGCTGAATTGGCTCAATGAGACTGGCGAATATGTCGTTCTAAAACTTCTCAGAAAGGCTGGCACGGAAAACCAGATTCCGATTTTGGTAAACCCAGGTGGTCCAGGCTCTTCTGCAACCAAGTGGCTGCGCGAGGGCTATGAGACAACTGGCACCAGCTGGTTCCGAGATAATTTTCAAATAATTGCTTTTGATCCCCGCGGTGTTGGCGAATCCACAGCTGTGACTTGTTCTGACCAGGCTCTCAAGGATGACCTTCTATATGGTCAGCCTGAATACGAAGTTGGTAGCCAAGAGGACATTGAAGCGTCAAGGCTTCAGATAGAGGCTTTCGCAATTAGCTGTCAGCAGCAGGGCCCGTCAGTTGCCTATTTCAATACTCAGCAGACCGCAAGAGACATGGAGTTGCTGCGGATCTTGCTTGGTATGGATGAGCTGAACTTCTTGGGGTTCAGTTATGGCACGAAATTAGGCGCGACCTATGCTGCCTTGTTTCCAGAGCGGGTGGGCAAATTTGTTCTCGATGGAGCGGTAGATCCCACGATGGATTCTTCAACCTCTCTGCTAGGACAGGTAAAGGGATTTGATAACGCTCTTCGCGCCTATCTGGCCGATTGCCT
>VFQS010004105.1_pt1 | contig 10723 bp, 9 predicted proteins | sample 3512361 | NCBI WGS metagenome assembly VFQS01 (sample SAMN10412375, study PRJNA504923) | tailings metagenome | isolation source: Relicate 1 Philex TSF3 active mining | place: Philippines | reverse complement strand
CATAAAACGCATTGACTGCCGCACACATGGCCGCCGCATCATGGCCTGGGCGCGACAAAATGACCGCATCGAACGTGCACAACTGTTGACGTTCGAGTGCATGCAACACTGCCAACGCCAAGGCATCATCGACATCATTGCCCATGTCGGTATCCACAATAATGTGGTTCATGTAGGGCTCCTTTGCACCATATCACGGATCGGGTACTGCCATCATACCGCAATCACGCACGTCATTTCATTTACTATGTTAGTCATTTTCATTGTTGATTGTTTAATTTCATTATCATAATAAGAATGTTGTTGAGCATCACTAGCATTATCTCGCATTGCTATATCTGCTTGTGTTTTTTTCACTAGTTGCCTCATGCGAAATCTTGCATCACGCATATATTTATTTATACCTGCTGGATTAAAAAAACTTGTTTTCGATGATGTTAGTAAATTGTCAACAAATCTTTTAAGATATGCTTGTTTTTTTGAGAAGGAATATTTCTTTTTTTGGAAATAAATTTTTTAAAAGCATCAATTATTTCATTTGCTTGTAAATACCCATTTTGAACAACTGTTGCAGCATCAGGTTTAAATGGTAGTCTATTATTGGAATCTGTTGCAGATACAGCATCGCCACCTCCACCCATGCCTCGGTTCCAAGCATGGTCAAGTTAGTTGTGCTGGCCTTGCAAATGTTTTAGTCGTTGCAATCTTCTTATTTTGTATATTATTCATATTATTTTTAATTATTAATATAAAATTATTTCATCAGGATTTTCAGGTGGAGATGGAGGCATTGTTTGTTCTAGGATTTCTAAACCAGGAATTGCTTGAGCTAAATTTGTTGCCATTGCCAACATTGGTTCTCCGTCCCATGGTCCAAGACTCGCCAATTCTAATTTCATTAAAACAATAAGATTAGCATCTCCACTAAAATTGTAATTGTCATCGACCATTGCTTCACTAAATTTATAACGCAGTTTAACCATACATTACCTCTCTATTTATTCATGAACAATTATATCATTCGTAGGCCATATCCCCGGCATAGAGCATGCAGCCCATACCAATGTCATAAATGCTCGAAATCTGATTATTTTCGTCCCAGGCAATAATGGTTTTCGTCGTACCTTCCCGCCAATTCACCGTCAGCACCGCCGACTGCGAATTGTTCCACAGTGTCTCGAGGCGGCTATCCCACAGACTATCGGCGTACAATTCCTCGAGAGCAGCTAGCACTTCCCCACGCACATCCGCATTAGAGAGGGCAGTCACTGCCACCTGTGGCTCGATTTGCACCGCACACAAGGCCCGACTGCGGAAGAATTCTGCCGTGGTCAATGCCTCGCGATAGCCATTCAAATCACGGGCTTGCACCGTCGCCGTGGCCTGCAAATCGGCATATCCCGCCGTCATCTCGGCCAACTCATCGTCGAGCTGCACATAGTCATCACGCAACACCATATGCGTCTTTTGCAACACGACGTACGCCGTCGCCTGCTCGTGCAGGTCCACCGTCTGAGCCGTGGTCGTCTGCTGTACACGCACCAGTGTGGCACGTGTATCCTGCTCCTGTTCGTACCACGTCACCCCCAAATACCCCAATGCCATGTTGCCCACAAAGCTACACAACAGGAGAAACCCCAGCAATATGGCAATGATTCGCATTTCTTCTTCCTTACCTCCTGCAATGGTTTCCCCAACCAACACACCTCAGCGCTTGGGACCCAACCATTCAGGAATTTGTTGGTCGTTGCGCAGTTGCAAGCGCAAATAGTGCATCCCCAGCATCAAAGCCTGCAACGTAGGTTCAGCCACAGCAAGACTGGTCTTGGCTTCTGCAAAAAAACGCTGTGGTGTCAATTGGTTTTCGTCATGTAAATAGGCAGCTTCCCACCATGTCTGTAACCGATCAGCAGCGTCATCCAGCAATGTGGCACTCACCAGTCGATCTCGTTTTTCATGCTGGTTCACCGCCCGCGCCGCTGGCACCAGATTCCACATATCACCACACGGTTTGGCAGCCCAGGGGAACACATGATCAATATCCATGTTTGACTCGTGCAAGCGCCTACCACTCCACACACAGTAGACCGGCACATCGTGTGCAAACATGCGCTGTGCACGCACTCGTGCCGAGCCAACTGTGCGTACCGGATCATACCAACGCATGGCCGCATCAATGGTCGCATAATCGAGCTGACGACCCTGAGTATGCGCATAGGAGTGCATCAAATTCTGCCATTCATAAATCAACGCCGGCTCGATCCATGCACAAAAACGAATCATGCTCTGCCAAATATGGCGTGGCACACGTACGCTCCCAAACGCCCACAAAAAAGCTTCATCGACTACCAGATGATTATCTTTCAGCACCAATGCCCGATCAGTGCGAATTTCAAACACCGGTCGACCATCGTCATAGGTAATATAGGTAGCTGGCATTTTTTTGATGAGATCACAAGCGTCTTTCACTGCACCCCGAATCGCGTGTGCGGTTTCACCACGGAACTCACCGCCTATTGTTAAATCACTGGCAATCGTGTCGCGCAAACGTTGGTAATGCTCGCCCACAAAGCCGAGTTTTTCACCAGCCTGCGTATTATTTGACATTTGTGGAAGGTTGGCCTGGGTCAACGGCTGATACAAGCGTACCCAATACAACCCAATCAACCCAAACGGCAGTTGTACGTGCGTATCGCCGTCTTGGCGTGCCAAACCCGGCGCGGCATCAGCGACGCGCACCATGGTTCGCAACAAACCAAGTTTGTACGTCGCCGATTTACGGTCATTGAGGATGATATGCCGCAAAAACGGCAACGCACCAGTGCCGTCGTCAGGCACACGTACAATCACCTGTTGCCAAGATCGCCCATCAGCTCCCGTATGGTACTGCTCGTATTCGACTACTAATCCATGCCGATGCGCGTATTCACTGATTTCACCAGCCGACACAGTCGTTGTGGCATCGGGGATGTCTGCACTCTCAAGCGCATGCCGCATCACCAGCACACCACCAGGTTTGAGGATCTCAATCAGCTTCCGAAACGCTCGCCGCCGCTCTGCCGGAGGCACACACATCCACACTGCATGCACTACAATTGCATCAAACGCCCACGTTGTACGCTGCTGAATCACATCTAATTGCGGCAACCGATCGTTGACCCATTCAATATGTGGATGTGCGTAGGTATGCTGAGCATATTCGCGCAACGCCCGCGCTGGCTCCATGGCCACCACCTGGTACCCCAAACCAGCCAGCCATGCCGCCACACGACCACTCCCCGAACCCACATCCAATACCAAGCCCGGTGCATCGGGCAACCACTGCCGCATCCATTCCAGTTGGTCGGCAACATCAATTGTGGCATCATACTGCACAATATCTTGGGCATGTTGGTTGTACCAACGAATGAGCGCTGTCTCTTGAGTCATATGCACCACACAAAAAAACGGTATGACGTACCTTTGTACATCATACCGTAACTTCATCTCATGCTGGGATACACAGTCGCCGACGCTACTGCATATCCCAGAGAACGTCGGCGAGTTCAGCACCGAAGCACGCCTCCACAATGGTATATCTCACGACGACATTCCAGCGTGGGTCACACATCATGGCATAGAGCACCGCGTCAATGTGGGCACCGGCTACATGCCGCCGAAACGCTGCTTCGCCCCGCAAATCCCACTGCTCCAATACCTCGGTGTATGGTTTTTGTGGCATAAGTCGCCAAAACGGCTCATGTTGCAAATGCACAAACGGCATCCGTGGCTCGTTGCGTGCCGGATCTCCACAACGCTCCACATATTGATGATAGCGCTGCTGGAGCCAATCGTTCAGCGGTATGATGGCCACATCACCAAACACCGCTGCACGCATACCATCACACACGGCCAGCATCATCAGCGCTTTATACGGTGCACCACGACGAAACACATGCTCATCCCACGGCGATGATTGCGACACGTGCATGTGTGCAATCTGATGGATTACCGTCGTTGCGCCTTGCCACCTCGTCATGCGTTCTCGTCCATCTGCTCAAAGAAGGCATGCGCCATGTCGCCCCATTCTTCACGTATGCGCAGAAGCGTCCGCGCTTTTTGCGCACTGCCAGCAGATTCGTCTTCGAGGCGTGCCCACGCAATCAACAATACCTCCAACGCCACACGCGCCCGCGCCAAGCGTTCGCGATCACTGTAGGGACTCGACCCAGCTTCCAAAATGTCGTAGAGGTAGGTATGCATGGGATGCCGAATATTCAACGTCACCTGCAATACCCCCGACACATCACGCACGCTAAACATGCCCGACGAGTCGACGAGTTCACAATTGATCTGCACCCGTCGACCTTCGATAATCGTGCGCGTCGCCACCTGCTCGGCTTGCGCTGGCTCCATGCCATGACGCGTCAAATCCTCAATCATGCTCTGAATCCGTTGTGCTGGCGGCGTGGTCTGTGCCGACACATCACTCCGCGATTCATGCCCCTCTTGTGCACGGGTTTCAATCACTTTCGTGCCGATAATCTCACTGGTTTTCGTTTCGACCTGTTGCGAGCGAATGCCACTCGTCTGTTTCTTTAACTCACCCCGTGCCCGCGACAATGTACTCGTGACATACGTGTAGAGCGGCTTCAAGTGGCCCAGCTCACTTGGGAGTTCGCCACTCTTCATGAGTTCGCTACTCTTCATAGATAGCAATTCACGCAGATGCACTGCCGCTTGTTTGTTGTTGGTCACGCCAAACACGTTATCGAGGGCCGGCGGGAACTGGATTTCCATACCCCACCAGCGCTCCACCGGGTCGTGTTGAAGCACCTGCCCTACATCGAGCTCGAGCTCACGCATAGCCCGCACAATCGAAATTCCGACGTTTTTGGCCACATGCCGACCATGAGCCTGTGAACCTGCCAAATCTCTTTGGCGAGCGTCGGGCAGTGCAATCGCCGTGTAGATATGCACGTCGTGATACTGATCATATTCATCGGCAATCTGAATCGTCTTCTGTGCGAGATCCCCAAATGGCTCGAAAATCGGTCGGTAGCCCCATTCCTCGAGCAATTTCGGAGTGTCATACGGAATCAAGTGCAAAGGATCGTTGGGTCTGACACGATGATCGATGGCTTCAAAGTCTTTGTGTTTTTCATAGATCATCTTGCCGTGGCGATCTACGGTCACATTGAAATTGCGCAGCACAATCGACACCTGTTCATTGACCAAAAAGTGCCGATACATGCGCCCAATCACGAATTCCGAGTTTTCAATAATCGCCTTGCTGGTCACCCAATTGCCCCGGTCAATGTTTGACCACACCACCAATGTGCCGCTGGAGCCAATCTGCGCAGACATGTCCATCCAGATTTTGGGCACTGACACGGCCTGCGGCTGCGGAATCTCGTGCATGCGCTGGCCCTCGATTTCGTCCAAATCGAGATAGGTATACAGCGCCTCATTGATGCCATGCTGCCACGACCACACCTCGACTTTGCGGCACTGCGAAATCGAGGCACTCGGCAAGCCCATACCAAATTTACCCATACCCGTACGCTGTGCCTCGTCAAGACGCGTACCGTTGCCGAATTGCAACGCCATGCGCAACACGCGAGCATCCATGCCACAGCCGTTGTCGAGCACACCAATCTGATAAATGCGCCGCTTTTCACGCTGGCTCACCAACTCATACCGCTCCGCCAACAATACCTCGACACTGCGCGCCCCCGCCTGTATCGAATTATCAACCAGCTCGGCCAGCGCATACGCCATATTTTTGTAGCCGTTGTCGCGCATCGAGCGTACTGCTAAGTGCGGCGGCACAATCGAAAAGTCTGTCATGTGTGTACTCCTTCACTTAGTCTTGTAGCCATTTTGTAAGTCGATCGTATGCTAGCGAACAAATGAACTCAGTACGTTTTTCGATAATTTCCCTCGTCCATGCCGCATCTTCTGCAGGCACTTGCACAATTGAACTGAGATGATGGAAATATAAGTCAGTTGCACTCAAAATAGTCTTGGCTGACTTTGTATATTTCACTACCTGATCAGTTTCTAATTTCAATAATTCATCACGACGCTCCGTGGAAGGATTGGCAAGATAGGTATAAAATTTATGTTTATATTGCCAACTCAAGTTGCTAACAGTAGAGTTCATGATTTTGGGCAAAAGTGTCAAATTCCCAATTGAATGAACAATATTTCCCTCACTACTCGAATAGATCTCATCAGACCATGATTGGTCTCTAGAAGTTACTTTTTGAGGAGCAATATGTTCTACACTGTTATAATTTGCACTAGACCAACGATTTCCGTTAAAGAAATCAGCAGTTCCTTCTACTCCTTTCTGAAATAGCCCAGGTACGGATTGATGCACTATCGTATTGTGATGTGATAAAAATAAGATATATCTACACAACGTCGCAGAATTTTGATATGTAAGATATTGTGTAGCATTCGACATCCATTTTTCTTTATCCCACAAATCTTCACGTATGAGCACATTTTTCAGTGCTTGTTTATATTGCTGTATTGACACACGCTTATTGCGTTGTTTCCAGTTCATTACAACAATATTTGCATCGTCGGTTTTCAATCCATTTGACATCAAATCGCGTGCTACATTGTCTAATTGACTCGAAGACCGTGCACTCCGCCATAACGCATAAAATGCAGCTGTCGCATTACATGCATCGACAAAATCGCTATCACATGGATTGTCTTCTTGATAAAAATATGCCAATAATGGATGTGTAGTAGAAAAATTCATCATTTTCATAAACAACAAGTTGATATATGCTCGTTGTACTTTTACATCACTATTTGATGCAAATGATGAATCTGGTTTCGACAAAAAGTGCATATACTTCGATAAATGCAACATATATTCAAACATAGGAATATTCTGTCGTGATGATTTATCTAACAACTGCCTGACTTTTGTTACAAAGTCAGATTTGATATAATCATCGAAAGTTTTTTGTAAATATTTATTTTGTTGTGTGTATCTTGATCCTAGCTTATATCCATCAAATCCTAATGCAAATGCCGTCAAAAATACGTCAGTTCTATGTTGCGCTGAATCATCATTTACATTTATCAGTTGATCTTCAATGGTGCTAAACACTTCTGTAACCAAATCACGGTACGTGTTTACTACTTGAGTATTTTGATGCACATATGCTTTAAATACCTCTAGAGCCGATAATGGCACACCAGTCGAATTCAATGATTGAAATACCTCAATCGCCCATTGGTGAGTTTTGGGTTCTAAATAGTTCACGCAGCAATGTTTACTCATAAACATCGTGAATAAACAGTACTTGAGTAGATGCATAATGTGTGGATCATTTTTTAGTCGATTTTCATCAAGAACAAATCCAAAATCTTGAAGGAAACTATCTGAAAATATAGATTTTGCGCTACCGAATAAATCAAATAAATTAGAATTATCCAGCAATTTATCACACAATTCCGAGTATATTTTTGATTGATTCTTTTGCAATATTTCATACGTACTATCATCATTCGAGTAGTTTTTTTCAGTTCCAGTCTGGATATAATCGGCGATGTATTTAGAAATAGGAGATTTATATTCTTCACTACCTTCACGTACCCAAAATTCCTGCGTCTTTCTCAAAATCAATGGTTTTAGTTTTGGATTGGCACTCCCTGAGAAACTAACACTATAAAATTCAGTCAATATATCTAAAATATCTGTTTGTACTAATGTTTTTACAATATTAAAATCAGGATCTGAACCATATTTTTTATCTAATTGCTGAATCAATTTAGTAATTTCTCGATGAAGCACAATTGCTAATATCGCTAATGTAGACAGGCGTTGTTGACCATCAACAACATAGTAAATAGCCGTAGGAGAAGAATATTTTTTTGAATCTTGTGAGTATCTCGTAAATTCTGAATTCTGTGCCTGTACGACAATCAATGTTCCAAGAAATAATGTCTCAACTTCCTGCAAATTCGATCGCCCCAATCCTCCCACAATATCATCTATCAAACGTTCGATATTTTCTTCAGACCACTTGTATGGGCGCTGATAATCCGGCATCATAAATCCCATACCAACTGGATTTACAACATCTCGCAAAGCTTTTACCAAATTTGCATTAAAAATAGTGTGTACACTCATATTCCCCAACTCCTCTCATTACAAATGACAAATATTGCAGCCGAACTCATCGTCTTCGGCGTCGAGGGCATCACCAATCAGGTCGATTAGGGGTTTATCGGGGCGGCGTTGGCGCTCTTGTTCGAGGCGGATGGTGTGCAGGCGCTTGATTTCGGCCACACGCTCGGGTTGCTCGAGCTCGGCGAGGCGTTCGCGTTGGCGCCAGTAGAAGCCGACGCCGCCGAAGTCTTCTTCGTAGCGTTTGGATTGCTCGAACAACTCGGGGTGGCGTTCTTTGAGGCCGACCCACTCAGCCGAGCGTTGGTAAAAGCAGAAGTAACACCCACTGCGTTGGCGCCATTCGTAGTAGGTGGGCAAGCCGATGCCGCTGTCCGTCAGGATTTTTTCGATGTCGTGTAATTTCAGCCCATATGTCTTGAAGGGATATACGGGCGTAATGTTGGTCTTGGCCGATATATAACCATCGCGATTTTCATCGGCACGGATACCGATGTAACTCCAGATTTTGTCGTCGCCCACGTACTGCTCAAAGGGCTCGATTTTGAGTTTGCGCGTGCACCAGCGCGTCTGCGCCGAAGGCAGCACACCGCCGTACAACGTCAGCCAGTGGTCGAAGCCCCGATTGGCGTTGAGACGCACAATGGGTTGCTCGAGGAAGGCCTCGAGGCGGTCGAGGTACTCGTACGTCTCGGGGAGTTCTTTGTCGGTATCACAAAACACATATTCGAGATTGGGGATTTTGCCCTTCAAAAAGATCGCTAGCGCCGTGCTGTCTTTGCCACCACTGAGGCTGACAATATGACGACCTGGTTGCTGTGCCCAATCGGCAATCGGATTTTCCATTATGCACCTCCAGATTGTTGGGTATCGTCCGGGAGATAGTGTTCAAGTAAGGCCGCAATCACACTCAGGCGCTGACCGTGCTCAAGGTGTTGGAGGGATGCCGAGATCGCCGCTAGCGCCTGCTCGCCGCCCGCTGACAACGTCAACGGCACAACCACACTGCGCTCACCACGTGCATCGCTCACGCCGATGCGCCGGCGCTGCTCACCGAGCAGTTGCTGTTGGTCGGCGGTGGCGACCTGCTCGAGCAGGCGCAACTTGCGCCCCACCTCGACGACCGCCAGGTGATACACCCCCACATCGGCGTCGTTCCACGCATTCAGGGGCTTTTTGCTCAACAACGCGGCTACGGGCTCGATCCAGCCTTCGTCACTGCTTTGCATGACGCGCAACGCAAAGGCCCGCAACTGCGGGTCTGCGCTTTCGGCCACCACCAACGGCATCCGTTGTAATAATTCCTGGCGCAGAGCGGCCGCCTCACTGCTATGCGCCAGCACGGCACGACTCAATTCCTGCAGACACTGCTGTTGTAGGCGCGGGTACGCCTGCTGAAGTTCTTCGAGTGCGAGCCGCAATCGGCTCGCAAACGCTTCCACGATGTTCGTATCGAGTGGCTCATCACCACGAATTACGGCAATGCCTAGCGCTTGAGGCAGAGCGGTGTACAGCAAATCATCGGGCGCTTTGGCCTCGATCAACGCCTGCCGTACCGCCCGTGTCGATTCACTCAGCGCTTGCGTCTGACGCACATAGGCGGGCAGTTGTTGTACAAAACGCAACATGGGCTTGACGGCATCCAACACTGCTACCACACCTTGCTTCTGCAAGGCCTGTGGTGCAAATGCCCGCGCCACACGTTCAAACAGCGCCAAGCGCAATGCACTCGTGGGCGTGCGCCGAATCGCAAAATGTTCGGGTTTGACTACCAGTCGTTCAAACAAGGCCACATCGGGGATGGGCACATAACTATCGTGCTCGTAGATGGCAATTTCGCCACTATGAATCACATACATCACCACAAAAAAGAGGGGAATTAATGGCTCACGGATACCAAACGGTGGTCGTAGCAAACGCTGATACAACTGCACGAGTGGCAGGCGGTGCTGGCTACTATCATCAAAAAACCGTTCGATTTCGGCACATAGCGGCCGCACATGCAATACATCATCGGCTGGCGCGGGTACACGCAAGCGCCACTCGTGCCCATCGACTGCACCATGCATACCGCTGGCACGAATCACGCTCTCGTACAAGGCTCGTTCGGGCGGATACCCCTCGCTGAGCCCCAAGTATGGTTCGTGGCTACGCTCGAGCAATAGCTCGATGAGTTGCCGCCGTGCACGACTGATGCTGCCCGACAACTTCCGCCGTACAATCAATTCACTGCGAATCCGTGGTGCGGCCTGATAGCGATCGTCGAACATGCGCGATAAGACCGTGTCGAAGGTGCGTCGATCTGCGACGTCCACCCGCTGCCCGCGCATGTACCACTGCCCATAACGCGAACCATAGTGCGCATCGATGAGCGCATGCAATGCACGCATGGCCTCGTGTAGCCGCAATCGCGCCTCACGCAACGCCACCCGGTCGTGCGCTACCTCAGGGTCTGACTGCAATGCGTCCGTCACCGCAACTTCGTAGACGGCCTCGCGCAGATCAACCACTCGCTCAGGGAATACCAGCACCACGTCATCTCGTACGACCTGCCGCCCCCGCACGAGTTCTTCGTCGTCGGCGACA
>VFQS010004103.1_pt1 | contig 10725 bp, 10 predicted proteins | sample 3512361 | NCBI WGS metagenome assembly VFQS01 (sample SAMN10412375, study PRJNA504923) | tailings metagenome | isolation source: Relicate 1 Philex TSF3 active mining | place: Philippines | reverse complement strand
AGTGCTCTTTTCGTCTGGCTCTACGCCACCTTGTTCCAGTCCACTGGCACTGGACTGGTCCCCTACGCGGGCAACGCCCTGTCTGTTGCAAACACAACAACAGGCGCTGAGCTTGTTCTGTTTGAGAACCACTGGGTGGTAGTGCCTTCTTGGTTAGTTGTCCTGGGGACATTTCTTGTCATGGTGCTTGTGCGCTGTCTGTGCTCCTGCTTCTGCAGCGTACCTCCGCCCGAGAGCGATGACGAGATGAGGGTGAGGATGCAGAGAGAGGAGCTTGAGGGGAAGCATAGTGCAGCCCTTGAGCGCATTTCTCAGCTGAAGCTGGAACAAAACAAGCTTCAGCAAGACAGCGATAAGTGGGCTGACCAGTTTAAGGCCTTGAGTGCTGAACTGCATCAGACCACAGGCGAGGTTGAGAACCTGCAACGCAACCTTTCATCCTGCATTGCTCCTCGCCAACACCGCATCCAGGGAATAATAGATGCAGGCAAAAAAAGGGTAGCTATCCTGTCCAGGAGGGAGCACCTGGCTACGTCCAGGATGGAGCAGCTTGAGCTATGGATGACTGAGAACCATAAACTGGCTAACATCATCCAAGAAGAGATTGAATGCATTGCTAGTTTCATGTTGGTTTTTGCAGGCGGCAATGTTGCATCTCTGCAAGTCCGCGAGCAGTCACTCTCGCACTGCCTGAACAGCCTTGTAGATATTATGCACAGGCAGTCTGAGCAGGGCGAGCACCGTCTGCGTACACAGACGCAGGTGCAGGCAGAGATGGACAGCATGGACGCTGAGGAGGCAGTTTTGATTGTCTTATACTCAGAGTTGGAGGAGAGGGAGAGAGAGCTGGCTGTAGTGCCTGCTTAGATTTTTCTGCTCTTTCCAATAAAAAGAAGAAAACAATTTATTATGTCACTGTATCGTAAACACTGCCCCGCTCTCCACCAGCGCGCGCTGCTTGCTCGGCACGCTGCCCACCACCAGCCTGTCCTTTCTCAGCTTGTCGTGCAGCACGCGGAACAGCTTGCTCGGGGTCACAATGTTCTCGTTCAGGCCGTCCACTGCCTCAATGCTTGCGCACTTGAGGGCAGTCGTCACGTGCTTGCTGCAAAACGTTTTGGTGGAAGGCGAGAACGGGTTGAGCTGGAACGGCAGCGCGGCAAGGTACATGCCCACCGAGTCAAACTTGAGCTGCCGGCGCTTGCTCTCGTGCAGGTAGTCTGCCATTTTTGAGAGCTCTGTCCCATCCACTGTGAATGAAACAACTGTGTAGCCAGGGTTGGCAAACGTCTTGGTCTTGGTGAGCGACACTGTTTCCCCGTTGTAGATGGACGAGCTCAGGTACGAGTTGCTGTCCCCAGACTCCACGTCTGGAATGGCGATTTCAACGTGGCAGAACCCAGCCTGCCCCTTGTGCACCTTTCGGCCCAGCGCGGCCGTGAGCCTGTTGAGCACATGGTCGTTGGGCTGCGCTTCCAAAAACAGCACGTGCACGTTGTGCCGCTGGCGCGCACGCTGCTGCTCGAGCTCTGCCCTCTGGTGCTGCATGTTCTGGGCGTGCGAGTGCGGCAGCAGGCTGCCCGTCTGCAGAGGCGGGATGTTGTTTTTGCTCCGCACAGACATTTGTCTGGGTGTGTTTTCAGCAATGCATCTATATACGGGGCTGGAAACAAGCGGATAGAGTTGTTTTTGGTTTATTTTTCGAATTAAAAAGCAAACTGGTTACACAAAACACGCGAAAAGGTCTCTCATCTTCGTTTTTATGAAATCTCTCCTACACATTCAGTCTTGCCACAAAAAAGTCTCTCATCTTCAAAACACACAAAAAAGTCTCTCATCTACAAAACACACAAAAAAGTCTCTCATCTACAAAACACACAAAAAAGTCTCTTATCTCAATTGTTTACACACAAATTCTCCTGTACACTACTGGTACATCATGGGCGGGTAGCCGTATGGCACAGCAGGTGCTGCAGTCATGGGCGCGTAGCCGTACGGCACAGCAGGAGCAGCTCCGGTCATGGGCACCACTGGCTGCCAGGCCATCATGGGAGCCTGCTGCTGCATCTGCATCTGCATCTGCATCTGCCTGGCTGCAGCCTTCTTGGCAGCCTTCTTGCTTGTGAAGCCGAAAGGTCCACTGGTTGTTGTCATTGGCATGGTGTTGTTGGGATACCTGCCACCAGTGTAGGGCGCAGCATGGGTGATGGGCATGGGGATCGGCTGCTCGCACGTGCAAAAGTCCGAGTGGTGGTCGGTGCCACCGAAGGGAGCCATCTTAGCAGCCTCTGTTTTTGGTGCTTGCATTTGCATGGTGTTCTTGCCAGCCCCTGCTGCTGCTGCTGCCCCAGGAGGAGTAGCAGTAGTAGTGGGCTTGGGCTTGGACTTGGGAGGAGCAGAAGATGGTGTGGCTGTTTTTTGGGCAGTAGTGGATCCATTCATGCTACCAGTATTCTTGGGCTTGTTCTTTTTGTTGTTTCCCTCAGCCATTTTGCCCACATTGGTAGCCATTGCAACAATGGCCTTGTGAGAATCCTTTACCACTGCAGCCATAGCCTCCAATGCCTTGTCACTACTTCCATGTCCTTCTGAATGCTGCTCCTTGTGCCCTTTGTTGGCAGCCATCTTCTTCTGTTCCTTCTTCTCCTGCTTCCTCTTCTTTTTCCTTTCTTTTCCCTCTCCCTCTTCATACCTTTTCCTGATGCTGTCAACCTCATCCATGACAGTTCTCGAAAACCTAGCACGTGCTTCTTCAGTGGAAAGTATTCTGTGAGGCAGGCCCTTCTGCTCAATGAAGGCTATGATGGCAGCATACTTCTTGTAAATCTCCTCAAGAATCCTCTCCTTTTTTACAGCAAAGCGAGCTTCAGAACTTCCCATCCTAGCAGAGCTCATCATCTCTTGGACAGCCTTCCATAAATTGGTTTTGGGATTCAGCTCAGAAAGCTGCTTGTATTTCTCTGGCATGCCTATCATCAAATCATCCCAGAGTTGCATCAGCTTGTTCACATGCCCTTTGAACTCGTCCTTATCCCCCTGTGATACCATTGGATCACTCTTGGTCTGTTCATAAGCCCTGAAGACGTTGATGGATGGCTTCAGTCCTTCTCCTTTTCCTGCGCGATGTGACTTGCCAGTAGTGTTGTGTATCAAATTCAGCTTCTGCCTGAAGACCCTGTAGATCTGCCACTGCTTGGCCAGCATCTTTGCCATTGTCCTGGCACTCTTATGTTTCTCCATGCTGAAGACATCTGTGTTGTGGTGGATGTCAAAAGCAATCCTGGACAGAGCATCTATGCCTGTTTCAACACCGTAAACCCCTGCAGCTGGCTCAAACAGGGATGCCAAGCGGTGCATCTCCTGGTGATGCTCGTGGTCATCTGACTCCAAGTAGGCATTGTCGTGAAGGTCCTCATCATCATGCTGCTGGTACAAGGACATCCTGCTCTTGTTCAGTGGCTCCTTGTCCACAATGCTCTCGCAAGTGATCTGCATCCTGGAGTATGCGTCCCTGTTGCTCTGTACACCACTACTCTTCTGCTCAGGCGCTGAAGCCAAGGGTGTTGCAACCTGAGCAGCCTGCTGAGTGGCCTGGATCACTGAATTCGCGACTGCCAGCTTGTTCTCAATCTCCTGCGCGAAGCCAATGGCACCGTTCGACGTGAGCGCGAACCCTGTCTCTGTCTCGTACGGACCATTGTTGTTCATCGCCATAAACTGCTGCTGCTGCATCTGCTGGAGGGCAGCATAGTCGGGATGCTGCGTCTGCCTGGGTCGGAAGGACATTGTTTTTTTTCACTACACGCCCATGCAAACTGTGGTGATCTTTTCTGTACACACGCCCAGCACTCTCGCTCTGTGCTTTATATACTGTCAATTCATACAACACTTTATCTGCAATGCACGTGCGGGTACGCTGCCATGGTCGAGGTCACGATGCCATACACGATGGTCCCGTACACGCACAGCAGCAGCCTGTACACTGCCTCGTGCCAGTCCATGGAGGTTTTGTTTCGTCCATGCCCAGCTACTTATATGTACAGCCACTGTCAGTGCTGCGTAGGTGGCAAGAGAAACGGCGTGGCCATGCAGCGGCTCCACACCAGAAACGCCCCCCCGTTGAGCAGCGCCAGGAGGCACGCGTAGATGAAGCGACAATTCAGCACAACCTGCAAGTTCGGAACCCTATCCCACAGGTGCCCGTAGAGCAGCAGCGCGTCCAGGCACGCCAGCACCAGCAGGAACTGGTGCTTGCACATGCTGGCATCCACGGGGATGTGCGTCAGCACGTAGGCAAAGGCCAGCAGGTACGCGATGGACTTGAACATGTTGCCCTGCGACGCGATGGAGGCCATCATGCCGGCCGCGGCCGCACTCGCTTCATTTTCTTGTTCACTGGCAAAGTAGTTGTCGGTGGGCTGCACGAGGGCCACCAGCGACAGGTACAGCAGCAGCACGTAGGTGGACAAAACCTCCCACGACACGGGGGAGCAGACTGTGGCCGCGAACGTGGCGTGCGTGACGAGCAGCAGGGCTGTGAAGGCCTGTGTGCGCAAGAGTAGGATTAGTTGAAATCATATGAAGCAACATACCCCACAACGAGCAGCAGGGCTGTGAAGGCCTGTGTGCGCAAGAGTAGGATTAGTTGAAATCATATGAAGCAACATACCCCACAACGAGCAGCAGGGCTGTGAAGGCCTGTGTGCGCAAGAGTAGGATTAGTTGAAATCATATGAAGCAACATACCCCACAACTCACCTGGTTCCACATGCGAAACGTCGGGTCCACGATCATGCCCACGTTCTGCGTGATGAACTTCTCCTCCGAGACCATGGACCCCCCAGCCTGGGACATCCTGATCCTCTCCTCCATCTCGCCCATCATGGCAGCTGCGGCGAACCCCCTGTCCAGCAGGTTCATGGACAGCACCGCGAAAAATGTCACCGCTGCAGCGTTCAGCACGTACAGCCCGGATATTCCTAGCCCGTGCTCGTAGTTGACAATCTCGATGGCGGACTTGTCCGGCGCAGCAATCACGGACGTCGCGTTGTCGGCCGGATCCAGGGCTAAGCGCACCCCCGTCGAGAACACGTCCAATCGCACGGTGGGGTAGTGCAGCGCCAGGCCCATGAGCACGGGGAGCTGCGCGACGGCCAGCCACATGGCGGTGCCCGTGCTGAGGCCCAGGGAGTCGCCCAAGGGGCCCATGTTGCTTCTTCGTCCGTTGCTGTAGTGAGAAGAACCATGCCCGTAGCAGCACAGGCTGCACAGGAGCAAGGGGCATGGCAGCTGGTGGTGGTGATGGTGGCTGTCATCGCCCGCGAGGTCGGTGAACGAAGAGGGCATCTCCCTGCCTTTTTGTGCTTTTGATCCATGCAGGAGAGATATATGCATGGAGTTGATGGATCATGCACTTCTGACTCCTCCATGGAAGATGAAAGAACAACAAAGCGAAAGAAATCCAAAAGAACGACTGGCACCATCCGGCAGCGCAGAGAGAGCAGGCTGCCCCCGCTTGCCAGGGCCATGATGGATCCCCTGAAGCAGTACGAGATCATTCCCAACGGGAACCCCAGGTTCCTGACCAAGGCCTCCCAGAAGAAGATCTTGGAGGTATTCTTCTGTTGTGCTTCTTTGACATGCAATCTTCCTTATCTTTCTTTAACATCAATGGCTATCCGTCCGAGCTTCCACTAGCGGAACTTTACTTGGTACTAATTGTACACCTATTCTATCTCTTGGACGGATAGAGGAACTTAAGCTGATGAGATCAAACAAAAAACAGGCCAACATTGAGCAAGCCACTGCCATGGGGTTCTTTGCAGACAACATCCCTGCCAGCGAGCAGGACGTGGCGGATGTGGCGGAGGCTTCTTCCGCCGAAAGATCAGCGCACTACAGGCTGCGCAAGCGAAGGGCCATTTCGCAAAACCCAGATTCGCAGGCTGCCAAGCTTCTCAACAGCTGCATGGCCTTGCCAGAGCCAGATTTGGGGGTAACCAGCGAGAGAGTCATCACCCTGCGCGTCAGGTGCCTTAAGAAGGACAGCCAGCTGCCGGTGTTTGGGGAAGGCGACGTGATTGTAGGGGTGGCCAAAGCCATCAAGAGCAAGAGGAGGAAGAAGGAAAATGATGTAGTAAGTGATGATGATGACGAGGAGGAAGGCGATGATGATTTCCTCTGGTCAGATGATGACGATGAGGTGGATGGGGAAGAAGAGGATGAGGAAAGTGATGAGGATCCAGATCTGTTGATGCTGCTAGGCCAAAAACCCAAGAAGAAGGAAAGGCTGCGCAGAACGTGCACCCACACCAGCGTGTTCAGCGTGTGCGCAGTCTACTGGGGCACGCGGGCCTACGTGAACATGATGACAGTCGGTGGTGGCAGTGGTGGCTCCAAATCAGCCATGGAGGATGGCAGGGCCACTGCAAGCAAGAACTGCTTCGTGGTCTGCAGGCTTTTGAAGGCTGGGTGATTTGCTGAATAAAAACATGAAAAAAAGAGTTCCATTCTAGATATAAGCATGTGCTTGAGTCTACTGGCCACTGAAAAAAAAACATGTCAACAAGTGCACCACCGCCACCACAGGCGCAAACACAGCCCACCCCAGCAGCTGTTGATGGAAACCAGCAGCAGCAGCAGGGCACGATGATGAACAACCTGGCCCAGGTCGCGCAGAGCCAGATTGCGCAGGCAGCCATCAACACGGCAACGCAGCCTCAGACGATGGACCTGGCCAGCATCCTGGCCAAGATCCAGTCCCTGGAAAAGGAGAAGGCAGACATGCGCGCCCAGCTCGAGACCACAACCTCGAAGCTCTCGAAGCTGCAGGAGTCCAAGCGCGCCGAGATGGAGCAGATGATGAACTCCACCATCTCCAAGTGGCTCGAGAGCTTGAATACCTCGGATGCTGGTGCGAAGGAGCAGCTCAAGGACGGTCTCAACAGGCTCGTGCAGTCGGGCGACGAGTCTGGCGTCTGGAACGTCATTGCGTGCGCCTCCAGCAACTGGGTCAGCAACGTCAACCAGATCGAGCAGCTCACCACCCAGCTCAACGAGTACCGCGAGAAGGAGCGCCTGCTCAGCGGGGGAATTTTTCAAGCTGAGGAGAGCAGGGTTGCTAACGGCTCCGCTATCCCTCCTGTCATTGGTGACAAGAGGAAGGCAGATGGCATCAGCTCGGCCCACGGCGCGACCAGCGGGTCCCCTGGGGACATCTGGTCCGAGTTCCAGACCATGATGATGGCTGGGGGTGGCAATGCGGGCTACGACTACGGCATCATGGTCTCAGGCTCGAGGGGCGGGGTGGATGCTGCTCCGAACGGGAGGGCATAATTAGAAACCACAGTGTTTGGTGAATATTGAATAAAAGGATCTAGTTTTGTTTTCATATATTTAAGCATGTGTTGACATTGCTTAATGTCCTGGTGGCCTTCTATCAACATGTCTGATGTTTGCTACCGAAAGTTCAGCTGCAACACAGAAACCCCCACAGCCACCTGGACTGCTGATTCTAAGTTTGTGGTCAGTGCAGGGTACAATGGCTTCAAAGGTTCCAGTCACAGAATGTATATTCCAGTCACAGAATGTATATAGAATGTATAGAAGATGATGATGATGACAGAAGAGAGAGTAAGCGTGGTGGCAAGGGTCTTTCCAAGCACGGAAAGGACCGCGTCAGAGACCTCGGTGATGGTTGGAGTAGGGTTGAGCACGGTGCAGGGTACTACAAAGAGCCCTTCCCAGACACATGCGGTGAAATGAATTTCTAGATTTTTTGTGTAGAATATGTTTATTGAAAAACAAAATCACATAATCTTGACGATGCTCTGGTCCATCATGGGACCCATGCGCATGCCCTTGCCCGAGCGGACGCTCGCGACGCCCACGTAGTCGGTGCCGTGGTGGCCAGACCCTGAAATCTCTTGGATGGGTGCATTCGAGTTTGCAGGCGGGTAGATCTTCATGGTGCCCTGTTTTTTGTTTTCAACAAGTCAGTATGTGTCACAGATAAAAGAAATAGACCCAAAAAACACACACCTGAAACGCCAGCGCGCACGCCTGGGCCTCGTTCTCCTCGGATGCAGACCCTGCGCTCTTGGTGTTGTGCATCTTGCTAAAGTCAGGCATCAGGTTGAAGTAGTTCTTATAGCTCTCCTGGTAATATGGGCGGTTGAAGATGCGGAAGGGGTCGACCTTGATGAAGTTGGCGTTCTCGCCGTCCACGGGCATGGTTGCGCCCGAGTTCTTGTAGCCTGTTTGACACATAGTTAGTACTCGCAACCATGTCACTGTCATTTATTATCAAATAAATCAAAACAAACTCACCCGCGTCGTGGAAGATGATGGGGCTAGGCCACGGGTCCGTGCCCTCCACATTCTCGAACGCCATGACCATCATGCTCGCGCCCTCGTAGGGCTTGTTGATCTCGTAGGTGTCGTCCTTGAATTGGGATACTGACATGGGGTCCGTCCAGCACACGTGCGTGCAGTCCTTGCCCCCGTTGTAGCCGTCGTAGGCCACGTCCCACAGCCGGATGAGGTTCTTGTGGTTGAGCACAATCGACTTCTCGTTGTACTTGTAGCTCATGCCCCAGATGCCTGTTTTTTGTGGTTTGTCAGATACGCGTGAATGAAAGATGGTAACCAACGAACAACTCACCATGCATCGAATCGTCGTAGCAGCTGAGCTCCGTCTGGCCCCAGAAGGTCGCGCCGAGCTCATCCAGGCCGCCGCGGCCCATGATGATCCCAAGCATGTTGTGCTCGATGTTGGGCCGCACGACCACCAGCTCGTAGCGCTTGGGCTGCACGTGCTCGAGCTCGGCACGGATGGCCCTCTTGTTTGCCTGGAAGACAGGACCAGCAGCTCCAGCGTCCCCACCAGCAGCTTGAATGGCAGCCCGCTGTGCAGGAGTAGCAGCTGCCACTGCATCAACCACAGCTTGTATGGGTCCTCCAGCCTCCACGCCATGGTATGGGTTGAACGGAGCCCTGCCCATGTTGTAGACTCTGGACAGCAGGATAGCAAACACGTTGGTCTTCCTGTCGTCAGGTGTGTCAAATCGCTGCCAGTTGAACTGGTCAAAGAACTTGCGCGCGTCCCTGGGCAGCATGTCCGCCCTGCCGCTCAGGTACAGCTTGAGGTAGCGGTCGAAGTTGATGCGCGCCTGCTGGTACGTGTAGTCGTTGTAGTCGGGCTGGCCGCGAAGTGAACCCACACAAAGAGGGTTGTTCAGGATATCATTGTAATCGCCTTCATCTGCTGCAGGGATTTGGATGTCTCCATTTGCATACCTAACAGCATCAGCAACATTAGGTATGGCAGCTGCGGGGGGTGCAGCAGCACCACCCCCCGCAGCTGCTGTAGCAAAAACAGGTGTAGCCCCATCCGACTTCTTCGTAAAGTCCATCTCCCCATTGTACCCAAAGGCCTTGAGCACACTGGGAAAGTACTTCTTGAACATGTACTCGCTGTGTTGAGTGGTGTCCACGTAGTCTGTTCCGGGCTCAGGATGGGGCCCAGCACCACCAGCCACAGCTGCTACATGCGTCTTCCTCAGGTGCACATGATCAGGGTTTCTAGCCCCCCCAGCAGCCCCTCTGCCCAACCTTGCACCAACTGCTGGAATGGTAGGCACTTGCAACCCATTGCCGTTGATCAGCACCCCGCACAGCGCGTACCACGGGTTCAAGACCAAATTCCCCGTGTCCTCCAGCACGAATCCATCCCTGAAGTTGCCCCTGTAGTCGCCCACCGTCATGTGCTCAAACAGCGTGCGGGTCATGTAGACGTCCACGCCCACGTTGGTGATCCCGTAGTTGGGCAGCTTGGTCATGCGCCGGTCGTAGCTAGCATTCTCTTCGTCCCAGTCCGCGCTGCCGTCCTGCTCCGCAATGTCCCCGATCAGCGACATGCGGTACAGGTCGTGCCAGCTGAACTTCTGCCAGGCGTCCTTGCTCTCATCATAGAACGCAAACGACTTCTGCTCGACGTTGTGCTCGTACGGGATGCGGTAGTACTCGGCCACGCGCACGCGCCGGCGCAGCACATCGCGGGGCGGCGCACCCTCCTCCATGCTGCAAGAAGAAAAGCTCATTGTCAGCAAGACGTCTTAGAACACAACAGCTAGCAACGAAAACAAACCAACCTGAACGCGCGCGAGTTGATGATCTTGAGGCCGCGGTACGAGCCGATGTTGGGACCCTCGCGCAGCTTGCGCACGCCGTCGGGGCCTTGGGTCAGGTACTGGGTCTTCTCGGGGATCATGGTCATCTGGAACGTGAGCTTTGAGTTGGTGAGCAAAAAGTTGGGCTCCGCCGCGCCCCACGTCCTGAGGATTGCTTTAGCCTCCTCAATCATAATATCCATGGCATTCGGATTCTTGCTCATGAAGCCAAACAGGTCGATGTACTCGCGGATGATCTGGTGGTTGGTCTTGGAGGTGGTGTAGTACTTCTCGGCACGCTCCTTGGCGTACGACACTGCGGTGATCAAGGCAATGTGCACGTCCAGGTCGTTGGTGTACTGAATGCTGCCCACAACTTGTTGGAGCTGGTTCTTGAAGTTCTCGCGGCCCTTCTCGCTCATCATGAAGTTATGCTCCATGGTGATTGCGAGACCATGTCTTATCGTGTAACCAGCATACGAACGCTTGGTCTGGGTGAGCGTGCGCGCGGCAGACTCGTACGGCACGCGCGACGCAAGTCCCTCGTCGAACGACC
>VFQS010004102.1_pt1 | contig 10725 bp, 7 predicted proteins | sample 3512361 | NCBI WGS metagenome assembly VFQS01 (sample SAMN10412375, study PRJNA504923) | tailings metagenome | isolation source: Relicate 1 Philex TSF3 active mining | place: Philippines | reverse complement strand
GAAGCTCTATTCGAAGACTGCGGGCGGCACCGTCGTTCAGGTGGGCTTTGGCAATTTGACTTCGGCGATGGTCACGACCGCGCTGGGCTTCACGCCCTATAATTCGACCAACCCCAGCGGCTACATCACGGCCAGTGGGTCGATCACCGGTTCGTCAGGATCCTGCACCGGCAATGCTGCGACAGCGACCAGGTGGGCCACCGGGCGCACCATTTCGCTGACCGGCGATGTGACAGGCACCAGCGCGGCATTTGACGGCTCCGCGGCCCTGTCATTCGCCGCCACGCTGGCCAATAGCGGGGTCACGGCCGGAACCTATCTCAAGGTCACGGTCGATGCCAAAGGGCGGGTGACCGGCGCATCTGCGATGACGTCCGGCGATGTCACTAGCGCTCTTGGCTATACGCCTGCCAACAAGGCCGGCGACAGCTTCACCGGCAGTATTTCCGTGTCGGGATCGATTACCGCGACGGGCGACATTACCGCCTATTCCGACGCCCGCCTGAAGACTGACATCGAGACGATCACTGGCGCGCTGGGCCGGGTCCGGAAACTTCGTGGGGTTACCTTTAGTCGGCGCGACACAGGCAATCGCGGCGTTGGTCTCATCGCCCAGGAGTTGGCGCTCATTGTGCCCGAAGCGGTCATGACCCACGAGGATGGCCTGCTGTCTGTGGCCTATGGGAATCTCGTCGGCGTACTGATCGAGGCCGTGAAGGACCTGGCCGACAAGGTCGAGCGCCTCGAGGCCCGGGCATGACGCTGCAGAGTTCGGGGCCGATCTCGCTTGGCAATGTCGCCGTCGAACTGGGCCGCACATCGACCGCCACGACTTCGCTCGGCGAAGCGGCCGTGCGGACGCTGGCTGGTGTCACATCCGGACCGATCTCGCTTTCCAACCTTTACGGCAAGTCGAACGAGAGCTTCTGGTATGCGACCTTTGGCTCGACCGTTGTCAATTTCCTGATCCTGGGCACTGACAGCAGCGGCAACATCTACGCCAGCGCCACGAGCGCAGTCTTCAAATGGGACCGTGACGGCGCGCTCATCTGGGCACGCAACGTCTCTGGGCCTTTCATCAACGGTGGCTGGGTCGATGCTAGCGGCAATATCTACCTTGCCGGGGCCTACTACTCGAGCAACTACTATGCCTGGCTGGCCAAGCTCGACACCTCGGGCACCCTGCAATGGCAGCGCAGCCTCAACGGATCAGGCCAGGAACTCTGGTACAATGCGGCGGTCGATGCGTCCGGCAGCGTCTATGTGGCTGGCTATTCAACCTCGAGCGGTGGCTCCGGAAATGCCGACGCGCTGATTGCCAAATACAACAGCGCCGGCACCCTGCTGTGGCAGCGGTCGATTGGGGGCTCAGGCAACGAATATGCCAGCCAGATGGCCCTCAGCCCGGACGGCAGCCTACTGGTCCTTTCGGGCAACACCTCGACGTCGACTGCAGGAAATATCGACGCCCTGATCACCGTCATCAGCACCGCCACCCCCTCGGTGAGCTGGCAGCGCTCAATCGGGAGTACGGGTTATGATTACGGCTATGGCGTTGCGGTAGACAGCAGCAACAACATCTACTGGCTCGCAGGCATCAACGGCACGCTGAGCCTGCTCAAGATCAGTTCTGGCGCTGTGATCCAGTGGCAGCTGTCCCTGCCTTCCAGCTACGGCAGTGGTTCGGTGAACCTCGGACCTGACGGCAGCCTGCGGGTTTTTGCGCCGGTCTATGCCGGGGCGGACATCTATCAGTTTTCAACCGACGGCACCTTGCTGCTGTCCCGCTCTATCAGCCTCGACACGAGCAACGGCGCGAACTCTTTCAGCCTCACGGGTCTGGCGGTTAGCTCAACGGCTATGGTGTTCTCCATCTACACGATGATGGACTTCTCGCCCTACGGGTACATGGATCTGTGCGGCGCCATCTTCAAAGTGCCAGTCGATGGTTCGAAGACCGGGACATGGTCAGTGGCCGGTGCCTCGATCCAGGGCGTAACCTACAGCGCCTCATCCCCCAGCATCGGCAACACCTTCTGGTCTCTGACCTTCCGCAGCTTCTCGTTGCTGAGCCGCACTCTGACCGCGGGGACACCAGCCTACAGCTTTGCGGCCGGGTCCTACACCAACACCAACACCAAGACCGGGATCTGACCCATGATCATTTCGCATGACCGCCACACGCTGTTCATTGGCGTGCAAATGCTTGTATTTATTTAATATTTATCTTTACAATTACAACTGTGGGGCCACCAATCTCTCCGTCTATCGGCCGAAATTTTTCTACAATTTCACCACCCTCGATAAGAGATTGATATGCATCGTCTTCAACAGGGAAAGCACTGCGCTCGGCCTTATAGCGCTCCGCGTGGGTTAGGATCGCGTAGTCAGCTCGGCAAGTGAACCGTCGGCTTGGTGCCAGTGTTCCATAATCCACGACTGAGCGGCCGCTTCGTCCTCGCTCGATAATTGCGTAGCTAATACGCCCTTGCAGCATCTCGCGCGCATCGACACAGCCGACGTCACCAAGCGGAAACAGAAGCTTCCACGGATAGCCCAGCAGGTCGAAACCAAAGTGCTCGACCAAAACCGTGCTTGCGGGAGGGATGTTGCGCGCTGCCCAGACAGTTGCTTGCTGTCGTGTGTCATTGGTCCGTTCGCGAACGTCGGCATTGGTGCGCAGAAGGAGGGTGCCAAGCAGCCCGAGGCACAACATCGCAGACGCTGCCAGCCCTGCCTGCGAAAATCTTCTGCTTAGCCATAGGACCATACCAAAGAGCGCTACACCAGCTGCAATCGCCAGCAGCGGCATCAGCGGGAGCGCCCAACGTTCCCAGATTAACGGCTGAAGGGATAGCGTGATGAAGAATCCGCCTCCGACCGGTCCCATGACGTAGAGCGCCTGTGGCCGGCGAACTAGAGTCACAATTCCCGATGCAGCCAAAAATGCGCCGCCCGGGCCTAGCCCGTTCAGGATCGGACCTGAAAAATACCACCAGGCGTTAGCTAGCGGGCTGCCGCCGGTCGCGCCGAGATGCTTTAGGCGGGCTTCTCCGGCCAGGTTGCGCAGAACGGTTTCATGATCGAGCAGAAGATAAGGAGAAAAAAGCAGCAGGAAGCCCAGCGCCATAAAAAGGAACAGCATCAGTCGCCGGATGAAATGGCGGCGGTTCGCCGAGTCATAGCGCAGGCCCCGCGCGGCAATGCCCAACACGCTCAGTCCTGCCAGCGCGAACGGCCACTTGGTCGCGACCGCCAGAGCCAGCCACAGGCTTGCCATTACCCAGTCGCGCCAGCGATCATGGCGCGAAATTCTGACGGCTGCGAGCATGCACAACAGCATGAAGCATGTCGCCATCATGTCCGAGCGAATGATCTGCGAAAAGGTTACATGCAGCGGGTTGAACGCCAGCAGCGCCGCCGCCCCAAGCCCGGCCCAACGAGCGAACAGTGCGCTTCCTAGCTTGAAGGTAAGCCAGATCGACAGTAGTCCGAAGCCTGCCATCGCGAGCCGTCCGGGCAGGATGACCCACGCGGGATCGGCATAGATCGCCTGTGCAAAGGCATCCGGCGAAGCAAACCAACCTGCGATCCAGCCGACTGCAAATACCATCGCGTCGATCAGCGCCAGGAGGTAAATCGTAGTTGTTGCCGGGTGGCCGAACCAGCCGGGATTGAGCGTCGGCCCGGAGAGCATTCTTACCGCCCCCATCTGGAACATCAATTCGTCGGGATCGTTCAGCGCCGGCAGGCCGAACGTTATTCCGCGCAGGCGGAGCAACAGCCCAGCAGCGAGCACGACCGCAAGCGCCGCGCCATGCCAATTTCGCGCTGTGTCGTCGCCAGATTCGGAGGGAAACCTCATTGTTGAACAGCCCGCCTGTTGCCGTTCAAGCCGCAGGAGGCGCCGGAGCGGCGTTTTGCGAGGATCCGGTTTGAGCCAGGGGCCATTCGCGGCGGAAGCGCCAGCGCCGGGCCCCGCCCTGGTCGCCAATATCGCGCCAGACTGCGGCGATAGTTGCAGCCGACAGGGCCCAGGCGATCGACATGATGATCAATGGACGCAGAAACGGACCTAACGTAACGCTATAGCGCACGAGCGTCCAGGTGTCGGAAAAGTAGGTTTCGCGAACCACTTCCGCGGTCTTGTCGAGGATGATGTCGAGCGGCAGCGCCAGCAGATAGCAGGCGACGATTGCCCAGATCCGACCAAATCCCCGCCACGATTCCATCATGACGAACACCATGAAGTACATCATCGTGTAGCCACCCGGTTCTGAGGTCACAAGCGCCATCAGGATGCCAAGGTTGATTACTCGGTGCACCGGCACGGTCTCGGGGCGCAGCCATGCCGCAGCAGCGGCAATGGCGATCGTCGCCTGGGTGCCATGCTTCAGGGCCGGGAGAAGAACGGCCAGCAAGTCCACTAGGCGCGAGCCGAGCATTGTAACCAGAAACAGATTGTCTCCTTCGACCAGAGACGTCAGCGGCTGGTATGTCGTAGTGTACCACTGGTCCATGATCTGGACCGCTGGCAATGCGGCAAAGTCGCTGATGTTCGAAACGAGTTCTGGGAGCGTACCACGTCCAAGCAAAGCGAAGCTGAGCAGGTAGACGATAACGGTGGCGAGCAGCGCACCTTCGACCCAGCGCCAGCGCCGCTTGAGCAACAGCGGCACGATGGCCGCGACGAGGTAAACCTTGAAGTTTACCGCGAGTCCCGCCATTAGCCAGCGCAGCCGCGCCGAACGTAGGATCGGCCCGAACGCTAGCAGCATGCAAGTGAACGAGACGAGCACAAGGTTGCCGCGTTCGACCGCTGCCAGCATCGGCAGACCTAGGCCCACGCAAACCGTGCGCGGGATCGCACTTGCCGGATCGCGCTTGCGGAATATCCAGTAGAGCAGCGCGACGTTGATCGCGAAAATCATCCAAATGGCTGTAACGCCGACCCAGTCGCAGCTTCGCGCCGCGAGTCCGGCGCTGAAATCGTACCCTCGCCGGTCGGGATAGCAGCTGTTGATGCCTACTAACCGCAGGAACACGAATGAGATCGGAGGATACAGCGTCTTCCAGACGTCATAGGTCCCCTCGTTGCGCGCCCAGAATGCAGGGTTGAACCAGTCGGCATAAGTATCACCCGGATCATAGAAGAACGGCGGCGGTAGATAGCCGTTCTGCCACAGGAACCACAGGTTCCAGGTGATGCCGACCAGGATCGCTAAAGCCATGGCGCGCTCCACCCACCACCCGGGCGGCCGGGTGCCCACAGGCGCAGTCATGCTGCCGAGCCCGACTTGAACACAAGCCGCTTGAGGATCAGGTAATTGACCAGCGAAACAAACACGATCGACACGATTCCGGCAGCATATGGGCCGGCCAACGGGGCGGCGATCGCAAGGGCGGCCAGCCCGAGAAAGTAGTTGGCCACGTATGACAGAGTGAACCGCACTTTTGATCCCTGCTGCCCGCGAAAGGCATGGCGGCTATAGGTGAAGTAGTTGAACGTCGCACCGGCCACGTGCGAAGCGATCTGCGCCACGTAGATGTTCATGCCCAGTGCTACGAAGAGGGCGTAGAGCGCATAGCCAAAAAGCGTGTTGACGATCCCCGCCTGGTAATAGCGCCAGAGTTGCTTCCGCTCCGAAGCGGAGCGCCAGTTGAACACGCTCAGGTTCCCGGCGGGAAATTGACGCGCTCGCGTTCGAGCACAAGCCGTTGGTTGCGTGTCCGCTCCGAGATGAGCGCGATCTGCACGCCGGTCAGCCCCTGAAACAGGAACAGCATGCAGAATTGCCCTTCCAGCATTGCTGTCAGCAGCCAGAGTTGAACCGACCGGCCGGAAAACGCTGCGACGACTGCGCCGAACAGGCAGATGACAGTCAGCAGTCCAAGCACAAAAGCGACGTAAAGCGGGGCGCGTAGCAGGTTCTTCGACGATCCGGCTAGGCCGTTCAGAGCGAAATCGAGGAGTGTGAAGAAGTTGTTATTCGACCGCCCGCCCGCGCGGACTGGTCGCTTGAACGGGATCTGCTCGATTGGAAAGCCGGTTTCCACCAGCAGACCGCGAAAGAACGGCTGCGGCTCGTTCAAGGCGCGGATTGCTTCCACAACGCGCCGGTCGTAAATCCCGAACCCGGTGGCATTGGGAATAATCTTGTAGTCGCCGAAGCGCTCCTGAAGCTGGTAAGAAAGTTGCCTCATGAACGTCAGCAGGGCGCCAGACTGCTCGCTCTCGCGGATGCCCAGCACGATGTCGGCGCCCGCGCGCCAGCGGCGGACGAACTCAGGCAGCAGGTCGGGAGAATCCTGGAAATCCGCGCACATCGAGATCACCGCGCGCCCCGACGCCTGATAGATGCCGTGAGTGGGCGAGCGCATCTGGCCATAGTTGCGCGTATTGATGATTAGTCGGATACGCGGATCGCGCGCGCACAAGGCGCGCACGATCTCGACCGTGTGGTCCTGCGAATCATTGTCGATGAAGATCACCTCTAAACTCTCGCACACCGGCTCCAACTGGGCGATGACGGCGGCGGCGATGGCCTCGGCGTTTTCCTCCTCGTTGCGACAGGCGATTACGACCGAAATCTCCGGACTGGCGCAGTCCTGGGGTGCGGCGCACAGGGGGGGCTCGATCGGGTCGGGTCGTGCGGTGGGGGTGTCTTGCGTCAGCATCGGGGTCACGACTGTTTTGGCTCTAGCTGCGAACCGACGGGCGGTCGCAGCCGGTAGAATTCGATCGCCATCCAGAGCAGCAGGAACGCGAGAGCGGCTGCTGCAGCGGGCAGGTAGATCTGGCGGGTAGTGTCGACGTGCGCTTCTTCGAGCACGCGGACGTTCGCAGTGGATGTCAGGTCCTCGACCGCCGTCCCCTGAAGGTAGCGCATGTAGCTGTCGTAAAGTGCCTTCGCGATGCCCAGATCACGCTCCAGCTTGAACAGCTGGCTGGTGTTCTGGACGAGTCGGCCCACGCTCTCGCCGCTTTCGGTGCCGGTCGCCTTGGCGACTGCAAGCTGCTGTCGCAGGGCCGCAAGTTCGCCCAGGATCTGGCGGACGACGATGTTTTGGTCGGTGAACATGCCGCGTGTGGCGGCAAGCTGCACTTCCTTGGCCTTGATCGTCGCTTCCAGCCTCGGCACCCGTTCGCCGATGGCTTCTATAGATGAGCGCGGGTCGGCATAACGGTTGCGCAGCCGGAACGTGTCGAACGCGCTCTGGGCGCGGGCAAGCTGCTCCGACGCGTCGGACACCAGCTTGACCAGCACCTCGCGTTTGTATGCGGTCTGCTTGCGGCTGATCTCCGCCAGTTGCAGCTGCACTGCCACGTTGTAGGCGCGGATCACGTCGCGGGCGAGCTGCGAGTCGCGGTGCTGCATCTCCATGGTGATGATGCCGCCCCGCAGGGAACGGATTGTGACCCGCTCTTCGAGCCAGCGGTGCAGCTCGATCCGGTCCGGTTCGCCGAGCCGGCGGTCCAGACGGACCTCGCGGATCACTATGTCGCGTACGTCCACGCTCTTGGCGACGCGCATGGCCATTTCCACTGCGGCCTGATTGCCGAACACGCTGTTCAGAGCGCCGAGCTGGCCGAGCGTGCCACTCAGGCCAAGGCTCTCACGATCCACAGGAGTGATCGAGGCAACGGCGCGGTGCCGTTCGGGGAAGAACGTGAGCGCCACAAGGGCGCCTATCATGAGGCCGAACACGGCAGCGCGCCTGGGGAAGCTGCGCAGCTGACGTATCCCCGCCAACGTGCCGACCAAGCTGCGCGGCGGCGTCATTTCGTCACCGCCACGACCGTCGCCGAACTCAGCCCCAGCTGGAACAACGTCTGCGTAATGTCCTTGAACTTGGCCCAGAAACCGCTGCCGCCGGTCTTCACCGGCACGAAGACTACATCGCCCGGGAGGACGCGGGTGCTCATCGCACCCCGTTTTCTCGACACGACCTCGCCGTTGGCGCGCACGACGAAAATCTGCCCGCGGTCAGCCGAACGCACTGTGCCACCGGCCATTTCCACGTAGTTGCTGACGCGCATCGGGTCTGTGCCGGCACTGACCAGGAACGAAGCCGGGCGGTAAACCGCGCCAAACACCCCCACAGTCGTCGCACGGGGCGGAATGTAGATCGTGTCGTTATTTTCGAGAAGGATATCGCCGGCAATCGAAGTCGCCTGCGGCGCTATCCCGAGCACCACGCGGCCGTCCGGCTCTGCTTTGCGCAGCCGGTCAAGAGTCGCACGCGCGGCGGTGATCTGACGATTACGTTCGGCATCCGATAGCCCGAGCTCCGTGTTCAGTGGGGCAGAGGTCAGGGCCAGATCAAGCTGTTGCAGCGCTTCGTTGAAGCTCTCCTGCTGTTGCAGGCGCACCGACTGACGGGTGAACTTCGTGCCGTAGACATAGGCATTGGCGGTGTAGCCGCCGGCAAGTGCGATTACCTCGCTCATCGGCGTATTCGGAGCAACGTAATAGTTGCCGGGCCGGTTGACCTCGCCATCGATGCGCACAAGCACCGATTGGCGGGCGGTCGGCATTGTCAGGCTGCCCTGCGACAGCACCTGCAGGATGTCGCCGCCGTGAAGCGGCTCTGCTACCACGGCCGTCATGTCGACGAGCCGCGGCCCGACGACGTCGGCGTCCCCGGCACGATAGACGAGCACGCGCGAACGGTCGGCGAGGCTGTTCGGCCCGCCAGCTGCGGCCAGCATTTCACCGACGCTTTCGCCCGCCTTGGCTTCGTAGATAGCCTCTTCATGAACACTGCCGATAACCGCCACCTGCATGCCTGCCGGCGGGATGAAAAGCACGTCCTCGTTCTGCAACTGAACGTCATTCACCCGGCTGCCGCCGCGCATCAGCTGATAGAGGTCGAACTTGGCGATCTCCTGCCCGTTGCGGTACAGATGAATGATGCGCCAGCTGCCGCCGGACGAAGGGCCACCCGCCTGGAACACAGCGTTTGCCAGCGTAGACAGGCTGTTGACCGTGAAGGCGCCCGGATTGTTCGCAAGCCCGGTGACATAGACGCGGATGCCGCGCAGGCGCTTGATTGTCACCGTGACCGTGTAGCCGCGGAACTGCGTGCCGATCGCGGCCGAAACGGCGTCGCGCAGGTCGGCATGCCGTACGCCGGCTACCTGGATGCTTCCGACACCCGGAAGGTGAATCCGCCCGTTCGTGTCGACTTCGCGTTCGACGCTACCCTCGACCGAGCCGGTCAGGGCGATCGTGACGACATCGCCGGGCTGGACCACGTAGTCCGGCGGCACGGTGGCTGTTGCCGGCGCGGCGAAGTCGCGCTGGGCCGGTAGAACCAGGTTCTCGCCAAAGCGCGGCAACCGCCTGCCGATGAAGCGCTCGACATACCGCTCGAATTCGCCAGGCTTCGGCGTGGCGCGGAGCTGGGTGTTGTCGGACTGCGCATTCTTCTGGTTTTGCAGCAGTTCTTGCAGCGCGGCCGCGTTTGCGGGGTCCTGCACCGTGTAAGGCGAAATCGCTGGCTGGCCGATTACTGGATTCGGCGCGCCGGGAAGCTGCACCGCAGGCAGACCCTGCGCGCCAGTCTGAGCCTGAAGAGGATCAAGCGGCGATCCGATTGGAATGCGCGGATCCGCCGGGAGCAACTGGGCAGACGCCATCGAAGATGCTGCCGCCCAGCTTAGCACGAGCGATCTGGCTATCCACCGTGAAGGTGATTCAATTCTGATCAAGGACTTGTCCTCATTTCGCCACGACCGAGCCTGCGAAGGCCTGCGCCGTGCGTGAAAAATATGATGATGTTTCCGATATTTGACGGTCTATCGGCAGATGGCTCATGCCATGGCTGGCAAGCAGCGACAGCCATTGCCCGGCATCGCCGAAATAACAGTTGGCGGCCGGTGACGTGATGGGGCGGCGTTCCACGGTGCCGCCCAGAACTTTCGCGACGGTGCCGGCCACCTCGGCGAGTTCCATTGGTTCGCCCCCGGTCTCGAAGCGGAGCACCGCCTTGCCCCGGCTGTCCAGCAGCGCCGCGAACACCAGCGAAATGACCTCGCGCACGGCGACATAGCTGCGCATGACCTGCATCGGCGCACGCACTTCGATTGCCCGTCCCGCGAGCGCGTCGAGTATGAAGCTCGCCAGCGCATAGGTTTCAGGCTTATTCATGTATGGGCCGGACACGCTGAAGATGCGCCCGATCGCCGCGCGTCGACCCGGAGCACCCTGCGCCCAGGCGGCGGCGGCTTCCTCGTCCTCGCGCTTGAGCGCGCCGTAGAGCCGCAGATCGGCTGCGGCAGCCGGATCGTCTGCCGCAGCAGCCGCCCCCGAAGAGGCGACGAAAAGCCGGTCTGCACCAATTCGCTCGAGCGCTCCGAAGACTTGTGCCGACAGCACGCGGTTGCGCGCGGCGTAGTCGTCAGCATCCATGCCGGCGACCTTGTCCTTGGTCAGGAACGCAAGGTGGAGCACTATGCTCGGTTCGGCAGCAAGGGATGGAAGCGCCGCGAGCGCCTGCTGCGGCACGGCGAACGCGTCGTCGAGCACCACCTCACCCTGGTCAGAACCGAAGCAAACCACCCTCCTAGCAAAGCCTTCCGACCCGAGTGCCTTGCGCAGCAGCGTCACTGTTACCCGGCCGATCCACCCGCGCGCGCCGATGATGACGATACGGCGCTGATCATCCTGCACCCGCTGACGCGCCGGTTCGGCAAGCCGGGCGTTGAGCTGGTCTTCCCAG
>VFQS010004101.1_pt1 | contig 10725 bp, 13 predicted proteins | sample 3512361 | NCBI WGS metagenome assembly VFQS01 (sample SAMN10412375, study PRJNA504923) | tailings metagenome | isolation source: Relicate 1 Philex TSF3 active mining | place: Philippines | reverse complement strand
CCCCAAAACCCCAAAACCCCATTTATATCTTGAAGAAAAGGTGATTATAATCTACTCTTTTATCAGAAAGGAAGGCTTAGCTTAAGCTTCTGCAAGATGGGCACCCTCACGTTTGCGGTCGATTCTTGTTGCTTAGCAGTAAGTGTTTTTATATTGACGAAGTGATTCTTTGACTTTACTCTGTTGTTGAGAAGCACAGCAAATCTATTATCTGCTTCATTGAAAGCATGAGTCCAAACGTGGCATTCTTTGCATTTGTAGAGCTTCCACTTGGTCAAGCTTGGTCCGTTGATTGCTACAGCAGGCGCTATTTCATTCTTCCTCTAGAGAGGTATCTAAAGACCTAGAATGTTCGCTGTGTTCTTCTTTTCAATAACGGATACTATCTCGCTGTTAACATCAATACCCTGGCTCAGATTAGTGGCAAGCATCCTCTATAGTCCCTAGGCTGCCTTATTTGGCGCAACTTTCTTATTCTATTTGAACATTAAGTTCCCAAGGCCCCTAGGTCCCACCACAATCGGCTCTTTATCTCCAAGTTGCATGATATCATTGATGTCAATTTCGAAGAAGCCCCACTGAAGACTTTCTATCTGAGAGACCTTGAAATGTGTTTTCAGGTACTGAATGAAATCTGTGCAGCCGGATGAGGGACACACAGAGGACTCGACGTTTCTATAGTAGTGTGAACAGGTGCAGTTGATTGTCTCCATGTTGTTGTAGTTTGCATACTACCTCTTCAGAATGATTGTGCATGTTCCACACTTGCATTGAAACCTTGGATAGGTTGAGAGGTAGCCTCCTATCTTATTGGTGAGCTGCGTGAACTGTGATATCAAAGACAGTCTGTTGCCTTCTTTTTCATTGAAGAGTCTGAAGAGCAAGTTTTGGGATCTGATGACGGTGTAGGTCTCGTAGGCGCTTGTTTGAAACACGTGCGAGAGGCTCAGGAGGAGGGACTCGCGTATCAGGCCACATGAGGAATCGCTCTCAATGAAGAGGACACGGCCACGCTTCAAAGCGATAGACCGCAGGTAGTCTAGTAATAAGGGCTAGGCAAGGAAAGAAGTGTAGTTAGCGCATGAACCGTCTTGAAATTTGAAGTCCTTGGGGATCTCTAAGACACTGTAGGCGTCTCTTATGTGCTACAAGTTTTTGCCTTTATTGAGTGTCTCTGATGTTACAACCAGATGCGTTAAGTTTTAATTAACAAGGTACTGACCGGCAGATGTCCCCAAATTCGTGTGCAACATGAACCATTCATAGTTGCAGAGGGAGATATCATCCATTATCTTCAAATAGTAGGGCTCGCTGCTCCGAGCAGACTCAATTTGAGGTGTTTTCATGATTTGGATGGCCTGGTCGAGTGATTGCTCAAATATTGAGCCTCCAGGTGCAGAAGAGCGATTAAGGCCACCATCGTGCAGTCCATTAAGGCTATTCCTCATGTTGCTGTGGCCCATGTTCATGCCACCACCAGTCGTTGAGACCAAGAGGGCATGAACATGCTCGAAACGCTTTAGAACATTTTCTATACTTGGTCTCAATCTCAGGTCACGGACGAGCATATATTTCATAAAGTCGATGAGATAGACGTTGTTGTTGATCTTATCAAGTCGCTCCTGAGTGAATAGGGCTTCACTGGGCCTTGTTACGCGAAAATGGAATTGAAGATAGTCAGATGTATAGAATAAGTATTCACCTGTCAAGAGCTCATAGAGAAGGCAGCCTGCACTCCACACATCTGAAAGACGATTGGTGCCGACCTATTTCCTTCTATCGTACTTCTCCGTATCCTTCCTTGTGTTTATTGTAAGTTGCAGCATCTCCGGAGACTTACAGAAATCCGTACCTCGGTTTCTCTGACAGAACTCGTCTTTTTCATTCGAAAATACCTTGCACTCCCCGAAATCTCCAATCGTCAACTTTATCTTGTCTTCTTCATTTTCCCCTATCGCTAAGAATTGAGATGAAAGCGAGCTGGCTCCGCTGGCATCAGTATTGAAATCAAGTAGCACATTGTCACACTTGATATCATAGTGAGTCACATTGTGCTAGTGCACGATCATCAAGCTCTTCAAGAACTCCTTGTAGATTGACAGGTAAAGAGATAGGTTTTCGTTCAAAGACTTAGTCTGATTGAGTCTCCACTATCTCAGTGAGCAAGTGTAACGCTTCATAATGATGTAGTAGCTGCCACCACTCAAGCCGTAATCATAGAGGTCTGACACACAAGGCTCGAGCCTCAATTCTTCCAGGCATGTGATCTCAGTGAAAATGTCATGCAAGACGCATCTATCGTAGATTGACTTAGGAATGAAAAGTTCTTTGATGGCGACCAGTTAGGGCTCTGCTAAATTAGTCTTTGACTCATAAACTTAGGAGTAGGCTCCTTCAGCTATCTTAGTCCATCCTTTACCATTGTTGTAGAGACCCAAATCAAAAAGCTATGCACTTAGAAGTTTAAGTAAGCGTACACCAGCCAGTGGCGGACTTACCTCCTTGTGCACACGACTCATAATTTTGTAGATAATTTGTGATGTGTTCTTAGGGTGATTCAAGTGATGATGAAGTAGGAAAAGAATATTCTATTTGCCATTGTCTATTGGGAACTGACTACAATAGAAGTCGTCCAATGTTCCACGCTCAGGAGTGAGTAAGAGGCAAACTATCATAGAGATCATGAGAACGTGCAATTCCTCATCTTGATAGATTGGTCTCATTGATCGCTCTTTAAGATAATATGCCTCCACATCATCATAGTTGTTAGCCGATTAGAATGCCTGAGTTTCCTCTTACTCTGGTACAGTCAGCAAACACTTCTATGACTTTTAGTTCTCAATTAGGACCTAGAACTTAACATTATTCTTAGTAAGCTCTTTCTGCAACTTGGTCAAATCCCCAGCTGCACTCTCATTTTGCTTAGAGTATTCAATCTGCTGCTATATTTTGTTCACTCCCTGTTCACTCTCGTTTTTCTCAGGGATTTTGATCAAAGGTATCACAAAACCACCTGGTTTCTTGAGTATTGGGACTGGGGTCTGAGATTTATCGGAGGGGAAGAAAGCTGCCTTGGATGGGATCTAAGACTGCTAATGGGAGCTGTCTGTTTGCAATTGATTTTTGGGGGAACCAAAGGGTACCGATTCAGGAAGTTTATAGGCTGAGCTGATCATACCCTTGTTGATTTCTGGCATCGGTGAGGGGATCATGCTACCAGAAAAGTTACTTCCGCCCATTATAGACTCAATCTTGATTTGACTCTGCTAGCTAACTCTCAGTAAATTGATGGTGGGATTCTGATTTTTATCAAAGAGTTTATGATCACTATCAGTACCCTCGTTATTAAATTGAGGAGGCTACAAAAGCTTGTTAGTAAAGTGAATGTACTGTGCTGACTCTAATGACTCTTTGACACTCATGTTGTTACGAGTTTCAGGCATCATTAGAGTTTTCTTGACTTTTCTACTTTCTTGAGGCGCACTTGCTCCATTAACCTCCGTATACTTTAGTTCTTCTTATTCATCGTCAAAGATCTTAACTGGAGCTGTGTTTTCAAAGATCCCTTTTCTCTCACTCTATCGTTGCTGGAAAAGCATGTCCTCTTAATTTGTGGTTGTATGCGCCGCATTAGTATTGAAATGTTTTGGATCTAGATATCCACTTGCATAGTCAATGGTTTGGTTGACCGACTAAATATTGCTAATCATATTGGGATTGATAGTAGCAAGGTCCTTTTACTAATGGTTTATGGGTGAAGATTTGTCTGGGACTATCTCTGAGAGCCCTAGTCCGGTAATGTTTAGTTTCGGGATGCCAATCTTTGGCTTGACTGCAGGAGGGTCCTGCACCACTTTCTATTCCTCTTAGTGAATGGGCTGATCATTTTGCTTGGGGGTATCAGGCCTCAAATCTGATAGACCGAGACCAGCAACATTTAATTTCGGGATAGAAAATCCAACCGGTTTCTTAACCTATGGAGCTGGTGCAACCATATCTTTTTGTTCTTCATCTCTGACCTGTGCCGCATCTTTATTATCTGGTATGAGAGGCTTCCCCTCAGTGCCAGGGATAATCTCTGAAAGGCCTAGACCAGCTACATTAAGCTTGGGGATGCTGAAACCACTCATCGGCTTCTTTGGCTGTTGTACTTGTTCAATAACTGGTAGAGGAATGGGATCTCCTGTCCCTGGAATAATTTCTGAGAGTCCCAGGCCGGCCACGTTTAACTTTGGAATACTAAAGCCAATCGGCTTTTTAACCTACTCTTGAGGCTTGGGAGGGACGTCAATGGTGTCAGGAGTCTTTACTGGTGGAGGAACTTGTGCCTCTAATTTATCTCCAGTGCCAGGAATAATCTCTGAAAGCCCCAAACCAGCGACATTAAGCTTGGGGATGCTAAAGCCCATAGGCTTCTTTGGTGCTTATAATTAGGATGGAGGCACCTATTCTTGATTGTTATCTTCCTTAAGTGGAGGGTTGGGATCTCCTGTACCTGGAATAATTTCTGATAAACCCAAGCCTGTAATATTAAGTTTAGGAATTCCAATAGAAAATCCTTTTTTGACTGGTGGAGCAGCAACTTCTTAAGCTTCCTGTCTATTGGAAGATTAAGGCTTCTAAACAACTTAATTTGGCTCATTATTTTTGTCTGGAATCAGTTCTGAAAGTCCGAGTCCCAGAACATTCAATTTGGGGATCGCAAAACCAAGTTTTTATTTTGGCTATGGTGGTGGTTAAGGCTCTTATTCCTGAGGTTCATCGAATTCATCTGAGCTAGAAGACTCAAACTATCTCTTTTTGGTCTCTTCTTCTTAGGGCTAAGGTATAACTTTATCTCCAGTGCCAGGTATTATTTCAGAAAGACCGAGGCCCGAAACATTCAGTTTAGGAATAGCTAAACTTAGAGGCTTTTTTGGTATTGATACTTCCATTGTCTTGTCCGGTTGTTCCATTGGCTTTGCCGGTTCAATAATCTCTGTCAACCCAAGTCCTTCAACCTTAAGTTTTGGAATGTTAAAAGGCAGCCCCATCTTTTTCTGTTGCTCTACTTTTTGTTCAAGAATTTTACTAACATCAGGGTTTCCTGGCTCACCCTTCAACCCCTCTTACTCTTTAGTTATCTTGCTGACCTCATTCGTTTTAACCCTTTGTGAGTTTTAACTGCGCCTCGACGACTTCTATCTCTCCGCCAACTTCTTCTTCTGTTCCTCAGCTAGCCACCTCAATTGATCAATTTCAATCTGAGTCTTATTGTTGTTGCCGCCCTCATTCTAAGGGACTATCTCGGAGAGTCCCAAGCCCTTTATGTTCAGCTTCGGTATCCCAACACCCATCTTCTTGAAAACCGGCTATATTACTTCGCTCTGGTTTTGATGCTTGTCTTCAACAGAGACCTTGGACACAACGGGGTCTGTGGTGGAGGGATTTTCCAAATGCAGGGGCTCAACTGTGGGAGGACCTTGCTTGTTTTAGAGATTAATGCTTGTGTCCAATAACCCGGCGACCTGGTGACTGCCGATGGCTTCCTTCATGAGTCGGTCGCGTTTTTGTTTGTTTGCGGCGGTGGTGCACTCGAACTCGAGTTCGATCTCTTGGCACATGAACTGGAGGATCTTAAACTGGTAGAGCTTGCGCCGGGTGTCTTCGTTGCGGTTGCGTGAGATCGCAAAAAGACACTCCAGATGCTCCTTGCAAAGGGACATCGAGCGGTGCTTAGAGTCGCTCGGATTGCCGCTTTCTTGCTATCTCTTCGAGAAATTCTTGTTGTAGAGACGCACGAAGGAGATGTAGTGGGTGCGGATGTAGAATAGCATCAGTTCTTCGTGGAGGAAGGCGTACTTGGTGAATTTGTCTGGCAGGTTGAAAACTAAGCGAAGGAAGTTAAGGGTGCTCAGGGTGAGCTAGAAATTCAATGGACAACTTCCAAATCTCAGAAGGACTGATAACTCTGCATCTGACTGTTTGGATGAATTGAAAAATTGTGAGGGCGTCGGTCTCATTGGGGAAACATTTGAGGCAGCCCTTCCAGTTTAGTTCAAACGGCTTGTACTTGAACCTAAGCCGAAATTCAGGAAATTTATTGCGTTGGTAGATATATACGAAGAGAGCAATCCATTTGGAGGGGTGATTAGATAGAGCATTTGATACAGGATTTTCCTTATGGCTTATTTCCAATACTTCTGCATCACCTAGACAGTCTCCTCCTAGTGAGCGATGTGAACTGAGCTTTATTAATCGCTCTGTAGATTTCTCCTGGCACCGACATCAAGCTATCCAGTAGGTCCACCACCACCGCCACCACCGATTTTAGATTCAATTTTTTCTTTCATATCCTCTCCAATATTGGGCCCGCCGTTCCCAGAATTAGGGTTTTATTTGGACTTCTAATTGCCATATCGATGGGAAAAGTGTTGTGCGATGCATTTATGATAGAAAGTCAAAATGCTTTAGAAGTAGAGGATTGAATTCTGGGCACAAGTCAATGCGGTATATAAGCTTTTCTTGACTTAACTAAGCGCAATCTCGAGATCAAATTACATTAAAGAGGATAGAGTGGAGGAAAACTGAGCGAAAAAGGACTCTTCTTCGAAATTGACTAGGTTTATGCCTCTTAAATCATCAATGAGAATAGTTGCCTGGTGAAGTAAGAACTCTTAATTTTGTCCGATTTCAAGATTCGCTTAGAACAATTTTGATAGATCAATGGTGCTTGCCAAGTCACTTAGAAAAAGGCTTATTACATAAGTCTTGACACTTTCTTGCCACTGGTCATCTCCTGATATAAAGATTTCATTGAATAATTTCATTGTCTCTTAAGTACTCTAGTTAATTGAGGCACTATCAGGTATCATGGACAGCAAGATAGATATCAATCGGAGATATTCAGAGAAAAGTTATCGATACATTTTCTAGTTCTTGATCATATATGCCATCTTCTGTTATTGTTTCAAATTGGTTGTGACTGAATTCGGGGACCTCACTAGACCAGACCTGCCACCGCCTCCTAGATTCATAGTATCAGGTGTGACACTAGTGGCATTGACGTTTTTGCTGAAGTCCATCACAAAAATATTCGTGCGAACAGCCAAATCAGTCAGGCACTTCTTTATTGTGAGCAATGATTCCAGGGTTATTTCGATGACTTGATATATCATGATCCTTGATTTCTGTGATTCCAGATATGCATTAAGCGTTATCAGCTCGTTTCTGAGACTTTTGGCGAATTTATAATTTATTTTATCGAGTGAACTGAATTATTGAAACTGCACAGAAATATGATTCTTGATTCTTCGATCTACGTTATATAGAAACACATCAAGCTTTCTTCGTAACCTTTCTTTGGAAATGAGAATTTGAACATTTGACTTAGTGGTGCTGCTAGAAGACACAGTACTTAGATCAAATCCGATTCCATTGCTTGCCCATAAAATATTGGGATTGCTTATTGAAGTTGAGGCATCTCTAAAAGTTGAAAGCATTGATGATCTGCATGAAATATCTCCTCCAGATAAACACGAGTTGTGCAAGAGTGCATGAGAGCCTTAGCGATTGATGATATGTCCTTGGGTCATACCAAGACCTAAGGGAGCAAGGTTAAGGTTTGGCACCTGATTTGGTAAAGCTAACTGTTGAGAAACACTATCTTACTGAAGAATGCTTTGAAAGGTTAGTGCTCCTCCAAAGAGTCCTCTTTCTCTTGAAGCAAAGTTTGCCAGCTCATTGTTGACTTAGTGTTTAAGGATATCTTCATTGACGAATGTAAACTTCTGGTAGATTTTGAATATAATTTCTTCTTCCAAAAAGAGGCGGACCTCAAACATGGTTGATTTCGAATTGGGAACATTTTTTAGATTGGGAGCAAAATTTCTATAGTCTTCTTCCAATTTCAAAGTTTAATCGATTTTCATGATCCCTGTCAACTAATTTTAAGTGCTTTGGTATCCCTGATACTTTCTTAATGAGAGACTGATAATATCCGTTTTGCCCTCCTCAAGTGCTTGAATAGTCTTTAGATTTTTCAAATCTTTAAATCGACTTGAGTACAAATAGCTGTTCAGCGCAGAGATAGGTTATTTGAGGAATCTAATTTCATGCATATCATAGTGCTCCAATAACTTGTAAGATATGTTCAGAAGAATAAGACGTGCTTGGATCTGTTGATTGTTAGCTTTATTTGCAAATGAATTCCCATCTAGATGTGAAGCCTTGGATAATCTTGAGTCAGGTTTGAAAAACGGTTCATTACTGTAGTTGACGCTGACACTTCGTTAACCAAACTTCTGTTGAGAGGAGGACTATTTGCTTGGCTACTTTTGCTGTTAGGTCAAATTATTTGTTTTCCGAGCAGTCTTAACTAGTTCTAGATCTCGCTTCTGGCTAATCAAAGCAGCTAAATCATTAGTAAGGCAGGCTTCACCCAGTTAGATTGCAAGTTATTTCAATTTTTCCTCTGCATTTTCAAAATTAAAATCTCCCCCTCCAATAACGGTCTGCCCAGCAGCATCCACGTAGCCCATCTCATCAAATGATCCATTAACTTCTTCATATAAAGAAAGGTTATGTTCACTTTCTTCTCCTGCTCTCATACCGTGTTTGATAATTTGATAGGGGTTTTGATGATATGCTAAGCGAGAATTAGCCAGAGCAGTGTGAGTCTCAAAATTTTAATTGCTGTAAGCATTAGATCGATTAGATGATTTTAGCATATTTGTGTTTGTGAGCTACCCATTACCTCCTATGGTTAATGCCTATTAGCCAGTCAATGTAAATGGATGAGCACTTGTAATATCAATACGCTGCTATTGACTAGTTGGATCATATGCATTGTTGATCTAATTTATGTTTAGTTTTGGAATCTATGGCCCCTTTCTGGTTTAAGAAGTAGAATTTTCCCTCCTTTCGTTCGAAAACTCTTGATGCCTTATTGAACCAGTCACGGGTCCCAACCCTTCGTCATTGTTTGGCCCTCCATAGGGTCCGTGCGTCATGTTTGACACTGATGAAAACTTGTGCGTGTTTTTCCTACTCATTGAGATCTGTCTTCTAGTTAGTCTTGACTTTGCTAAAGTAGTCGATGGTACAAAGTTTAGCTTATAATTTGGCTGGTTGAATTGCTAAAATGCAGAGTTTGGGCCCGCTGGGTGTCTGGAATTCGAGCTCAAATGATTTAATGTTGTGCTAAACATACCTAGTGGCATGTTTAGATAGCTCGTCATGACCATGGATGAAGAATTAATTGTAGTATGAGGCTAGAGCAGATGTGCTGTCTAGATGTTGTAAGTAGGTGTTTATATTTGTTGCTGCAACTATTGTATCTAATTCATGGGGAGGGGTGGCACAGCTTTGGCATGTACACCTCTGTTACTTGATGTCTTTCTTTAATGACCCTCATTTTTTCCATAAGACATCCTTTGATAGTTTTAGAAATCTTCTTCCTCCACCTTTTCCAATTTCCCTTTCAAATTTCGAGCGATCTCTTCCCCTCCCTCGCTGCTCTACTTTTCATCATCTTGGTCCTCTGTGACTGGCATAGGCATCACAGCGTTGTTTTTGCTTCCAGATGGCGGCTCAGATATCGCTCTATTGAACGAAAGCTTATTAATAAACCCAGTGGTGCCCTTCTCTCTCCCGATCTTTCGTTCCTCTCTAATGTTCTTCGTCTGGGTGTCTTAACTGACAATCTTGGGGATTTTTGCAGAAACAGGAGCTTGCTACTGATAGTGAACATTGGACGAAATCCTCTTTGCTTACTACGACAATTGGGTCTCCATAGGATGATGAGACTGTTGCTAGTCGAAAAGCTGTGTTTAGCCTGAGATGAGACCGTTTAGGTTATAAGATTTCGCTTTGAGAGAGGCAGCTGTTGCCTATATAGCTGACTAAGACTCTTACTTGAAGAGGCAGGGCAGAGAGTTGAAAAGAAAATTTAGTAATTCTCTCTCTTTCGCTATTACCAAGAAAGGATCACCAAGAGTCTCAAAGAGTATTGACACGGCATGCAAAGAGAGAAAGCATGCCTTCTAAGACGAGTGAAGGTGAACTCGTTGATGCTTGATAAACATGTTTATGATAAGAAGACCAAGTTCATGATTGAATGGAATGTTCTCCTTGTTTTCCTATTCAGATTTAGATCCAACTCTACATATTTCTATTATTATAGCAATAGAAAGGTCATAGCAGCCCTAAAATACACTCAATTGATGTTTGATCACAGGATCATTTCTTTAGGAATTCAATACTTGAGCAATAGTCAAGTCTTTCATAGTTCCCTTCTAAAACATGCTGAACGTGTCTTGACAGAAAAACGAGGTAAAGATTGTTTCGATCAGTTTCACTTTCTGAATTTAAAGCATCTTTGATGCCTTTTTCTGGTATAACTATGACAGAAGATCCCATAATAGTTTATAATCGATACTATCAATACAATTATGCCGCAATATCTTACTTTTCTTTAAGTTGCAATATCTAGCAAATCCTATCCACCTCGTCAAGATTACTTGAATGGACGCCTCTTCTGCTATCTGGAACTGCCCCCATGCTCTGAATTTCTTTCACTTTCTAGACTTTTTCACGATTTATCTGTTTATTCTGTCCCTCGGCATTCTATTGCAAAAGATGACTTTAGCGCCTGCTATTGCCATTGTTATTGCGTTGAGAAGACATATTTCACAAAATTTAAATATTTAAATTCAATGTTAAAAATGGGGTTTTGGGGTTTTGGGG
>VFQS010004100.1_pt1 | contig 10729 bp, 10 predicted proteins | sample 3512361 | NCBI WGS metagenome assembly VFQS01 (sample SAMN10412375, study PRJNA504923) | tailings metagenome | isolation source: Relicate 1 Philex TSF3 active mining | place: Philippines | reverse complement strand
GTCGTAGCCCTTGCTGGGCCGGTAGTCGGTGAACATCGCCGAGCCTGCGGTGGCGAGATCATGCAGAGCTGTCTGGCCCCTCCAGGTGGCTGTTGCTACGGAAGTGCGGGGTTGGCGAGCGATCAGAGCAGGAAATAACGCTGCGCCATCGGCAGCACCTCGGCTGGCTCGCAGGTGAGCAGCTCGCCGTCGGCGAACACCTCGTAGGTCTGCGGGTCGACCTCCACCTTGGGCAGGGCGGTGTTGTTTTTCATCGAGGCCTTGTTGATGCCGCCGCGGGTGTTCTGCACCGGCACGCAGAGGCGCTCGAGGCCGAGGCGACGGGGCACATCGTCGTCGAGGGCGGCCTGGCTCAGGAAGGTGAGGCAGCTGGGGGCGAGGGCCTTGCCGAAGGCGGCGAACATTGGCCGGCCGTGCACGGGGCCTGGTGTGGGGATCGAGGCGTTGGCATCGCCCATCTGGGCCCACACGATCGAGCCGCCCTTGATCACCATCTCGGGCTTCACGCCGAAGAACCCGGGCTTCCACAGCACCAGATCCGCCAGCTTGCCCACTTCCACCGAGCCCACCTGGTGGTCGATGCCGTGCACGATCGCGGGGTTGATCGTCACCTTGGCGATGTAGCGCTTGAGGCGGGTGTTGTCGTTGCGGGCGCTGTCTCCGGGGAGGGCGCCGCGCTGCACCTTCATCTTGTGGGCGGTCTGGAAGGTGCGGGTGATCACCTCGCCCACCCGGCCCATCGCCTGGGAATCGCTGGCGATCAGCGAGAAGGCGCCGATGTCGTGAAGGATGTCTTCGGCGGCGATCGTTTCGCGGCGGATGCGCGATTCGGCGAAGGCCACATCCTCGGGGATCTTCGGATCGAGGTGGTGGCACACCATCAGCATGTCGAGGTGCTCCTCCAGGGTGTTGCGCGTGTAGGGACGCGTGGGGTTGGTGGAGCTCGGCAGCACGTTGGTTTCGCCGCAGATGCGGATGATGTCCGGCGCGTGGCCGCCGCCGGCCCCCTCGGTGTGGAAGGTGTGGATCGTGCGGTCGCCGATCGCCCGGATCGTGTCCTCCACGAAGCCGGCCTCGTTGAGGGTGTCGGTGTGGATGCACACCTGCACATCGAAGCGGTCGGCCACCGTGAGGCAGCAGTCGATCGCCGCCGGGGTGGTGCCCCAGTCTTCGTGGAGCTTCAGGCCGCAGGCGCCTGCCCGGATCTGCTCCTCGATCGCCTCCGGGGTGCTGGCGTTGCCCTTGCCGTAGAAGCCCAGGTTCACCGGCAGGCCCTCGGCTGCCTGCAGCATCCGGGCCAGGTGGAAGGCGCCGGGGGTGCAGGTGGTGGCGTTGGTGCCGGTGGCCGGCCCCGTGCCGCCGCCCAGCAGGGTGGTGACGCCACTGGCCAGGGCCGTTTCGATCTGCTGCGGGCAGATGAAGTGGATGTGGGTGTCGATCGAGCCGGCGGTCACGATCTGCCCCTCGCCGGCGATCGCTTCGGTGCCCGGGCCCACGATGATGTCGATGCCGTCGCTGATGTCGGGGTTGCCCGCCTTGCCGATGGCGCAGATGCGGCCGTCGCGCAGGCCGATGTCGGCCTTCACGATCCCCCACCAGTCCACGATCAGGGCGTTGGTGATCACGGTGTCCACCGCGCCCTCGGCGCGGGTGGTCTGGGCCTGGCCCATGCCGTCGCGGATCACCTTGCCGCCGCCGAACTTCACCTCGTCGCCGTAGCTGGTGAAGTCTTTCTCCACCTCGAGGATCAGTTCGGTGTCGGCCAGCCGCAGCCGGTCGCCCGTGGTGGGGCCGTAGGTCTCGGCGTAGGCGCGGCGGTCGATCCGGTAGGCCATGGGGGGCTTGGGCTTGGGCGTGCGGGGTGGGCCGGCGATGGGGGCCGGCGGGTCAGTCGAGCGGGCCGTTCACCAGGCCGTTGAAGCCGAACACGCGGCGTTCGCCGCCGAAGGGCACCAGCCGCACCTCGCGGCTGTCGCCCGGCTCGAAGCGGATCGCCGTGCCGGCGGGGATGTCGAGCCGCAGGCCGCGGGCGGCCTCGCGATCGAACTGCAGGGCGCTGTTGGCTTCGTGGAAGTGGAAGTGGGAGCCCACCTGCACCGGCCGGTCGCCGCGGTTGGCCACCGCCAGGGTGGTGACGGGCAGGCCGGCGTTGAGCTCGAGGCTGCCGGGCTCGGGCAGCAGCTCGCCGGGGATGAGCGGGGGCATGGGGCTCCGCAGGGTGGCCGCCCCAACTCTGGCAGCGGCAGCGGCCGGGGGCCGTTCGGCTTGAACCGGCGGTATCCGGACAGCTTGACAACGGTGAACGATTCCTTAAGGATTCCTTGGTCGCCCACGCGGCCCGGCCTTCTTACCTATCCTGCGCCGCCCATGGGCCCTGCCGGCTGCGGTGAGGGCCGCTCGAGGCAGCGGTGGGGCGGCGCGAGAGACCCTGGGCCGCCCGACGCCCTCCGCCAGCGCAGGCCATGCCGTTCTCCGAATCCTCCGCCCTGCGCGCCCGCCAGGCGCTGGCCGGCATCTGGCTGGCGGTGATCCTCTCGCTGTTTCACGACCCCTGGAGCCCGGTGCTCACCGCCCCGGATTCGCCGGTAGGCCCCCTGGCGCTGGAGGCGCACCACTGTGTGACCGTGCAGAACCACTGCACCCACAGCCACAGCTATCCCATCGGTGCCCCGGTGTTCTGGGGCCTGCTGCTGCCGCTGCTGATCGCCGTGCTGTTCCTGTTCGGCCATGAGCTTTGGCGGCGCGTCTGCCCCCTGTCCTTCTTCTCCCAGCTGGGTCGCTCCCTCGACAGGCTGCGGCGGCGCCGGCCCTGGAGCCGCAGCGGCACCGTGCCCGCCCAGGTGAAGGCCCCCCGGGTGGCGGCCGACTCCTGGCTGGGCCGCCACCACCTCTCCCTGCAGTTCGGCCTCTTCTATGTGGCGCTGTGCGGCCGCATCCTGTTCGTCAACTCCCAGCGGTTGAGCCTGGCCCTGTTCATGCTCGCCTTCATCGTGGCGGCGGCGGTGGTGGGCTTCCTCTACGACGGCAAGAGCTGGTGCCAGTACATCTGCCCCGTGGCGCCGGTGGAGGCCTTCTACACGGGCCCCCGCGGCCTGTTCGGCAGCCGGGCCCATGTGAAGCCCGACCCCTCGGTGAAGGTGAGCCAGTCGATGTGCCGCACCGTGGCCTCGCCGGGAGCGCCGGAGAAGAGTGCCTGCGTGGCCTGCAAGACCAACTGCATCGACATCGACGCCGAGAAGACCTACTGGCTCACGCTGATGCAGCCCGACCGCCAGCGGCTCTACTACGGCTACGCCGGCCTGGTGCTGGCCTACTTCGCCTACTACTTCCTCTATTCCGGCAGCTGGGCCTACTACTTCTCCGGGCTGTGGAGCCACGAGGCCGACCAGCACGCCCACCTGCTCGATTCCGGCTTCGCCGTGGGTCTCGGCCTGGTGGTGGGTGGTCACACCCTGATCCTGCCCAAGCTGCTGGCGGTTCCGCTGGTGTTGGGCGGCGGTGCCCTGGCCGGCTATGGCCTCGGCCGCCTCGCTGAGGCGCTGGCGGCCCGCCGGCTGATCCGAGCGGAGCGGCCCCTCGGCCGCGAGCAGCTGAGGCACCGCTGCTTCACGCTCACCACCTTCACGATCTTCAACGTCTTCTTCGTGTTCGGCGGGTACAACCTGCGCGCCCTGCTGCCCACGCCGATCGCCAGCTACATCCCGGTGCTGCTCTGTGGCCTCAGCGCCCTCTGGCTGCACCGCACCTGGCACCGCCACCCCGACGACTACAGCCGCGAAGTGATGGCCCAGCGGCAGCGGGGGCGCCAGGCGCGGCCGGCGGCTGCGCCGGCCCAATCCTCACCATCGCCAGGGCAGACCCCGCCCGCAAAAAACCAGCCGGCGAAGACTCCGCCCGCGAAGACTCCGGTGGCGCAGGTGCGATTCGCCATCGGCCCGGACGGCCGGGCCTGAGGCTGACCGGCCGCCTCAGCGGATCGGATCGTGCAGGGTCACCAGCTTGGTGCCATCGGGGAACACGGCCTCGATCTGCACCTCGTTCACCAGTTCGGGCACCCCCTCCATCACCTGGTCGCGGCGCAGCCAGGTGGTGCCCTCGGCCATCAGCTCGGCCACGCTGCGGCCGTCGCGGGCGCCTTCGAGCACGAGGAAGCTGAGCCAGGCCACCGCCTCCGGGTGGTTGAGCCGCAGACCTCGGTTGAGCCGCCGCTCCGCCAGCAGGGCGGCCGTCACGATCAGCAGCTTGTCCTTTTCCTGGGGGGTGAGGTGCATGGTGGCTGGGGGGTGGGGCGCAGGGCACGCTTCACCGCCCTCACACTCTGGCAGCAGTGGCCGGTGCGAAGGGATCCTCCTGGAATGGCCACACCCGAGGCAGCTCCGGCGGCGCCAGGCCCCGTTCGGCCCGGATCGCGGCCCACAGCCGGGTGAACCAGCAGCGGGCGGCCCCGGTGGAGGGGCCGCGGTAGCGGGCCACGATGCCCTGCTCCAGGGCGCCGCAGGCCATCGCCCCCGGCAGGCCGGCCCGGGCCTCGCGGCCCTGGGCCAGCAGCGCGGCCAGCCGCTCGGCGGGGAGCGGCGCCGCCGCCGCCCACACCAGCGAGCCGAACACCGGCTCTCCTGCCAGCCCGTGCTCGTCCGCCAGCGCCCCGCCGCCCAGCTCCAGCCGATCCACCAGCTCCCAGCGCGGCCCGGCGGCGCCGTGGCGGCGGATCTCCAGGGCGGAGCGCCAGCTGCCGCGGGCCAGCTGCTCGCCGGCGGCGGTGCGGCCGAGGCGCACCAGCTCCATCCCCAGCCAGCTGGCCCCCTCGGCCAGCTCCACCCGCAGCGTCTGCTCATAGAGCGCATCGGCGTAGAGCACGAGCTCCTGGGGCAGCCACTCCAGGTCGGCGCCGGGCTGGAGCTCCAGGCGCAGATCCTGCCGGGCCCAGAGCCCCGCCGGGCTGCGCCGCAACCGGCCCACCGAGCCGTACACCTTCTGGGCCGCCACGCTCGTGACCAGGGCGCGGCTGCCCTCCTCCAGCACCGCCTCCACGCTGAGCCGGTCGCCCCCCACCAGCCCGCCGGCGGTGTGCAGCAGCGGCAGCTCGCAGCGGCCGTCGGCCCGGCTGAAGGCGCGCTGCACCCGCAGCGGCGCCGTGGCGCCCCCCTGGTGGCTGCTGCGGCCGTCGGCCCCGCGCCGGAAGCGCAGCCAGGCCCGGCCGTGCCAGCCGGCTTCGGGAGCGAGGGACATCGGCGGGAGGGCCGGGCGGTGGATGGCTCCACTCTGCAGGCCCCGGGCGCGCCCTGGCTGGGGCAGGCTGGAGGGGCCGCCGCCGCCCCGGATCGCCGTGCCGGATTCCCAGCCCGCGTCGCCCCTGGTGCTCAGCCGCCGCCATGCGCCGCCGCCGGCCGCTGATGCCGCGGTGCTGCGGCTGCCACTCACGGCCGAGGAGCGCTGCCGCCTGCGCGGCCACCGCCACAGCAGCTGCGGCCGCGACCTGCTGCTGCAGCTGCCCCGCGGTGGGGCGCTGGAGCCCGGCGAGTGGCTGGCCGGCGACGACGGCCCGGCCCGGGTGCAGGTGGAGGCGGCGCCGGAGCCGCTGCTGCGGGTGCGCGCCGCCGAACCGCTGGAGCTGCTGCGGGCGGCCTATCACCTGGGCAACCGCCATGTGGCCCTGGAGATCCGGCCCGGCGAGCTGCGCTTCCCCGAGGACCCGGTGCTGGCCGATCTGCTGCGCCAGCGGGGCCTCGAGCCCGAGCCCTGCCTGGCCCCCTTCCTGCCGGAGGGCGGGGCCTACGGCGGGGGCCACAGCCATGGTGCTGGCCAGAGCCATGGCGCTGCCCACGGCCATGGCGAGCACCAGCATCACCACCACCAGCCGGCATGAGCGCCGAGGCCCTGCGGCTGTGGCAGCTGGTGAGCCCCGCCCTGCCGGTGGGTGCCTTCAGCTATTCGGAGGGGCTGGAGGTGCTTGTGCAGCGCGGCCAGCTGGCCGACGCGGCCGCGGTGCAGGCCTGGCTGGAGGCCGAGCTCGGCCGCGGCTGCCTGGCGATCGAGGCCGCCGCCCTGCCGCGGCTGGCGGCCGCCCTGGCGGCCTGGCGCACGGCGGCGGGCGCGGCCGATGGGGCGGTGGCTGGAGCGGCTGCCCGGGCGGCTGCCCAGGCGGCGGCCGATGCCGTGGCCGACCTCGATGGCTGGCTGCTCGCCCAGCGGGAGGCCGCCGAGCTGCGCCAGCAGCAGCGCCAGATGGGTGGAGCCCTGCTCCAGCTGCTCGCCGATCTGGGCTGGCCGCTGCCGGCCCAGGGCCGGCCGCCGGCGCCGCTGGCCTGGCCCTGCGCCTGGGCCTGGGCGGGCCTCTGCCTGGAGCTGCCGGCGGCCGCCCTGGTGGAGGCCTACCTCTATGGCTGGGTGGCCAACCAGCTCAGCGCCGCCGTGCGGCTGGTGCCGCTCGGGGCCACCGAGGCCCAGCGGCTGCAGCTGCGGCTGGCCGGGGCGATCGCCGCCCGGGCGGCGGCGCTGCTGGAGGCGGATCCCCGCGCGCTGTGGAACGGCGGTGTGGGGGCAGGCCTGGCCCAGCTCGGCCATGCGGAGCTCTACTCGCGGCTCTTCCGCAGCTGAGCCGCCACACTGGGGCCAGCGATGGGCCGCGGGAGGCACGCGATGGCCGGCAGCAGGCTGCGGGTTGGGGTGGCAGGGCCGGTGGGTTCCGGCAAGACGGCGCTGGTGGAGGTGCTCTGCCGCCGCCTGCGCGACCGCCTGGAGCTGGCGGTGGTCACCAACGACATCTACACCCAGGAGGACGCCCAGTTCCTCACCCGTGCCGGCGCCCTGCCGCCGGAGCGCATCCGCGGTGTGGAGACCGGCGGCTGCCCCCACACCGCCATCCGCGAGGACTGCTCGATCAACCGCGCCGCGGTGCAGGAGCTGGAGGCGGCCTTTCCGGGGCTCGATCTGGTGCTCGTGGAGAGCGGCGGCGACAACCTGGCCGCCAGCTTCAGCCCGGAGCTGGTGGATCTCTGCATCTACGTGATCGACGTGGCCGCCGGCGACAAGATCCCCCGCAAGGGGGGGCCCGGCATCACCCGCTCCGACCTGCTGGTGATCAACAAGATTGATCTGGCCCCCCTGGTGGGCGCCAGCCTTGAGGTGATGGAGCACGACACCTCACGCATGCGGCCGGGGCGCCCCTGGTGCTTCACCAATCTCCACAGCGGCGAGGGCGTGGACGCCGTGGAGCGGTTTCTGTTGCAACAGCTGCCAAATTGAGCATTTCTTTCTCAGCGTTTCAGGACCCAGCGGGAAGCTTTTGAGCGGCGCCTGCGTTTTGGTTGCAACGGATACATGAGGGCGCTGGGGCGATCCGTAGTTTGCGTGTGCCGACAGATACACGGCCCCATCTCCAATCAGACACGACGACACATGATGCTCAGTCTTTCCAGGCGTCTCGCCGTTGGTGCCGCTGCCGGCGCGATGTCCCTCTCCCTCGTTGCCTGTGGCGGCGGCGGTGGCGGCGGCAACTTTGATGGCGAAATCAAAGTTGGCATCCTCCACTCCCTGAGTGGCACGATGGCCATCTCCGAAACCACCCTCAAGGAGGTGGAGGAAATGGCGATCAAGGAGATCAATGATGCTGGCGGCGTGACCGTTGCCGGCAAGAAGTACAAGATCACCCCGATCGTCGAAGACGGTGCCTCTGACTGGCCCACCTTCGCTGAGAAGTCGCAGAAACTGATCGACTCCGACAAGGTCGCCGTGGTGTTCGGCGGCTGGACCTCGGCCAGCCGCAAGGCGATGATGCCGGTCTATGAGTCGAAGAATCACATGCTCTTCTACCCCATCCAGTATGAGGGTCAGGAGTGCTCCAAGAACATCTTCTACACCGGCGCCGTTCCCAACCAGCAGGCCGAACCCGCTGTGGATTGGCTGATGAAGACCTTCGGCGACAAGTTCGGCAAGAAGGTTTACCTCGTTGGTTCGGATTACGTGTACCCGCGTACCGCCAACACCATCATCAAGGAGCAGATGAAGGCCCTCGGCGGCGAGACCGTGGGTGAGGACTACATCCCCCTCGGCAACACCGAGGTGGCTCCGATCATCGCCAAGATCAAGAAGGCCTTCCCCGAGGGCGGCATCATCATCAACACGCTGAACGGCGACTCCAACGTTGCCCTGTTCAAGCAGTTCAAGGCCGCCGGCATCGATCCGGCCAAGTATCCGATCATGTCCTTCTCGATCGCCGAGGAGGAGATCCGCCAGATCGGACCTGAGTACACCACCGGCACCTACGCCGCCTGGAACTTCTTCATGAGCCTGGACACCCCGGCGTCCAAGAAGTTCACGGAAGACTTCCAGGCCATGTATGGCAAGGACCGCGTGACCGGCGACCCGGCCGAATCCGCCTACAACATGGTGTACCTCTGGAAGGCCGCTGTGGAGAAGGCCGGCACCTTCGAGGATCTCGACAAGGTGCGCAGCACCATGATCGGCATCAAGTTCGCCGCTCCCCAGGGCGAAATCGAGATGTTCCCGAACCACCACACCTCGGAGCGGGTGCTGATCGGCGAAGCCTCCGCCGATGGCCAGTTCAAGATCCTCGAGGATTCCAAGAAGGCCATCCCGCCGATCCCCTGGAACCAGTTCGTGCCGGAAACCAAGGGGTACACCTGCGACTGGACGCAAAACCGTCCGGACGCCGGCAAGTTCAAGATGTGATCTGAGCCAGCGCTCATCTCAACCGTCCGTCTCGGGTCCGGCATTGCCGGGCCTGAGGCTTTCGCACAGCCTCTTCTGCGGTGGAACTTTTCTTCTCTCAGATTCTGGACGGCCTCAGCATCGGCTCCGTGCTGCTGGTGTCTGCCACGGGTCTGGCCATTGTCTTCGGTCTGATGGGCGTCATCAACCTCGCCCATGGCGAGTTCATGATGCTCGGCGCCTACGTCACCTTCGTGGTGCAATCCATCTTCAAGCCGATGGGTGGGGTGCTGTTTGAGCTGTATTTCCCGATTGCCCTGGTGGCCTCTTTCGTGGTCACGGCCCTGGTGGGCGTGCTGCTGGAGAGAACCCTGATCCGCCAGCTCTATGGCAGACCGCTGGAAACCCTGCTGGCCACCTGGGGCGTCAGCCTGATCCTGGTGCAGCTGATCCGCAGTGTCACCACCGCCATGATGGCGGGGATCGTGGCCGGTGTGCTCCTCGGGCTGGTGGCCGTGCGTCTTCTCGCCGCCCGGTTTGCCGAGCGCCCGTTCTTCCCCTATCTGCGCGGTGTGGTGTGGGCCGCCGCCCTTGGCGTGGGCCTCGCCATCAATGCAGCCCTCGCCAATGTGCGGCCCCTGGCCAGCGCCTGGTTCGGCCCGCGCAACATCGATGTGACCGCTCCCAAATGGCTGCAGGGCAGCTGGGGCAAGATCGCGGGCATTGAACTGCCCGGCATCCGCATCTTCATCATTCTGCTGTCGGTGGCCCTGCTGCTGGCGATGCTCTGGTTCCTGCGCAAGAGCGTGTGGGGTCTGCGCATGCGCGCCGTGACCCAGAACCGGCAGATGAGCAACTGCCTCGGCATCCCCACCGACCGGGTGGACAGCATCACCTTCGGCATCGGCTCCGGCCTGGCCGGTGTGGCCGGTGCCGGCATCACCTTGCTGGGTTCGGTGGGTCCGAACCTCGGTGCCGCCTACATCGTGTCTTGCTTCATGGTGATCGTGCTGGGCGGGGTGGGCAACCTCACCGGCACCGTGATCGCCTCGTTGCTGCTCGGCATCCTTCAATCGGTGATCGGCTCCGGCTCGATCCTGATCGCCTTCCCCGATCTGCCCGCCAGCGTGAAGGGTGTGGTGGAGTTCTTCGCCACCACCAGCATGTCGCTGGTGCTGGTGTTCAGTTTCATCATCGCCTTCCTGCAGTTCCGCCCCAACGGCATGTTCCCCCAGAAGGGACGTTCCGTGGAGGCCTGATCCGGCTCCATCCGCTGTATCCAGCCGCTGTATCCAGCCTTGAAAACCTTCAAACGCCTGCTCCCCTGGATTCTGCTGGCGATCGCCTTCTTCATCCTGCCGGCGATCCTCGACGACTTCCGCCTCAACCTCTTCGGCCGCTACTTCGCCCTGGCCATCACGGCCCTGGCGATCGATCTGATCTGGGGATATACCGGCTTGCTCAGCCTCGGCCAGGGCATCTTCTTCTCGCTCGGTGGCTACGCCGTGGCGATGTACCTGATGCTCAACACCAAGAGTGAGGCTGGCGGTAATGGCATTCCCAAGTTCTTCGAGAACTACGGCGTGGATCAGCTGCCGTTTTTCTGGCAGCCCTTCTGGTCGCCCGTTTCCACGCTGATCCTGCTCTGGCTGGTGCCGGCCGTGGTGGCTGGCCTGGTGGGCTACCTGATCTTCAGGAACCGCATCAAGGGGGTGTATTTCTCGATCATCACCCAGGCGGCCCTGATGGTGTTCTATCACTTCTTCAATGGCCAGCAGAAGCTGATCAATGGCACCAACGGCCTCAAAACCAGCACCACCGAACTCTTCGGGCAGCTGGTGGGTTCGCCTGATCTGCAGGGCTGGTTCTACCGGATCACGGTGCTGATGCTGCCGCTGGCGTTCCTCGCCTGCCGCTACTTCACCAGCGGCCGCTTCGGCGATGCCCTGATCGCCATCCGCGACGACGAGGTGCGGCTGCGCTTCACCGGCTTCAACACGGTGCCCTACAAAACCATCGTGTTCATCGTGGCCGGCCTGCTCTGTGGGGTTTCGGGTGC
>VFQS010004098.1_pt1 | contig 10737 bp, 7 predicted proteins | sample 3512361 | NCBI WGS metagenome assembly VFQS01 (sample SAMN10412375, study PRJNA504923) | tailings metagenome | isolation source: Relicate 1 Philex TSF3 active mining | place: Philippines | reverse complement strand
GCCGGTGGCCCGCAGCCCACCAGCACCAGATAAATCACCACCAGAGCCTGGAACAGTTTGCCGGCGCTGATTGCAACCCCGAACAGCTCGCCCAGGGGTGCGACCGCTAGGTCCTGCAGGCTGTCCACCACGCTGATCAGCGCCAACGTTGCAACCAGCAGATAGAGCGGCCGCAACAGGCGGCTTTCCAACTGATGCACCCGCGCCTCCGGCAGCCAGCGCAGCAGCACGATGTGCAGCAGATTCAGCCCATACCAACCCAGCCAGATGACCCCCAGCTGCGCCGTCAGGGCATAGGGAAGCCCCATGGCTGCCAGGACTATCACGCACACCACCAGCAGAATGAGGGCGATTGGCGTGATGCCCTGGCTCGGAAATCTCGAGAAGAGCCGCCGCCGCACCGCGCGCGTTGCGAGAACGAGGCCCGCCACCAGCAGCACTTGCAGCACCACCGTTGGCCGTTCCAGATAGCCGAGCCAGCCAAACAACTCCAGGAGCAGGGTTCTCAAGGCTTTTCCCCAAGCAGCTGGATCAGGGCCTGGGCGCTGGATTTCGGGTTCACCTCACCAAATACCAGCTCGGTGATCAGAGCCTGTGCCTTGTTGAGGCGGGGATCGTTGTCGTGCATCAGAGTGAGGAGCGAGCTGAACTGATCGCTCTGTTGATTGGATTGGTCAAGGGCTGCCAGAACGGTTGAGCTCTGCACCGGCACCTTCACGAACCGGTTGGCTGGCAGCAGGCTCTGTGAGCCGACCGTGAGCGCACGCTGCATCAGCGGATTCACGGTGAACTTGGTGTAGGAGATGGCGCGGGCTCGGCCAGGAGCGCTGGAGCTGCTGCCGAGGGCCAGCACGCGGATGCGCTTGATCGGGCTGGGCGGGCTGCCGTCAGCGCCACTGGGGAGGGTGCTCACCCCAAGCGTGGGGCCCAGCACCTTGCGCAGCCGCGGCAACGAAATGCTGTTGCAGGGAACCCAGTCGAGGCGACCGGCCATGAACTCGCCGAGTGCCGATGGCTGATCGCTGAAGAAGGTGATCCGTTGTTGGTTGCTGGCGTTCTGCAGCCAGGCCAGCCAGGCTTCGATGCGCTGCCTGTTGGTGGCGGATGGTTGCTGGCCGGCGACGGCCTGCTCGATGCCGTGCACAGCTCCCAAACTGCCAGCACTCCAGAACAGGCCTTGGGGCTCCACAGTGAGACCCACCGGGTGTCCAGCCGCGCTGGCAGCCAACAGCTGTGTGACGGTTGCCGGCGGGTTGGGCAGGCGCTTGCGGTTGAAGCACGCCACCTGGGTGTGCAGCAACACCGGCAGGCCCGCCAGCTCGCCGCGGCTGTTGCGGAGGCGATCGAGGTCGTTCGGGTCGAACTGGTTCAGCTGCAGGCTGCTGGCCGGGAAGGGGTCGACCACGCCGCTGGCCAGCATGCGCAGTGCTGTATCTCCGTTCACAAAAATCAGATCCGGTCCCAGGCCGGCTCTGTTGCGTCGGCTGATGGCCGCGCTGATCAGGGCTTCTGGGTAAAGACCGAACTGAAATCGGCTTGCCGGATGGATCTGTCGATAACCCCGCTCAAGGGTATTGAGGTGCCCCTGGGTTTCCTCCACCAGCTCCGCATCGATGGCCTGATCGGTGTTGGTGCCGATGGCCAGATACAGCAGGTTCGGAAACGCGAGTCGGCCATCGCAGCCGGCCAGGCTGAGGCCGCTCACCGCCGCAAGTAGGAGTCCCCTGCGTCGCCGTGGCCTCTGTCGGGGTGCGGGAAACAGGGCCATGGCGCTTGTCGGCGCGCCCATCATCCCGGCTCCGGGGCCGTTTTGCGAGCATGGTCCGATCGGCTGTTGTTGCGCCTGTGACCGACGCTCTGCCCAAGACCTACGACCCGGTGGGCACCGAAGCGCGCTGGCAGCAGGCCTGGGAAACCAGCGGCGCCTTCCACCCCGATCCCAGCGCTCCCGGCGAGCCGTTCTCGGTGGTGATCCCGCCGCCGAATGTGACCGGCAGCCTGCACATGGGCCATGCCTTCAACACGGCCCTGATCGACACGATCGTGCGCTTCCAGCGCCTGCAGGGCAAAAACGTGCTCTGCCTGCCCGGCACCGACCACGCCTCGATCGCGGTGCAAACGATCCTCGAGAAGCAGCTCAAGGCCGAGGGCCAGCGCAAGGAAGACCTGGGCCGTGAGGCGTTTTTGGAGAAGGCCTGGGCGTGGAAGGCCCAGAGCGGCGGCACGATTGTGGGCCAGCTGCGCCGGCTGGGGTATTCGGTGGATTGGCGGCGCGAGCGCTTCACGCTCGATGCCGGCTGCAGCGCCGCGGTGATTGAGGCCTTCAACCGTCTGCATGAGCAGGGGCTGATCTACCGGGGTGAATACCTGGTGAACTGGTGCCCGGCTTCGGGCTCAGCGGTGAGCGATCTCGAGGTGGAGATGAAGGAGGTGGATGGCCATCTCTGGCACTTCCGCTACCCGCTCACTGCCGGCAACGGCTTCCTGGAGGTGGCCACCACCCGCCCCGAAACGCTGCTGGGCGATACGGCTGTGGCCGTGAACCCCAAGGATCCCCGCTACGCCGATCTGGTGGGGCAGACCCTCACCCTGCCGCTGGTGGGCCGCGAGATTCCGATCGTGGCCGACGACCACGTGGACGCCGAGTTCGGCACCGGCTGCGTGAAGGTGACCCCCGCCCACGACCCCAACGACTTCGCGATCGGCCAGCGCCACAACCTGCCGCTGATCACGGTGATGGCCAAGGACGGCTCGATGAACGAGGCCGCCGGTCGCTTCCAGGGCCTCGATCGCTTCGAGGCGCGCAAGGCCGTGGTGGCGGCGATGGAGGAAGGCGGCTTCCTGGTGAAGGTGGAGGACTACCGCCACAGCGTGCCCTTCTCCGATCGCGGCAAGGTGCCGGTGGAGCCGCTGCTCTCCACCCAGTGGTTCGTGAAAACCGAGCCCCTGGCGGCTCGCTGCCGCGAGGCCCTGGAGAACGCCGATCCCCGCTTCGTGCCGGAGCGCTGGAGCAAGGTGTATCGCGACTGGCTCACCGACATCCGCGACTGGTGCATCTCCCGCCAGCTCTGGTGGGGGCATCGCATCCCCGCCTGGTTCGTGGTGAGCGAAACCGGCGGGGTGATCACCGACACCACCCCTTATGTGGTGGCCCGTGACGAAGCGGAAGCCCGCGCCAAGGCCGAGGCCCAGTTCAGCGGCGGCACCCACGTTCAGCCCCTGGTGCTTGAGCAGGATCCCGATGCGCTCGACACCTGGTTCTCCAGCGGCCTCTGGCCGTTCTCCACCCTCGGCTGGCCCGATGCGGATGCCGCCGATCTGGCCCGTTGGTATCCCACCAGCGTGCTGGTGACGGGCTTCGACATCATCTTTTTCTGGGTGGCCCGGATGACGATGATGGCCGGCGCCTTCACCGGGCAGATGCCCTTCCGGGATGTGTACATCCACGGCCTGGTGCGGGATGAGAACAACCGCAAGATGAGCAAATCGGCGGGCAACGGCATCGACCCGCTGCTGCTGATCGATCGCTACGGCGCCGATGCCCTGCGCTTCGCCCTGGTGCGCGAGGTGGCCGGTGCCGGCCAGGACATCCGCCTCGACTACGACCGCAAATCCGACACCTCCGCCACGGTGGAGGCCTCGCGCAACTTCGCCAACAAGCTCTGGAACGCCACCCGCTTCGCGCTGATGAACCTGGGGGACGAGACGCCCACCTCCCTGGGTGAGCCGGATCCGGCTGCTCTGCAGCTGGCCGATCGCTGGATCCTCTCGCGCCTGGCGCGGGTGAACCGAGAAACCGCCGAGCGCTACGGCAGCTACGGCCTCGGTGAAGCGTCCAAGGGTCTGTATGAGTTCGCCTGGAACGAGGTGTGCGATTGGTATGTGGAGCTGATCAAGCGCCGCCTCAATCCCGGCGAGAACCCAAGCCCCGAGGCACTCGCTGATCAGCGCACCGCCCGGCAGGTGCTGGCCAAGGTGCTGAATGAGCTGCTGGTGATGCTCCATCCGCTGATGCCGCACCTGAGCGAAGAGCTCTGGCATGGCCTCACCGGCACGCCTGAGGAGTCGTTCCTGGCGCTACAGCCCTGGCCGGTTGTTGACGTTGCCTCCCTGGATGACGAGCTGGAGGCGTCGTTCAGCGATTTGATCGAGGCGATCCGGGTGGTGCGCAACCTGCGCGCAGTGGCCGGCCTCAAGCCGAGCCAGAGCGTGCCGGTGCGCTTCGTCACCGGCCGCGGCGCCCTCGCTGCGGTGCTCTCCGCCGCTACGGCGGACATCACCGCCCTCACCCGAGCCGAAACCGTGGAGGTGCTCGATCCCGCTGCCGCCGAGGCCAAGCCCGCCACCAAGGCCCTGGCTGGGGTGAGCGGTGAGCTTCAGGTGTTGCTGCCGATCGAAGGCTTGGTGGATCTCGAGGCCTTGCGCGGCCGCCTTGAGAAAGACATCGCCAAGGCCGAGAAAGAGATCAAGGGCCTGGCAGGTCGCCTCGCTAATCCCAACTTCGCGGATAAAGCTCCGCCGGAGGTGGTGGCTGACTGCAAGGCCAACCTGGCGGAAGCCGAGGCGCAGGCAGCGTTGGCCCGCAAGCGTTTGGCGGATCTGGGCTGAGGATGGCTCAACCCATGGGGCCGATGGCGATGCTCCCGAGTGCCGTGGAGGCAGAACCTCGATCCGGGCTGATGACCGCTGCCACGGTCGTTTGGATGCGGTGGATCTCAGCTCTTTGTTTTCCAGGTCTCGCCAGCTGGAGCCGTGCCAGGAGTGTGGTGATGCGGTGCCAGCCGCCGGCCCGTGTTTTGGCCAGTGCGGCCTCAGCCTTCATCACCGGCGCGGCGATTCCCGTGGATGGCGGCTACGCCTCCGAGGTGTGAGCGATCAGGATCCTTGCCATGGCTGATCTCTCCACCCTGCAGGCCCTCTGGCCGGCGTTGCAATCGCCGGCCGGTGCTCTGGCCTTTGTGCCGCTCTATGCGTTGTGGGTCACCCTGCTGTTGCCGGGGGTGTGGGCCTCGATGTTGGCCGGTGCCCTCTATGGCACCTGGTGGGGAAGCGTGTTCGTGTTCGTGGGCGCCTGTCTGGGTGCGGAGGCGGCCTTCCTCTTGGGACGGCACTGGTTGCGCGATTGGGCGCAGCGGCGGTTGGCGGCCCTGCCGAAGTTGCAGGCGGTGGAGCGGGCCGTGAGCGGCGAGGGCCTGAAGCTGGTGCTGCTTACCCGCCTGTCCCCGGCGTTCCCGTTTTCCCTGCTCAACCTGGCCTACGGCCTCAGCGACGTGAGCCTGCGTGATTACACCCTGGGCTTGATCGGGATCCTGCCGGGAACGATCCTGTTCTGCGGCCTCGGCGCTCTGGCTGGTGATGTGGCGAGTTTCGGCGAGGTGCTCAGTGGGGAGGCTGATGCCAGTACCTGGGCGCTGCGCATCACCGGCATCGTGGCCACGGTGACTGTGGTGTGGCTGGTGAGCAAGGCGGCTCGCCGGGCGCTGCAGGATGCGGGTGAATCGTGATGAAGGCGACTAGAAGATGTGCCCTTGAAGGCATTTTCTCAATCCTTTATTCGATCTTGACTTCGACTTAACCCACGAACTACGGTTCTCCATCGAGGTTGGACTGTAGTTTCTGAAACTGCATGGCCTTCAGCTCCCCTTTGGTCGGGTCGATCAATCTCACCCCCGTAGGCACATCTGGTGAGCAGTTCCAGAGCGAAATCTCTGCCTACGTGTCGGTTGGCGGCAAGTTGTTTGTGCTCTCCTCAGGCGGTGGTGCCACCCTTCAGGTGACGGATGCCACCAACCCTGCAGCGCCGTCTCTCAAGGCCCGGGTTGACTACGGCAGCTACGTGAGTACCTCAGTGGCTGCCTACAACGATCTCGTGGCGGTGGCGCTGGTGCCGGCTGATTACGACACCAACCCCCTAAAAGGTGTGGTGCGTTTCTTCCGGATGAGCGCTAATGGCACGCTCACAGCTCTCAAAGATGTGGAGGTGGGCTATCTGCCCGATGGCATCGCCTTCAGTGAAGCTGGCCGCCAGCTGGTGATCGCCAACGAAGGCCAGCCCAGCAGCAACTACGGAATCGATCCAAACGGTTCGGTGGGCATCATTGATATCAAGAACCCCACCGCCACCCCCAGCTTCACCTACACGGATCTGAACTTCGCCGGGGTGATTCTGCCGGCCGGTATCCGGATTTCCGGCCCCACAGGTACCACCGCTGCCCAGGACATCGAGCCTGAGTATGTGAGCATCCTCGATGGCAAGGCCTATGTGACCCTGCAGGAGAACAACGGCGTTGCTGTGGTGGACTTGCGCCGTCGTCGCATCGTGGAGGTGCAGGCGCTGGGATCGGTGGATTTCAGCAAGCAGGCCGTCGATCTGTCCGACAGAGACGGTGCCGCAGGCGCAGCTGCCTTCCTGCCCAAGCTCGGCCAAAAGTTCTTGGGCCTGCGCATGCCTGACGGCATCAGCGCCTTCAAGGTGAAGAGCCGCACCTATTACATCACCGCCAATGAAGGTGATGCCCGTGAATATGGCGACTATGTGGATGTCACCCGCAATGCCGCCGCGCCCAACGGCCGCCTGAACACAATCGAGGATCCGGCACCCACCGGGCCGAACACCAACACTGCCATCGGCAGCCGTTCGCTGTCGATCTTTGATGCCAAGACCGGTGCCCTGGTGTGGGACAGCGGCACCAGCCTGCAGACCATCGCCTTCGCCGCCGGTACCTATAGCGATGCCCGCAGTGACGACAAGGGCGTGGAGGTGGAAAATGTGATCACCACCAAGGTGGGTAAGCGCACCTTTGCAATCGCCGCTCTCGAGCGCGGCACCAAGACCACGGTGGTGGTGTTCGATATCAGCAAGCCCGCTGAAACCTTCTATGTGAGCCATCAGGTGATCAATGGCAGCGTGAGTCCGGAAGGTCTGCAGGTGATCCCCGCCAAGGTCAGCCCCACCGGGCGCGCTCTGTTAACAGTGTCCAACGAGGTGAGTAACACCCTTGATCTGGTCGACCTTCAGGCTTTGATCGACTCCCCTGGCGCCGGCAGCGCCGGTTACTTCAAGCCCACCATGCTCAAGGATGTGGCCGGTGGCCCCAGCCTGCAGGTGAGCAATCTGATCACCAATGGGGAATTCAGCAACGCTCTCCAGTCTGGCGAGAACGTCTTTGCTCCCACCGGCATCTTTGATGGGCTTGGCGCCTACGACAACCGCGACGGCACTTATACCGTTCTGGCAACTAGTGAGCTTGGTGCCACTGCTGGAGTCCCGTATCTCGTGGATGGCGTATCCCTCACCGGTGCCCGCATCAGCAAGTTCATTGTCGACAAGGACATCGATAATAATTCCAGCAATGGCTACCAGTCGGCGCTGATCTCTGGAGGCATTGCCTACAGTTCTATCGTCGATGTCAACGGCAATCGTGTCACGAACGCTGCCCAGGTTAATGGTGGTTTCAACCGTTTCTGTTCCGGTAGCTTCGAGGTTGCTAATCAGTTCGGTAAGAAGCGTGGGTTTGCGGATTCGATCTTTCTCACAGGTGAGGAGGCCGATGAAGGTCTCTTCTATGCCCTCGATACCAAAACCAGCACGATGTATGCCCTGGGCGGTCTGGGCCGTGGCGGTTGGGAAACGGCGATTCAGGTGGACACCGGTAGCCGCAAAACGGTTGGAGTGCTGCTGATGGATGACAACACGGCCCCGATCTATCTCTGGGTGGGTCAGAAGTCGAAAGCAAAAGGCGCCGATTTCCTCGAGCGCAATGGCCTGGCGGCCGATCAGGGCAGCCTCTACACCTGGGTGCCCACCGGTGGCAGCATCGGTGTCGGCGCCGGCACGGCGGGTGTGCCCGACTCCGCTGATCTCACTGCGCTTGGCCTCGGCAAGGCGGCGGCTGGTCGCTGGGTGCTGGTGGGCACCGGCACCCAGGTGGCTGGATGGAATGAGGCCACTCTGCGGGCCAATGCCAATGCTCTGGGAGCTCTGCAGCTGAGCCGTCTGGAAGATGCCAACATCAACCCCAACAATGGCCAGCAGGTGGTGTTTGCGACCACCGGCAATTCCGCCTTTGGTGGGGCCGATACGTTTGGCAACCTGATAACCCTTGATTTGACTCGTGCCTTCGATCGCAAGGGCTTGATCAGCTCGAGCAACGCCACTGATCTGGCCGTCATTTATGACGGTGATCGTCAAATCGCCAGTTGGGACGTGGCGAACGGTAACGGGAATGGCGTTATTGATGCTGGCGAGCAGGCTGCGTTCGGGGCCACGATCATTCGCAACCCAGACAACCTCACCTGGTCGAAGGATGGTTCTATCTATGTGCAGGAGGATCGCTCTGTTTCTGCTGGGTACTTCGCCCAACAGGAGGCCTCGATCTTCAAGGTGAGTGCCACGGCTAAAGATCCCGTCACCGGCCAGGCCCTCAGTGAGCGTTGGCTGCAGATCGACCGCACTGCTGTACCCACGGCCTACGGCCAGACCGATTCCTCCCCGGCTGACTCCGGTAACTGGGAATCGTCCGGAATCATCGATGTGTCGGCCATCTATGGGAAAGCCGCCGGCAGCATGTTCTTGGCTGATGTACAGGCCCATAGCCTGACCAACGGCAACATCGGTGGCACAGGCGTCCTGGTGCAGGGCGGCCAACTCAACCTGATTCAGAACCCTGCCCTGTTCTGAAGCGGTGTGAGAACTGGAACAACCGAAATCAGTTAGTCGCAGTTGTTGATGGGGCCCGTAGGGGCCCCTTTTTCATGGCAGTTGCCAATCGCGGATGGTGGCGATCATCACGAACCAGGCCAGGCGCAGCTGCGCCACAGCCCCTGGCCGCGCCGCCAGCTCGGCGTATTTCGCGCGCCCACACTCGGTTTTGATCCAGCGGTGGATGGCGGGTTGGTGCATACGTGCCAGGGTAAGGATCTCTGTGCACGAGCCACCATGAACAGGCGTTGGTTGTTGCAAGCTCTGGCCGGCAGCGGCCTCTTGGCCGCAGGCCCTGTGCAGGCTGCCGTGGTTTGCACAGGCCCGGGCTATCCCCCTGGCTGTGTGGTTGTGGAGGCGGCTCCGGTTCGCGTGTACAGCAGGCCGCTAGTGGCGCCCGGTGGCCCGGTGGTGAACCCAACGCCAGGTGTGGGCTACGGCGCTCCTGGTGCAGGGGTGCGTCCCGGCGCTGGCCCTGGTGTGGGTCCGAATGCGGGCGGACCGGTGAACCGCGCGGGCTTCCGCTGAAGGGTGTGAATCGGGGCTGTTTCAGGCGTTGTTGAGCAGCGTTTGCAGCCCCGCTTCATCCAGCACCGTCACGCCCAGGCTTTCGGCCTTGCTGAGCTTGCTGCCGGCTTCCGCACCAGCCACCACATAGCTGGTTTTCTTGCTCACCGAGCCGCTCACCTTGCCCCCGGCGGCCTCGATCAGTGCCTGGGCTTGGCTCCTGCTCAGTGAGGGCAGCGTGCCGGTGAGCACAAAGGTTTGGCCGCTGAGATGGCTGCTGCTTCCATCGGCGCGTGCGGTAGCGGCGGCCAGCTCCGCTTCGCTGCTTGCTAGCGAAAGGCCCAGGCGCTCCAGTTCACTCAGCAGCGCCTGGTTGGCGGGCGTGGCAAACCATTGCTGCAGGCTTTGGGCGATCTCGCCGCCAATGCCATACACGGCTGTGATCAGCTCCGGGGTTTCGGTGGCGGCTGTGGCCAGCTCTGCGGCGCTTGGGAAGGCCGAGGCCAGGGCTTTGGCGTTGACTTCACCCACATGGTGGATGCCGAGGCCGTAGAGCTGGCGGTGCCAGGGCTGGCTCTTGGAGGCGTCCAGGGCGGCCACGAGGTTGTCGGCGCTTTTGCTGCCCATCCGCTCCAGGCTGGCCAGCAGCGCCCCATCGAGCCGGTAGAGATCAGCGATCGAGCCCACCAGGCCGCGATCCACCAGCTGCTCGATCAATTTGCTGCCGAGCCCATCCACATCCAGAGCGCCCTTGCTCACCCAGTGGCGCAGGGTGCCGCGCAGGATCGCCGGGCAGCTGCTGTTCACGCAGCGAGTGGCCGCCTCTCCTTCCTCGCGCACCAGCTCCGACCCGCACTCCGGGCAGGTGTGGGGCAACTCCAATCGGCGGGCCCCCGTTGGGCGCAGCTCCGCCAGCACCCGCACCACCTCGGGGATGATCTCGCCGGCTTTGCGCACCACGATCGTGTCGCCGGCGTGGAGGTCGAGCTCCGCCAGGCGATCAGCGTTGTGGAGCGTGGCGCGGCTCACGCTGGTGCCGGCCAGGGGCACCGGTTCGAACTCGGCTACCGGGGTCACCACCCCCGTGCGGCCCACCTGGCAGGCCAGCCGCAGCAGCTTGCTAGGGGCCTCTTCAGCCGGGTATTTGAGGGCGATCGCCCAGCGCGGCGCCTTCTGGGTGAAGCCGGCCGCATCCTGCAGCTGCAGATCATTGAGCTTCACCACCACGCCGTCGGTGGCGTAATCCAGCTGGCGGCGCCCTGAATCCCAGCGCTCGAAGAAGGCCTCCACAGCGGCGAGATCCGGCAGCAGTTCGGCGTTGGGATTCACCTTGAAGCCGGCGGCCTTCAGCCACAGCAGCGACTCCCATTGACTTGAGGGCATCGGTGCATCGGTGCCGGAGGCGTGCCAGCTCGGCGGCAAATGCAGGGTGTAAGCGAAGAAATCCAGACGGCGCGCCGCCACCACCTTGGGATCGAGCTGGCGCAGGGTGCCGGCGCAGGCGTTGCGGGGGTTGGCGAACAGGGCTT
>VFQS010004097.1_pt1 | contig 10742 bp, 7 predicted proteins | sample 3512361 | NCBI WGS metagenome assembly VFQS01 (sample SAMN10412375, study PRJNA504923) | tailings metagenome | isolation source: Relicate 1 Philex TSF3 active mining | place: Philippines | reverse complement strand
TGGGTAGAAGATGCGCGTAAATCGTATGAAGAAACTACAAATCGTGGTGCAAAATCATATTTTGAACCAGTAGTTGAAAAAGATGAAAATGGTGAAGTTGTTCGTGCTGGTATTTATGGCGCTTACGGTGAAACGGTATTCATTTTTGTAGAACGTAAAAATTATAATGGAATCTTTTTACCAGGATATAGTGAGTGGAAATCTGATTACAATCCAGAACCAGTTGGTTTAAAATTTATCGACCATATGGTTGGTAATACAGGATGGAACAGAATGAATGAAGCGGTTAAATGGTTTGAAGATGTTATGGGGTTTGTAAATTTCTTATCATTTGACGATAAACAAATTACTACAGAATATTCTGCATTAATGTCGAAAGTAATGAGCAATGGAAATGGTAGAATTAAATTCCCAATTAACGAACCAGCTAATGGTAAAAAACGTTCTCAAATTGAAGAATATTTAGATTTTTATGAAGATGAAGGAGTACAACATATTGCAGTTGCGACAGATGACATCATAAAAACAGTTGCCGATATGCGTTCAAGAGGTGTAGAATTTTTAAGTACACCACCTCAAGCGTATTATGATGCTATTCCTGAAAGATTAAAAGATCATATGTCGAAATTTAAAGAAGATATTAATGAACTTCAAAAATTAGGAATCATGATTGATGCTGATGAAGAAGGGTATTTATTACAAATTTTTACCAAACCAGTTGAAGACCGTCCGACTCTTTTCTTCGAAATAATTCAAAGAATGGGTGCCAAAGGTTTTGGTGCTGGAAATTTCAAAGCTTTGTTTGAATCAATTGAAAGAGAACAAGCCTTAAGAGGTACTTTATAAAAAACACAAATAAGCACTTGAAATTCAAGTGCTTTTTACATTTAAATTATAAAATCAACAGAAACGAGAAGAATTTCACAAAAAAACTGAATTTTTTATCAAATTTAAATGCTTATAAATCAACTTGTTGTAAAAAACAACTGATAAATATTCATAAAAAACGCGATATTTTTTTGTTTTGTTAAATTTTACCTTGTTTTTTTAAATATTATTCTGTTAAAAGTGTTAAAGTTAAAATTTTATTGAATAAACTTTAAAATCTTAACATATCTTTGCAGTGCAAATGAGGGGTAGTAGTCTCATTTGTATATAAGTTTTTCATAATTTATAGTTTTTGGTTGGTTAATAGCATAAAAACTCAGTCATATCGTTTGACTGGGTTTTTTGTTTTTTGTAACTTTGGAACAATAATTGTATTCTTCAAAGAAAAACAGTAAAAAATGAAAAGAATAATATTACTTCTAGCGGTTTTCATAGTTTCTAGCTCTTTCGATATGGCTCAAATTGACGCCTATAATGTTGGAGAATTTTTCAAATTAAGAATACATTATGGTTTAGTAAATGCTGGTTACGCAACTCTTGAGGTAAAAGACGCAGAGCTAAATGGTAAAAAAATGCACCATGTTATTGGTAAAGGTTATACTACAGGTATGACCAAACTTATGTTTAAAGTGGTGGATAATTATGAAAGTTATTTCGATAAAGAAACTAACAAACCTTATGTATTTATTAGAAATATCAACGAAGGTGGTTACAAAAAAAACCAACAAGGATATTTCAACCAAGCTACAAACACAGTACTTGTAAAAGATTTTAAAAACAAAACCGAAAAAACCTTTTCAGTTCCTGAAAACGTACAAGATATTGTGTCTTCTTTTTACTATTTAAGAAATCATCCAAAAATTGATAAGTTAAAAACTGGTGAATCTATCACAATTGATATGTTTTTTGATGACGAAACAACAAAATTTAAGCTAAAATTCATTGGTAGAGAAAATATAAACTCTAAATTTGGAAAAATAAATTGCATGATTTTTAGACCCTACGTGCAAGCTGGTCGTGTTTTTAAGGAAGAAGAAAGTTTAACCGTTTGGATTTCAGACGATAACAACCGTATTCCTATCCGTGTAAAAGCAAGTTTAGCCGTTGGTTCTTTAAAAGCAGATATAGAGGAATATAGAGGATTAAAACATCCAATAAAATTTAAAAACTAACTATTTTGCAAAATAATATTGAGGAAAAAATTCAACTTTTAGAAGAAAAGTTTGAAAAAATCAATCAAAAAACTGAAACACATTTAGAAGGTTTACTTTGGGCTAAACCAATAACGTATTGGGATTATATTCAAACGGATGCTCTTTTAAATTTACAAATTCAACGTTCAACTTTACCTGATGAAATGGTATTTATCATGTACCATCAGGTTAATGAATTGTTGTTCAAAATGATCCTTTGGGAAATGGATCAACTATGTCATACTGAAAAACCAAGTACAGCATTTTTCACAGAAAGATTAAACAGAATTAGTCGTTATTTTGACATGCTTACTACTTCTTTCGATATCATGAAAGACGGTATGGAACCCGAACAATATTTAAAGTTTAGAAATACTTTAACACCTGCAAGTGGATTTCAAAGTGCGCAATACAGAATGATAGAATTTGGATCTACAGATTTAATTAACTTAGTAGATATTAGATTTAGAGCCACTTTTGATAAAAACGCATCTTATTCTGAAATATTAGACCATTTATATTGGCAAGCAGCTGGAAAAGATTATCAAACTGGTGAAAAATCATATTTATTAGCGGAATTCGAACGTAAATACAAAAAAGAATTTTTAAGTTTTATGGAAGAATACAGCAATATAAATCTTTGGCAAAAATTCAAACAATTACCAGAAGCCGATCAAAAAAATCAAGATCTTGTTGCTGCAATGCGTCATTATGATAAAACCGTTAACATTACTTGGGTAATGGGTCATTTTAATGCAGCAAAAAAATACATTGAAAGTGTTCCTGGTAGTCATGAAGCTACAGGCGGAAGTGATTGGAAAAAATACATGTTACCAAAATACCAACGCAGAATTTTCTTTCCAGAACTTTGGACAAAAGAAGAATTAGATAACTGGGGAGAAGAATAAATAAAATTTTAAAGTTTGAAGTATATACTATATTTACTAATACTAGTACTTGGCTTTTCATGTCAACAAGAAAAGTCTGAAAAAGTAGCTAAGATTGCCGTTAAAAAAGAACCTATTGTTAAAGAATATGGTTTTACTTTTAATGACTTTACTGTCGTACAAGACACTTTAGAATCTGGCGATACTTTTAGTACTATTTTAGAAGGATATACTTTACCCGATAGTTTAAAAACTTTTGATATTACTGAAAAGGTTAAAGATTCTTTCAATATCAGAAACATTCGTGCTGGAAAAGAATTTATTACGTTTTCAGACAAAAAAAATAAAAAGAACTTACTAGCTTTTGTTTACGTTCAAGACAAAACAAGTTACTTAGTTGTCGATTTAAGAGATTCTATTAAAGTGGAAATCAAGAAACGACCAACAATATTAAAAAGACGCACTATAGCTGCAGAATTAGATGGTTCTTTATCTGAAACATTATCCAGAAATGGTGTAAGCGCAGCATTAGCTAATGAACTAGCTCAAATTTATAAATATTCCATCGACTTCTTCAAACTAAAGAAAGGCGACAAATTTGCAGTAACCATTCAAGAAAAATACTTTGAAAATGGTGAATATCTTGGAGTGGATAAAGTGGAAGCTTCTTATTTTGAATACAAAGGAAAAAAAATCTATGCTTTTCCTTATAAATTAAATGAAAATCAAAAAAGAGTAGAATATTATGATGAAAAAGCTTCTGGTGCCAAAAGCATGTTTTTAAAAGCACCTTTAGATTATTTCAAATTAACCTCAAAATTCACGGCTCGAAGATTTCACCCCGTACAATTTAAATGGAAAGCTCATAATGGAACTGATTATGCTGCGCCACACGGAACACCTATAAAAACAACTGCTTCAGGAGTAGTTGAAGCAACAGGTTATACTTCCGGAAATGGAAATTTTGTTAAAGTAAAACACAACTCAAAATACTCTACACAATATCTTCACATGTCTAAAATTTTAGTACGTAGAGGACAAAGTGTAACACAAGGTCAAATCATTGGAAAAGTGGGTAGTACAGGTTTAGCTACTGGTCCACACGTTTGTTATCGTTTTTGGAAAAACGGTGTTCAAGTGGATCCATTACGCATGAAATTACCTTCTTCTGAACCAATGACCAAAAAACAAAAAGAAAAATATTTAGCTACAATTGCACCTTTAAAAAAAGAACTAGACGACACGACAGCCAAAACTTTTAAAGAGTAAACCAATGAACCTAAATAAAATTAATCCATCTTCTACTGCTGCATGGCAAAAATTAAGAACACATTTTTCTGAAATTGAATTTCAATCTACTAAAGATTTATTTAAAGATGAAAATAGAGTAACGAATTTTAGTATTGAATGGAATGATTTTTATGTAGACTACTCTAAAAACAATTGGACAAAAGAAACGATTGATTTATTATTGGAGCTGGCAAACGAAGTGGACTTAAAAAAAGCCATTGAAAGTTATTTCATTGGTGAAAAAATTAATGAAACAGAAAACAGAGCGGTTCTTCATACTGCTTTACGAACTACTAAAACAGAAGAAATTTTTGTTGATGGAATTAATATTATTCCTGAAGTTTTCGATACAAAATTGAAAATTAAAAAATTTTCTGAAACTGTTTTGTCGGGTAAAGCAAAAGGTTATACAGGAAAAACCTTTACAGATATAGTAAATATTGGAATTGGTGGTTCCGATTTAGGACCAGATATGGTTGTGGAAGCATTACAATATTATAAATCCAATTTAAACGTACATTTTGTTTCGAATATTGATGGCGATCATGTTCAGGAAGTATTAAAAAAAGTAAATCCAGAAACAACAATTTTTATAATCGTTTCGAAAACATTTACTACTCAAGAAACCTTAACAAATGCAGAAACTATTAAGAAATGGTTTTTAAAAAACGCTTCTGAAAAAGACATTTCCAATCATTTTGTTGCGGTTACTTCTAATGAAGAAAAAGCTGTTTCTTTTGGAATAATTTCTGAAAATATTTTCCCTATGTGGGATTGGGTTGGTGGAAGATTTTCATTATGGAGTGCTGTTGGTTTAAGTATTAGCTTAGCAGTGGGATATGATAATTTTGAAAAGTTATTATCCGGTGCAAATAAAATGGATGTACATTTTAGAACATCCGATTTCAATCAAAATATACCCGTAGTTTTAGCGCTTTTAAGTATTTGGCACAATAATTTTTTTGGAGCTGAAACCGAAGCAATTGTTCCTTATACGCAATATTTACATAAACTGGCACCTTACTTACAACAAGGTATGATGGAAAGTAATGGGAAATCTGTTGATAGAAATGGATTTCCTGTGAATTACCAAACTGGTACCGTTATTTGGGGTGAACCCGGTTCTAATGCGCAACATGCCTTTTTCCAATTAATTCATCAAGGTACCAAATTAATTCCAACCGATTTTATTGGATTTATTAAACCTTTGCACAACGAAAAAGATCATCACAACAAATTAATGTCGAACTTTTTCGCACAAACCGAAGCGTTATTGATGGGTAAAAGTAGTGATGAAGTTTTGTCAGAATATTTAGCTTTAGGAAAATTAGAAGCAGATATAAAAGAATTAATTCCATTCAAAACATTTGAAGGAAACAAACCTACCAATACCATATTAATTAACCAATTAACTCCAGAAAATTTAGGTTCTTTAATTGCAATGTATGAACATAAAATTTTCGTTCAAGGTATCATTTGGAATATTTATAGTTATGATCAATGGGGTGTTGAATTAGGTAAAAAATTAGCCAATTCAATCTTAGATGAAATTGAAAATAATGAAGTGAAATCACACGATAGTTCAACTACTACTCTACTTCAAAAATTTTTAAACAAAAGATAAAACGACATATTTTTAGCTTTTTGTAATAAAATATTTTAATCTTACATTTACAAAAAAAAGAATATGGTATTAAGTCGTTTTTGGTTAGTAATTTTTATTTCATCAATTCTATTCATAATTGTTGGATTATTTTCTTCACAATATTATTCTATCGATTATGTTTTAAACGGAAAAAAAGACGATCCTATTCTTATCTCTGAAAAATTCTTAAATGAATATCCAAAACCATTACAAGATTCTATTCTAAAAGCAGAAGAAAAAACATATAAAGTTGACTTAGATACTTTAAACCCAGACACTACTTATGTGTTCAAAAATAAAACGGTTAAAGTATTTAGTGGCGTACAAAAATCGGATGGTTTATTACCAACCTGTAAAGCTAGTTTATTCGATATTATCTTACCCTTAATGGCTTATTTAGCCTTCTTTTGTGGGCTTATGGAATTATTAATTATTTCAGGAGCTTCAGAATATTTAGCTAAAAAACTAAGTCCATTTTTTGCTCAAATTTTCCCTTCAATCCCAAAAAATCACGAATCGGTTTCCTACATGACGTTAAACTTTGCAGCTAACTTTTTAGGTTTAGATTCTGCAGCCACACCATTCGGATTAAAAGCCATGGAAAGTTTACAAGAACTGAATCCAGAAAAAGATAAGGCTAGTGATGCGCAAATTATGTTTATGTGTTTACATGCAGCTGGTTTAACCTTAATACCAACTTCTATTATTGGTTATCGTGCTGCTGCAAACGCCGCAAATCCGGCTGATGTAATGTTGCCATGTATCATTACTTCCTTTATTGGTACAATTGCCGCATTATTAATTGTTGGAATTAGACAACGTGTTAATTTTAAAAGTGCTACTTTATTAGTTGGATTAATGTCTATTATTGCAGCTATAGTTGGTTTATTATTTTACATCAACGGTTTAAATTTAGTAGAAAAAAATTTCTTTACTTCTAACTTATCTGCAATTATGTTAATTACTATTATTGGAATTACATTAACCTATGCATTTCTAAAAGAAAAGAAATTTGTTGAGAAAAAAACCACCATATTTGATGCGTTTGTTTCGGGAGCAAAAAATGGTTTAACAACTGGAGTAACTATTTTTCCTTATGTATTAGGAATGTTAGCGGCAATTTCTTTTTTTAGAAATAGTGGTTTATTTGAAATTATGAGTGACGGAATTTCGTTTGCGTTTTCAAATATTGGAGTATCAAAAGATATCACTGATTCGTTACCAGTTGCCATGTTACGACCGTTTAGTTCAAGTGGTTCTCGTGGTTTTATGATAGATGCGATGAATAACTTTGGACCCGATTCATTAACGGGTCGTTTAAGTTCTATTTTTCAATGTAGTGCCGAAACTACTTTTTATGTAATCGCTGTATATTTTGGAAGTATAAATGTGAAAAACACTCGTTATACATTAGCAACCATGTTATTAGTTGACCTAATTTGTGTTATTACAGCAATTGCAGTAGCAAGTTGGTTTTTTGTGAAATAAATTATGCATTATGTAACTGAATTTATTTCTATTATTTTAGGAGTTTTCATCAAATGGATCTATTATGGTGGTACAAAATCATACTCTGAAATAGAAAATGAAAAAAACACAATAAAAGTTGGTAGAATCACATTTATAATAATTTGTGTTATTATTATTCTGATATATTACTCAGAAAAATGATTTAACACATCTTATAAATTATCTGTTTTTCAATCTAAGCAATTATCCGTAACTTTACATTTATAAACACAATATACAATGGACTTTTTATATCAAGAACCGTATCCAATTTTAAAAGACGATACACAATACAAAAAATTAACTTCAGACTACGTAAAAGTAGAACAATTAGGAGATAGAGAAATTTTAGTAGTAGATCCAAAAGGGTTAGAATTACTAGCTCAAGAAGCTATGGACGATGTTTCATTCATGTTGCGTTCAGCACACTTACAAAAATTAAGAAATATTATTGAAGATCCTGAAGCTACAGATAACGACCGATTTGTTGCTTATAATTTATTACAAAATGCAGCAGTAGCCGTAGAAGGGCAATTACCTTCTTGTCAGGATACAGGTACAGCAATTGTAGTTGCTAAAAAAGGAGAAAATGTTTATACAGGTGTTGATGATGGAGAATGGTTATCGAAAGGAATTTATAATACCTATACCAATAAAAACTTACGTTATTCGCAAATTGTACCAATTTCAATGTTCGAAGAGAAAAACTCAGGTTCAAATCTTCCAGCACAAATTGACATATATGCAAAAAAAGGAGCTTCTTATGAATTTTTGTTTTTAACAAAAGGTGGTGGTTCTGCAAACAAAACATTCTTATATCAAAAAACAAAATCGTTGTTAAATGATAAATCGATGGAAGAATTTATCCGTGAAAAAATCATGGATTTAGGAACATCAGCATGTCCACCATACCATTTAGCAATTGTAATTGGAGGAACTTCAGCGGAGGCGAATTTAGCAACTGTTAAAAAAGCTTCAGCTGGTTACTACGATAATTTACCAACTTCTGGTAATATGGCAGGTCAAGCATTTAGAGATTTAGAATGGGAAAAAAGAGTGCAACAAATTTGTCAAGAAAGTCATATTGGAGCACAATTCGGAGGTAAATATTTAACACACGATGTGCGTGTTATTCGTTTACCACGTCATGCTGCTTCTTGTCCGGTTGGAATGGGAGTTTCTTGTTCGGCAGATAGAAATATTAAAGGAAAAATTACGAAAGATGGTATTTTCTTAGAACAATTAGAAACTAATCCAGGTCAGTTTTTACCAGCTACTGCTCCACATTTAGAGCCAGCTGTAGAAATAGATTTAAACAAACCAATGTCGGAAATTTTAGCAGAATTGTCAAAATACCCAATTAAAACTAGATTAAAATTAAACGGAACTTTAATTGTTGCGCGCGATATTGCTCATGCAAAAATTAAAGAATTATTAGATGCTGGAAAACCTATGCCAGAATATTTTAAAAATCATCCAGTGTATTATGCTGGTCCAGCAAAAACGCCAGATGGTATGCCTTCTGGAAGTTTCGGACCAACAACAGCGGGTAGAATGGATGTTTATGTAGATGAATTCCAAGCAGCTGGCGGAAGTATGGTAATGTTAGCAAAAGGTAACAGAAGTAAAGAGGTTATGAACGCTTGTAAAAAATATGGTGGATTCTATTTAGGTTCAATCGGAGGACCTGCAGCTATTTTAGCTAAAGAGAATATTTTATCTGTTGAAGTGGTAGATTTTGAAGAACTAGGAATGGAAGCTGTACGTAAAATTACTGTTAAAGATTTCCCAGCTTTTATTATTACAGATGATAAAGGAAACGATTTCTTTGCGAATTTATAACATTAAAGCAGGATAAAATTGAACCAAAAAACAATTGTTTATTTTGTAAATAATTGAATAACAATTGTTAATAATAGTAATTAGGATTTAAATCATATTGTTTTATTAATAAAAAACAATATATTTGTCCACCTAACTACTCAAATTAACCTAAAAAATTGAAAAATGAAAAAAAACTTACTTTCATTATTTATTTTTAGTATCGGTTTAATAAGCTTTTCTCAAACTAAAGAAGAGGTTATTAGTATTACTAAAAATTATGATGTCGAATTAATTAAAAGTAAAGCTATAGAGTTTAAAGAACTTGAAGCTAAGGAAAGAGCAAGAGCTTATCAATATGCTTTAGTTAACAATATTCCATTAAGCTATACTGATGAGAAAGGAAATTTTCATCAATTAATGAAATTAACCCCAGATGGTTACCCAATTTACTATGCTACAGAAAATCAAGCTGCTGCAAGATCAACAAGAGCACTTCAATTAAATACAGGTGGAAGTTTAGGTTTAAACTTAAATGGACAAGGTATGGTAGCACGTGTTTGGGATGGTGGTAAAGTTAGAACTCAACACAATCATTTTGGTGGTAGAGTTGAATGTATTGATGATCCAAGCGGAACAACATATGCATCACATGCAACACACGTTACAGGTACTGTCTTAGCAGATGGAGTTGCAACTATTAGAGGAATGGCATACCAAGCAACGGGAAGAACTTTTGATTGGACTGATGATGAAACTGAAGTTTTATCTGAAGTGTTATTGGGAATGTTGATTTCTAATCACTCTTATGGGGTACCAGTTACAAATACCAGTGGAACTACATTACCATCATGGTATATTGGGACATATGATGCTGATGCTAGAAATTGGGATGAAATTTCATATTTATCACCATATTATTTAATGGTTGCATCTGCTGGAAATTCAGGTTTAGACCAAAATAATGTGGAACCAATTGCGTTTGGTTATGATAAATTAACTGGAAATAAAACGGCAAAAAACAATTTAGTTGTAGCTAACGCACAAGACGCATCTGTTGATGCAGTTGGAAATTTAACTTCAGCTGTATTGATAAATACAAGTAGTAGTCAAGGTCCAACCGATGATAGAAGAATCAAACCAGATATTACAGGAAATGGAACAGGTTTAACTTCAACTACTAGTACTTCTAATACTGCAACTACAACAATGAGTGGTACTTCTATGGCTTCTCCTAATGTAGCAGGTACATTATTATTATTACAACAACATTATAATAATTTAACAACAAAATTTATGAAAGCTGCAACTTTAAAGGGTTTAGCTTGTCATACAGCAGATGATGCCGGAACTGTTGGCCCAGACGCAATTTTTGGATGGGGATTATTAAATGCAAAGGCAGCAGCACAAGCAATTACTGGAAACGGTTTAAGCAGTTGGATTTCTGAAGAAAACCTAAATCAAGGTCAAACTTATACAATGAATGTTAAGGCATTAGGAACAACACCT
>VFQS010004096.1_pt1 | contig 10744 bp, 8 predicted proteins | sample 3512361 | NCBI WGS metagenome assembly VFQS01 (sample SAMN10412375, study PRJNA504923) | tailings metagenome | isolation source: Relicate 1 Philex TSF3 active mining | place: Philippines | reverse complement strand
CGAGCAGGTTTCGACTTTGTTGAGGTGCATGCAGCTAATGGTTATTTGCTACAACAATTTTTGGCAACGAATAGCAATCAGCGTACCGATGCCTACGGTGGCAGTATCGAGAATCGCGCCCGTTTAACTTTGGAAGCGGTTGATGCAGCGATTGCTGAGATGGGACCGGATCGGGTTGGTGTGCGTTTATCGCCAAACTTTATCGCACATGGCATCGCGGATACCGAAGCAGAAGCAAGTGCTTTGTACCTGGCGGCTGAATTTACCAAACGTGGTATCGCCTACTTGCATATCGCTGAACCCGATTGGGCTGGCGGTGCTGAGTTGTCACAAGAATTCCGTCAACAATTACGTGCAGCGTTTCCTGCAACCTTGATTTGCTGCGGTGGCTATACTGCTGAAGAAGCGGATGCCTTGATTCAAAATGGTCTAGCGGACGCAGTTGCGTTTGGTCGTCCTTACATCGCGAATCCAGATTTGGTTGAGCGCTTTGCTGCTGGTGCCGCTTTGAACGAAGCTGATCGCAGCACATTCTATGGCGGTGAAGAAAAAGGATATACCGATTATCCACGTATGTCCGCAGCCTAAAATAGAAGTTTCGTCTAATGTTCTTTTAGTTCTTGTCGCGTGATTTGTGCCATGATCTTGCTTGATCAAGCATGATTTGATCATCTGAGCTCAAACAAATTTTGTTTGAAAATGTGCAAATTCTCTCGATAAGAACATCATGGCTGTATTACAAATTCTAGGTAAAGCAAGCTCAATTAATGTACGCAAAGTCTTATGGACTTGTGCAGAAATTGGGCTTGAATTTGAGCTCACTGAATATGGCAGTGGCACAACAAATTCAGTGACCTCGCCTGAATTTCTTGCTTTAAATCCGAACGCGTTGGTGCCGGTGATTCAAGATGCGGGACAAGTGTTGTGGGAATCGAATACGATTTGTCGCTACTTAGCTGCGCGTCACGGCCGTACCGATTTGCTGCCACACGATCCTATGGGCAGAGCCCAGGTTGAAAAGTGGATGGATTGGCAGGCAACTGAATTAAACAATGCTTGGCGCTATGCTTTTATGGCTTTGGTTCGGCATAGTCCTGCGCACAAAGATATTGCTGCGATTGAAAATAGTGTGCGCGAATGGAATCGTCACATGGAAATTGCTGATCGACAGCTACAAACAACTGGTGCATATTTATCTGGCGAACAATTTAGCTTGGCAGATGTTGTGTTCGGCTTGTCGTTAAATCGCTGGCGGGCAACGCCGATTCCGCATGCAAATCTGCCTGCACTACAAACCTATTTTGATCGACTGTGTACACGTCCAGCTTTCTTAAGCTACGGCGCGAATGGTATCGCTTAAAAATCACATACAGATTGCATAAACAATACTTTAACTTCTGTTAGCCATACCACTGACAAGTGCTGCGGTATTGACGATTATGCGGGATAATCACGGCTCTTTTTTGTTTTCATAAAGCGTTTACGATTATGACTTTCGCCACTTGGTTCTCGTTTTTCTGTGCAGCCTGTTTGATTGCAATCTCGCCTGGCTCTGGCGCGATTTTGTCGATGTCGCATGGTCTGGCGTATGGGGTAAAGCGCGCTAGTGTGACGATCTTGGGTTTGCAGTTGGGCTTGTTGTTGGTATTGGTAATTGCGGGCGCTGGTGTCGGATCTTTGTTGTTGGCTTCAGAGACCGCATTTGGCATCGTCAAAATTCTGGGCGCTTTGTACCTGATTTATTTAGGCGTGACGCAATTCTTTAGTAAACCTCCAATCGCTACTGAGCGTACAGATCAAGCTACCGACCGCACGCATGTGCCAGATTTTCATCGACGTGTGCTGACAGGTTTTTTGACGAACGCTAGCAATCCCAAAGGTATCGTATTCATGGTGGCGGTATTGCCAAATTTTATTAATAGTCAAGCAGCTTTGATTCCGCAATTAGCAATTTTGGCGGTGACCATGGTGGTGGTTGATACGACCGTAATGCATAGTTATGCGCTGTTGGCTTCTTCATTACAAAACTTGATGCGCGACGCCAAAGCGCAAGTTCTGCAAAATCGTATTTTTGGTGCGGTACTGGTTTTGGTCGGCGCGAGCTTGTTTTTTGTGAAACGTGACGCTGCGGTGGCGGTTTGATTAGCATCGTTAAAGTGCGTTTATAGCTCATCTACAACACTAACTCGATCACATTTTGTTGCTGGTTTGTCGCAAGATTTCCACTATTGCGCAGGCATGCAATTCACTCTTAAGAAAAACAGAAAATCTGGGATAATGATTGTTCATTGTTTCTTATGAATATCAATTTGCATGCGTTTTGAATCGACCATCGAAGAACCCGAACACATTAGCGATGCTGCTGTAGCCAATCGCCGTTTGTATGGTGGCATTGTGGTTTCTTTGTTGGTGCATGCCATCGTCTTATCTTTGCAATTTGGTATTCCTGGTTTGGACTTCCCTAGTTTAGAAGCACCATGGAAAGAAAAGCGTACCGCGATGGACGCTTTGCAAGTGCAAATCGCCAGTCCCGCGCCAAAGGCGCTGTCAGTTCCACCGACACCTGCGGTTACTAAGCCAGAGTTATTTAAATTACCAACACCGATCTTGCCAGCGCCAGTACCTAAGACTGTAACCGAGCCAAAGCCTAATTCATCGGCGAAGCAAGAAACCAAGGGAATACAATTAATCGCACCATTGGCTCAAGCACCAACTCCGGTCACTGACGCGAAGCTGCAGAAAAAAAATAAATCAAAACCAAGCTCACCACCCCCACCGAGCGTTAAACGGGTACCGCCACCAGCACAAGCACCGACTCGCATCATTGCGCAAGATCTAATTGTGCATGATGACTTTGTCGTGCCTTTGACGAGTGAAGAAGATTTGCTGCGACAAGCAGAAGACAAAAAAGAAGTGAAGCAAAAAATCGAGGCGATTCCAGAAGATGCAATCATCGATAAAAATGCGGAATTAGAATTGCTCGCCGAGGAAAAACGGCAAGAAGAAATCAAACAGAAAAAAATTCAGCTGGAGAAAATTGCGCAAGAGTTGATCGAGAAGGCGAGTGCTGAAAAAGCCAGAGCAGAACAAGACAGAGCTGAAAAAGCACGCTTACGCGCTGAACAAAAAATACAGGAAGATTTAACCCAAAAGACCTTAGCTCAAGCAGCGGAAGAAAAGCTCAAGGCACAGATGGAGCAGCAAATGCAGCAGCAAGCTGCGGAAATCAAGCGTCAACAAGCGGAACAACTTGCGCAGCAACGCTTGCAAGCACAACGTGAACAAGCGGCAGCAGAAGAAGCATTAAGAGAAGCAAAGCGACAAGAATTGTTGACGCAAGAAACCTTAAAGCAAGAAGAGCAAAGACGACAAGCAGAGCAAAAACGTTTGCGTCAACTCGCCTTGGAACAAGAACAGCAAAAGCAAGAAGCTTTGGCACAAGCGCAATTAAGGCAAAAGCAATTAGAAGAACAAGCTGAGCAAAAACGCGCATTAGAAATCGCTGAACGACAACGCCAGCAAGCAGAGGCTCAGCGTATTGAAGCACAACGCCAAGCACAAATTGCAGAACAAAAACTGGCCGAACAAAAAGCCTTGGAGCAAAAAATACAAGAGCAACGCTTGGCAGAACAACGCGCCGCTGAGCAAAAGTTATTGGAGCAGAAATTAGCTGAACAAAAATTAGCGGAACAACGCTTGGCTGAGCAGCGATTAGCAGAGCAACGTGCTGCCGAACAAAGAGCGCAGGCAGAAGCAGCCGCTCGCGCCAACGCAGAACGTGAAGCCGCTATCGCTGCGCGTCAAAATGCACTTGGTAATAATCGTGATTTGCAGGGGCAGGGTAGAGGCGGTAATGGTAGTGATCAAGCCGGAAAAAGTCTCGCCTCTGGCAATGGACAAGGCGATCTCGCATCACGTTTGCGCGAGCAAGCACGTAATTCGGATTTGTTTAAATCGGCACCGTCGAATGGCAAATTGCTTGATGAAAATCGTTCACGTCGTCGTAGCTTTTTAGGAACGTATGACAAAGAAGTTCCTCTACGCATGTATGTCGATGGCTTAAAACAAAAACTTGAACGTAATGGTAATCTGATTCATGAAAGACGTACCCTAAGTGATGTTGAGCATAATGTATTGGTTAACATGGTGGTGCGCAGTGACGGCAGTATTGAAGAAGTAGTGATCGTGCGCAGCAGTGGTTTGAGATCGATAGACGAAAAAGCACGTAACATCATTATGACCAATGCACCATTTGCAGCATTTCCTCCTGGTTTGGCTGCCAAATATGATGTGATAGAAATTCAACGTGTTTGGAGTTTTGGCGATAAATTGCGGATTTTGGAAAATCTTCCATCGGCGTTTTGATGTTCGAAAAATTCTTGAATAATGTTTGAATAATTCATTAATATCGTCCGTATTTTTTGTTATCAGTAAATCGAATTGACGCTAGCTGGAACAGGCTAGCCAAAATGAAGCTAGAGTAACCTAGACCATATTGAGTAGCTTATGCATATCTTAATTACAGGCGGAACTGGATTAATTGGACGTCGCTTATGCGCGGCACTTTTAGCGCGTGGAGAACAAGTGACGGTGTTGAGTCGTCGTCCGCACTTGGTGGCACAAATTTGCAGTGCTGCGGTGCGCACGATGCGCAGTCTCGACGAATGGACGCCAAGCATGCATTTTGATGCCGTCATCAATTTGGCAGGTGAACCTATCATTGAGGCGCGTTGGACCACCAAGCGACGTCAAATTTTGCTTGATAGTCGAGTCGGTCTTACCGAAAAATTAGTAGAGAAAATTCAGCAAGCCCAAGTTAAGCCGCGTGTTTTATTGAGTGGATCGGCGATTGGTTATTATGGCACTGATGAGACGCAGAGCTTTACAGAAGAGGCGGGTGCTGGACACGATTTTTCGGCCGACTTGTGTATGCAATGGGAATTAGCGGCACAAGTTGCACAGACATTCGGTGTACGCGTGGTGCTATTGCGTACTGGTTTGGTACTGGATGAAACGGGCGGTGTATTGAAGAAAATGCTGCTGCCATTTCAACTGGGTTTAGGTAGCCAGCTAGGCAATGGACGACAATGGATGAGTTGGATACATCGCCAAGATTACCTACGCGCGGTGCTTCATTTGCTTGACGATGCCAGTGCGCAAGGCGCATTTAATTTGACTGCGCCAAACGCAGTGACCAATGCTGAATTTACTAAAATTTTAGCCAAAACTTTGCATCGTCCAGCTTTGTTTGTTGCGCCGGCATTCGTATTGCGATTGGCGATGGGCGAGCGTTCTGATTTGCTTTTGGGTGGGCAAAGAGTACTGCCACAGGGTTTGTTGAACCAACAATTTCAATTTGAGTTTGCGGATTTAGCACCGGCCTTAGCAAACTTGTTGAAAGATTCAAAGTAAAAGATATTTACACTTGAATAAGCAAGAACCACATAAGACAGGCGTAGCGAAGGCTGTAGCTGACCTAGCGGAAGTCGACGTGAATAACATAGAAGCAAATAGCATCGAAACAAAGCGTCCAATTTGCTCAATCTGTTTGCGTCCTATGCGTGCCTGTATTTGCGCTTGTGTAGAAGTGATCGCCTGCGCGATCGAAGTATTGATTTTGCAGCATCCCGGCGAACTTAAACATATCAAAGGAAGCGCGCGACTATTGCATATGTGTTTGCCACAAAGCGCGATTTGGATAGGTGAGCAATTTGATGCCGAGCAATTGCAGCAACGCCTAGCGCAAGACAATAAAACCAATATCTTGTTGTATCCAGATAATTCGATTACGACTGGAGTAACTGATTCGTTCAACACGAAAAGCGATAAGGAAACCAGCTTCGTTAAACCTATTCGCTTAATCGTGATCGACGCTAGTTGGCGTCAAAGTCGCCAGATGCTCGCGCAAAATCCATTGCTGCAAAGCTTGCCACGTTATGCCTTAAAGGATGTCCCTAGCTCGCGTTATCAAATACGTCGCGCTCATGCGCCTGATCAATTATCTAGCTTAGAAGCCTGTGCCTACGCATTGATGCAGTTAGAAAGTACCAATGAAGAACTGCTGCGATTATTGACTGCGTTCGATCGATTGAATCAAATGCAGCTGGAATTTGGCGTACATAATTTAGTTCGTACAAAAAAATAGCGCCAGATGCATGTACTGAATCTGGCGCCGCGTTATTACTCACTTGCTTGATGTACTAGTCGCTTACAGCGCCACGTTGATAAGCGCATTACCAATTCCGATTAAAGCAGAACCAGCTAATAATCCGGCTGCGACAGCTTGCATGCCATCAACCCAAACTTTATGGCCGATACTTTCTTTGGGGCTGGTTTTATGTTTTCTTTCCATCAGCCAGAACACAAAAGCACCTACCCACATCGTGAATACCGCTTCAGGTGGAAGTACCACACCCAAGCCTATCGAAATGGCAGAAATTGGGAACTTGCCTTTACTGATGATGCTGGCGGTTTCAAATACCACCGCCGCGATTGCCGCCACGATAATCGAGATAATTGCGCTATGCGATAAATTGCTAAAACCATGTCCGATTAATTCGGCAACGCCTTTCCATTGCATTGCGGCAGGGAAGGCGAACTGGTCAGACACGATTTTTGCCGTATCTCTGACGCCATTCGCATCAGCAGGCAAGAACAATAAGAAGTAGACAGGGATACACGCCAAGGTGCCCGAGAAAATCCCTATCACATGACCTAGCACTTGGTGCCTTGGTTTACCGCCAAGCATGTAGCCAGGTTTTATGTCAGACAATAAGCTGGCTGCACTAGAGGCGACTTCTGCCGACATACCGGCCGGAATCAAGTTGGTAGCGGGATTACTACGGTCCAAAGCTCCCATGGAGAATTGCGTGATTTTTGATAAACCACTGGTTGGAATCCATGAGGTCAAGGCCATAGAATTAATGCAGATCACTGTTAGCAGATAAACCAAAGCGAGGGAAATAAATGCGAACATCCAAGGCACACCAAAGAAACTATGGGTAGCCCAAACACCGAATAAACTAAAGATAGGCACACCGATATACGAAATCCATAAGGGGACTTCGATATGTGCCAAAACATCTTGGGTAGTATCTGGCTTGGCTTCCTGCTTGAATAGGCGAGACCAGCCTTTAAAAATTTCTGGCTTGGCGAATAAGCTGATTAAGGCAGCGACCACCATGATGACGATACCCCACCACAAAGACCATTGATTTAAAATTTCTACGCGTGATAGGGGCACGATTTGTCCATCTAAACCAACGCGCGGTGCGATCTCACCACGATTGATCATTATCGGGCCAAGAATTGCAAAATTGAGGATGGCGCCAATTAAGCAACTGGTCGCAACACGAATTCCCATTAGCGCACCTACGCCCAACATTGCCGCGTCGAGCGTCAATCGTAGACCTAAGGTGCGGAAATCGACGCCTAAGATTTTTGGTATCCACAATTCATATTTCACCGCCGCCAAATAGTAATAGGTGTCGAGGCGTTCTTTTAAATGCCAAGGTTCTGTTAAGCCTGCCCATTGATCCATGCGGAGGATTTTAAATTGGATCAACTTCATCCAACCGTCACTCAAGATGACTTGTAAGGCAGCAGTCCATAAACCGACTTTTGCTAATAATTTGGCTTTAAACAAACCGCTCTGCGCATCGCCGTTGTACAGCGTGTCGAGTACCACGCCACAAGCATTGCCTTCGGGGAAGGGGAGTTGATCTTCATTGATAAAACGACGTTTGAGCGGGAAGGCGAGCAGAACACCCAAGATCGCAATAATCACCATCCAAATTATCATCTGCCACCAGCTTGGAATGATCTTAGTAATCATCATGTAAGCAGGCAAACAAGCGACCAAGGGCATCGTCATATAGCCAGCAGACGTAGCGATCGACTGGGTGCAATTGTTTTCAAGGATGGTGAAGTTATTGGCGAGTCCAATGTTTTCTAAGGCTTTGAATAGGCCAAATGCCAAAATCACCGAGATCAGATTCACCCCAATCGAGATGCCAGTTTTTGCGCCGATATACAAGGCGGTTGCTGATAGGATGCCGCCAAGTAAAAAGCCCGTCAAACCGGAGCGCCAACTTAACTGCGCCATATCACCGCGATAGACATTATTTAGCCACCATTGATCTTTTTGGTGACGCGACCAAGATTTAACTTGCTCTTCATTAAGCTGTTGAATCGTCACTGGTATCTCCACGTTTTTATTGTCCGAGAAGTATCTAGGGCTGTTATTGTGCTGTCAAGAAATTCAAGCAAGATTTTGGAAGATTCAAACAATTTTTGAAAAACTTTAAAGCATTTAAAAAGCAACTATAAAGCGAGTTGAGCGCAAACTTGAAAGCACACTTGTACGATTTAACTAGTAGATAGCAGCATCCTTACTTCACATCCGTGCACCGACCACGTCACCAACATTCTCACCAATTTATTCACCAACATTCTCATACAGAATCACTTATCGACGCGCCAATAAAAAAGCCTCGTTACCGAAGTAACGAGGCTTTGCACAACAGAACGTAGAACGCGGGGTTCTGGTTCGGTTACGGCAAATTACATCATGCCGCCCATACCACCCATGCCGCCCATATCGTGACCACCCATGCCGCCAGCTGCTGGTTTGTCTTCTGGTAATTCTGCAACCAATGCGTCGGTTGTCAAAATCAAGCCAGCAACAGAAGCCGCGTTTTGCAATGCAGAGCGTGTTACTTTAGCTGGATCGAGAATACCCATTTCGATCATGTCGCCGTAAGTGTCGTTCGCTGCATTGAAGCCGTAGTTACCAGAACCACCAACTACTGCATTGATCACAACACTTGCTTCGCCACCAGCATTCGCAACGATTTCACGCAATGGTGCTTCGATCGCTTTCAACACCAACTTGATACCTGCGTCTTGATCAGCATTGTCGCCTTTGATCACGCCAGCTGCTGCACGAGCACGCAACAGAGCAACGCCACCACCAGGAACTACACCTTCTTCAACCGCAGCACGTGTTGCATGCAATGCGTCTTCTACGCGTGCTTTTTTCTCTTTCATTTCAACTTCAGTAGCCGCACCCACTTTGATCACTGCAACACCGCCAGCCAATTTCGCTACGCGTTCTTGCAATTTTTCACGATCGTAGTCAGATGTCGCTTCTTCGATCTGTGCACGGATTTGTTTTACACGTGCTTCGATGTTGATTGCTTGGCCTGCGCCGTCGATTACTGTGGTGTTTTCTTTGCCGATTTCTACGCGTTTTGCTTGACCCAAATCTTGCAAAGTTGCTTTTTCCAAAGTCAAACCAACTTCTTCAGCGATCACATTACCGCCTGTCAAAATCGCGATATCTTCCAACATCGCTTTACGACGATCACCGAAACCAGGTGCTTTAACAGCTGCTGTTTTCAAGATGCCACGGATGTTGTTCACAACCAAAGTTGCCAATGCTTCGCCATCTACGTCTTCTGCGATGATCAATAATGGACGACCTGCTTTTGCTACTTGTTCCAATACTGGGAGCAAGTCACGGATGTTGGAGATCTTCTTGTCGAACAACAAGATGAATGGGTTTTCCAAAATCACAGATTGTTTTTCTGGATTATTGATGAAGTATGGAGACAAGTAACCGCGGTCAAATTGCATACCTTCTACGATATCCAATTCGTTGTCCAAAGACTTACCGTCTTCAACTGTGATCACGCCTTCTTTGCCCACTTTGTCCATTGCTTTAGCAATGATGTCACCGATGTTTTGGTCAGAGTTTGCAGAGATAGAACCGACTTGTGCGATTTCTTTGTTTGTTGCTGTTGGGCGAGACAAAGTTTTGATTTCAGCGACCAATGCTGTCACTGCTTTGTCGATACCGCGTTTCAAATCTGTTGGGTTGAAACCCGCTGCAACATATTTGAAGCCTTCGCGAACGATTGCTTGTGCCAATACTGTCGCTGTTGTTGTGCCGTCACCAGCGTTGTCAGAAGTGCGAGAAGCAACTTCTTTCACCAATTGTGCACCCATGTTTTCGAGCTTGTCTTTCAACTCGATTTCTTTTGCAACAGAAACACCATCTTTAGTTACTGTAGGTGCGCCATAAGAGCGTTCCAACACAACGTTACGACCTTTAGGGCCCAAAGTTACTTTAACTGCATTCGCCAAAACGTTAACACCGTTAACCACTTTTGCACGTGCGTCATCGCCAAATACGACTTGTTTAGCTGCCATGTTTATATTCTCCGAATAAGGATGAAATTCTGAATTTGTTTTTTAAATCCGCGCAAAAAAGCGCAAATTCGATTACCTAAAAATTCTGCTTTAAGGAAGGTACGAGGAAGCGTAGCGAGCGCTTGCAGTTTGAATTAAGAAGCGCAATCGTACTAAGGCACGATGAGCATCGCAGATTCAAAATCCAAGCGCGCAGTAGCTTAGTCGTACCTTATTTTTGGACGATCGCGAAAATATCTTCTTCGCGCATTACGAGCACTTCATTGCCATCAACTTTGACAGCTTGACCAGAATATTTACCGAACAATACGCGGTCACCCACTTTCACTTCCAAAGCGCGCACAGTACCGTTGTCTAATACTTTGCCGTTACCTACAGCCAGTACTTCACCTTGATCTGGTTTCTCAGCTGCCGCGTCAGGCAAAACGATACCGGATGCTGTTTTTGTTTCTTGATCCAAACGTTTAACGATAATGCGATCGTGCAGGGGACGAAGATTCATACTAACTCCTAAAAAAATTACAAAAGTAAA
>VFQS010004095.1_pt1 | contig 10744 bp, 9 predicted proteins | sample 3512361 | NCBI WGS metagenome assembly VFQS01 (sample SAMN10412375, study PRJNA504923) | tailings metagenome | isolation source: Relicate 1 Philex TSF3 active mining | place: Philippines | reverse complement strand
AAAAGTCGAATCGATGCGATGGTGGCACAGCTGCGCGCAGCGGCGGCAAAAATGGAGAATGTCACGCCCAATCCGATTGCCGGTAACGCTAGTCCTGCACCGAAGTTGGATTTTGCCGATGCATTAAAATCGTCTTTAGAGCAGGTGAGTGCAGCGCAAAGTGCGTCACAAGCGCTCGGAAAACGATTCGCAATGGGCGATGACAGTGTCAATATGTCCGATATGATGATCTCGATGCAAAAGGCGAGTATCTCGTTTCAAGCAACTGTTCAAGTAAGGAACAAGTTGATTTCAGCCTATCAAGATATTATGAATATGCAAATTTGAGGTGTTTGTCGTATTTTTGCCATCACATGCCAGTCATCTTGGCATTTCGCTCGCGCTCTAGCTTCATGATGTATCTCTGAACCGAAGTTAAGGTGCGACTCGAAAGATTCACAAAGGCACAACCAATTCGACGCGTGGTTTTGCCATTCAGCAGTGTCAATTCTTGAGAATTTCGGATTTGTAGTGTTAAGTCGATCAACCCGATATTCGGTATATCTATTTGACAAAATTCATAGCAAGTACCGATTGTGATATCGATTAAGTTGCGATCATCTAGGATCGCGATACCACCACAACTAATGTCTACCAAAGAAAATTTCTGGTTTTGTTTGCCAGACTCCGTTTCGATAGGAATCACACATTTAATCGGCATCGAGACCGGCGTGTTAATGCGATAATTTTCTCGGCGTTGTAATCGGATCACCGAGGTTGGCACTGGCATCTGTAGCGCAGGTCGGCCTTCAAATTGTGTGCGCTGCAATTTAGACGATGAGAACTGAATACTGATGCGATCTAGCAGGCCATCAAAGAATACGCTTGATGCTTCAACAATTCTTTGGTTCGCTTCGTTTCCTGGAGCACTATCAATAATCACGGTGTTATTGGCATCGTCAATATCCAACACCGAGGTAATAAATGCCTCACTGCCATTGTTGATCATTAAACTAATCAACTGAGACTTATCTCTAAACCCTTTTAATAAAGCCAAGATTTCACGTCTGGACTCAACTTGATATGGACTTTGATTTTCTGTTCCTAAAGACGGGAGCGCTAATGACATATTGCTTTATTCTGTAGTAATTGGACGAGAGGTCGGCGAGATTTGTTGTTTTGTAGTTATCTCGGATTCAATATGGTAAAGCCAAGCGAGTAGTTCTGCAACAACTGTGTAAAGAGCAGGGGGAATGTTGTCGTCTAAATCCACTTTCATCAATAATTTGACTAGTTCTGTTGATTGATGAATGAAAATTCCGTGTTCATTGGCTCTAGCGATAATCTCTTCCGCAAGCAATCCTTTTCCTTTGGCGACGACTCGTGGAGCACCATTTTCTGGATTGTAACTGAGCGCAACCGCGCTTTGATTACGATTGTCAGCGTGGTTATCGGCGGAAGAAATGGGCTTTGAATTAGTCTCGTTCTTCATGTTTAACCGAGAATGATTGGATGTGCGCGCCACTTGTTTCTATCGAGCGTTCTAGGGAAGGGTAGGCTGCTTTTAAAAACTCGCTTGAATCTTGATGCTCGGCCTGAATTGCGAGTTGAACTTGGTTATCACGTAGTTGTAATTGAATATCGACTAAGCCAAGTTGAGGCAGATGAATGCGCAAATGGCTGAGCCAACTTTGGATTGTCTCTGAATTGTTTTCCGAAGATGTCTCTTGCTGAGGCTGTTCGTTCACTTCCCATTCTAAAGGCATATTTGGCGCTAATAGCCCCGACCAGGTTAATCTCTGCTGTTCAAGAATATCTAGCTGTTGATGAATGATTTGGGCTAAAGCGCTGTGATGGCTTTCTTCTTTATTGACGAGCACGGACTGTTCTAATTCAACAGCGATCTTTGCTTGTGGTTCTAATTCAATTTCAGTGCGGCTTTTTTGCCCTAGCAACCATTGCGTAACATGCGACTCGTAAAATAATCCACTACTACTTATACTCTGATGCAAATGGCTTTCAATATGTTTTGCGATTTGTTTTTCGGGGATGAAGTTTTTATCAGTCTCTAACAAGGGAGCTAATACTTTGATATTTGATTTTTCTTGAGGATTCTTAGTCTCTTGCAAGAGCGCGTTAATTAATTGTCCGGTAGGACTTAAATCAGTTTGCGAACTTTGGTCTATCGGTTCGCTTGCAAGATATTGATTCGCAAAGCGTTGATTTGCGGTTAGATGTTGTGGTGCTTGAAGTTGAGAAGTTGACAGCTGTTTTGGTGATTGTAGTGTTGTATCTTGCACAGAAAATGTGGACAGATTAGCTTCGCCGGAGATCGATTTGGATAACTGCGTACTAGATTCATCAGCGAGGGCTGACTTTATCTGTAATGCTTCAATTGAATTTGATTTTCTGGGTGGATCAAGCAAGTTCACTTGGCTTTTTCCATCAAGTAAAAAGATAGTGCGAGGCACCAGCTGAAGTAGCGTTAGTGATAGTTTTTGCCCGATCTGCGTTGTCGTTGGCAGCGCAAGGCGCATGGCAATACCATCAATTTTTGCGATATAACTGCCATCATTTAACTTCGCTAGCACCTCGGCTTGGATATGTTTTCCAACCCCAATTTGACCTAGCCTTTGAACGATTTCATTCTTAATTGCTTCAATGGCTTTTAGTGCGGTTGGTCCTTCCACGCCAGTTGTGATGACCAGATTGGGATCTAAGCGTGGAAAGATGCTCGGCATGATTAAGTGACACTAACCCATTTGATTCGCACCATAACTTTGAGATAGTTTGCGACTCGTGCTAGAACTCTTCATTAGGTTGGCGAGATTTTTCATCCAAGGTTCAGTAATGTCGCGAATCGCGCGATCATCAGCCAAAATTTGTTTGATGATGGTAATTTTTTTTGCCTTTAAATCGCTAGGCAATTCACTTGGACCTTCAAATTGACGTAAGGTACTAACTTGATTGCTACAATCATTTTCTAACTTAGCCAATAATTCCCAATCATTAGCACGTGCAGCTTCAAGCATTTCAGACGTGATATGAGCAACTTTTTCATACACATTTAACAGTTCAAAACTATTCATAGTTATGCCTCAAAAAAAGTTGCACGGCGCGGAGCGAGTGGATCAACTTGTGGTAGTGGAGCGTCTTGCTTGATCGTATTTTTTTCTGGCGCAATGGCTTCCCAAGAAGACTTTAAATCGCGCAGCAAATTTTGTACCTCAATTAGGCCTTCAGCTTGATTGTTAATATTCGCTTGAAGTAAACGGTTGCTCATATATTCATATAAAGTATCGAGACTAGTTGCGATTTCGCCACCTGCTTTTTTGTCCAAACTAGCGCGCAGACCATTTTCTATGATCGCTATTGCTTTTGAAATGGAGTGACCCTTCGCCGCAATATCTTGATTCTTCATATGCATGATTGCATTGTTGAGCGCAACAATGGCACCGTCATATAACATGACAATCAACTTATGCGGACTTGCGGAAATGACGCCGGTTTCAATGCCTACTTTAGCGTAGGCGTTCGCCCCATGTGAATTAGATGTGCCAAACATAGAAATCCTCAATTATTTGGTGTTGGTGCCAGTTAATGCAGAAAGCTGCTGTGTAAGAAAGCTACTTGTATTGTTTAAACCGCTAATGATCGTATCAAGTGCAGTAAATTGTGCGCGGTAGCGCGCCTCGGTATCAATGAGCCGACTATTTAGTGTATCTCGTTGTTTTCCAATATCTTTGATCGTGCGATTGACGCCATCCGTGGAACTAGAAATGCTGCCACCACTTCCAACAATTGAAGTGAACAGATTGCTCAGTTGGCTAGCATAGCCTTTGGAAAAGTGGATGGTGCCGCGATCGCCGGTGGTACCACCGGTGACTAGGACTCTTAGCCCCTCAGCCGCTGATCCATTTGATCCAGTTAAAAATTGTCCAGAACCAACCGCGGCAACACCATTTAGTGAACCTGTGACGTTGGTCCCGACTGTGCCGCTGGAAATTGTCCCTGTCAGCGCGGAGACACTGGTTCCAGTACCATTATTAAGCGAGACATTGGATGTGCTTCCATAGCTATTAGAAGTGAGTTTTAAAAATCCACTTCCAGTGATTGCCGCATTAACCTTGATGCCTGCTGCACTGAATGCGCTGGTACCGTTAATCGAGGTTTGTAATAAGGTAGTCAATTGACTAGCGGTATAGTTGCCCGCAGCAAGAGAAACTGATGCTGAAGTGCCATCAATAGTGACATTAATGCTGGTGTTTGGATCTATGGTTGTGCTAGCTGCATTCAGATCCAAATCGCCAGTCAAACTTCCTTGCGTTGCTAGCGCGGTTACATTCAGCGCGTAATTGCCTTGTGCAGTCGCATTCGTTGAACTGCTATAACTTACTAAGCTATCCGTCGCTTTACCAATCGTAGCAAATAGTCCGCTGATGTCTTTGAAATTGTTGTTGAGCGCAGTTTGTAGCTTAGTCGAGTCAACACTTAATGTTCCATCTTTTTGAAAGCTAATTCCAATCGAGGAGAGCGTTGTTATATTTCCACCCAAGCCATTTACTGCCGATGACAGCGCATTTCTCACTTGACTTTGCGCTCCGCGTGCAGCGGCATCACCAGTCAAAACACCGCCTTTTTTGGTCGAAGCGTCGAAACCTGTTAATGACTTAAATGTGGCTTGTAAATCATTGTACGCTTTGACAAAGCCATTGATCGAGTTCTGTACACCAGATGTGTTATTGCTCAATGCTAGTGTGGTACTACCAGTTTTTGATAGCGTGATTGCAGCGCCTTGAACTGCGTCGTTGACCGTGTTTGAGGCGCTGGTAATATCAATGCCGTTAATCGATAAAGTGGCGTTTTGCCCAGTTGTCGTTTCTTTTAAATTTTGTGTGCCTTCTGGGTCATAACTGAGAAGCGACTGCAATGCGGCATCACCACTCACATCAATTTTTAGACTCGAAGTAGCACCAGTTTTATTGGAGCTGAGAACCAAATGGTATGGAGTAGCAGAGCCGTCACCAACAATGGAAGCCGTGACGCCTTTTCCTGCAGCATTAATTGCATCGCGAATGCCTTGTAATGAGTTATTCGTACTGTCAATCGTGACAGTGCCAATCGCTTGATTGGCATCTTGAGTGAAATCTGCACCGCTATAAATACCGTTTGTTAAGGTTCCACCACTAATAGTTCCAAACTGAAAAGTAATCGTTGTGGATGCGCCAGTTCCAATGGTGTCTGTGGTACTTACTTGTCCAGCACTTGAAATGGTTTGTGCTTTCGCTAATTGTGTAACATTAATGTTGTAGTTGCCAGCGGTAGCAACGCTGGTGGTTGTTGCATTTAATATGCTTGCATCACCTACGTTAGCACTTAGGTTCTGAAACGTTGATGTGCTGCTGAGTCCAACGAAGGCACTTTGAAATGTGCTTAGCGCACCATTTAACGAGCCATACGCAGTGAGTTTCGCGAGATAGCTAGCTTCTTTTTTTGCGAGGGAAGTTAACGGTTGGCTCTCTACCTGCATCAGCTTGCTGATCAGGCTGTTGACATCTAAATTAGAGCCTACCCCAGTTGATTGAATGGCCACAACGTTCCCCTTTTGTAAGTATCGTTACTGTACAAGTTTAACGGCAAAAGCAAATCAGACTTTAGAGGGGCATTTCCCTTTCTATTTTCATCTTGCAATAATTTTGACTTGTGAATTGCATAAAACAGAAAGTCGTCATATTAGTGCGCATCTAATAGAGTCACGTGCGTATAAAGACTAAGCCTCTTGCTTGATTAGTAGGCCTTGTAATTTGTCCAGTGATTTAGCGATTTCTAGCGCCTCAACGGACGGTATTTGGCGTAACACTTCTTTTGTTTGTTGATCAATGACTTTCACAACTACTTCCTCAGCGTCAGAATCGACACTAAATTCTAAGTTTTGTGATGAGCTTTGAACCATTTTATTGATTTCACTGACAGCTTTGTTCACTTCGCTTAAGGATGGGGATTTCGCCGCTTGAGTAACAGCAGTAGTCGTTTGCGCATTGGTCGCATTTTGAATATTCGCGACAGCGGGTGAGGAAGGAGGGAGTTTTTCTGCGATCAGTGATCCAGACGGCGAACTTCTGCCTATCGATTGAATGTCCATGATCTTTCCTTTAAGTAAAATTCCCCTGACCAAAAAATTTGGGCAGGGGACAATCTACATCAGAGAATAATGTGATGAACTACATTATTGTTTAACCTCTTAACAGAGCCAACACGCCTTGTGGTAACGCGTTTGCCTGTGCCAAGATCGCTGTACCTGCTTGTTGCAATACCTGACCACGTGTCAATGTTGCAGTTTCTTGCGCGAAGTCTGCGTCACGGATACGGCTACGTGATGCTGACAAGTTTTCAGAGTTCGTTTGCAAGCTAGCAACTGCGGATGAGAAGCGGTTTTGATACGCACCTAAAGACGCACGAGAGGTATTGATCGACTGCAGTGCGGCGTCAATGGTGGTTAAAGCCGCTGTCGCCCCTGCCGCTGTACCTAAATTCAGAGAGGATACGCCAGCGCCAACTGTAGTTGTTGCGGATGTGAAACCACCTGTCAAGTTCGCAGCTGTTAAACCTGTACCAGTACCGTTTGCTAATGTGATACCAGCGGAACTAGAAGAACTCAAGCTCAAAGTTGATGTCGAGATGTCTGTTGCGCCAGTTGCGGACACAGTGATACCTGTATTTGCCGCCGCAGCTGCAGCATTGGTGCTCGCTGTAACTGTAATATTGCGTCCGTCAGCCGCAGCCAAAGCCACAGCACCAGTTGTTGTATTGAATGTTGCTGTAACGCCAGTTTGAGTCGAAATTGCATTAACCGCTGCGGCAACTTGTGCACCACGTTGTGCGCCAGATGTTGAAGCAGAGAGTGCGCCGAGATTTACGCCGTTAATGGTAATGTCGCCAGATGCAATCGCTGTAGCAGAGGTAGATGCCGTACCAGCAACTGTTGTTGAACCAACTGTTGCAGTTACACCAGTGCTGCCACTGATTGCGTTGATCGCAGCTGCTTTTGCGATACCACTGCCTGTTGCATTCGAGAATGAAACACCGTCAGAAGCTGAAGCACCAACTTGGAAGCCGTTGATTGACAAGTCGCCAGCAGCCAATGCAGTCGTTGTAACCGCGCCTGCACCAGCAACAGTTGTAGCGTAGCTAGAAGATGCACCAACACCCAATGCTGAAGATTTAGCACTAGCGATCGAAGTAATGCTAATTTGATCGTTAGCTGTACCGTTTGCGCCAACTTGGAAAGTTTGAGCAGCAAAAGAGCCATCCAACAAATTAACACCGTTGAAGTTTGTATTGCTTGCAACGCGGTTGATTTCAGAAATCAACTGAGAAGCTTCGTTATTCAAAGCAGCGCGGTCTGTTACGCTGTTTGATGCATTCGCAGATTGAACTGCCAAGTCACGAATACGTTGCAAGTTAGCACCGATTTGGCTTAATGCGCCCTCAGCTGTTTGCGCTAAAGAGATACCGTCATTAGCGTTACGTGCAGCTTGATTCAAGCCGCCGATTTGTGAAGTCATACGTTCAGAAATCGCCAAACCTGCAGCATCGTCTTTCGCGCTATTAATACGCAAGCCAGAAGACAAACGTTGCAAGGATGTGTTCAATGAACTTTGGGATGTCGATAAATTACGTTGTGCATTTAAAGACGCGATGTTGGTATTGATATATGAAGCCATGATGGTTCTCCTAACTTGGTTAATTCAACTCGACGTTTAGCTTGAACTTCGGTCTGTCTTATTGACCATTGCACCGTCGTTGAATCAGGTAACGGGCGGCATTTTAAAAAATTGAGGAAATTGCTCAAAATAAATATTATTTTTTGTGCTTAAGTTTTTTGGCTTTTTCCGCTAGACGGCAGCTTTTTAAAATACTTAAGGGCTAATTTGAAGAAGATTTACACTTCTTTTTAGGCAATTTGTTGTGAGAGCTAGTTTGTAAAATACTAAAAATTGCCAATTTTTCTGCTTCGTATTAAATTTTTTGTCATGATTTGTTGTTCATTAACGGTCATGAATTGTAGAACTTGGCATTAGCTGGTAAAACAGAACTGTCTTTACACGAAAGAGAATGCGATGAGTAAATCGGGGTTCGATATAAAAGCAACAATGCGTGAAGCGCAGGCATTAGTTAAGGCGGGAAAACTTGCCGAGGCAATTGCCTCCGCTTCAAGAGTAATTCAACGCTTTCCCTTACATGAAGAAGCGCATATATTATTAGCAAAAATTTATTTTCATCTAGATCAAGATGAAAATGCGATCGAACATTTGCAGAGAGCATTTTCGATTTCGCATAAAACAGTAATTGATTCAAAAGCCTATTACACCATTCTAAATCGCTTTGTATCACGTAAGTCGTACGCTTTATTGGAGCAAGCCAGTCGCTGGTTGGTTAATTTGCGCCCCAAGGACGGTATCGCTTGGGACTATTTATCGATCGCTTGTCTTGAGCAACAAAAGTATGAAGCCGCGCACGAGGCCGCATTGCGTGCATCAGAAATTTTGCCGAACAACCCGCATGTGCTCAACAATTTGGCCTGTGCATTGACTTCATTAGAGCGTTGCTCAGAATCATTAGAGGTATTAAAACGCACGGTAGAACTTGCGCCGGAGATGGCGACTGCTTATAACAATTTAGGCAATGCACATCGCTTCCTGGGAAATTATGAAGAGGCGATTGAGAGCTTTTCGAGAGCGATTCAGTTAGCACCTGAGATGGCGTATCTCTATAATAATTTAGGTTTAACTTATCGATCTCTTGATCGCTGCCAATCAGCAATCGAGGTCTATCATCAAGCACTACGAATTCAACCTGATTTATACCAAGTGTATCCAAATCTGATTGAAGCTTATCGTCATGGTGGTCAGATTCAGCAAGCGATTGATTGTAGTCGTAGCGCACTTCAGCTGACCGATCAAATTCCTGAAATTTGGGCAGCTTACGGTGATGCCCTGAGGGATGGTGGATATTTGGATGCAGCGATTGAGGCTTATATTCAAGCTGTCTCTTTCAGAAAAGACGATCATTCTAGTTTTAATCGAAAAGTTTACACAAATATCTTGTTCTGCTTGAATTACCATCCAGACTTGTCTGCAGAGGTGATTTTTAATGCTTATCGAGAATTTGATCAGCGATTCGCGGTGCAACTTCGGGATCGGTGGTTGCCGTTTGATAATGAAAAAGTGCCTGGACGACGCTTAAGAGTAGGTTATGTATGCCAATCCTTTTATAACCAGGTTTGTAAGTACTTCTTGATTCCATTACTAGAAAAACATGATCGGACGCAAGTCGAGATTTTTGCTTACGCACAAATCCCATTTGAAGACGAGGTGACAGAGCATTATAAGAAGATCGTCGATCACTGGATTCCTATTCGCGGAATGACAGATGATCAGGCAGTTGCGCAAATTCGTGCCGATAAAATTGATATTTTGATCGACGTTTCTGGACATACGAATTCGAATCGATTGATGATTTTTGCACAGAAACCGGCGCCAGTATCTTTACATTGGCTCGAATATGGTTATACGACAGGTTTAAGTGCAGTGGATTATTTCATGACAGATAGTCCAAGCGTAACAGGTGATTGTGATCATTTGTTCTCAGAGAAGATTTGGCGATTAGACGGATCAGCTTATGTTTATCGACCCGACACACGATTGGCGATATTGAACGAATCGCCAGCGAGTCAGACAGGTATCGTAACTTTTGGTAGCCTGTCACGCACCACAAGGATTAATCATCGAGTAGTAAGAATTTGGGCTGCGATTCTCGACGCGATGCCAAATTCTCGACTGGTAATTAATAGCGGTGACTTTAAAGACCCTTTAGTTCAAGAAGAGATGGCAGGGCGATTTATGCGATACGGAATTGAACGCTCGCGCTTGGATATCGGATTTAGTTCCCCATCGTGGGAAGTCTTGAAGCGTATCGATATTGGTTTGGACTGCTTTCCGCATAACTCTGGAACCACTTTGCTGGAGACTTTGTATATGGGCATTCCTTTTGTAACATTGCAAGATAGACCTCCCGTGGGGCGCATTGGATCCAGTGTATTAATGGGAATGGGGCGTCCGGAATGGATAGCGACAAGCGAAGAAGAATATGCGCAAAAGGCGATTATTCTTGCCCACGATATCGACGGATTAGTGCATATGCGCAAAACGATGCGACAAGAAATGGAAGCATCGATGTTAATGAACGAAGATGCTTTTGCGAGATCCGTTGAAAAAGCATACCGTCAGATGTGGCAAATCTATTGTGAGAAGGGTTCAGCATGAAAGCAGTGATCTTGGCAGGTGGATTAGGCACGCGGATTTCTGAAGAGACGCATCTAAAGCCAAAACCAATGATTGATATTGGCGGGCATCCTATTCTTTGGCACATTATGAAAACCTACTCTGCTCATGGGGTGAATGATTTTGTGATTTGTTGTGGTTATAAGGGCTATCTAATTAAAGAGTATTTTGCGAATTATTTTTTGCATATGTCGGACGTTACTTTTGACATGAAAACTAATCAGGTCGAAGTACATGAACATCATGCAGAGCCTTGGCGCGTGACGTTGGTTGATACTGGTGAAGACACGATGACGGGCGGTCGATTAAAACGTGTTGCGCAGTATCTAAAAGACGAAGAGGCATTCTGTTTCACGTATGGCGATGGTTTGTCTGACGTCAACATTACAGAACAATTGGCTTTTCATCGGCAACATGGAAAA
>VFQS010004094.1_pt1 | contig 10745 bp, 6 predicted proteins | sample 3512361 | NCBI WGS metagenome assembly VFQS01 (sample SAMN10412375, study PRJNA504923) | tailings metagenome | isolation source: Relicate 1 Philex TSF3 active mining | place: Philippines | reverse complement strand
ACCCACTTTTGTCTATGCCCAAACAGCGCCAGCTATGGACCAATCTATGGCCGCAGCGGATGGTCAGGCGCCGAGCCCGCAGGGCGCGGCTGACGCGTCGATGCCGAGCTCAGCTCCGCAAGGCGCGGCTGTCATGGAAGAGGCACCACAAGTTGAAGAGCAAGTGGAAGTTTCCGTTCCTGGGGGTGAGATTGTTGTCACTGGCCGCCGGGATCGCAATCTCGAAAAATCATCCCAACAAGTCATCTCGGTCCTCTCCTCGGCTGAGATAGCGCGGACAGGGGAAGGCAACATCGCAGGTGCGCTTGGTCGTGTCACTGGTTTGAGCGTTGTCGGCAGTGGCTATGTTTATGTTCGCGGCCTTGGCGACCGCTATTCGCTTGCGCTGCTGAATGGCTCACCACTTCCCAGCCCCGAACCCTTAAAACGCGTCGTGCCGCTGGACTTGTTTCCAAGCAGCGTCATTGCCTCTTCTTTGGTTCAGAAAAGCTATTCGGCTAATTATCCCGGCGAGTTTGGCGGCGGCGTTATCAACTTGACGACTAAAGCCGTCAGCAAGGAGTCCTTCTTGTCGATTGGCGGCGGCGTGTCCGGCGATACGGAAACGACAGGCAATCTGGGCTATACCTATTATGGCAGCAAGAGCGATTGGACAGGGTTTGACAATGGCAATCGCGATATTCCCCCGGCACTCCAAGCCTTTTTCGACAGCCGTGAACGCCTAAGCTCAGGCAAGGTTAATAGCCAGAAAATCGCCAGCCAATTGGTCACAGGTCGCAACGCGGTGTTGCAACGTTGGAACAATTTGCCCGCCAATTTCTCGCTTTCTGTTGCGGGGGCTACATCTTGGGATCTGGGCGACACCAATTTCGGCATCATTGGATCCTTTGGGTATAGCAATAAATGGCAGACGCGTCAGCCGACCCAGCAGCGGTCACTGAGTGTGGATCTGTCAACGATCGAATCTGAGTTTCTGGGGCTCAACACTGAAAATCGGGTTGTCATGAACGGCTTGTTTGGTGCCGGCCTTGAGTTCGGCGATAACAAGCTGCGCTGGACAAATCTTTATATCCACGACACCTCAAAGCAAGCGCGCTTGTCAGTCGGTCGCCAGAACCAGACAACAGTGGATCGTATGCGCCAGACGACCGCTTGGTATGAACGACAACTGATCAACTCGCAGCTTGTCGGTGAGTTCAAGCTGACGCCCGAACTCAGCCTTAATGTGCGCGGGGGCTATGCAAATTCAAAGCGTAAAGCGCCCTTTGAGCTGTTCTTTGAGTATCTGCGGACCAATGCTGCAGCGGACCCACTGGGCTCTTATTTCGTTAATCGTCTGAACAACGGCAATGGCGGTGATGCGAGCGTCACCTTCTCGGACCTGAATGAAGATCTTTGGTCGGTCAGCGGCGACGTTTCCTACAAAGCAACCCCGGATCTCAACCTCACTTTGGGCGCTGCCTATTCTGATACACAGCGGACCAGCTCCCGCCGACAATTCCAGTTCTTGGCGCCAGCGATTTGCGAGGGTGTCCCGGCGAAGGCCTCCGCGTGCTTACCAAGTGCGATCACCCTGTTCCGCCCTGATTATCTTCTTGGGCCGAGCATTGTGAACAATTTCAACATCCAGCTCATTGAGGCGGATGAAGGGAACCCCGCTTTCCTTGCGCAGCTCGACAACAAAGCTGGCTATGGGAAAGTGAATTGGCGCGTAAATGATGCGCTGAGCATGGACGTTGGCGTGCGCTATGAAACGGCCAAGCTCACTGTTGATCCCATCGCTGTCTTTGCCACGCCTGGTGCGTCGACCGTGGGCACATTGCTTGATCGCAGCTATTGGTTGCCAGCAGCAACTGTGACTTGGGAAATTGAGACTGGATTGCAGGCGCGGATCAGCGGATCAAAAACCATTGCACGTCCGCAATTCCGCGAATTGATCAATCAGCCTTATTATGACCCTGAAACCAACCGTGAGTATCGCGGTAATCCGCTGTTGACCGATAGTCAGCTCTATAACGGCGAAGCGCGGCTTGAATGGTATTATGCGCCTCAACAAAAAGTCTCTGTGGCCGGTTTTTACAAGCGCATTGATAATCCTATTGAAGCGTTCATCAATTCGACGTTCACCACCTCCTATGCCAACGCGCCACGCGCCACACTTTATGGCGCCGAGCTGGACGCGCAGAAGGATTTTTCACTGGCAGAGACAGGCTTTTTTGCGCCGCGCAAATTGGTGGTCGTTGCGAACTACACCTTTACCAAATCGCGTTTGCACGTGAAGGCAGGGGATAAGACACAAGTCTATGGTGCTTTTTCGACGGCCGCGACCGACTATTTCAAAGATAGCGCAAAAATGACGGGCCAGTCCGACCATATTATCAATATGCAATTGGGCTTGGAAAATCAGGATCGCTTGTCGCAGCAGACAATTCTGGTCACCTATGCGAGTGACCGGGTCATCAGCCGCGGCGTATTTGGGTCGCCGCCCCAGCCCGATGTTCTGGAGAGGCCCGGCTTCCGCCTGGATTTTGTTGCGCGCGAAGGCGTCAACCTGTTCGGCGGCGAATTGGAACTCAAATTTGAAGCGCGGAACTTGACGGGCCGACGCCATATTGAATTCCAGAAATCTGGCAGCAATCGTCTTGATGTGAACAGCTATGATATCGGACGAAGTGTTTCACTTTCAGCCAGCATGAAGTTTTAAGCGGCTGAGGAGGTCATCTTAAAGGGCGGCGTTGCGAAAGCGGCCGCCCCGGATGCCTTATAGGAAATGCCATTGGCAAAGATTATTGCGGTTCACAGCGTCAAAGGCGGATCGGGGAAAACCTCGCTCGCCTTAAATCTTGCGGGCGTGGCGGCGCTGGCGCGCCAGAGAGAGACGCTGTTGTGGGACTTGGACGCCCAAGGCTCAAGCACGTTTTTATGCTCTGACAATCCGGTCGCACTGGGCGCAAAGGCTGTTTTTGAACGCAAGATAGGTCCGACATCGCTCATTGAGAAAACCCAATGGGCCAAGCTGGATGTTATCACAGCCGATCTATCGCTGCGGCAAGTTGAACATGTTCTGCAAGACATCCAGAAGCCCAAACGGCTTAAGAAGATAATCAAGCAGCTATCGCCATCTTATGGCGTTGTCATTCTCGACTGTCCGCCCGGGCTAAGCGAAGTGAATGATCAGGTATTTGAAGCAGCAGACATTCTTCTGGTTCCAGTTACGCCCAATCCGCTCGGGTTTAGAGCTTTTGAGCAAATTCAAGGATATTTGGCGCACCGAGGCGGCCGTCCGCTAGAGATTTTTCCCGTCATTTCAATGGCAGATAAGCGCAAGCTTCTCCACCGATCATTCTTGGAGAAGCATCATGATTGGCCAGTTCTTCCTATGTCCAGCCGGATTGAAAACGTAGCTGTCCGGCGTGCGCCGGTGGAGGCGTTTGCGGCAAGATCAAGGGAGGCCGAAATCCTGCGCGACATTTGGGGTGATATTACCAAAAGGCTTGCTGAAATTGAGTTGCGCCACAAAGTTGAACAGCACCGAGGCCGACCCCGGATCCCTAAGTCATCTGCTTCATGACAAGGGCGCTGCACTTACTTTAGCCTTACGCTAAAACTGTTCTCATCTTCATTCCGCATGGCGCGCCAACAGGCCTTAACTTTCCATTTTCTGCCGGCAGTTATGGCCTTGACCTGAGAGCCATTTGACTTGCCGGGGCTTGAGCCACCCGCTCGGGTCTTCGCCCCTTGCAGGGGTTTGTGGACATTCAAACCAACCGTTTCGGTATGTTCTCTCTCTTGAGATATTATCATTTATGATCAACATTTTGTGCGCCCGTAAGAGGTGTAATGTTGAGGAGAGAGAGATGTTCAAGAAGGTTTTGGCCGGCGCATTGGCGCTGGCCGCAAGCGGCGCCATGGCCGAAGAATATAAGGATTACACTGCGACAAAAGAGATTTGGAGCGTGACCTTTGTCAATGTGAACCCCAACCGCATGGATGACTATCTCATGGGGTTAAAGCAGACTTGGGTGCCCGTGTGCGAAGAGGGTAAAAAGGCAGGCATCATGCTCGACTGCTCCATAATGGTCAGCAACACGGCCTATAGCCGGGATTTCAATGTTATGTTGATCCAGAAGGCGCCGAGTGCCGCGGTAAGTGATCCCGATGAGGCAATGTATCGCAAGATTGATGCGGCGCTGAAAGCGAGACTGGCGCAGGATAAACGCAATGCGATTGTGACCAATTATGAATCGATGCGGACCATGTTTGGTTCGCAGGATTTCCGCAAAATCATTTACAAATAATCGCGCTCCGCTCGCCGCGGGGGCGGTGGGCGGACTTGCATCTGCGCGTGCGCTGCGCGTTTTGGGTGCCCCCGTTATGCTTTCGCAAATGCTAGGGGACCCGACAGGGGGGAGGAGAGAGATATGGACAGGCGAAATTTCTTTTACAGCGCGACGGCTTTGCTCGCGGCGTCAATGTTGAAGGCGCGCGCAGCAGTGGCGTCCGACCAACGCGCTCTCAATCCGCCGGGCATTCGCACAGCGGGCATCCGCATGCTCCCTGTTATGGGAGGCAAATATAAAGTCTGGACGAAGCGCGTCGGTCCACCGGGTAATGATGGGCTTAAAGTTCTGCTGCTTCATGGCGGGCCTGGCTTTGGGCATGAATATTTCGAATGCTTTGAAGATTTCCTCCCGCAAGCTGGGATCACATTTTATTATTATGATCAGCTTGGTTCGGCTTATTCGGACCAGCCAGACGATCCTACTTTGTGGACGCTGCCGCGCTTTGTGGAGGAAGTTGAAGACGTACGCCAAGGGTTGGGCCTTGAGCAGTTTGTCCTGTTGGGACATTCCTGGGGCGGGATGTTGGCAATTGACTATGCTCTGAAATACCAGCAGCATTTGCGTGGTGTGGTCATTTCCAACATGACCGCGGGCATCCAATCTTATCTTGCCAATATTCCAGCACTCAAGGCGCTGCTCACGCCCCAGAACAGGGCCCGACTGGAAGAGCTTGAGGCAGCGCAAGATTACGACAATCCGGATTATATGCGGATCATGATGGAGGATGCTTACCCGCAAGTGATCTGTCGTTTGCAGCCATGGCCGGACTCGATCATGCGCAGCCTGATGCACGCCAATCAGAAAATATATAATCAGATGCAGGGCAAGAGTGAGTTCCAGGTCACGGGCAATCTCAAGGACTGGGAGCGGTGGGACCAATTGCACAAAATCACCGTGCCAACGCTCACCATTGGTGCCCGTCATGACACAGTGCCATTTGCGGACCTTCAACGAATGGCTAAATTATTCCCGAACGGCCGAAATCTAACTTGTCCGAATGGATCTCACATGGCGATGTGGGACGACCAGACTGTCTATTTTGACGGGCTTTTAAAGTTTCTAAAGCGACTGACGGCCTAAAGCGCTGCACATGGACCCGCGATCGTCCTGCCTGGTGACGTGCGCCAAAGTTGGCAGACATTTGCGTAATGCGACTTGCAATGAACTTCCTCGATCCCTTGCCTGAGCACGACTGCGCTTTACCCAAAACTTATCAGCATCTTATTTTCGGATTTTCTAAGGCGCTCCAGTTTTCCAGCAATTTGAGACGTGCTTCGTCGACCTTATTTGTGATTTGGGCTGGTAGGATAACTCTGATCGGAACGACTATCTTTCCGACGATGTTTTTCAGTGTGTTCTGCCTTGCTCCTGAGGAGCCAGCCAAGAATTTCCGGCAATCGTGCCGCCCAAGCATCTTCGTCATGCTCGGCGCCATGATAAACGCGGCTTTCAAAATCTCGGTCTTTTTGCCAGCCATTGGCGGAAACCTGCGCATCCACCACAGCTTGGTACGGCGCGTAAAAGGCGTCGAGTGTGGCAGTGCCATGGTCCATCCACAGCCGCCTGTGGCCGGGTGCCCCTAAAGCCTGGCGGAACCAGTTGGTTAGCAGTGCCTGCAATTCAGGGTTGGTTGGCCCAACCTCACGCGGGTCAACTGAGGGCCAGTGACTGCTGACACAGGCAGCCTGCCCAAAGATATCGGGCCGCGCCATAAAGGCATAGCAGCTCATCAAGCCGCCCATGCTCGAGCCTGCAATGGCTGTATTGGCGGCGTCGGTCTTCGTGCGGAATTGTGTATCGACCCACGGCTTTAGCTCATCCGTCATCCAGCGCAGATAGGCATCGGAGATAATCGGCCCGCCCGCCAGCTTGTCCATTTGTGCGCGCAATGCCGGGCTGGCAGCATCGTAAATCGGCCGGGGCAGATATTGGCGATAGCGGTCCGTCCCCGGTGCCCAAATTCCCACAATGATATGCGGCTCGGTTCTTGTGCGATGGGCAACGGCCAGCATTGCTTTATCGGCGCGCCATACTTTGTTGAAATTGGATTTGGCGGGATCAAAGAGGTTATGCCCATCGTGCATATAAAGCACGGGGTAACGGCGTGTGCCGCCATCATAGCCCGGGGGCAGCCAGATGGTCAGCATTTGATCGGGCAAGCCTGCGGCTTTCAGCCCCGTATAATCGATAAGCCGACCCAATTGTGCAGTGCTGTGGTCCGCAAGGGGTTGGGCTGCATGTGCCTTGTCTGCCCATCCCAACACCAAGACACATAGCGCCGCCAAAAACATGCTAACGCGCATGGCACATTCTCCTTACGCCGCAGGCTTATGGTCCACCCGCAGCATGGCAAGCGCTGCACCCGCCATCACAATGGCGGCGACCAACATTGTCCAGATTGGCTGGCCGGGGAAGAAGCTGCGCATGATGCCGCCCATGATCGTGGCAATCATCAACTGCGGCAGCACAATGAAGAAGTTGAAGATGCCCATGTAAATGCCAAATTTTTCCTGCGGCAAAATTGCAGATAGAATGACATAGGGCATGGTGAGGATGGACGCCCAAGCAATGCCAATGCCAATCATTGGCAGCACCAGCAAATTGGCATCGCGGATAATCATCATGGCGGCATAGGCAGCGGCGCCGACTAGCAGACATGCCATGTGCGTGCGTGCGCCCCCCATTCTCTTGGTCAGAAATGGCAATATAAGCGCGGCAAGGGCCGCCACACCATTATAGATGGAAAACAAAACGCCGACCCAATCGGCACCGGCATTATAGGCGCGCGATGCGGTGTCTGTTGAGCCGAACACATATTGAGTGACAACGGGTGTGGTATAAATCCACAAAATGAACAGCGCGATCCATGTGAAGAATTGAACAACTGCCAGTCGCCGCATCTGCTGCGGCATGGTGTTTAAATCACTCAGAATCTGGCTGAGTGCGCCCAATGTGGTGCCGCGTTTCAATGCGGCCGCGTTCACCATTTGCGCAAGGCCATAGGCAGCCAGCCCGCCGCCCAGCACATATAGCTGTTTGTCGAGCGCAAGTGTCGCAACCAACGCCAACACAATCAGGCCGCCTACCAGCCAAATAGCGCCCGTTAACGACGCCGTGAGTGGAGCATGATCTATGGCGTGAACATCGCTGCCGCTAAATTTGCGCAGCTCTTGCGGTGAATATTCCCGCGTTGTCAGCACCGTCCATAAAACCGCAAGGAAGATGGCCGCTGCCCCGAAATAGAAAGAATATCGGACCGAAGGGGGCACGCCTGCTTCTGCCACATTTGGTACGCCCAAATGCGTCAGAGTCCATGGTGCCAGCGACCCGAGCACCGCGCCTGTGCCAATGAACATGGTTTGCACCGCATAGCCTTGGGCGCGCTGGTCCTCCCTGGTCATATCGCCCACAAAGGCACGGAAAGGTTCCATCGAGATATTCAATGAGGCGTCCAAAATCCACAAAAGGGCGGCAGCAAGCAGCAATAGACTAGTATTGGGCAAGCCCAGTAGAGCCAGCGCAGCCAGCACTGCGCCTGCGAGAAAATAGGGCCGTCGGCGTCCAAACCGGGTCCATGTCCGGTCGCTATAATGGCCCACCAAAGGTTGGACCAATAGGCCCGTCATGGGGCCCGCAATCCACAAAATGGCAAGATCGTCAACGTTTGAGCCAAGCGACTGGAAAATGCGGCTCATATTGGCATTTTGCAAGCCGAAGGCGACCTGAATACCAAAGAAGCCAAAGGAAATGTTCCAGAGGCCCCAAAAGCTCTGACGCGGCTTTTCCATCTTGCCATCCCCCATGCGGCTCTATGTTTCTAAGCCTTTGGTGACAGAGTGCGGCTACCGGCTCAATATTTTGCGGACGATGTATACGAATACACTGGCGACCAAACATTTGTGGACGGAGGACGAAGGGGCTGGGCTATTTCGCTCCACAGGATTTACGGATGACAAGCTTGCACGGCAACGCGTTGGACTCCAAAGCTTCGGCGCGAATGGTGCCGATCAGCGTTTCCACCAAGACTTCGCCGGCGCGCTTATAATCTTGCTGCACGGTGGTGAGCGGGGGACGCGCGAGGCTTGCCGCCAGAATATCATCAAAGCCAACAATTGAGACGTCTTTGGGTACATCGCGCCCATGTTCTTGCAAGGCCCGCATTGCGCCCAAGGCTATTAAATCGCTGGCCGCGAAAATTGCGTCAAAGCTGGCGCCTTCGGCCATTAACTGCGTCACGGCATCATGGCCGCATTGGTCGGTATGCGCGCTGCGGTAGAGCTTGGGATCAGGGCTTAATCCGGCACGTTCCTGCGCATGCAAATAACCCAGATAGCGATCGTTAAATTCAGGATAATGATTATTGGCCTCGCCCAAAAAGACGATCCGCTTGCGGCCCAAACCAATCAAATGTTCTGTTGCCTGCTGCCCGCCATGAAAGTTGTCGCTGCCCACAACAATGCCAAGTCCAGCATCTTGGAACGGGCCCCAACGCACGAAATGGGTGCCCTGCTCCATCAACCGATCTAGCTTGGCACGATAGGGCTCAAAATCACCATGGCCCAAGAGAATGATGCCATCAGCCTTGCGGCTCTCTTCAAAGTCCACATGCCAGTCGCTTGAAAATTGCTGCATGGAAATCAGCAAATCATAGCCATGGCGCGAACAGGTCTGCGTTATTGCCCCCAGCATTGAAAGGAAAAAGGGGTTGATATTTGTGGCATCGGGCATCGGGTCTTCATAGAAGAGCAGGGCCAGTGTGTTGGTTTCCCGGCGCCTGAGGCTGGAGGCGTTTTTATCAACTTTATAATTAAGTTGCTGGGCAATGGCCTCAATGCGCTTGCGGGTCTGCTCTGAAACCGTCGGGCTGCCACGTAGCGCGCGTGACACAGTCGGCTGCGAGACGCCAGCCAACTGGGCAATGTCAAAGGATGTCGGTTTGCCCGACATATGTCCTCCCCCGATGGAGCATGGGTTTATTTTTTGCCTTCAAGCTCATGCCATAAGTGCGGCTTTTAGGCCGTACTTGCGCTGAGGACCTCCACCATGACATTTTGAATACGTATGTGCAATGCTGTGCGCTTAGAATTGCCCTCGATAATCCTATGCCTAACCTGCGCAGAGAACCATGCCGGCTCTTTGCTGATGGGTGTCAGATGCAAGGCGCGTGTTTTTGCGTCGTATTTGAGGGGATGAGGAATGCACACTTCGGGGTTTACTGTATCTCGCGCCATGTTGGGCCGTTCGGCCAGCTTTTTGGCGTTGGGCATGGCATTGACCACGCCCGCTTTTGCGCAATCGGCGGCGGACGCTGAAGAAATTGTCGTCACGGGCTTGCGCGCATCCATCAACCTGTCGGTTGAGGAGAAGAAGATCAATACGTCGATGGTCGAAGTGATTTCGGCAGAAGACATTGGCAAGCTGCCAGACCAGTCAATTGCAGAGTCGCTGTCGCGTCTGCCGGGCTTGGCAACGCAGCGCCTTGATGGTCGCGCCAATGTGGTGTCGATCCGCGGTCTTGCCCCCGATTTCACAACAACTTTGCTGAACGGACGTGAGCAGGTTTCTGCGAGCAACAACCGTGGTGTGGAGCTGGATCAATATCCATCAGAACTGCTGACGGGCGCTGTCATCTACAAGACGCCGGATGCCAGCCTGATCGGCCAGGCGATTGGCGGCACCATTGATATGAAGACAGCCCGTCCGCTGTCCTATAAGGGCCGCACTATTGCCGTTGGCGTGCGCGGCGAAGTTAATGATTTGGGTAAGCTAAACCCAGATATTTCAAACAAGGGCTATCGCGCCAATATTTCCTACATTGATCAGAATGAGGATGGCACAGTGGGTTGGGCTTTGGGCTATGCCCGTATGGCGTCTCCCACGGCAGAAGAGCGCTGGCAGGCATGGGGCTATCCCACGGTGGGCAGCAACTATGTCATTGGCGGTGCCAAGCCTTATGTGAAATCAAACGAGCTCAATCGCGATGGCGTCATTGGCGTTTTGGAATTCAAGCCTGATGACAAGCTGCACGTGACCTTGGATGGCTATTGGTCGTCCTTCCGCGACAATCAGCGCTTGCGTGGCATCGAGCTGCCCCTGCAGTGGAGCGCAGCACAATTGCAGCCGGGCTATACGGTGCAAGATGGTCTGATCACCAGCGGGCGCTTTAACGGCGTGGAAGCTGTGATGCGCAACGACGTTGTGCACCGAAATTCCAAGATCCTCGCGCTGGGCGGCAATGTGGAATATCAGGCCAGCGATACGCTGAAGCTTGAATTGGACGCCAGTTATTCGCGCCTGCGTAAGCTGGAAGAAAATATTGAAGTTTACACGGGCACGGGCCGTGGCGGTGGCGTTGGTGCGACGGACAGCTTGGGCTTCACAATGCCAGCCAGCGGCGGCGTG
>VFQS010004093.1_pt1 | contig 10746 bp, 6 predicted proteins | sample 3512361 | NCBI WGS metagenome assembly VFQS01 (sample SAMN10412375, study PRJNA504923) | tailings metagenome | isolation source: Relicate 1 Philex TSF3 active mining | place: Philippines | reverse complement strand
GAAATTTCACATGCATCGCGATCCGAATGTCTCACTAATCTTTGACCTGTAAAATAAAAACGATCATAATAATAGGTATTATAAAGTTTTTCTCCAAGAATGTCTTCAAGAATCATCCGAATTTCAGTATGTGCTTTTTTATATTGCGGATGAGTATAACGTGCAAGTGATCCCGGAACTTGCATTTCATCTGGATTATGATGAAAACAGTCTACTGAACCATAATAATTAATTTGCCCTCTTTCTTTAGGAACATGATGGTATAATTTTTTTGGATCATATAAATTTTTGATAATCATATATCCGTGACGATCAAAATATTCACGAGCGCCAAAAGGAACAGGAAGAGCACCGGGATCAATAGAACATTGAAGTCCTTGTTGATGATACTTATTAAACTGTTCCATAATTGGTCTCGATTCTACCATTTCTTTGGTAGAACCGATGGGTTTATTGGAATTAAAATCACATTCAACATTCATTTTTTATACCTCCTATTATTTCCATCTTGGTCCACAAGTCCACCCCACAAGGCTTTTACGAACTCCTTTTGTTACTTTAAGAACACGGTGTTGAGTGCGCGAATCAAAAAGAATCATAGTTCCGCGCTTTCTTGGCGCAAAATATGATTTTCCTGCCTCATCAAGAAGTTGTAGATTTCCTCCTTCATAATCATCTTCACTTGAAAGTTGAAGAACAAATGAAAGTTTACGCACCATTTCAATCTTTTCATTTAGAAAATCTTGTGCCAGACCATCTTGGCGATTGCCAACACTTACCGGTTTGTATTGAGTTGCAAGTCCCGCATCATTATGCCAACCATAAAATTGTCCTTCTGTATAACGGGTAAACTGCATTGATTCTCCATCAATGCAACGAAGATCATATAGAAAGTTTTCTCGATTTGCTCTCTCAATATAGTGCCATATAAATCCACCAACCCAATGTGTAGTAGGAATCCAGGCGTTTTGTGAGTTTCTTTTATCTTTATTCAAAGCATCTCCATGAAGTCTGGAATCTGCCATTTGTTCGTCAAACTTTTCTGTGAGATCTCTTTCAATGATATTTACTACTTCTTTTGGCAAGTCACTGAAATACCATATACTCTGATATGCCAACGTGGGTTCTCCTATAATCTATTCAACGATATTATATATAAGTTTTTGTAAAAATCAATCTACCAATTTCCACTTTAGGTTTTCTTCGTCCCACTTATAAAAATTACCATCGGTGGGATACTGAACCGGTGCTTCCCAATTTACAATTTCTTCATTTAGAGTCCAAGATTCATAAGGTTTTGGTGGAATAAATGCATCTAGAGATTCATTATAAGTATAACCAAGACCTGCGTAACGAACTCTGAAGTTATTATTATATGATGTTTGAACCCAACGATCATTCGCCGAATTAGGAATGGTGGCATAAAGATGTGCCAAAGCACGATGTTCATGTTCTATTCCATTTTCGTCAGTTATCATTTCATTTGGAATTGGAGTTACATAAGTAACTATATTTTCTGAATTAATTCTTGCGTAATGTGCCATATGGTTTAAACTTGATATCTAATAATTACTATACCAGAACCACCCGCATAAGCAGATGACGGGGTACTAACTTGTTGTCCAGCACCTCCTCCCCCGGTATTTGTGGTCCCTGCAGCATTGGTGCCACCACCACCTGCTCCTCCGGTTCCACTGGAATTGGTGATTGCTCTATGACCTCCTCCACCACCACCAGCAAACCAACGACCTGCTGATGGTCCTGGTGTGCCATAAGATGCCGGCACACCGGTATCGCCAGAGAACGCTGCTAGTCCGTTACCACCAGGAGATCCTAATCCATCACTAGATGGGGCATTTACTCCAGGAGCTCCTGCTCCACCACCTCCACCTGATCCAGATGTTCCAGATGTTCCGCCAGTTCCACCAGGATTTCCTTGTGATGGAGACGTTGGAGGAGAATTTCCAGTTCCTGCTCCACCGCCATTTGAACCTCCGCCACCAGAACCACCAGATCCTCCTGTAGTGACATTAGCTGCACCAAATCCACCACCAGCAGCAACTATGCTAGTGCCATCAAATGTGGAAGGAGTTCCTGCCCCACCGTTAACAGCACCTTCCCCAGCTGGACCACCAGATCCAATACTAATTGGATAAGTAGTATTTGAAATTGGAAATGTTACAGATCTAAATCCACCTGCTCCACCTCCACCTCCACCGCCGCCAGCACCACCTCCAATAACAAGTAAATCAATACTACTTGAGGGACTACTACTAGATACAACAAAATTTCCAGGAGAAGTAAAAATATGATATTTGTATCCATTTCCGGGTTCCATGCCACTAGATGGTGTTTGATTACCTCCAGTTGCAGTCACTGTTATCTTGGTAGATAAATCTAAACTAAGATCAAAAAAATTAAAAATACCGCGTAAAGATTTTCTTTGGTTATATGTATTATCAGTTGAAAATCCAATATAATTTCTATAATTTTTTGTCATATTAATAATTCCCCTTTAACTAATTTCTTCATAAGAACAAATAATTGCAATGTCATTTGCTGCGGATGCCTCTGCTGTAAGTGATCTGTTTTCTTCTAGATAAATTGGATTATCCTTACCAACAATTACAAGCGATGCATCTGCAGGAACTGCAATCGTACTTGCAACGGGAATTGAAGTGCCTGCACCTGCTGCCCCAAGATGATACCTTATAGTAATATCAGCACTAGTTGTCCCATCAGTATTTGATGCCAAAATAGTGTTAATTCTAAAAACTTTATTACTTGATGCTGCATTAGAAAGAAATGTAGTAACTGCAGTGGTGCTTAAACCAACTGCTGTAGTAACTCCCAAAATACTAGTAACATTAACAATATTTGGATTTGCCATTTTGCCTTTTTGTAGTATTTATATCTAAGATAAAATAAAGTTAATCACACTAAATGCTCTAGGGGCATTCACATTTATTGTACCAATACCAGAAGAAACTACAACTGTAGAGATTCCTGTACCTCTCAAATCAATTAAAGTTACTCCTGTTCCTACTATTCCCGAAGCAGTCGCAATTCCAACACCAGAAATAATATTAGAAAGTTGAGAACCATCACCATAATAAGTAACAATGCCAGAATTACCTACAGTTGCGCCAGAACCAACTGGGGTGATTCTAAAGTTACCAATGGTTGATAATCCACTGTAGTTTAGTGTAGTACCAGTGATTGTAGTAACAACACCAGTTACAATATTACCTGTCCCAATTACTGCAGTGGTGATTGTACCAATACCAGAAGTCGTTAAATTAGTTACAATACCAGTTTTTACATATCCAAGGTCAACAGATACTGTTCCAAATGTACCAATACCACTATAGTTAATATTAGAACCACTTAGAGTTGTAATAATACCTGTTGGCGAGAAGAATGATGTAAATACGCCAGTATTAATGCTTGCAATACCAGTAACTACAATATCTTGAGAAGTACTTGGTGCATTAGCAATCGCTGCTTCAATTGTTGCAGTTGTCGTTGCATCCAGTGAAGCAATGTTTTGAAGTTCTCTACCAGAACTAATAACTGAAGTTCCATTAATAGTAATAGATCCTGCAGTTACAATACCACTATAAGAAAGGTTAGATCCACTTAAAGTCGTGATAATACCAGTTTTTACATATCCAAGGTCAACTGATGCAGTGGCAATAGTACTGACGCCAGTTGCATTTAGATTTGTGGTGTTGATTACATTCTCAGTAAACTGGATACTACCAGCAGCAAATCTTACTCCATTGGGTACTTGAGTACTTCCAACACCAACAGCATAATTAAATAAGAATGCATCAGTGGTTCCGGCGCCCATTGTATTGCGCTTCACCCACATAATCTGCTTGTAGGTGTCTGGTAGTGTGTTAATACCAGCAACTGCAACAGAAACTAATGGAGTTCCTTCTGTGGATGCAATCGCAATACCACCGTGATTTGCAGTATCATCAGATGGAGTTATTGTAGTTGTAAATCCAAGAATAATATCTTTATCTTCTACTCTTACCTGTACTGCATTTAGAATCGCAGAAGTACCACCAATTGTTACGTTTCCATCAATAGTTACGCTACCGTGGAATGTTGAATCTGTTGCATAAACGTCAAATCCAGTTGCAACTGCCAGTGAACCCGTAGTAGTAAGTCCAGATACTGTTGCACTTGTTGCTTTAAAGTTGGCAATTGTACCAATACCAGTGTAATTTAATGTAGTACCACTGATTGTAGTAACAATACCTGTTGTTACATAAGCACTTGTTAGAACTCCAGTATTGACTGATGCAATACCAGTGGTTACTAAATTGGTTACAATACCAGTATTGATTCTGCCAGTATTTGCATTAACGCTCTCAAAAGAACCAATACCACTATAAGAAAGGTTAGATCCACTTAAAGTCGTGATAATACCGGTATTAACATATGCTGTTGTAACAACACCAGTATTAATACTTGCAATTCCAGTTGTGACTAGGTTTGTAACAATGCCAGTATTAATATAACCATCACGAATTGCTGCGATCGTAATAGATCCAATACCACTCGTACTTAAGTTGGTTACAATACCAGTCTTTACATATCCAAGGTCAATAGAAGCAGTTCTAATTGTACCAACACCAGAAACTTCTATGTTATTAAAAGTTGCCTGGTCCAGTGAAATATCATCTGCGTATACGTCTCCAGTAACTCTTACATCACCTTGAACATAAAGTGCAGTTTGCCCTGTTGAGACTGGAGATCGTATGTCAACAATATATGCTGGCGTTGCTGTACCAAAACCAGTAAGTCCAGTATCTAATGAGGTGATTACAGTACCACCAGTTCCTACATTAAACTCTTGACCTACTGTAGCGATACCAAGAATATTCGCATACGTAACACCAATTCCACCAATGACTTCAAGGGTGTATTTCGGACTTGATGTACCAATACCAACGTAATCTGTTGCACTATCAGCGACGAGTAAATTATTATTTACTTCTAAACCATTACGAATGACGAAATTCTTTTGAACTGCCATTGGAGGAGAACGCCTACCTTTTTTCTATTTATAATGTTCTACTGCAATAAGATATTGCACCTGTTGATGATCTGTATGCGCCTGATGTAGATATTAGAGATTGAACTTGAGAAACACTATCTATATTGTAAGAAATATATTGTCCTATCCAATAATCCATTTCACTTGCCGATGGTGGGCGACCAAAAGAACTTCTGTATTGATTATTAATTGCATTTATTAGTGTGCTCCAAGCAGCACCCTCAATAGATACGTTCCAAGAAATGTAAACCCAAGATCCTTGACCCTTCGATCCTCCTTGGCTAAATCCTCCACCATTTCCACCACGTCTATAATTAGATCCACCAGATGTTATAGATCCAGCATCTCCGTTATTGATTCCACCATTTCCAGTGTTATTTACGTTTGTTCCTACATATTGCCACATATTATAAGTAGTTCCTCCACCACCAGCACCACCTAAACCTCTTCCTCCACCATAACCACCTCTTCCTCTTAAAATATCACTACCACCAATAGTTTGAATAACAGCACCGCTTCCTTGTCTACCCAAAGAAGATTCTCCATTTAAATCTTGATTTCCTGCTCCTCCAATAGGTCCAGGATCTCCGCCGGGACCATAACGTATCAAATAAGATGTTCCGGGTGTTGTGTAAATTGTACCAAATGCTTGGCCGCCTCCACCTCCGCCACCACCTTGTCGGAATCCACCACCTGATCCACCGCCACCGCCACCACCACGACAGATACAATAAATTGAAGTTACTCCATCGGGGACAGTAAAAACGTCAAATGTAACAGAACCAACACTATCACCTTCCCATACTCTAGATCCACTATCATTTGTGGGTTGTCTTGCAGGATTATTGATTCCACTACCAGTTAATCCAGCGAAATAATAATCAAAACCATTTCCGGGATTTGCCAAAGTATAATTCAAAGTAATTCCAGGATAATCAGTATCTGTTTGAGTATCTTCAACGCAAGCAGCAACATTAACAGTTACGCTTTGAGTTGAAGAATCCGCACAACCTCCATTAGATACTGCACGTAGAGTATAAGTCTGAGTCGATTTCAGATTATTGAGAGTAATAGAACCCGATGTTGCTGTTGCCCCAAAGTTAGAAACTACACTACTGGCATTTGATGTTGACCAAGTTAAGGTTACACTACCATTATAAGCAATATTATTTGCACTTGCTTGTAATGTTGCAGAAGCAGTTGTATTTACAATAACTGTTGCGGATGATGTTGCTGTTGTATTATCAGTTCCTGTAGCAGTAATAGAATAAGTTGAATTTGATCTTAGTGGACCAACAGTAATTGATCCGGTTGTAGTAACTCCAACAAATCCATTTGATGTGATCTTAGTTGCACCAGTAGTTGTCCAAGTCAGAGTTGTACTTTCATTACAAGAAACTATAGAAGGATTTACAGAAACAGATACCGTTGGATTATTAGCAGATCTAGGAGTAACAGACCAAGTTGTTGAGGTTGTTGTAGGTGATGGAACATTATTATTTGCAGTTAATGTAACAGTGGTTGTTCTTGTTTCAGAAAAATCACCTGCTGTCATATAAACTGTACAAGCAACTCCAGGAAGAACTACTAGATTATTTCCAGTTGTTCCACCAATGCCAAGATATGAGTTTGCATTTGATGTGTTAATAACAACATTACAGTCACTATCATAACTTGTTGGAGTAAACGTAACTGATTGTAATGATGATGGTTCAACACCGGTAATATTGGATAAAGTTGGAGCAACTAAGGGACAGTTTCTCTTCGCACTTCTGACTATCCAAGTATCACTTCTTGTTTGTTGTATAATATTGTTAATATCAGTATTCTCTGTACCTGCAATATTAACATTTGTAAGAACTGTACCTTCTGATGCTGGTGAGGTTGTAATTCTTACATCCAAAACATCGCCGTTACGAACACTACCATCACTTGAACTAAAATCTCTTACTACTATACCATTTCTTCTGATCCTAAACTGAGCTCCATCATTATTATTTGTAAGGAAAACAAATGCAGTATCATCAGCGTGAGTTGTAATACCAGAAATAGTAATCGGATCACTGATTGTTGCAATATTTCTTCCTTGGCCCGATTTATCAACGAACTGAAACTGATCAACAATTGTGTCGCTTACAATAGGTCTTGTAGTTACACTGAAAGTACTTGCAATACCAACAGCATCATTTGCTCCAGTGACTCTTAACGTCGCATTTGTTGTTGTACTATAACTTGCAGATGAGTTTAATCTTAAAGTAAGAATGTCTCCATTATAAACTGTTGCAGAAGCGGTGCTGAAATCTCTTACAGATGTAGAACCTCTTACAACTCTCAAAAATCCGCCAGAAACTGTTGCGGTTAAAGGAACAGGTGCAAAGAAAGTATTAGTATCTGCTCCACTCAATGTGATTGGATTGCTATCAAATGCAGATGATAATCCTACATTAGTATAGGTATTAAATACAAACTGATCTACTGTTGTATCTGCAGGTCTTGTGGAAACAGAATATGTAGTAGTGTAAGTACCAACAGTAATTGCAGTTGTGTTTGTTCTTGAATAATCTGAAGGTCCCTGCAATACTATTGCAATAGTATCACCATTTCCAACAGTTGTCGCTGTTCCAGGAGCACCACCATTTTTTCTAAATGAACCAATACCCGATGTAATTGCGGCATTTGATGAAATGGTAGAATCTAAACCAGAAATAGCAATTGTATTGCTAGTTGAGGTGACACCTAGTTCTTGATTTGATGTGTTTACGAAAGTAAATGATTCTGGAGTAGAATCTTTATCTCTTGTTATTACTGTCCAAACTTTTGGCGTTTTACCTATGATTGCAGTTACTGAATAAGTTTTTCCAAAATCAATGTCATTCCCAGAAGTTGTTGAGGTATAGAGTGCAATTGTATCCCCACTTCTTATAAAACTAGGTCCACTTGTAAAGATGCCACTATTAACAGCGATTGATGCACCTGCACTCACCGAAACTCTTACCTTATTATTAATTCCAATGATTGTAACTGGACCTGTTGTATGCGCAGTTCCGGGTTCAGCATTAGTTACATTCGTAAAATTAAAATCAGAAGGTACATCATCCAGTGTTCCTCTATAGGCATACTCTGAAGAATCGCCTAAAGCACCTAAAAGTGGACTCATTTACTTTCTCCTCAACTGTATTGAGATTGTGAATAAAGAACTGTGTATGTATTTGATGCGGTCTTAATAATCACATAAGTGTACATATCAATTCCATTAGCATTACCAGAAGTAATTGGAACACCGCCATAGTATTTAACTGTTTGATTAATCCCATCAATCTGAACTGTGCTGTTATAATATGCGGTAGAACCTTGAGTTGTCATTACAGCAACAGTCATTGATTCTCCAACATTTAAGAAATCATTTAGAGTTTGTGATGCATTACTTCTAAAGTTTAATGTCCAGTTTCCTTGTGCAGGGGAAGTAAAGTAGTAAACATTATTATCACCCAAATCAATATTTTGAGTTGTTGCAGTTAGAATACCAGCACTAATCGTAGCAGTTTCAATGATTTCATAAACTCTCAGTGTACCATTGATTGAAGTACTTCCTTCAACGTATAGACCAAATCCTGCTTTTGCGCCAGTAGTGCCAATACCAATCGGTGTTGATGTATGAACGCCAACGGGATCAGTTCTCCAAATGTCAGAAACATTGGTTAGACCAGAACCATCACCACTAAATGTTCCAATAAATGAGTTTGCATTTATTTGATTAACAGTTAGATTGACACTAGTAGTTGAAGTACTTACTGGACCAAATCTTCTCCAGTTGTTATCTGCAGTATAAATCCATCCAGCAGTTCCACCACTTTCTGGTGTTGCTTGATAAACAACATCCCCTGGGTTACCAGCATTTGTTGGGGTTGAAATACCAACAGTGTACTTTCTAGAAATAGTTGCATCACCCTGTAAGAAGAGTGAAGTTGCCTCCATTCCTTTTAGTGATGTTGAAGTAATCTTATTTGTAAAGACTACTGGACCATCAAACTTAGAAACAACCTTATTGTTTGGACCACCTTCAACACGGATTGAGTTGCTGAAGTTACCTTCTACTGGGTTGATAACATTGATAGAAGCCTGACTTGTAATGTCTTCTCCAGTCACTGTTTGAATTGGAGTGTCAAAGATTTCTTCTTGTCCGGTAATCGTACTTAACTTCTTATTACCAGAATATGAGATACCTTTATCATTCATTCCAGTGAAGAAGTTGATACCACCATCAGACTTAAATGATTGAGAAATCAGTTCTTCTTGTGCAGAAATCTGACGATCCTGACGATCTGGGAATGCAGTTGAGTAGTTACCAGGTCCATAACCGACATACTCAAATGTGTGTCCTGAAGCACGAATGATTGAGTGTCTTCTTAGTTCAACAGGAAGTGGTTTAATTCTTCTAACTGTTGCGCCAGATAGATGTGCGGCACTTGGAGTTCCAAGAACACCTCTATAAACAGAGACTACATCACTACTGACAGTTGTTTTAATTCTTACAATCTCATCATCAATCTCAAGATAATCTCCAACATTCAGATCTAGACCAGAAACTGGAATTGTAATGGTTCCTACAGTAGAACCAGTAACAGCAGCGGAAAGATTAGTTGTTACATTATCATACTTAGCAACTAAACGTCCACCAATATTTTCATTCTCGACGGATATTGTTCCCGCATTTGCAGCAACTCCTCTTCTATAAGCATAGATTGTACCAGATCCAACTGGAGATGTTGTACCAACTCCAACATTAATAGAGAATGAAGTAAGACTATTAACTTGTTTTACAATGAATGATCCATTGTAAAGTGAATTTGTAGCACCACCTAAAGAAATAACATTATTAACTTGGAACCCGTGATTATTGGAAGTAGTGACAATTCCGATTCCAGTAGTGGCATTATAAGTAAGTGAAGAAACTCCGATTGCTCTACCAATCAGAGAAGCAGTAGCGTCTGAAGTAATTAATGCCCCCAAACCAGATTGTGCTGCTGGACTTATCGTAGAAATAGGAGCAACTTCTACTTGTCTTGAGTTACCTGCAGTGACGCCAGTGATGCGATAAAGAGTATTGTAAGTCTTATACCCAAGGGAAGAAATTCCACTAATCTTGATAATCTCGTCAGTGTTACTATAAATTGATGTTACACTCACAACACCAACAGAATATCCTGCAGTGGTTGCAACACCAACGACAGCAAGTGTATTTCCTATACCAAATGCACTACCGCCATCCATAATCTTGACGCCAGTAATGACACCAGCATCAACTTTAATTCTTGCAGTTGCATTTTGACCTGTTCCAGTCTCACCTACAAGTTTTACATTATAATAGTATTCTGTACCAACTCCAACTCCATAACCGGAACCACCAGTAACAATACTCAGACCAGTTGCTCTGTTTAGACCGTGATCGATTTCGGAGAAAATTGTGTGGGCGGTTCCTGTAGCATTTGATACTACGTTTGTAATACCAAACCCAACGTTGAAGTCTCCAATCGCTTTTTGAATAGTTTCTTTCGTGAGACTATTCTGTGGTTCATCAATAACAACTTGACCGATTGGTTCTGGAAGAGCATAACTTGCAGATTGCTCTGGATCAGAAACAAGATTATCTCTATTTAATTGTGGATAGAGATTTA
>VFQS010004092.1_pt1 | contig 10746 bp, 5 predicted proteins | sample 3512361 | NCBI WGS metagenome assembly VFQS01 (sample SAMN10412375, study PRJNA504923) | tailings metagenome | isolation source: Relicate 1 Philex TSF3 active mining | place: Philippines | reverse complement strand
GTCGCCACCATCAAGTCCTTCATTCAGGAACATGCTCCTTCCAACCGCGCCTATATGTGCCTGCTCAAAGGGCTCGAAGCTCTCAAGACCCACGCAGCCTGGCAGGAAAGCCTCGAACTGGTGCGCTACGCCAAACCCTTCTTTGAGAACATGCACTTGCAGCCGGGCTGCATGTCCATATACCAGTACAAAAACAAAGCCCCCGAGTGGTTCGACAGCATCGCAAAAGTCCTGGATTCCCCCGACCAGCCCTTCAGCATCTCCGGCGTCGGACTGCCGAATACCGTGGGCGATGAATTCTCCCCCCTCATATCGCCCGACGAAATCAGACTGCACTTCAGCCGCGAGTGGGAAAGTGAGTTCTTCGCCAAAGACGGCGACATCCTGACCTCCTTCTTCGTGGATTCGGCCTGGACCAAACCCGTGCCCGACACGACGATGAACCAGCCCGGCAGCAACGCCCTCTACAGCCTGGACATCTACAGCAGGCAATGGACCTACGCGCAGGACGGCGGCCTTGCCGTCGCCGGGGTACCCAAGCCCGATTCGCTGTTCAAAGTGCTCTCCGTATTCAAATGGGTGGGCAAAGCCTGCCTGTCTCCCAATGGCAAAGCACTGGTATTCGAATCCTCCGACGACCTCGTGCCCATAGACAACGACTCCGACATAGACCTCTATGTCACCACCTTCGACGAGGTGGCCCAGAAGTGGCGGGTAGCCATGAAAATGTCGGTCAACACCTTCTTCAAAGAACGCTCTCCCTTCATCCACACCGACAACAAGACTCTGCTGTTCAGCTCCAATGGCCTCCACAGCTTTGCAGGAACCGATATCTACAAATCCCAGCGCCTCGACGATACCTGGGTGAACTGGAGCCAGCCGGAAAATGTCGGCAAAGAAATCAACGGCTACCTGAATGACGGGGATTATTTGTTCTCCGCCCCCGCCCACGGCAGGCATTTGTACTACTCCACCAAAACCGAAGAACACGATTCCAAAGGCGATCTGTTCAAGATGACCCTGCCCAAATACGCCCAGCTCCCTCGCGTCGTGCTCCTGCTCGGCACCATGTCCCTCTACACCCCCAAACTGTTCATGCGGGCCATTTCAGACCTTTCAACGGATACCGTGGACGTGGACGAGGGAAAAGTGCTCTTCAACGGGAATTTCACCCTCCCGGTCGTAGACGAGGGGCAGGACAGCATCTACTACTTCGCCGATGACCCTGCTTACTACTCCACCTTTGTACCGCTTTGCCTCAAAACCGCCAGCGACGTGCAGACCATCGAAAAAATGCCCTATGTGGTTAAAATTTCCGAGCTGATTAGTAAGGAACTCCCCATCCCCTCCGAACACCTGCAGTTCGAACCGGGCAGCGCAGAACTAACCCCCTCGGCAAAACGAGAGCTCAACTGGCTGGCGCGCTACTTCAAATTCTACCGGCAGACCGTACTCGTCGCCGGCCACTGCGGACTGCAGGAGAACGGCAAAAATAAAGACGCACTCTCCCTGGCGCGCGCGGAAGCCGTAAAAGCCTACCTCATCACCCGAGGGATGCGCTGGGACCGCATCTGGACCCAGGGCTTCGCCGATAAAAAGCCCCTGAAGGAATCCCTCATCCCCGTACGCCCCCCTCACGCACGGCGCGTAGAGATTTACATCAAGACGCAGTAGTCGAGTTGGGGAGAGGTCGGCCTCGTGTGGATAGTCCGCGAGGCCGACCATTGGACTTGTTGCGAGGGCGTCAGCCCTCTTTTCGCATCCATTCCCCACCCCGGATCCGGATACGGTCCACCTTGCCATCGGCGCCGAGTCCGAACTGGACCTGCACCGGATCGTCCCAGAATAAGTTGGACGTGCCTTTGAAGGTATCGTAGTGCCAGTGCTCGAGGGTCAGTTGCAGGGCTTTGGTTTCCTGAACCGTCAGCGCCCCATGGGTGAACTGCACGCTCACGCTGCCGTACAGCGGGTGTGTATACTTGCCCGAATAGGCGCTCAACGCCAGGCTGGGCTGGGTATTGGGCACGCGCTGCTGCTCTATTTCCGCCCGCCGCCTGGCTGCATTGGTGGCGATCCCCTGGTAGAGCTGCAGCAGGTCGCTGCTCCAGTCGCGCTCTGCCCCGAGGCCGCCGAAATGATCAAAGGCTTTGAACATCAACGCGTGGCGCACTTCGGCGTGGTCGAGGTTGCCCAACACGAACACCCCGATTTTTTTGGACGGCAGCAGCCCGTGGATGGCGATGGTGCCGTCCATGCTGCCTGTGTGGAACACGATGGACTGCCCCCGGTAGTCCTGCTGGAACCAGCCCAGAGCGTAGGAGGTCCATACCGGCTTAGTCAGGGCGACGGTGGGGTAAAAATCGTTCTGCGGCACGAGGGTCTGCGGTTTCAGCCATTCTGCATAAGTATCGGGCTGCAGTAAGCGCCGATCCCCTACCCGGGCGCTGTCGAGCACAAAGCGCATCCATTTGCCCATATCCTCCACGTTGGACCAGACAGAGCCGGCGGCGGCTACTTCGTCCACCGCCATATCTACGATGGGCACTACTTTTCCCTTGACGCGGTAGTGCGGCACGGAGCGGTTTTTCTCGACAAGGCTCGCCTGGTGGGTGGCGTACGTGCTGCTCATCCCAATGGGGTCAAACAGTTCTTTTTTCACAAAATCGCCCCAAGACATACCACTCACGCGGGCGATAACCTCTCCGGCCACGAAGTACATCACGTTTTGGTAGGTGTAGCCCCCGCGCAGGGGATACACCAAAGGGATGTGTTGAATGCGCCGCATGATTTCTGCCGCACCGAGGTCGTTGCCGTACCAGAGATAGTCGGCGTTGGGCAGCCCGATGTTGTGGGTGAGCAGGTCGCGCACGCGCACGGCCCTGGTCACGTAGGGGTCGCTCAGCCGGAACTCGGGCAAGTGTCTGACTACCGGGTCGTCCCAGTCCACCATGCCGCGGTCCACGAGGATGCCCAGGGCAGCCGCCGTTATCGCTTTGGTCGTAGAGCATATCCCGTAAATCGTGCGCGTATCTATCGGGGCCGCTTCGCCCGATTTCCGCACGCCGTAGCCCTTTTGAAAAACCACTTTGCCATCTTGCACAACAGCAATCGCCAGACCCGGCACTTCCCATTGGGCTACTGCACGGGCTACATAGCGGTCGAAAGCAGCGATATCCGCCGGAGCCGTCTGTGCCGATGCCATACGGCAGGCAATACAGAATAAAAATAAAATTATACCTTGTTTCATGATTTTTTATTTTTTATACCCTGGACCTTTCACAAAACGACCAGCGGATTTGCGCGTCGCCTCCCCGTCTTTGAGGACTTGAACGCCGTTCACAAATACATCCCGCACACCTACGGCGTACTGATGCGGATTCTCGAAGGTGGCGCGATCCGCTATTTTTTCCGGGTCGAACACGACGATATCGGCGAAATAGCCTGCTTTGAGCATCCCACGGCGCTGGATTTTGAGGTGGCCACAGGGCAGGGCGCTGAGTTTATGGATGGCTTCTTCCAGGGAAATGACTTTTTCCTCCCGCACGTATTTACCCAACAGGCGCGCGAAGTTGCCGTAGGCGCGCGGGTGGGATGACGATTTCAGGAAGTCGCCTTCTGCTGCCAGGGCGCCGGCGTCGGAGCCAAAGCTCATGTAGGGCAGGCGTATCTGTTTTTTCACATTCTCTTCCGACATCAAAAAGTAAGCTACCCCGACGCGGGTACCGTCGTGAATGACCAGGTCAATCGCCGTTTCTTCCGGGCTTTTACCCTGCAGACGGGCCACCTCGGCCAGTGTTTTGCCCGTGTATTTCTTGAGTGAATCCGTTTTGAATTCGAGGAGGAGCAGGTTGTCGGCACTGCCCGCCGCGTAGTAGAGATTTTCCCAGTCCTGGGCATCCATCCGCATCTCGGCGATGACTTTGGCGCGTATTTTCGGGTCTTTCAGGCGGGCGGCCCAGGCGTCGTAGCCACCTTCCTGCACCCAGGGTGGCATAGAGGCATCCAGGCCGGTAGCGCCTGCCACATAGGTGTACATGTCGGTGGTCAGGTCGAGCCCGGCTGCGCGGGCGCTGTCGATTTTGGCGATGGCCAGATCCATCTTGGGCCAGTTGTTTTTACCCCCGGCCTTCAGGTGGTAGATCTCTGCCGGTACCCCCGCCTCGCGGGCGATCCGGATGGTCTCGTCAATCGCCTCCAGAAAGCGGTTGCCCTCGCTGCGCATGTGCGTGATGTAACGTCCTCCGTAGGGGGCCACGGCCTTATTCAGGGCAATGAGCTCCTCTGTGCCGGCATAGAAGGCGGGGGCGTAGATGAGGGACGAACCAATACCGAGGGCCCCTTCTTCCATAGCTTCGCGGGCCAGTTGCTGCATGCGCCCTAGCTCCTCAGGGCTGGGCGGTCGGTTGTCGTAGCCGACCTCGTGGATGCGCAGCGTGGTAGCGCCCACAAACGAGGCCACGTTCATCGAGACGCCGCGCTCCTCCAGGCCCTGCAAGTATTCCCCCAGAGTATTCCAATAGACGTCGAACTTCAGGTCGCCCTGCTGGGCGATAACCCCTTTTTTCATCTCGGGGCTGAGCGGCCCCATAGACCAGCCCTCCCCCATCACTTCCAGGGTGACCCCTTGCTTAAGGTCGCTGAGGCCGCGGGAATCTACCAGAAGGCTTTCCGTAGCCCAGCTCAGCATATTGACAAAGCCCGGGCTGACGGCCATCCCCCCGGCATCTACTTCCTGCTTGCCCACCGCGCCCCCGAGGTCGCCGATGCGGGCAATGGAATCGGCCTGTATGGCGATGTCGCCCGGATAGGGCTTCCCACCGGAGCCGTCGTAAATCAAGGCATTCCGGATCACCACGTCAAAGGTTTCCTTCTTCTGACAGGAAAAGAGCGCCAGCAGACCGAGGGCAAGCGCTTTGAAGGGTAGGTGTTTTCTGTACATCGTATTTTAGGTTGGTGAAAAATCAAACTGTCCGGGCAAGGGCTTTCTGGAAATCTGTGATCATACGACAAGGCTTTGCTTTAAATACGAAAAAAACAAAAAAAATTCAGGAAAGTGCTATTTTGCAAATCGCTTTTTTACCATACCAAACCTAAAATTCTATTGCATGTCTTCCAACAAATATCTTGTCCCCCTGATGCTGGTCACCAGTTTATTCTTTCTCTGGGGCCTGGCCAACATTTTCAACTCGGCGCTCATCGCGCATTTCCAGCCGGTATTTGAGATCAGCCGCGCACAGGCGCTGCTGGTAGAAACTGCTTTTTACCTGGGCTATTTCACGATTGCCCTGCCGGCGGGCATTTTCATGGAAAAATATTCGTATAAGAAAGGGATTATCCTGGGTCTGCTGCTCTACGCCATCGGCGCACTGCTCTTCATTCCCGCCGCCAAATCCCTGACGTTCGCCTTCTTCCTGATTGCGCTCTATATCATCGCCAGCGGACTGGCCTTCCTCGAGACGGCAGCCAATCCCTACGTCACTATCCTGGGCGACCCCAAAAATGCCGTACAGCGCCTCAATTTTTCCCAATCCTTCAACGGAGTGGCGCTCGTCGTAGGCCCCTGGCTGGCCGGCATGCTCATTTTTTCGGGCAACGAAGGCGACCTGAGCTCCATCGAAGCCAAACGACAGGCGGCTGAAGCGGTCATCGTGCCCTACGTCGGGCTCGCCGTAGCCGTTTTGCTCATCGCGCTGTTGTTCTGGAAATCCCGGGTGCCTGAACCCGATAAGGGCGAAGGCCTGCATTTCGACTGGCGCATCTTCCGCCACCGCCACCTGACCCTGGCGGTCCTGGCGCAATTGGTGTACGTAGGCGCGCAGGTTGGCATATGGGGCATCACCATCAATTTTGTGACCGAGCTCATCCCCGGCGTCAGCAAAGAAGTGGCCTCGCGGGGGTACATGATGGGCGGTACAATCATGTTCGTCATCGGCCGATTCCTGGGCACTTACCTGATGGGGATCTTCCGCGACAACCGCATGTTGGGTATCTACGGACTCGCCGCTGCCGCGCTCTGCGTGGGGGCCGTACTGCTGTCGGGGGCATCGGCGGTGTACGCCCTGCTCGCCGTCAACTTGTTCATGTCCATCATGTTCCCGACGATTTTCGCCCTGGGCATCAAGGACCTCGGCGCGGAAACGAAGCTGGGCTCAGCCCTCATCATCATGGCTATCGTAGGCGGCGCCATCCTTCCCCCCCTCATGGGCGTGTTGGCCGACCAGTACGGCATTCAAACTTCCATACTGCTCCCCGTATTCTGCTTCCTCATCGTAGCCTGGTACGGGTTCAAAGGCTATGTGCCCCAGAGCAGCGCGTCAGCGGAGTAACACTACTTCCCCCGTCAGCCGCTCCGTCGTCCCATCTGTGAACAGGAGTACGGCTGTCCAGACGTAGGTTCGGGCAGGCAATTCGGCCTGCCCCAGCCTGCCGTCCCAGCGCAGGGAAGGCGAACCGGGCTCCGCATCTACCGCGCTGAACACCATCCCCCCCTGCCGGTCGTATATCTGAAACGACAGTACCCGCAGCACCCCCCGCCCCGACAATAGGGAAAACTCCTCATTGACGCCGTCGCCGTTCGGGGAAAAAGCCGTAGGAGCATATACTTTGCGAACAGGCAGCACCTGCACCCGGACCGTTTTCGTGGCCGTACAGCCCGCAGCGTTGTACGCCTTGAGCACAAACGTGGCCGACGAATCCGGCGACACGAAGGGATCCGGGCAATCTACGCAGCTCAGCAGGCTCTCCGGCGACCAGTGATAGGCCACAATCGCCTGCTCCGACTCCGCAGAAAGCCGGACGCGCTCTCCTAATGAAATAGTGAAAGCTGTATCCTTGCTATCCAGTGCAAAAACAGGTGGGTTCTCCAGCGATAGCGGGAACTCACGGGCACAGCCGCCGGCTTCCTCTACCCTCGCCCGGTAAAGGCCGGGGCCAAGACCGGCCACTTCCGGCGCCGCGCCCATCGCCGCAGCAGCAATCCCGAAGCGGTACGGAGGGGTACCTCCCGAAAAGCCACTGAACAGAATCTTTCCGTCCCGCGCATCCCGGCAGGAGGGCGCTTGTGCCTCTGCCCGTGCCTCCAGGGCTACCTCCGCCAGCTCCAGCGTATCCGAGGCCGAGCAGCCGAATATGGAGCTCACCACGACGCTGTACGCCCCCGGCCGCGTCACCCGTATGGATTCGCCGACCTCCCCTGTGGACCACACCACCGACCCGAAGGCACCCGCCCGCAGCGTCGCGGTATCACCCCGGCAGAGTTTGTCCGGGCCCGCGATGCGGAATCCGCTCAGGTCTTCTATACGTACATAGATGGTCACTATGCGGTCGCCCTGAAAATTGGAGGGAAAAAAGAACTCGTACTCCCCCGGTTCGCGCAGTTGTTTTCCAAAGGCTTCGTAAGCACCACCCGGACATATCGCGACGCGAAAAGTATCGCGGTAGGCGTCTTCCCGCACCAGGATGCTTTTCGATTCCACCCGACAGGAGGGGTTGCCCAACTGGGCGAGGCCGTCGCCGACCAGAATCCGGTAGCGCGTACCGTGTTTCGCCTTGGGCACTGCCAAGGTCGTATCGTTTGCCCCCGGCACGTCTTTCCAGGTCAGTCCGTCGTCGGTGCTGACCTGCCATTGGTAGCGCGGGTCGCCGTACACCGAATCCTGTACCTGTGCCGACAGGAGGGCGGTAGAGTCGCGGCGGTACAGGATGGTATCTCTTGCCGTGATTTTAGGGCCACAGGGCCGGAAGGAGATGTTGTCGAGCCCCAGGTCGTTGCCATTGCCGCCCGGTGCGTTGTTGCGCAGGGCGAGGACCAGTTTGTTGGCGCCCGGCGCGGTGCGCAGGGCGAACCCGTAGGAGTGCCACTGTCCGTCTATGGGCACATTGCCGGAAGAATAGACCTCTTTGCCGTCCACCAGGAAGGAGATGTTGGGGCGGATGAAGCCCGCGCTGACGGCCGGCAGATTCATGGAGATGACGTCGGCACTGAACAGATAATTGGTATTGCCGCACACCTCCACCGTGTCGAGGTAGAAGAGCCCCGGCTGCAGGCTTGCGTTGACCACCATGAAGTAGCCATAGGGATCCGGGCTGTTGTCGCCGGTCTTTATCCACGACGTCTGGGCAAAAGAGCCCCAGGTCGACGTATTGTTGGAGATGGTATAGAAGCCGTCGTTGGGGGGCGGGTTGAACTGGTAGGTGTAGCCCGGGGCCAGCCTGGGATCTACGGGGAGGATGTTGGCGAAGCCGGTGCCGAAATCGCCTTTTTTGAAAATATTGGCCCCGATACTACCCGTACAGCCACCCCCTATGCCGATTTGCGCCGGAACGGCGCAGGGCAGTATCAGAAAAAACAGGAAAATGCCTCTGAACACTGGTTTTTCCGAAAATGTAGGGCATTTTTTCGAAATGCAAAAACTGCTTCTCAGGAAATACCGGTTTTTTTGTAAAAAGCCCTTTCTCCGCCTGCGGGGGTGGAGAAAGGGCTTTTTACAGAAAACGTTTGGCAGATTATCCGTTGCCGTTGCTGATGATTACGGTGCGGGTGCCCGGGCCGCCCCCGCCGGGCATACCGCCGCGGAACTGCTCCCTCATTTCCTTCATGCGCTCATCCACGATTTTGCGGTATTCCTCGCGGGTCACCTTTTTGCCTTTCTCGGGAGCGACCAGGATGCCCTCCTCTAGTTTCTTCATCTCGACCGACTTGGCCGTGATGACGACCTGGCCCTGGTTGGTATCCATTTCCAGGATCATGCCCGGAAGGCCTCCAAAAGCCTGGGGTCCGGAGTGTACCGGGATCGTGGGGGCGAACCAGGCGGTGATTTCGCGCGGGCGGCCCATAGCGGAATCCGAGCGGGTGGCCGACATACAAGGGTAGCCGGCGATCATTTTTTGCTTGCCGCTGATTTTCCAGTTGCTGGTATTAGCCGGGTCTGCCCCTTCGATCAGGAACTCCTTGTCCATGAACACGGGGTATTCAATGTGTTTTTCGTTGGCCAAATCGCGATAAACGACCGTGTTGTCCCGGCGGCGCGACATCATCATCCGCATACCGCTCCATTCGCTGCCTCCGGCCTGTACTTCCTGGGTCTGCTCCGATTTTTTGGGCTTGTAGAGCGTAGCCGTGGGTTTGAAGAACAATTCCGACTCGAAGGTCTGGAATTCGGGCACGTATTGTTTCATCTGCTCGTTGGGCAGGTTGCGGTGCATGTTGATCGTTTGTGAATAAACGATTATCCCTTCGTTGTTCTGGGCGAGGGCCGCCAGTGGGAACAACGCCATAAACAGCAATGCGCTTTTTGTTTTCATTCTTTTTTGGTTTTTATACTGCAAATCTACGCCTGCAATCCGAGCAGGGAAGTTAAACGACCTAGAAATATGGTTAATAAAGGTTAATAAACCCCCTACCATCCGATAACAGCACGTAATTTTGCATATGGTCTTCCTGCCAGAGATGCTGAGCGACTCCGCAAGAAGGCCACATGTTCCTTTAGAACGACCGATATGCAGCGACAAACCTATGTGTACCGTTTATTAATGGGGCTCAGCCTGGGCCTGCTCGTCCTGTTCCAGGCGTACTGGCTGCGCAGCGTCTATCACGAGCAGAAAGAGCTCCTCGAAGCCGACCTCGACAACCTGTTCACCCAAAATATCCGCAACCTTCAGGATTCTATGTATCGCGAAAACTGGATGGCCATGCGCGACTCCATGATCCGAAAAGCATACGCCGGCAACCTCGACACGGCCAAAACCGATACCCATGAAAAGCCGGTCATCCAGGTCGTTGCCGTCGGCCATGATCTCGGCGGAGCAGACAAGCGCGACAAAACCGGTTTCTCCCGCCACTTCCGGCAGCGGGAAGTGCGCCTGGAGCGCCGCAAACGCTTTTTTATCAATACGGTATATGCCTTCAAAGGGAAACAGAACGCACAAAGCCCCATGGCGGCGTTTTTCGACAAAAGCGATACGCTGCACACCACAGCGCTGCGCAGCAGTCTGCAGGAAGACATGGCCCGGGCGCACCTGCCCTTTCCCTTCGCGCTCAGCCGGCACGATACCGTCCCGGATATAGAGAATGCCCCGGGCATCGTCACCTACCATTCCGGCGGCTTCCCGCCCATCTATCTCTACGTCGTTTCGTTCTCTGATTACGAAGGCTATCTATTCAAACGCATCGCCCCCAACCTGCTGTTCGCCCTCTTCCTGCTGGGCATCACCAGCATTTCGTTCAATATCATTTTCCGGAGCCTGCGCCAGCAACAAAAGCTCACCCTGCTCAAAAACGATTTCATCAGCAACATCACCCACGAGCTCAAAACGCCCATCGCCACCGTCAGCGTAGCCCTGGAAGCCCTGCAAAATTTCCAGGGCATCAATAACCCGGAACGAACCCGGGAATACCTCAGCATCTCCCAGCACGAGCTACAGCGCCTGTCCATCCTGGTGGACCGAGTACTCAAAATGTCCATGTTCGAAAATAACGCGCTCCAAATGCACATCGAGCGCTTCGACTTGAAAAAAACCATGGAAAAAGTGCTGCAATCCATGAGCCTGCAGTTCGATCGCGCCCATGCCCGGGTGGCACTGCACGTGGGCGAGGGCGACTTCTTCATGGAAGGCGATTCCGTTCACCTCACCAACGTCGTGTACAATTTGTTGGACAATGCAATGAAATACAGCCCCACCCGGCCCGAAATACAGATTTCCCTGCGCCAGACAAACGGTCAGGTGCTGCTGTCGGTGCAAGACAAC
>VFQS010004091.1_pt1 | contig 10747 bp, 13 predicted proteins | sample 3512361 | NCBI WGS metagenome assembly VFQS01 (sample SAMN10412375, study PRJNA504923) | tailings metagenome | isolation source: Relicate 1 Philex TSF3 active mining | place: Philippines | reverse complement strand
AGTTCAGCGCCGACGATTTGCTGGGCGTGATTTTTTCAAGTTTCTGCATCGGCAAATAGCAAGGCTTCCTGGGCGATCCGCCGACTTCCGCAAAACCTTAGTAAACCTCCGTAACTGCAGGTTTTTTGTCCCACCCTGGTCTTGCATGTTCCGCAGCAATCCGCAAGAATGTGAGCCCAGATGTGTGCCCATAATGAACTGCGGTGTGCCCATGGCGATGCCTGTGTGTGCCCTAAACCCCTTCTGAAGTGGTGGAGAAATCATGTTCTTCTTGGGAGCACATGGTGGGCAAGTCGCTTGAATACCTCGCCAATAAGCGTTTCAGGTCGTATGCCCAGGGCGGAACGGTGTGCCCATGATCAACGTTTTTATGGGCATACGCTACTGCGAGGGGGTGAATGATGGCGCTATCGGAGACGAAACTGCGGAACCTGAAACCTGCGGACAAGGCATATCAGGAAGCCGACGACGGCGGGCTGTTCATAGAAGTCCTGCCCGGCGGGGCGAAGGTTTGGCGGATGCGCTACCGTAACGGCGGACGTGGAACCAAGCAAGAAAAGGTTACGCTTGGCAACTACCCAGCCTATTCACTGGTCGATGCTCGCACCTGGCGGGACAACTGCAAGGCACTGGCCGGGCGTGGACTCTCCCCGATGGCCTTGAAGCGCGGCGACTCCATCCCCAAGGATTTGCCCCCGGCGGCGAAAGAATTAGCTCAATTCTTCATCCGCAATTGGTGCATGAAGGCCATGGCCAAGGTAAAAGAAAAAGAGGACGCATCGAGGGAAGCCGACACGGTGGAGGCCTTTACCCTGCGCTGGTATGCCGAGATTGTCGAACCCGCAAACAGCAATCCTCGCAACATCAAGCGCATTCTCGACAAGGACGTAATCCCGGCAATCGGCGCGAGGCAAATTGCCGACGTGACCGTGACCGACATTCTGGCAATTACTGACAAGATCAAGAATCGCGGGGCCGACCAAATGGCGCTGCAAACCCGAAACGTGCTGAAACGGCTGTTTGCCTATGCCATAGCGCGGGAGAAAACCCAGTTCAACCCGGCTGCCGCCATCGAGGCGAAGTTCATCGCCCAAGCCAGGAGCCGGGATGTAGCCTTGCCCCCGGAGGAAGTCGGCAAACTGTTGCGTGCCATCTACCAGTCGAGCATGAAGCGAGCGCACAAGCTGGCGTTGCACCTACTGATCCTGTGCATGGTGCGCAAGTCGGAACTGATCGAGGCCAAATGGGAAGAGCTTGATCTTGAAAAAGGTGAGTGGGCCATTCCAGGTGAGCGCATGAAGAAGGACAAGCCGCACCTTGTTTCACTGTCCCGGCAAGCAGTGGCCATGTTCGAGGAATTGAAAGCGCTGGCCAGTGATTCTGAGTGGGTATTCCCCAGTTCACACAGCCTGAAGCAGCCAATCGCCAAAAGCACTCTGAATGTTGCGGTGCGGGCTCTGGCGGTCGACGTACGGGACTTTGTGATTCACGATTTCCGGCGCACGGCATCAACTCACCTGCATGAAGCGGGCTTCAATTCAGACTGGATTGAGAAGTGTCTCGCGCATGAAACAAAGGGCATCCGTGGCGTCTATAACCGAGCGCAATATGCCGACCAACGTAGGGAGATGTTGCAATGGTGGGCCGACTTTGTGGACGGTCAGATTCAAAACGGGCGTGGCAAAGTGATCATCGGGCCGTTTGGCAAAGCCTACGCGGCAGCGTGATAAGCCCCGAGGCCGCAGGTAAATGCACAGTCAATGATGGGCGGATCACATATGACGAAAACAAATGAAGCCGCGCTGGAGTTCGCAAAGAGGTTTTTGAGTGGCAACATCCTCAGAGATGACATTCAAGCATCGAACCCCCAAGAGCAGGATTTTTTGAGAATTGGTAACGCCCTAGAGACAGCCTCAAAAAAACCTAATGCAATTGAATTTGATGTGCTTTTATCGCATGCTGCTGATGCTTTGTCGCGAAACGAAAGGATGCCCGAATGGCTTGCAAAATTTGCCGCTGATGTACTGCTGGGCAAGCGCAAACGTCCCACCAAACGCGGGCCGCAGGAATTCGGAAATTGGGAGCGTGATTACAAAATGTGGCGAGCAACCCAAGAAGTAGCAAAAGCCTTTGGCTTGCAGCATTACTCAAACAATGAGTTGTCGAAACAGATGACAGCAGCGGAATTAGTCAGTCGAGCGGAAGGCTGCAGTCTTGATGTAGTGGTTACAGCTTACAAGAAATGCGCTCGAAAATGGGGGTGAAATAACTTTAGTAACTCTACCCCATGTTTTAGGGGAAAGATGTGTTTAATGTTCGTGACCATGCCGGTATTTTCCGGTTCAAGCTACGGAGTAGCGAACATGGCCACACACAACCGATCTGCGCTGACGATCATTCGGCGCAAGCAAGTAGAAGCCCGCATTGGGCTTTCACGTTCAAGCATATATGCCCGTCTGCGAAAGAATCCGAAGAGACCTGGCGATTTCGATCCGACCTTCCCGAAACCGGTATCTGTTGGTGCGAAAGCCGTTGGTTGGATTGAGGCAGAGATTGATGCTTGGTTAACCGCCCAAGTTGAAAAAAGCCGCAAGGCTTGAGGGGTGGGATTTGTCGATCAACACCACCCCAAAAGAAAAGCCCACCGGGGACGGCAATCCCACGGCAGGCGCGATCAACGACCTTGATTTTCTCACCGAATCGCGACCCGAAAAAGCGTTTGAAATCCTGCGGGCCGCGTTTCCCATGCGCGGACACACACTGCACCGAACCGATCCAGCAGACGGGCAGCTGACGTATTGGGCCGAACGTTGGAGGCTAGTGCGGCACCTGCACACCCTGCACGATGCGGCGCTGTTCTTGGCGCAGATCGGGGGGCGGCTGTGATCGTGATGACTGACCCCAACGAACAATTTCGGGCCGCTATCCTGGCCGCTGGCCTGACCCCGCCTGATGAAATTCACGCCGATGGCAAGCTGCACCGCTTCCCCAGCAGTGAGAGGCGCGGTGATGATTCCGGCTGGTACGTGGTGCACACCGACGGCGTACCGGCTGGCGCGTTCGGTTGCTGGCGTGAGGGGCTGACTCAACATTGGTGCAGCAAGACCTCGCAGGCCATGACATCGGTTGAGCGCGAAGCCCACCGGCAAAAGGTGGAAGCCATGCGCCAGCAACGTGAGGCTGACAAGACCCAACGTCAACAACAAGCGGGGCAATTTGCGCTGCAACGCTGGCAGGCCGCAACCCCAGCAACCGAACACCCTTACCTAACTGCCAAGGGTGTGCAAGACCACGGCGTGAAGCTTGAAGGCGAGGCCCTGCTGATCTCCATGCGGGACACGGTGGGCACCTTGCACAGTCTGCAAGTGATCGACCCTGAGGGCGGCAAACGCTTTCAATCGGGCGGGCGCATCAAGGGCTGTTATCACGCCATTGGCAAGCCTGAGGGCGTGCTGATCGTGTGCGAGGGGTACGCCACGGGCGCAAGCATCCATGAGGCCACGGGGTACGCGGTGGCGGTGGCCTTCAACGCGGGTAACCTGGAATCGGTTGCCCTGGCCCTGCACCAAAAATACCCGGCCCTGCGGTTGATCCTGGCCGCTGATGACGATTGGAAAACCCCAGGCAACCCCGGCATGACCAAGGCCACGCAAGCGGCGCGGGCGGTGGGCGGGTGGGTGGCTGTGCCCACGTTCCCGGCTGATCGACCCGTGAAGGCGACCGACTTTAACGACCTGCACCAGTTGGCCGGATTGGACGCGGTGAGAGCGTGCATCGATGGGGCGCAACCCAAGACGGTAGAGACCTTCCCGGCCTTCCCCGATGGGGTCGATCCGGTGGGCGACCAATGGCCCGAGCCGTTGCCACTGATCGACAGCATCACCTCCGATCCGTACCCGCTGGATGCGTTGCCCACCGCGATGCGCGAAGCGGTTCTGGAAGTGCAGGGGTTTGCCCAGGCACCTATGGCAATGGTGGCTACTTCGGCACTGTCTGCTTTGAGCATGGCCGCGCAAGCCCTGCACGACGTCAAGCGTGCCGAAAAACTTACCGGACCGATTGGCCTGTTCACCCTGGTGCTGGCCGATTCCGGGGAGCGTAAGACCACCTGCGACGATTTCTTTATGCCTGAGATCCGGCAGTGGCAGCGTACGCAAGAGGAAGTGATGCGCCCCCAGATCGAGAGTCACGAAGCGGCTGTGGACGCCTGGAACGCTGAGCGGGAAGGCATCGTGGCGAAGATCAAGGAACTGAGCAAAAACGGCAAACCGACGGACGCACTCAAACGCGATCTGGCCGACCTGCAAGCCGAAAAGCCCGTCCCCCTACGGGTGCCCAGGCTGATCTACTCCGACATCACCCCGGAAGAATTGGGCTACCAACTGGCGAAGCGGTGGCCGTCTGCTGCGATCACGGCCAGCGAGGGCGGCACAGTGTTGGGCGGGCACAGTATGACCGGCGACAGTGCCATGCGCAACATGGCTCGGCTGAACGATCTGTGGAGCGGGCAGGAAATCAGTTCCGACCGTCGGACGTCCGAATCGTGGGTGGCGCGTGGTGCCCGGTTGACCGTGGGGTTGCAGGTGCAGGAATCCACTTTGCGATCGTTCTTTGACAAGTCGGCAGGGCTAGCGAGGGGCACTGGGTTTCTGGCCCGGTTTCTGGTGGCGTGGCCGCAATCGACCCAGGGCAAACGGCTGTTCAAGGATGCCCCAGGCCAGTGGCCCAAGCTGGCCGCGTACCACCAGCGGATCGAGCGCATCCTGAGTGTGCCGACACCGATGGATGACGACGGCGCACTGACCCCGAGCCTGATCCCGCTGAGTGCCGAGGCGAAGGCGATGTGGGTGGAGTACCACGACGAAGTGGAAACCCGGCTGGCCGTGGGGGGCGATTACGCGGACGTACGGGACGTCGCATCCAAGTCGGCAGACAACGCGGCTCGGCTGGCGGCACTGTTCCACATCTTTGAAAATGGCGGCGGCGGTGCCATTGGCCTGGAGGCGATGGAAGCCGGGTGCATGGTGGCCGTGTGGCACCTGCAAGAGTCACGGCGGTTCTTTGGGGAAATCGCTGTGCCGGTTGAAATGGCAGACGCCATGCGCGTGATCCGTTGGGCGGTGGAGGTTGGCCGGACCCAGGGGGGCACGGTGGCAACGCGTGATCTTCAGCGACTCGGGCCAGTGCGCAGCAAAGACCGTTTGGACGCTGCGCTGCGGGAGTTGCAGGCCCACCACCACGTCAGGCTGCGCACTGAGGGCAAACGCAAGCTGGTGGAAATCAACCCGGCATTGAGGGAGGCAACGGCACCATGAGCCTGCTCGCAACCCTTCGGGCCAAAAAACAAAACCGAGAGGTTGCGACGCTGACAGTTGCGACAAGTGCGACACATGAGGGGGTAAAGACTCCAACTGTCGCAAGAGTCGCTACTGTCAGCGTCGCATGGCATCAAGAAATGCCATGTGCTGCAAACGATCCGGTGCCCCCAGCGCCGGTGACTGCCCCTGATCTCTGGTGTTGGCCGTATACCCGGGTAATGAACGCCACTGAGCTGGGCACCTTTATGGCACGACTATCGCGGTTCACCGACAAGGGATTGAGCCATGACGATGCCGAACGTCTGGCCGATGCTCTCGTAATCCGGGACCGTGATGGCGATGACCGGAGACTGTGTTTGGAATGCGCGTACCTGCAAGGCGTTCACCGCTGGCGCTGTGGCAACTGGCAACTGGCATCCGTGTCACGGGAAGGGTTGGGACTTGATCTGGTGCAATTGATGCAGCGATGTGGTGGGTTCAAAGTTGCAGCGTTTTCTGCAACAAATTTCCAAATGATTTCGGAAAATCTTTTTGCGCAAGGGGTCTGACGATGGGCGGTTTTGGTAGTGGCCGTAAGTGGGGTAAGACCACCACCGATGCGATGTGGCGCTTGGATGTCCGATGCTTGGCGCGTGGTGGACACCTTAAGCCCGGCAATGCCTTTCGATGGCAATGGCAAAGCAACGGCGTGACGATTGCATCTATCAATCTAACCGTTCAAGTTGACCTTGTGTGGCTTCAGTACAAACAGCGCGAACGCGGGGGGGAGTGGGAGGACATGTGCTACCCCGTGAGTCTGGAAATGACAGCGTGCCACATGGGTGGAGAGCGGGTTTGGTGGCGATGTCCCACTGTGGATTGTGTGAGGCGCGTGGCGGTGCTGTACGGGGGCAGGCTGTATGCATGTAGACACTGCCTTCGATTGGCGTACCGATGTCAGCGTGAAGTGGACTATGACCGCGCCACTCGCAGAGCAGATGCCTTGCGAGACAAATTGGGGTGGTCGGCTGGGATTTTGAGCGGTTCAGGCAAGAAACCGAAGGGAATGCATTGGAGTACGTTTGAGCGGCTTTGTGTGGAACACGATGCCCATGTCAACCACTCACTTACGGGTGTAGCACGGAGATGTGGGATTTGCGTTTGATAGCGCTGTTCTGCGCCCGTTACGCTATTTCAACCACAAGAAGGTGGCAAGAATTCCCACCGGAATAGCCCACCATGATCCCCAAATCAAGCAAGCCAAAATTATCAGTAGAAATCTCAAGCAATTCTCGGGTGCGGAACTGTCCCACCAAAATTTATAGGCAGTCGATATTTTTTTAATTAGCGATTCGGGCTGACCTTTTTGGGGACGCCCAAACGGTTTTTTATCGGGGTCCTCGCACATCACGCGGTTTCGTAACTCAAGGATGATGCGCAGGTGCTCTGCAGCATCTGGCTGGTGGTCTGCTTTTGCCTGCCGAATGGCTGATTGGAGTTTTTCGGCCGAATGGCCCCAGTGCAGGCCAGGGCCAAGGATGCTGGCGATGTAAGACCAAGTGTTCATCATCCACCCACATCAGTTGCTTGTGCACTGCACGAACATTCCACTACCCCAGCAGCGTGTTTGGGTCGTTTTAGGTTGAGGCTGGCTCAATTGCTGGAGCAGTTGCGTGTTATTTGCATCTTCTTGCATGATTGCGGATGCGTAGCGAGAGCAATCGAGTCCCCGTACGCGAACCTGTCGATCGGCCTCTAGCAACGCATCTCGACTAGCCAATGGCGGCCGCAGAATGTGTGATCGACAAACCCTGTAATCAGAAAACCCCTCGACGTCGCGTGGCGTATGGCATCCCGTCAGTCCTATCAATGCGAGAGACCATACGACTATTCGAAGTTGCATCTTGTCTTTCCCGGTAATCTTAAAGAGGTCAAATTTTGTTCATACCTTTAATCATGGGTATCTTATCCCGTGGTATCAAAGGCGTCAACGGCAGACCATCATGGTCATGGCCAAGCCTTCACCAAAATTCGCCGGAAACAGGGAACTCGCGTCCTTGGGAGCCGCTATACGCGAAGCAAGGAAACAAGCCGGTTTGTCGCAGGAGTCACTGGCAACGGATGCCACGTTGGACCGCAGCTACATGGGCGGCATTGAGCGCGGCGAGCACAACCTGACGCTGATGAACCTGTGCCGCATATCTGAAGCCCTGCAGGTCAAGCCATCAACCCTGCTGGTGGCAGCGGGGCTTTAACGATCTATTTCGCTGACGCAGCCCAGCGGTTCACCTCTTTTGCTATTGCTGCGTCGAGCGCCGCGAGTGCTTCTGTGGCGGAATCAAATTCAGTGGTCTCCAGCGGGTCGGCGTCCACTACGGTGACTTTCACTCCTAAAGCCCTCAGATTCTCTATCAGAGTATCTGCCGCCTTCGTCCTTCGGCTTCCCTCCCAGCTGTAAGGCTTGCTCAGGAGTACATCGACCGAAATCTTCTGGCTCACGGCGTATTCGGTCGCAAATGTCACCATCGTGGCACCCTCATGCGCACGATCAGCGTGAACAACAAACAGCACATCCTGAGCAGTGACTACAAGAGCTTTTAGAGCTTGGCGATCAAAATCAAACCCGTCTAACCAGTATTCGCTAGCTCCCATAGACTCAAAGCGAAAACCCTGGAAGATATTCCGCGCATTGGCGTGACTGTTGGTGGCTTTCACCAACTGAGGCGTCTTCGTGCCCAGTTCTAGAACAAGATGGTCTTTCATGCTTATGCCACCCCGTACAGCGCCTGCATCACCTGCTTCATGTCCGCTGGCAAGAATGCCCAGCCTTGCCTCGCAATGTCCTGTGGCACCCCATGCAAGGCTTCGGCAATCCCGCCTGAGATGGCAGCGATGGTGTCGCTGTCACCGCCAATCGAGATGGCGTTACGGATGGCGTCTTCATAGCTAGTGCTTTGCAAGGCGCAAATGATGGCCTGGGGCACCGAGCCTGCCGCGCTTTCGGTGCGTTTGTAGGTCGGGCGGATGGTGTCAGGGGTAGCGCTCAGGTCATAGCGAAAGCGTTCTGTCAGCCGGGCGGCGATAGTTTGCGGGTCAGTCTTGTGGCGCGCCCAGAAGATGGCCAGGGCCACGGCCCGGGCCGAAGCGATGCCGTCGGGGTGGTTGTGGGTGATTGCAGTGGCGGAATCTGACCAGGCGATGGCTTCTTCCTCGCTGCTGGCCAGCAGGCCCACAGGGCTGATGCGCATGGCCGCGCCATTGCCCCAGCTGCCGTAGGGCTGGGGCTTGTCGTCAAGGAACCATTCGGCAAAGCTTTTACCCCAGCCGCCATTTTCAGCGTAGCGGGTGCACCACTCAATTAGAGTGGTTTGTGGGTCGGTGCCTCGGGTCAGGGCGTCCGCGATGGCCACTGTACAGACCGTGTCGTCGGTGAAACGGGCCTCGGAGTGGAACAGCGGTTCAAAGTCTTTGCGGCGCAGGTTCTTGAATTCGTAAGGCGAGCCGATGATGTCGCCGATCGAGGTGCCGAGCATGTTTTCACTCAATCAAAAAGCGTTTCAGCAATCGAGCAATTGCACCCAGTGCCCACAGGATCATTACCCCATACAGTAGTCGCTTGAATAATCGCGATAAACTTTTCTTTAGGTTGTTTTTTGGGCCGCTCATTATTCAAAGCATCCATTGACTGCTACCGCAAAAACGATTTATGTTCACTCTGGCCTAACTCTTTGATCGTCAGAATCTCGTCGTGAATTGATGTTGCATGCAATGCCATTTGGTTTACTCTCTGTTGAACTCGACTCACTGACATTCCCAAGATTGCGCAGGTGTAAGCCGCACAGGTGATCACAATTGCAGTGGTGGTGCTACCAAATAGCCAACCGACCAACCAAACACTTAGCATCAATGCTAATGAGTTTGCGATGAATGCGACAGGCAAAATAATCCATATGGCCTGACGGCTTTCTTTATTTTCGCGACGTATGCTGCGCAGTTCGTCTTGAACATCTTCGTGATATGAGTCGTAGGACAATGTTCTACTTCCTTACGCCAACTTGCGAAATGCCCAAGCCCCCAGCAACCACAGGCCGCGCAAGGCGTACACGGCAACTGCAACGATTCCCGTCAGGAAAAGAGAAATCACAGGCCAGAACGTTTTGGCCGAGCCATGTGAGATCAAATCAGGATCTGTCATCGTGGCGGTGTCCGTTGCATAAAGCTGGAGGTACCCGAAAACAATGAGAACCAGGTTCGTCAGGAAATAACCTAACAGCGTCTTTTGGTGGAAATTCATGAGAATTTGCGGGTCATACAACGCCCTTGCCTGACCGAAATTTTTGAGGCAAGTGTTGTTCTATATTTGGGTATCGTATCCCGCATCATCTTGGGCGTCAACGCGTCCTGCTCCTCCGAATGAAGTCTCATGCCCACGCGTCTTTGGATCATCTCGACTCTTGCATTAATGACCCTGCTGGGCATGGCTGCATTTGTAGATACTGCAAGGCTGGAGGTGAATCGATACGATCTTCGGTCTGATCAGCAGCGTTCGGGTCTGAGAGTGGTTCAGCTGTCAGACCTCCATCTGAAGTCCATAGGGGCAGATGAACAAAAGGTTGTTCAGCAAGTGCAGGCGCTGCGGCCTGACCTCTTGGTACTGTCTGGCGACATGGTGGATCGGAAAGATGCCTTGCCTGTGCTGGCTGCATTCTTGGAGGCGGTAGGACCTGTGCGCACTGTTGCCGTTCCGGGCAACTGGGAGCACTGGAGTGAGGTGGATTTCGTAGCCTTACAAACACTATTTCAGTCCCGGCCTGACGGGCGGCTACTTCTAAACGAGCGCTGGTCGTTCAATCATGCCGGTCGAACCGTTGAAGTGATCGGACTGGACGATTTCACTGCGGGCCACCCGGATCTGCAACTGCTGTCGCCGGGCGGGGGTGCCGATGTATCCCTTCTGGTTCAACACTCGCCAGGTTTTTTCGACAAAGTCGAGGTGGGCCAGCGTATGCAAATGAGCCGGTTTGACTTGTGCCTGTCAGGGCACACCCACGGTGGCCAGATCGCTTTTTGGGGGTGGGCACCTTTCAGGCCTGTGGGCAGTGGTCGTTTCGTGACGGGCTTTTACGATGTGCCGGGCTGTCGCCTGTTTGTGTCCAAGGGCGTAGGCACCTCTGTGCTGCCAGTTCGTTGGGGGGTGGCGCCTGAGGTTGTTGTTTTTGACCTTTGAGCTGTTTTCCAAACTTGTGTGCCCAGATGTGTGCCCATGAGCGCTGAAAGAAATTCAAGAATCAAGCAACGGTGGGACGTTACGCCGGTTTGCTAGCTTCTGCATCGAAGTGAGCCAGGCCCTGTGCCTTCGCCCGTCATGGATACCCGCATGCGCGGGCATGACAGACAGGGGCACGTCACGCACACATCTGTCACACCCGACTTGATCGGGTGTCCATGCC
>VFQS010004090.1_pt1 | contig 10750 bp, 11 predicted proteins | sample 3512361 | NCBI WGS metagenome assembly VFQS01 (sample SAMN10412375, study PRJNA504923) | tailings metagenome | isolation source: Relicate 1 Philex TSF3 active mining | place: Philippines | reverse complement strand
TCTGCTGGTACGGCAATTCCAAATCGCTGGAATGCTTGATATGGATTTTGAAAGGCATCGTCTCGGGCGATCGATGGGTCGTCTTGGTAGGACGCTTGATCGATTGAAGGAAGGGTCTTCTAGGTTTTTCGTCGCTCTCTCTGGTTTGCTGGAACACTCAGTCCTGATTCGATGATGCTTGCCAATCCTCAAAGCTGAATGCAGGTCTCCGGTGTGATTGCTCGCCGTTCTCTGCTCACGGCGGCTCTGGCCATGGTCCTGGCGCTGTTCTCTTTTGGTGCCAGCAATCGAGTTGGCCTCGACCAGTTAGCGCGCCGGCGCGGGTTGCGCTGGGGGGCTGCCATTTCGGTGGAGGCCCTGGAACAGCCGGATCTGGTGCAGTTGCTGCTGGCGAATGTGGGTTCGATCACACCAGAGAACGCCTTCAAGTGGGCGGCCACGGAGCCCCGGCAGGGACAACTGGAGTGGAAGGCCGTGGATCAGCTCATGCAGTTCGCCCGCCGGCATCAGCTGCAGCTCCGCGGCCATACCCTGGTGTGGCACGAGCAGCTGCCAGGCTGGCTTACTGCTCTACCGGCTGATGTGCGTGCGCAGGCTCTGAAAGCGCACATCACCAGGCTGATGCAGCACACCCGTGGTGCGGTGAGCAGCTGGGATGTGATCAATGAGCCGATCGATCCGGAGGGGAAGGGATTGCGCGACACGATCTGGTTGCAGACCCTCGGTGCCGACTACATCGGCACGGTTCTCCAATGGGCTCGTGCCGCCGACCCTCAGGCCCGGCTGTTCATCAATGACTACGGTCTGGAAGGCGACGATCCGCAGACCTTGCGCAAGCGCCGTGCGCTGCTGGACCTGATCGATTCACTCCAGCGCCGCCAGGTGCCGCTCGATGGTATCGGGCTGCAGGCCCATTTGCTTGCCCCTCCGGAGGGAAGCCCGCCATTCACAACGCTGCCCGGCTTCCTGAAGCAGCTGCGGCAACGCGGCCTGCTGGTGGAGGTGACGGAGCTGGACGTGAGCGATCGCGAGGTGAACGGCACGATTGCTACCCGCGACCGGCAGGTGGCGGCTACCTATCAGGCCTTCCTGCAGGCGGTGCTGAGCGAACCGGCGCTACAACGCATCACCAGCTGGGGGTTGAGCGATCGGCAGACCTGGCTGAACAGAGCTTTTCCCCGCCGAGACGGCCAGCCGCAGCGCCCTTTGCCGTTTGATACGCGCTTGCAGCCCAAGCTTGCACTCCACCAGATCGATGCAACGATTCGCAGGGCAAGATCATGGTGATGAGTGATAAAGAGCTTCAGGCAGAGCCTGCTCCTTCGGTCAGCAGTAAGGGCCGGCTTCTGGTGATCGGGCTCTCCACGGCTCTGCTGCTCACCGCCATCGGCATCCTCCTGCATGCGCTGACGACCCGCTCGCGTGACGCCGTGGTGGAAGCCGATTTCATCGAGCTGACCACACCGATCAGCGGTCGGTTGGTGGCCCTCAACGGAGACACGGGCATGGCTGTGAGTCAGGGCAATCCACTGGTGATGGTGGAGAACACACGCGCGAGCGAGGCCGACATCCGGCGCCTTGAGACCGCACTGAACACTGCCCAGGCTGACCAACTGACGATCGAGCAGGAGCTGCTCCAGCAACGCCGGTTGTTGGTGGACTTTGAGCGCGATGCCAAGGGGCAGCATCAGCTCGAGGTGGCGCGCAGCGGCAATGAACTCGATCAGCTGAAGGCTGACCTGGAGCGGGAGCGCAAGGAACTGGCCTTCAGTCAGCGGGATCTGACCCGGCAGCAGCAGCTCTACAGGGTCGGCGCTGTCGCCCAGAACGTGGTTGATCGGGCCCTCACCTCGATGCAGGCCAACCAGGAGCAGGTTCGCTCCCTTGAAGCACGGATCCGTGCGCAGGCCAACCGCGTTCAAGCAGCCGAGCGCAACCTCAATCTCGATCGCACCCGCGGCGGCACTGATCCGCTGCCGCGTCTGCAGGACACTCGCATCCGCCTCGCGCAGTTGCAGGGCGAGATGGCGGGGCTGGAGCGCAAGGTGAAGGGGCTGAAGGCGCAGCTCACCACAGCCCGGATGCTCTACAAACAAGAGCGCGACGTGTGGATCGATGCCCCGATCGATGGGGTGATCTGGCAGACCCTCGCCCGCATCGGCGATGCCCTCAAGCCGGATCAGCCCGTACTCAAGCTGGTGAATTGCCGGCAACGCTGGGTGAACACCACCGTGTCGGAGGTCGACCTACGGCGCCTACGCATCGGAACCCGTGCCCGGATTGATCTGATCGGTGAAGATCTGGATCTGAGGGGAGAGGTGGATCTGATCCGCTCCGGTGTGGGACGGATTTCGGGGCAGAACGACGACTCTGTGGCCCGACCGATCAATTTGGCTCGACAGAGCGAGGTTCGGGTACGAATCGACAGCGATGTTCCCGCACCCGCGAAAAAACTCTGTTTCGTTGGTTATTCCGCCAGGGTGATCTTCAGTTGAGCACAGCAGACCAACGCATCGGCCAGGCGGCCTGGCTGTTTCTGGTGATTGCGCTCACCGTGCTTCTCGCCGCGATTGTGCTGGCCACCTCCGATGACAGCTGGCTCGATGGTCAGCAGTTCAACCCACTCGCGCTGCGCCAGCTGCCAGGACCGTTTCAGGTGAACGATCTCTGGAGCGATGTACTGCCGCCCATCGTGCTGGTTGGCATCGCCATCTTTGCCACCCTCTGGCTGCCGCGGCGGCCCTGGAGCTACGGGCTGGTGCAGAGCGTGATGCTGGTTGTATCGCTGCGCTACTTCATCTGGCGTGCCACCACGCTGAATACGGCCCATCCCCTCAGCCTGATCTGCAGCGGCCTGCTCTTCGCTGTTGAACTGCTCTACCTGCTGACCAGCGGTCTGCAACTCCTGCCGTCTCTGCAGTACTCGCCGCGTCTGAGCAGCTGTCAGGCTGACCAGCTGCAGGGCTGGTTGCAGAACCATCAACCCAGTGTCGATATCTGGATTCCCACCTACAACGAGCCGGCTCGCCTGATCCGGCGGGCCATCCTCACCTGCCGCAATCTGCGCCACAGCAAGATCACCATCACCGTGCTTGATGACGGCCATCGCCCGGAGATCCGGGCCCTGGCTGAGGAGCTCGGTGTGGATTACCTCAGCCGCGAAGGCAATGCCCACCGCAAGGCAGGCAATCTCAATCACGCCCTGGCCCACACCGAGGCGGAGTTCATTGCCGTCTTCGACTGTGATTTCATGCCCTACGCGGGCTTTCTCGAGCGCACACTGGGCTTTTTCAGTGACCCTTCGGTCGCTCTCGTTCAGACCCCCCAGCACTATTTCCAAGCTGAATTCCACAACCGCAACCTCGGGCTCGATGTGGTGATGCCGAGCGATCTCGACTACTTCTTCCGCTATCTCCAGGTGATCCGTGATCGCTCCAATGCGGTGATCTGCTGCGGCACGAGCTATGTCGTGCGGCGCCGTGCTCTTGAAGACATCGGTGGCTATGTCACCAGCTGTCTGATTGAAGACCATCAGACCAGCACCAAGCTGCTCACCCGTGGCTGGACGATCCGCTATCTCAATGAAGTGCTGAGTATGGGGGAGGTGCCGCGCAGCTTCGCTGACTTTCTCGATCAGCGACTGCGCTGGATGCAGGGCAATATCCAGATTTTCTTCCGGCCAAAAGAACTGCCGATCTGGTCAACCCTGAGCCCCGCTCAGCTGGCCTTCTACAGCAATCTGGCCATCAGCCTGCTGACGCCGGTATGGCGCCTGGCCTATCTGCTTCTTCCCTTGCTCAGCTTGATCCTGGGCTTCACCTTGATCGCGGCACCGCCGATCGAATACGCCGCCTATGGGCTGCCCTTCATTCTGCTGCTGCATACCCTGCCGAGCTGGCTGAGTGATCACCACCACTATCAGTTCTGGAATGAGGTGTACGAAACACTCTTCTGTATTCCTGGCCTGAAACGCATGCTGCAGGTTCTGCGCCATCCGTTCATGATCTTCGGAGGAATCGTGACCCGTAAGGATGCCGGTGCCGCGCAGCAGAGCTTCAACCTTGGGTTGAGCTGGCCGATTGCTCTGCTTCTGGCAACCCTGGGATTGGCGATTCTGTTCCGATTTGCCATTCCTCTGGCCCTCAGTACCTCGAATGCCTGGAGGCCCACCTATGAGGGCGAATCCCTGATGATCAGCTGGAATATTTACAACGGCATTGTGCTGGCGGTGACCTTCATCGCCTGCATCGACCGACCGATCCGCAGAGCCACAGACCGCTTCCCGATCCGACGGATCGGCAGGTTGCTTGTGGGCGGGCGAGAGCTGTGGGGCACCACGGTTGATCTCTCAGAGGAAGGAGCCGGATTTGCACTCCAGCAACCATGCCTCGACATCCAGCCGGGAGAAGCGACACTCGAGCTGATGGAACCACCTCTGCGTTTACCGGCCCGCTTGGTTCGCGCCCATGGCCAGACACTGGCCCTGCAGTTCTGCAGCGACAACGCCGCGACCGATGCAGCGTTGATCAGCCTGATCTACGACGGCAGTCACTGGTTTCATCGTCCCAGGCGACTGAGCACGATCGATGCTTTCTTGCAGTGGATCGGAACTCTGATCAGGCCCGATCCGATCCTGAGACGATTCTCCGGTTGATCGACGTCTTCTGCTGAGCTGGTGCATCGGGTGTGGGGATGGCCAACCCCACTTCGTGGGCCCCAGGCAACTCCCAGCAAGCTGCCTCACTCCTCGCTGAGCACCTGCAGCCGGTTGCCATCGCGCCCCATCACCCTCACCGCTTCACCGGGAGTGAGGGCACGCTGTGGATCGAGGTTGTTGGCAGCCCAGCTCTGGCCTTGCCAGCGCACCCGCCCGTTCGCCTCGCTGCCGGTGAAGCCACTGATCACGGTGGCCTGTTCGCTGGCGCCGCTGGCTGGAATCGCCCTCTCCCGTCGCCGCGACCAGCGCTGCAACGCCACCAGCAGCCCTGCCGTCGCTCCAGCGAAGACCAGCAGCTGGCCTGCCAGCGCCAGCCCTGGCAGCAGGGCCGTGAGCACCGACAGCGTCAGGGCGGCCAGGACCGCCGCCAGCAGCCCATCGAACTCAGCTCCGAGCCATTCAGCTCCCAGCAGGGCGATGGCCAGCAAAAACCAGATCAGCGGAGCTGGAACCATGGCTGGTGGAGCAATGCGCTCATGCTGCCTAGCTTGAGGCCAGCGCGTCTGGTTGTCTGCCTGTGGAAGCCCTCTTCGGTCTGCCTGCACTGGCGGTGATCGCCCTGCTGGGCATCAACGGCGTGAAGGTCACCAGTGGCGGCCAGTCGCGGCTGGTGGAGCGGCTCGGCAAGTACGACCGCCAGCTGCAGCCGGGGCTCTCGTTCGTGCTGCCGGTGGTGGAGCGCGTGGTGAGCCATGAATCGCTGAAGGAGCGGGTGCTGGATATCCCGCCGCAGCAATGCATCACCCGCGACAACGTGGCGATCGAGGTGGATGCGGTGGTGTATTGGCAGCTGCTGGAGCACTCCCGCGCCTATTACGCCGTCGACAACTTGCAGTCGGCGATGGTGAACCTGGTGCTCACCCAGATCCGCGCTGAGATGGGCAAGCTCGATCTGGATCAGACCTTCACCACCCGCCAGGAGGTGAATGAGGCGCTGCTGCGCGAGCTGGATCAGGCCACTGATCCCTGGGGCGTGAAGGTGACCCGCGTGGAACTGCGCGACATCCAACCCTCCCGCGGTGTGCAGCAGGCGATGGAGCAGCAGATGACGGCCGAGCGCGAGAAGCGTGCCGCGATCCTGCGTTCAGAAGGTGAGCGCGAGTCGCAGCTCAATGCCGCCCGCGGCCGGGCTGAGGCCCTGGTGCTCGATGCCAAGGCCAAGCAGGAAGCGCTGGTGCTCGAAGCCGAGGCCCAGGCACAGCAGCAGACCCTCCTGGCCCAGGCCCGCGCTGATGCGGCCACACGCCTGGCGCAGGCGATGCAGGCCAATCCTCAGGCCGCCGAGGCGATCCGCCTGCTGCTCGCCCGCGACTGGATGGCCATGGGCGAACAGATGGCCCAGGCCCCGGGCGGCAGTGTGCTGATGGTGGATCCCCAGAGCCCCGCTTCCCTGCTCACGGCGCTGCGGGATCTGCAGAAGCCTCAGGTCTGAGCGGCCTTCCTCCACCTACTGCTGCTGTTGCTGCTCCTGCCAGCGGGCGTAGAGGTCGGGGCGGCGCTGCTGGGTGCGCTCCTGTTGCTGTTGGGCGCGCCAACGGGCGATGGCGCCGTGGTCGCCGCTGCGCAGCACATCGGGCACGGTCATGCCGCGGAAGTCGGCGGGACGGGTGTAGTGGGGGTGCTCCAGCAGCAGGGCGCTGTGGCTTTCTTCCTCCAGACAGGCCTGGGTACCCACGGTGCCCGGGAGCAGCCGCACCACACCGTTGATGATCGTCATCGCCGGCAGTTCGCCGCCGGTGAGCACGAAATCACCGATCGATACCTCCTCATCGGCTAGAGCGCGGATGCGCTCATCGAAGCCCTCGTAGTGGCCGCAGAGGAACACGAGCTGGTCGTAGTCCGCCGCCCAGCGGCGCAGATCGGCCTGCTCCAGCGGTTTGCCCTGGGGGCTCATCAGCAGCACCCGCCGCCGTGCCAGTACTGGAATCGCCTCCACCGCCGCATACACCGGCTCCGGTTTGAGCACCATGCCGGCGCCGCCGCCGTAGGGCTCATCGTCCACCTTGCGGTAGCGGTCGGTGGCGAAATCGCGTGGGTTGTGCACGTGCAGTTCGGCCCGTCCGGCAGCAAAGGCACGGCCGATCACCCCCAGGCCCTGCAGCGGCGCGAACGCCTCCGGGGCCAGGCTCACCACATCGAGGCGCATCGGATCAGGCTGCAGCAGCTGGTTTGCTGACGCGCCGGATCTCAGAGCTGAAGCTGGCGCGGCCAGGGGTGCCGTCCGCCGGCTGCTCGATTGCGGAGCGCAGACGCAGGTTGGGCTTGTTGAACCAGATCCGCTCGCGCAGCTCCGCTCCGTTCTGCTCGCTCACGAGCTCGAGGCTGCTGTCGGGCCAGAGGGTCCAGCTGCCCTGCTGATCGCCGGCGCTGAAGCTGCCATCGGCGGCGAACAGCAGCTGCCGCGGAGGCTGATCTTTCGGGCCCACGCTCAGTCCGCCCGGTTCCCCGTCCAGGTAGCGCACCACCAGCTCACCGCGCTCGCTGCTGTGCCATTCATCGCCTTCACCGGCCTCGGCGGCGCTGCCGAGTACAAAGCGCGAGCGCAGGCTCATCCATTCGCCCTCGCAGAAGCGCAGGAAGGCCTCGATCGTGGCCGGGGGGAAGTTGGCGGGTTCGCTCATCGCAGGATTCTCTCAGTTCTCTCCTCGGCCTACCCAGCGGATCTGGAGCCCATCGAAGCGACGTCCGCCGCGAACCCTGACCTCAGATCAGCTGTCGCCCCGGTAGCCCAGTTCCGCCAGGCGGGAGGCGCTGCGGCGCCAGTTGGGCACCACCTTCACGAACAGCTCCAGATACACCGGCCCGTTGATCAGCTTCTGCATCTGCTGGCGGGCGCCGCTACCGATCTCCCGCAGCATGCGGCCGCCCTTGCCGATCAGGATCCCCTTCTGGCTGTTGCGCTCCACCAACACCGTGGCGAGCACCGCCGTGCGCGGACCGTCGTCCACGATGCGCTCGATCTGCACGGCCACCGAGTGGGGCACCTCCTCGCGGGTGTGCTGCAGCACCTGCTCGCGGATCAACTCCGCCAGCAGCAGTTGCTCCGGCTGATCGCTCACCGCATCGGGTGGATAGAGGTGCGGTCCTTCCGGCAGTGCAGCTGAGAGTGCCTCCACCAGGCTGCTGGTGCCATCGCCGGTGAGGGCGCTCACCGGGTGCAGGGGCCAGTCCGGCACCAGCTCCCGGTAGCTGGCTTCCAGTTCGGCGGCCTGGGCGGGATCCACCAGGTCGTGCTTGTTGAGCGCCACATGCACCGGTGCGCGGGCGTGGGCCAGCAGCTCCACGATGAAGCCGTCGCCTCGTCCCGCCGGCTGGCTGCCATCCACCAGCAGCAGCACCAGATCCACCTCGCCGATGGCGCCGCGCGCGGTTTGCACCAGGCGCTCCCCCAGCAGGTGGTGTGGCTTGTGGATGCCTGGGGTGTCCACAAGCACCAGCTGGGCGGTTGGCGTGGTGAGGATCGCGCGCAGACGGTTGCGTGTGGTCTGGGCGATCGGGGAGGTGATGGCCACCTTCTCACCCACCAGTTGATTGAGCAGGGTGGATTTGCCCACGTTGGGCCGTCCCACCAGGGCCACAAAGCCGGATCGGAAGCCTTCCGGGCTGTCTCCCAGCTGGAAGCCGCCCGCCATTGCCTCCGCCGGGAGGTTGCTCAGATCCGGAAATGGCGGCAGCGGGTCGGTGGAGGGGCTTGGTTCCATAACGTCACCATGGCAGCCCGCCGTTCCTTTGGGTCCCAGCGCCGATGACCGAGATCACTGACAGCACATCGCTTCAGCCCACCTTCCAGCAGGCCATGGAGATCACGGCCCAATGGCTGGCGCTCTGGGAGAACGGCGAGCTCAGTGATGAGGTGCTCGGCGATCGCGTGGCCGAGATGGTGGCCAGCCGGGACGGAGCCCGTGGCTTTTTCGTGGTGTCGCTCGCTGGCGACTCACCCCTGATGGATCGCCTGCCGGATCCGGTGGTGTTGTCGCTGCGGCAGGCCGGTGATGGCGTAGTCGATCTGAGCGTGCGCAATCTGGCGATGAGCACCGCGATGGCTCTGCACCACCAGCGCAACAGTGATGCCGGCCAACAGGCCGGATCGGAGCGGGTGCAGTTGCGTTGCACTGAACTGTTGCGTCTGCTGGAGCCGGGTGCGGTGAAGGAGCGCCTCGAAACCCTGCTGGAGGCCACTGCCGGGCGTGGTGAGGATGTGGCCTTCCTGGATCGCTGGGGTTACGACGCCGAGCAGAAAGTGGCGATCGCCGAGGCCGTTCTGGCGGTAGCGGAAGCCTGATCCTGATCGCAGGGGGGGCGGCTGTCTTGGGCTATCTCCGGGATCCAAGAAAAAAGCACCCCCTGAGGGGTGCTTGCGCCGTAGCGGCGAGTGCGTTCTTGCTCAGTCGCGACGGCCGCCGCCGTTGAGGGCGATCACCAGACGCAGGATGAAGATGAACAGGTTGATGTAGGTGAGATACATGCCCAGAGCGCCGGCCAGGTACTGGTCGTCGCTGTAGGTGCGGGGCATCGTGTAAAAGTCCACGAAGGCAGCGCCCACGAAGATCACCGTGCCGAAGCCGGCGATCATCAGCTCGAAGCCGCCGGTGCCGAAACCAGGCACGAAGATGCCGCCCACGATCTGCACGAGCATGGCGATCACCAGACCCAGGATGCCCAGGCCCACCACGCCGCTCAGGGCCTGACCGACGTTGTCGCTCATGCGGCGGCCCATCACCGAGGCCGCCACGAAGGTGACACCGGTGGCGAGGGCTGCGGTGCCGATGGCGCCGATGCCGGCGGTGCCGATGGCCATCGCCACCAGACCGCTCAGGGTGTAACCGGTGATCAGGCTGTAGGCGGCCAGCAGGGGCAGTGCACTGCTGTTGTTGCCCTTCATGGCCACGTTCTGGGCCACGAAGAACAGGATGAAGTTCCCGATCAGGGCCACCCAGAACAGGGGCATGAACAGCGCCGGGTTGCTGGCCATCAGGGCCAGACCGCCCATCACGCCACCGGCGGTGAGCACCATGCCGCCGCCCACGTAGGGCAGGGCTTTGTTGACCACATTGGGGCCCACCAGCGCGCTCGATTGAGCCTCGCGGATGGCCTCCTGGAAATTGCTGCTGGCCGGCATGGCACAGGGGGAAGACTGAGCTCATCCTGCCAGCGCTGTCCAGGTTGCGCGGCGTTTGTGAGTGTGGATCCCCCTATCGCGCTGCGCTGTTGTCCTGGCTGAGCCTCCGGGGCCACAGCAGCACCACCGCCACGGCCACGGCGGTACCGATGCACGATTCAGCAAAGCGCAGCAGGGCGTTGAGCCCGGGGCTGAGGGCCGGATCGAGGCTCGCCGTCACCATCACCACCAGCACGGTGATGGCGGCCAGTCGGCCGTGGCTGGGTACGTTCAAGCCTGTGCAGATCACACCGGTGGCGAAGATCGCCGCAGCCATGCCAATCGGGTGGAACGGCAGGAGGGAGAGATAAACGGCGCTGGTGATCGCGCCGATGGCGGTGCCCAACACCCGCAGAGAGGCCGAGCGGCGGGTGTCCTGCCGGGTGAGCTGGGCCACCACGACCGCTGAAATGGCCGACCACAGTGCTCCGATCTTGGGCAGATAGCCCGGGAACAGGCTGGTGAAGCTGAAGCCGATCCAGTAGGCCAGCAAGGCGGCCACTGCGATCTGGCCTGGGATCAGCAGCAGTTCAGAGCGCGAGGGACGGCCTGGCTTCATGGGTGCCGGCGGCGCTCGCTGTCGCGGTTGGCGTAGGCCGTGACCAGCCGCTGCACCAAGGGATGGCGCACCACATCGGCGGCGGTGAGCCGGCAGATCGCCACGCCTTCCACCCCCTCCAGCACCTGGGCAGCCTCGATCAGGCCGCTGAGCTGGTTGGCCGGCAGATCGATCTGGGTGGGGTCGCCGGTCACCACCATGCGCGAACCCTCGCCGAGGCGGGTGAGCACCATGCGCATCTGGGCGGTGGTGGTGTTCTGGGCCTCATCGAGGATCACGAAGGCATCGGCCAGGGTGCGGCCGCGCATGTAGGCCA